>Ga0209477_1001426_pt1 | contig 14556 bp, 11 predicted proteins | sample KloWWTupernatant_FD_187180 | JGI IMG/M metagenome (GOLD analysis project Ga0209477, IMG submission 187180) | Active sludge microbial communities from Klosterneuburg, Austria, studying microevolution and ecology of nitrifiers - Klosterneuburg... | ecosystem: Engineered > WWTP > Aerobic digester >... | reverse complement strand
GGTCGTAGCCGTTATTACAGAAGAAGGGAAGAAAGGAAGGTGATCAGGGGAGCGTCTTCCTTCCCCTTCTTTCTTCCCTTCTTCTGTTAATGACACCAACTACCCGAGGCTATCGCCCGGATCGGCGCTGTGCGCGGCGTGGGTGTGGTCCAGGACGGCGGCCATGCGTTCGAGCGTTTCCATGAGCTGCGCGCGCGGGCAGCCGAAGTTAAGCCGCGCGTAGTTCGCGTATCCGGGTCCAAAGGTGCTGCCGTCATTAAGGGCCACTTTGGCCTTCTCGAGGAAGAACGTGTACGGATTGCCAGTGATGTGGGCGCGGCTGAAGTCCAGGAACGCCAAATAGGTGGCCTCGGGCACGTTGATGCCGACATGCGGCATGCGCCGGGCGACGAACTCGAGCATCGCATCCCGGTTGGCTGCAAGATACGCCTGCAAATCGGCCAGCCAGGCGTCGCACTCGGTGAAAGCCGTTTCGCAGGCGACGAGCCCCAATGCGTTCACATGCGGCACGATGCCCGCCTCGGCGTTGGCCATCCGCTGGCGAAGCCGGGGATTCTGGACCACGGCAAAGGCGCAACCCAGGCCTGGAACGTTGAAGGTCTTGCTCGGCGCCATCAGGGTAACGGTGTTCTGGGCGATCTCAGGCGAAAGGCTGGCCATCGGCACATGCTTGCGCCCGTCGAGCATCAGGTCGCAATGGATCTCGTCCGAGCAGATCAGCACATTCCGCTCGAGGCACATCTGGGCCAGGCGCGTCATCTCGTCGGGGGTGTATTCACGCCCGGTCGGGTTATGGGGATGGCAGTGGATGTAGACGGCGGTGCGGGCCGAGAAGGCGTGGCCAAAGGCGTCGAAGTCGATGTCGTAGCGATCCTTGCCGTTGACGGTTGACTGGGCCAGCCGGACGGCCTTGGTCGCCATCCCGTTATTGCCCGGCGCGCTGAGAAACGGCGGATACGAGGGGGTGAAGACGATTGCCTCATCGCCCAAATGGCCAAAGGCGCGCATTACCAGGTTGGTCCCGCTGACCAGCCCGGGCAGAAAGACGATGTCCTCGGGCTTGACCTTCCAGGCATACTGCTTGTCGAGCCAGGCCACGACCGCACCCGACAAACGCGGGCTGGGCCATTCATACCCAAAGACGGGGTGCTCGAGCCGGCGCTTGAGCGCCTCGCTGATCGCCGGCGGCACGGCGAAGTCCATATCGGCCACCCACATTGGGATGACATCGGCGGGGTAGCGCCCCCACTTTACGGATCCGGAGGCGCGGCGGTCAATGGGCGTGTCAAAATCGTAGGTCACGGTGTTTTGTCCTTCTTCGTGGAATATCGGGCGATTGTACGTCAGGGATCTATCCGCAGATTAGCGCAGATTCTCGCAGATTCGGAAAAAGAATCTGCGTGAATCTGCGTGAATCTGCGGACAAAATCCTGTAACCCCGGACAAGATCAAGCTCACACGATTTTCCACTTCATCCACGGGGCTGAGTTGAAAAAGCTTGCCGTGACCGATCCCGGGGCCGACAGTTCGTCGCACGCCGCGCGCAGGTCATCGGGGAGGGTCATGTCGAGCACCGGCAGCATGTTTTGCAATTGGGCCAGCGTGCGCGGCCCGATGAGGGGCGCGGTGATGCCGGGCTGCTCTTTGACCCAGGTCACGGCGAGTTGAGCCGGTTCGCGCCCAGCCGCGCGGGCCAGTGCCGCGAACTGGTTGCCAATCTCGACCCCACGCCGGGTGACCCGCTCGGCGTAAATCCCGCCTCGCAGCGCAATGCGCGAATCGGGCGGCGGGACATCGGCGTCCGCATAACGCCCGGCGAGCATTCCCATCGCCAGCGGCGACCAGGTTAGCACAGCCAGGCCATGCCGTTGGCAGGCCGGGACGAGCTCGTTCTCGATCCGCCGATCGAGCAGGTTGTAGGGCGATTGCTCGCTCACGATCTGGACGAAATGGTGTTGCTGGCTGGTCATCAGCGACTCGACGACGTGCCAGGCCGGGGCGGTGGTGCTGCCGATGTAGCGGACCTTTCCCTGGGTGACGAGATCGTCAAAGGCGCGCAGGGTCTCCTCGAGTGGCGTGTCGAAGTCCGGGCGATGGGTCTGATACAGGTCGATGCAGTCGACGCCCAGCCGCTGCAGCGAGGCCTCGCAGGCCAGCACGAGGTGGGCGCGAGACAGCCCGCGATCGTTCACCCCGGGGCCGGTCGGATAGAACACCTTGGTGGCGATGAGCACCTGGTCGCGTTTGCCGCGGGCGGCGAGCCAGGCTCCGATCACGCGCTCGGCCTCGCCTTTGGCATAGCTGTTGCTGGTGTCGATCAGGTTGATGCCCGCGTCGACGGCGGCATCCAGAATCGCGAAGCACTCCTCGCGCGGGGTCGGGTTGGCGAAGTTGTCGGTCCCCAGCGCCAGCGGGGCAATACGAAGTCCCGTGTTGCCGAATTTTCGGAAGTTCAGGGCCATTGAAATGCAAAGTCCTTAAAGGAACGTGTCATATCGTACAAGCCAAACCGTTAACAGAAGAAAGGAAGAAAGAAGATAAGAGGTATCTCCTTCCTTCTTCCCTTCTTCTGTTAATGAGTCACACCGTGACGCCACTAAACAGCAGAGTAGCCCGCATCCACGTAGTGCATCGCGCCGGTGATGTAGCTGGCTTCGGGGCTGCACAGGAATCGGACCATCCGGGCGATCTCGACCGGCTGGGCGAGGCGGCCCATGGGCACGACCCGTTCGCCCATCTCGGCCGCCTGGGCGTCGGTCAAGGGCACAGTGCGCCCGGCCGTGCGCAGCATGGGCGTGTCGACCTCGCCCGGGCAGACCGCGTTGACCCGAATGCCATCTCGGGCGTGCTCGATGGCAAAGGTCCGGGTGATCTGATGCACCGCGCCCTTGCTGGCGGCGTAGGCCAGGGCCCCCTTCCCGCTCAGCTCGCCCCAGATACTGCCGAAGTTGACGATCGCGCCGCGCGCGCCGTCGGCATTGGGGGCCTGGGTCTTCATCTGCCGAATCGCCGCCCGGCACATGTAGAAGACGCCGCTGACGTTGACATTGAGGGTGCGCTGCCAGTCCTCGTCACTGGTGTCGAGGCCGTTTGCTCGAATGATGATGCCGGCGGCGTTGACCAGCACGTCGATCCGCCCGCCAGCCGCCGCGCGGGCGATGGCGGACTCGCAAAAGGCGGACTGGCTGACGTCGCCGACGATGGCCTCGACGCTGAGCGCCGAGGCCATCGTTTGGGCCAGGTCCGCATTCCGATCGATGATGAACACCCGCGCGCCGGACTCGGCGAACAGGCCCGCGGTCGCGGCGCCCATCCCGCTCGCCCCGCCCGTGATAGCGACGACTTTTCCGTTGAAATCTTGTGCCATGCGGAAAGTCTAGCAGGTGTGCGGGGAACGACAGGGGGCGGGCGCAAGCGCCCGCCCCCTGTCGTTCCCCGCTATCGATTAGTTTAGGAGCAGCTTGGCGACGTTAATCGGAACGGCAAAGCCGATGCCAACCGAGCCGCGGACCGGGCTGGCAATCATCGAGGTAATCCCGATGACTTCACCCTTGGCGTTCAGGAGCGGCCCGCCCGAGTTGCCGGGGTTGATGGCCGCATCGACCTGGATCAGATCAGTCTGCCCGCCATAGCTCCGGTTGACCGAACTGACGATGCCCTGGGTGATGGTCCCGTCCAGGCCGAACGGGTTGCCGATCGCCACGATGTAGTCGCCAACGGCTACGCCATCCGAATCGGCAAGGGTCGCGACTGGGACGCCATTCGGCAGCTCGACTTTGAGCACGGCCAGGTCGTTGGCCTGATCCGATTGGGTGAGTTTTGCCGTGCGGGTCTCGCCATTGCCAAAGCGCACGGTGATTTTCTGATTTCGCGAGCGCAAGACGCTCGAAACAACGTGGTAGTTGGTGACGATCAGTCCCGAGGCATCAACGACGATACCCGACCCAGTCCCACCCGCGGAGATCTCGACCACTGAACCGCTGACCTTTCGATACACCGCGCCGGCGAGCGAGGCGTTTGAGGGCGCGCCGTCCGAGGGCGCCGCGATCGGCACCTGCGCAATCGGCTGCACGGGCGCCTGGGCGGTGACCGGCAGTGCCTTGGGCATCAGCGTTAACACCGTCCGGGCGGTGAGCACGCTGCCGGCGACCCCGCCGCCGAGCGCGGCGAACGCGACCAGGGCCACCACGGCCAGGGCTTGCAGGGCGCTCCATCCCCGCCGCTGTGGCGGCGGCGCAACGGTGACGGGTGTGTACGTGTCGATCTGATTCTCGTAGTTCGAAGGTTCCATATCTATCCTCCGAGAATAGTGATACCGCCTGCGTCTGATGCCCGCCATAGATTCCGGCGTGAAGCCGCCATGAAGTTGGTGAGGCGTGGCAAAGAGAGCTATCTCCCCAACGCCAGAAACACGTCCTCCAGCGTCGGCTCCACCCGGTCGGCCGACTCGACGGCCAGCCCGCCCGCCGCGAGCGCCGCCCGGATCGGCGCGTCGCCGGCGCCGGAAGGCACAAGCACCCTCAGATGGTCGCCGGCCAGGGTCACGCGCAGCGCCGCCGGCGAGGCCTTCAGTGCATCCAGCGCCCCCAGCACCGGCCGGGCGACGACCTCCCACACCTCTCCCTGGACGCGATCGCGCTTGAGCGCCGCCGGCGTGTCAAATGCAAGCAGCTTGCCTGCGAGCATGATCCCCACCCGCCCGCAATATTCGGCCTCGTCCATGTAGTGGGTGGTCACCATCACCGTCACCCCCTCGGCGGCCAGGTCGTAGATCAGATCCCAGAACGAGCGCCGGGCGATCGGATCAACCCCGCTCGTCGGCTCGTCCAGAAAGAGCAGGCGCGGCCGGTGCCCGATCGCGATGGCCAGGGCCAGGCGCTGCCGCCAGCCGGTCGAGAGGGTCTTCGTGCGCTCGCTTTCGTGGCCGAGCAACCCTACCCGCGCCAGCGTGGCGGCCCGATCCCGCCGGCCCACGCCATACGCCCCGGCGTAGAAGTTCAGGTTCTCGCCCACGGTCAAATCGTCGTAGATGGCGAACTTCTGCGACATGTAGCCGCAGGCCGCCCGGATGCGCTCGGGCTGGCGGGCGATGTCCCAGCCCAGCACCGTCGCGCTTCCCGCGTCCGGACGCAGCAGGCCGAGCAACATCCGGATGGTCGTCGTCTTGCCGCTCCCGTTCGGACCCAGGTAGCCGACGATCTCGCCCTGCCCCACCTCGAACGACACATCGTCGACGGCGACAAAACTGCCAAACCGGCGGGTCAGACTGCGGGTCTGAATCGCCTGGGTCATGCAGCTTCTCCCGCAAGATCAAGGAAGACGTCCTCGAGGTTGGGCACCATCGCGCGCAGGCCGGTCACTTCCGCGGCGGCTTCGACCAGCGCTTCGCGGAACGCCGACAAGACCGCCTCCGTTGCGGGCACGCTCAGGCGGGCGTGCAGGCGGCCCCCAAAGGGTTGCACGCTGGCCACGCCGGGAAATGCGGCTGCCGTGTGGCGCAGCAGCGCCATCGGCATGCCCAGGATTTCGATGACACGGCCGGCCAGCCGCGCGCGCAATTCGGCCGGGGTGCCTTCGATCATCAGCCGGCCCTCGCGCATGAATCCGACGCGTGTACAACGGGACGCCTCGTCCATGTACGGCGTCGTCACCAGAGCCGCCACGCCCTCCTCGGCGACCAGCCGGATAACAAGCTGCCAGAAATCCTGGCGGGTGACCGGATCGACCCCCGTCGTGGGTTCATCGAGCAACAGCGCGCGCGGACGATGGGCGAGCGCGACCGCCAGCCCGAGCTTCTGTTTCATCCCGCCCGACAGCGCCCCCGCCCGTCGATGCCCAAACGGGCTGAGCCCGACAAAATCAAGGACCTCAGCGCAGCGCTTCCGCCACGTCGCGCGCGGGATGCCCCGCACCTCTGCGAAGAAGCGGATATTCTCCAGCACGGTCAGGTCTTCATACATCGAAAAGCGCTGCGAGACGTAGCCGATGTGGGCCCGGGCCCGCTCGGGCGCGCGGCGCATGTCGAAGCCCGCCACGCGGATCTCACCCGCCGTCGGGCGCATGCTGCCGGCGATGAGGCGCACCGTGGTGGTCTTGCCCGCCCCGTCCGGCCCAACCAGCCCATAGATATCGCCGGCCCGCACCCGCAGGCTGACCTCCCGCACGGCCTGCTTCTTGCCAAACGTCTGACACACACCCTCTGCCTGGATGACAGGCTCAGGCGCGCTCATGGCCCAAACACCACATCCACTGGCATGCCCGGCTTGAGCCGCCCGCCGCCCTCGCCGAGCTTAAGCCGCACGGCAAACACCGTTGTGCGCCGGCCATCGGCAGTCTGGGTGTTGCGCGGGGTGAACTCGGCCCGGTTGGCGATCCGATCGACGGTGCCGGAGTAGCGGACGCCAGGGAATGAATCTGAGCTGATCTCAGCCTTTTGGCCCAATGCGATCTGACCGTAGCGATCCTCGGCGATGTAGACGGTGACGCTCAGATCGTCCAGCCGCGACAAGGTCAGCAATGGCGCGCCGGGGAGGGCCACCTCGCCCGGGTCGATCGCCCGGCTGGTGACCACCGCATCGGCCGGCGCGACCAGGCTCAACTTGGCGATCTGCACCGTCAGCGTCTCGCGGGCGGCCTTGCTGGCATCGATCTGAGCCCGGGCCGCGGCGAGCTGCTCGGGCCGAGCGCCGGCGCGAATCTCATCCAGACGGGCCACGGCCAGATCGAGCTGGGATTGGGCCTGCTCAATATCGGTCGCACGGGCGGGTTGCTGCGCCCGGTCCAGGGCAGCCCGGGCCTGCTGCACAAACTGGTAGGCGGCCGTCATCGCTGCTGTGTCCGAAGGCTTGCGGGCACGGTCGGCGGCGGCCTTGGCGGCCGCGTGATTGTTGGTGGCCTGTTCGAGCGCCAGGGACTGGGGGGACGCGCCGATCCCGGCCGGATTGCGCGAGAAGGCCAGGTCATAGCCGCCCTGGGCCAGGCGCAGCGCGGCCTCGGCGTTGCGCAGGGCCGCGTCGGCGGCGGCGATGTCCTCCGGCTGCGGCCCGACCCGGGCCTTGTCGTAGGCGGCCTGGGCGGCGGCGAGCGCCGCTTTGGCCGCATCGATCTCAGAAGGTCGGGCCGCGTCCAACGTGCGCGTGTAGGCGGCCCGCGCGCCCATCACCGCCGCCTCGGCCTGGCGGATCTGCTCAACGGTCGCCCCCTTGGCCAGGAGGTCCCATGCGGCCTGGGTGGCGGCGATCGCGGCATCGGCCTGCTTGGCCTGGGCGCGGGCGAGGGCGTCATCGAGCTGGACGAGGAGCTGCCCGGCCTTGACCGGCGCGCCCGCGTCCGCGGTGACGGTGATGACCCGCCCGCCGATCTCGGCCATGACCGCAATCTCGGGCGCCTCGACCGTCCCTGAGCCCGTAATCGGGCCGGCTGCGGGCTGGGCGCAGCCTGCCAGTGAGGCCAGCAGGGCCAACATCGGAATTCCCAGTCGAATCGGTTGCATGATTTGTCAAGACCTGTGTTCTGGCGCGATATCCACCGGCAGAGCCGGTGGATATCGCGCCAGAACTCAATCCAATCTCTTTCGGAAGCGCAGGGCCGCCGCGGTCATGATCGCCACGCCGAAGATAGCCAACGCAAGGATCTCGGTCTGCAGGGCTTCCGCCCCCACCCCCTTGATCATCAACGAGCGGATCACGACCAGGTAGTAGCGCAGCGGGATGAAGTACGAGATCACCTGCAAGGCCGGCGGCATGGCCTGCAAGGGAAAGATGTAGCCCGAGACAAAGATCGTTGGGAGCAACGTCGCATAGACGATGAGATACGACTCCTGCTGGGTGCTTGCAATGGTCGACGCGAACAACCCAATCCCAAGGCTCGAAATCAGGAATAGCCCCGACAGCAGCGCGATCAGGAGCAGATCGCCCCGGATCGGGACTTTGAACCAGAAATGCCCGATCAGCAAGATTTCAGACGTGTTGAAGAAGGCCAGAATCGCGTAGGGAATAAGCTTGCCCAGCACCAGCTCCCACGGCCGGATCGGGGTGACGATGAGCTGCTCTATGGTCCCCCGCTCGCGCTCGCGCACGATGGCCGAGGCGGTGAGCAGCGACGTGATGGCATACATGATCACCCCGAACAGACCCGGCACAAAGAAATAGGCCGAAATCAGGTCGGGGTTGTACCAAACCTGGGTGCGCACGTCCAGGGGAAGTTGGATGGAAGCGGGCTGACCCCGCCGATCCAGCCGCTCGGCGAGCAGCGCGGTCCCATGGGCCTGGCCGATCAATTGCGCCGCGGCGAGTGAGGTCGAAGCCACGGTCGGGTCGCTGCCATCCAGGATGAAGGCGACCTCGGCGACGCGCGCGCCGTTCACCCGCTCGCCATACCCTGGCGGGATGATCAGCGCCGCGCGGGCCTTGTTGCCGTCGACCAGCGCGCGCAACTCGCGCTCCGAGTCGACCTCGTACTCCAGCCGGAAATAGTCGGCCACCTTGAATGCATTGAGCAACGCCCGGGCGGGCGGACTGCGATCCTGGTCAAACACGGCCAGGGGCACGTTGCGCACGTCATTGTTGGCGACATAGCCCAGCAGGAAGAGCTGGATGATGGGGATAAGCAGGGCCAGGACCAGGGTGCGCGGGTCGCGCACAATCTGGATGAACTCCTTGACAATAAGGGCCCCAAGGCGTGAGTTCGGCACGTGCTTCTCCTTGCTCGATGCAACCGTACATCATGCGCCTTCAATGTTCGATCCGAATCAGCCACCTGAACGGCTCCAGACTGCCCAGATGGGCTTTTTTCGGAATTGATATCCCTCGGCTCCGCCAGGGGATATCAATTCCGGGGTATGCAGGTTGGAGCCTGGCCCAATGCGAGTAACATACCCGGCCATGAAGATCCTCGGTATCCTTCGTCGCGTCGTCCCCATCGTGCTGGCTGTGTTGCTCGTGCTGCTGGTCGTCAGCGGCGGAGCCTTCGTGCTCGTCACCCGCAGTTCCTTTCCCCAGACCACCGGGACATTGAAGCTGGACGGCCTGACTGGCAAGGTCGATGTCATCCGCGACAAGTTCGGCGTGCCGCACATCTACGCCGACACGCCCGAGGATCTGTTCCGGGCGCAGGGCTTTGTCCATGCCCAGGACCGCTACTTCCAGATGGAGTTCTCGCGCCGCATCGGTCAGGGCCGCCTGTCTGAGCTGTTCGGCGCCAGCGCGCTGAATCAGGACAAGTTCATCCGCACGATCGGCTGGGCGCGAACCGCCCAGGAAGAGGCCGCGAACATGGCGCCCGAACTCAAGCGCTACATGGAGGCCTACGCGGCGGGTGTCAACGGCTACATCCTGCCAAACGCCGACAAGCTCGGCTTCGAATTCAAAGTGCTGGGCCTGATCGGCCGGACCTTCAAGCCCGAGCCGTGGGCGCCGGTGAACTCGCTGACCTGGGGCAAGGCCATGGCCTACAACCTGGGCGGAAACATGGACGACGAGCTGCTCCGGGCCGCGCTGCTGGCCAAGGGCGGGCGCCAACTCGCCGACACGCTCATGCCGCCCTACCCGCGCGACATGCCCGTCATCGCGCCCTCGGCCGCCTCGAGTGACAGCGGGGCACCGGCCGAAGCCTATATTTTCGAAGAGACCCTGGCCGGCGATCTGGCGCTCGAGATGCTGGCGGCCAAGACCGAAGTCATGGGCTTGATCGGGCTCAATCACGAATCCGACATCGGCAGCAACAACTGGGTCATCGGCGGCGCGCGCACCACGACCGGCAAGCCGATCCTGGCCAACGACCCGCACCTGGCCATTCAAATGCCCTCGATCTGGTATCAGGTCGGGCTGCATTGCCGGGTCGTTTCGGCCACCTGCCCCTTCGATGTGGCCGGGGTGTCATTCGCGGGCGTGCCCGGGGTCGTCATCGGCCACAATGCCCGCATTGCCTGGGGGGTGACCAACGTCGGGCCCGACACCCAGGACTACTACATTGAACGCCCAAATCCGGCCAACCCGGACGAGTTCGAATTCAAGGGCGCCTTTGAGAAGGCAAGGATCGTCGACGAAGTCATCAACGTCGGGGGCGGCCAGCCGGTGAACATCAAGGTCCGCATCACCCGGCACGGCCCGATCATGAGCGATGTCGTCGGTGACCTCAAGACCGCCTACCAGCAGCCTGTGTCGCTGCAATGGACATCCCTCACCCCGGGCAGCCTGGTCGCGGCGGTCTTCGGGCTGAACAAGGCCCAGAGTTGGCTCGACTTCCGGGTCGCCCTGCGTGACTGGGATTCGCCGTCGCAGAACTTCGTTTACGCCGACGTCGATGGCAACATCGGCTATCAGATGCCGGGCCGGATTCCCATCCGCGCCAGCGGTGACGGCGAAGCGCCGACGCCGGGTTGGACGGGCGATACCGAGTGGACGGGCTTCATTCCCTTCGACGACCTGCCCTCAGTCTTCAACCCGCCCGAGGGCTACATCGTTACCGCCAACAACGCGGTTGTTGACGCCTCAAAGTACAAGCGCTTCATTGCGAAGGACTGGGATTACGGCTTTCGCGCCCGCCAGATCACGTCTCTCGTGCTGGCCAAGGACAAGCACTCGGTCGACGATATCCGCCAGATGCAGTTCGACGTAACCTCGGGTCTGGCCAACGATGTAATCCCATACGTGGCCAATATCTCCGTGCGGGATGATGCGCTGATCAGCGCGGCCCTGGACGCGCTCAAGGCCTGGGACCGCCGCTCAACCCGGGATCAGGTCGGGCCGCTGATCTTCGAGACGTTCTGGATCCAGCTCGGCCACAACATCTTTGACGACGAACTCGGCCCCGAGCTGGCCCAGGATGCGGTCAACACCGGCACGGCGACCAAGACCGCGGTGCGCCAGGCCCTGGCCGATCCTTCATCGCGCTTTTGGGACGATGTGACGACCGGCGGCGTCACGGAAACCCGCGAGCAACTAATTCTGAAAGCCTTCCGTGAGACGGTCGTGAAGCTCAAGGCCCAATACGGCGATGACGTCAAGAAGTGGACCTGGGGCACGCCCCACACGGTCACGTTCAAAAATCAGACCCTCGGACAGAGCGGCACGGCCCCGATCGAGTCGATCTTCAACCGCGGGCCCTTCCCCGCGGATGGGGCCAGCGGCGCGGTCAACAACCTGGGCGGCGGCGGCACGACCTATCGGGTGTCGTCAGGCCCATCGCTGCGCCTGGTCGCAGACCTCAGCGACTTCAGCAAGTCGCTGCTCATCCACACCACCGGCCAAAGCGGCCACACCTACAACCCGCACTACGATGACATGATCGGGCCGTATCTGGCCGGCCAGAACAACCCGATGCTGTGGACGCGAGCGGACGTGGACAAAAACGCCGAGGCGTCGCTGACTCTGACGCCATAGGTTTCCTGACGGAGTGTTTTGCCAGATGCGATATCCCCCGGCTCCGCCGGGGGATATCGCATCTGGCATACATTTCTGTCATTTCCACACGGTGGCGTCGACGGCGACCTCGCCCTTCTCATCGGCCAGCCACGGACCCAGGCGGATCGAGCCAGCATCGGCGAGGCGCCGCAGCGTTGCGGCGACTTCAGTCTTCGTCCAGCCAAACAGGCGCTCAAGGTCGCGCGGTGTCCCGGCCACCACGTTTTGGATGTGGCGCATGGCCAGAGTCGCGCGCGCGTCACCACGCGAGATCTCGCGCGCCCGGTCCGGCAGATCGGGATACCAGCGCGACACGATGTCGTAGATAAAGGCATAGCGCCATGCCCCCGCTTCGGCGATGCCGACCGGCAAGACCTTAAGCCCGGCCTGGAGTTGGCCCAAGGCCTTGTCGAAACGGCCCTTGCTTTCATCCCCATACAAGTTCGCCTTGCGCTTCAGGTCAATCGCATGCAGCGGCCCATGGGTCATCAAGGCCTCGTAGATCGCCTTGGATTCGGCGCTGAACGTGCCCGCCTCGTACTCAGCCAGATAGTCGTCATCGCCCCCGAAGTTCTCGCTCAGCGCGTAGAAGGCAGGCAACAGGCTCAGCGACACGAGGGTGGCTTTCTGGCGCAGCAGCTTGCCGTAATACCACCAGCGTTTGTCCAACGAACGATCTTTCGTGTTCCAGGTCAGCGAGATGGTCGGATCATCGTGCTTTGGGGTGGTTTCCTTGTCGAATCCGGCGACCGCCTGATAGACGGTCGGGGCGATCACCCCGTTGACGTTGAAGAGCAGGCAGAAGCCGACATCCTCGACGAAGGCTCGAATATCGTCCTCGTTTCGGCAACGCAAACCCGGTTTGCGGCGGAAGCGCAGGTTTCGGCGGCGCTCGAGATCGGCAAGAGCGAGGGGTTTCGGCGCGCTCGGCATGTTGGGATTATCCATGTTCTACCCAGCGGTGAGCCGAGGGGCGTGCCAGCATGACTCAGGTCTCTTTCCGCAGATTACGCAGATTTCCGCAGATTCATTTTCTAGACCAATCGGCGAGAATCTGCGTAATCTGCGGATAGATCCCAGCCGCGGAAGGGACGCAATCAGGCGCGATGCAGGTTTTGTCCGCCGATTACGCAGATTCTCGCCGATTCTTTTTCAAATCCAATCGGCGGAAATCTGCGAAATCTGCGGATAGATCCCCAAGTCCGTATAATCGCGCTCATGCCTGACACCCCTCCCGCCGATTGCGCGGTTGAACTGCGCGATGTCGTCAAGAAGTTCGGGGATGTGACCGCCGTCGATCACGTGTCGCTGGCCATACGCAACAAGGAATTCTTTGCCATGCTCGGCCCCTCCGGCTGCGGCAAAACGACCTGTTTGCGGATGATCGCCGGTTTCGAGCGACCGAATTCCGGCGAGGTCTACATCAACGGCGAAGCGCAGGGCGCCACGCCGGCCTTCGAGCGCAACGTCAACACGGTCTTTCAGTCGTACGCCCTGTTTCCGCACATGACCGTGGCCCAAAACGTCTCATTTGGCCTTGAGATGCGCGGCGTCGCGCCTGCCGACATCAAACGGCGGGTCGGTGAAGCCCTCGACCTGGTGCGGCTGCCGCAGATGGCGGGGCGCTACCCAAAGCAAATGTCGGGCGGGCAGCAACAGCGCGTGGCGCTGGCCCGGGCCCTGGTGAATCGGCCTCAGGTCCTGCTGCTGGACGAGCCGCTCGGGGCCCTGGACCAGAAACTGCGCAAGGAGATGCAGCTCGAGCTCAAGTCCCTGCAGACTCAGGTCGGCATCACCTTCGTATTTGTCACCCACGACCAGGAAGAGGCGTTGACGATGAGCGACCGGATCTGCGTGATGTCGCAGGGGCGGGCCTTGCAGGTTGGCACACCGGTGGAGATCTACGAGCGGCCCAACTGCCGCTTTGTTGCCGACTTCATCGGCGAGACCAATTTCGTCGACGGCAAAATCACCGGGATCGAGGGCGAATTCGCAACGGTCCAATCCGCAGCAGGCCTGCGCTTTGTCGGTCGAATCGACCCTGCGCCAGGCCAGCGGCCAGTTGCGGGCACTGCGGCCACCCTGTCGATCCGGCCCGAGAAAATGGTATTGGCCGACAAACGGCCAGACGCGTCGGCCAATGCCTACGAGGTCAAGGTCATTTCGGTCGGCTACGTCGGATCCGACACCCGCGTCGTCGTGTCCCTGGGCGGCGAACGGGTTGACGTGTGGGAGCAAAACAGCGTCAGCACGCTTGATCCGAACTACTTCTTCCGGACCGGTGAAACGGCCTGGCTCACCTTCAAGCCAGACAACGGACTGGTGCTGACCGCCTAGGGTGGAAAGGAGACATCAGCATGATGCGTTTGCTTCGCCAACGAAAAGGTCTGCAATTGTTTGGCCTGATGTTGCCGGGTGGCTTCTGGCTCATCGTCTTCTTCCTGCTGCCCATCGCAGTCATTGGCGCCATCAGCCTGATGGGCCGTGATGATCTCGGCAGCCCAACCCTGCCCCTGACGCTCGACGCGTACATCGAGGCCTTCGACCCCATCTATCTCGAGCTTTTCCTCTTCTCGCTCTGGCTGTCATTCCTGACCACGATCGCGACCCTGGTGATTGCGATGCCAGTCGCCTTGTTCATCACCCGGCTGCCAAAGAAGTGGCGCAACACCATGGTCTTCCTGGTGATGATCCCGTTCTGGACCAACTTTTTGGTCCGCACCTACGCCCTGCTATTTCTCATGCGCGCCAACGGACCGATTAATAACGCGCTGATGGACCTGAAACTGATCGCCGAACCCTTGAGCATGTTGTCGACGCCCATGGCGGTTTGGATCGGCCTGGTCTACGGAAACCTGCCCTTCATGATTCTGCCGCTGTATTCCTCGCTCGAAAAGTTCGACTGGACCTTGATCGAGGCAGCCCAGGACCTTGGCGCAAATACCAGCAAGGCCTTCTTCCGAGTGATGCTCCCGCTGACGGCGCCCGGGCTGTTGGCAGGCTCCATCCTCACCTTCGTCCCCGCGGTTGGCTCATACATCACCGTCGAACTCATGGGCGGCGGCAAGACCACGATGATCGGGCGGGTGATCGCAACCCAATTCGGCACGGCCGGAAACTGGCCGCTCGGGTCGGCGATGTCGATCGTGCTGAT
>Ga0209477_1001425_pt1 | contig 14561 bp, 13 predicted proteins | sample KloWWTupernatant_FD_187180 | JGI IMG/M metagenome (GOLD analysis project Ga0209477, IMG submission 187180) | Active sludge microbial communities from Klosterneuburg, Austria, studying microevolution and ecology of nitrifiers - Klosterneuburg... | ecosystem: Engineered > WWTP > Aerobic digester >... | reverse complement strand
CGCCAGCATCGCGCCGAGGCTCCACAGCGCCACCGCGCGCGTCGTGCCGCTCTGCGGCTGCGTCAGGCGCTGGATGTGCGCCCACATCATCAGCAGCAGCACCAGCGGCAGGCCGATGTGCAGGAAGACCACGAGCGAGAAGAAGCGGTCGGACACCGCGCCCTTGGCGATGAAGTTGCGCACCAGCCCCGGGCCGAATCCCCACAGCGCGCCGAACCACTCCATGGTCGCCGTCGCGACGAACAGCGCGACCGAATCCCAGACCATCCAGTAGCCGACGACCCCCGCCGCGACGGCCAGCCACAGCGTCGGCACGCCGCTGAGCCAGGAGTACCAGCGGAAGCCGCGGAAGCGCCCCAGCATCAGCTCGCGCACCAGGTGCAGCACGATCACCGCGACGAACGCGTCGGACGCATAGCGGTGCAGGCTGCGCATGATCCCGCCGGCCCACCACTGCCCGTGCGTCAGCGCCTCGACCGATGCGTGCGCCCCGACGACGCTGGTGTCGTAGAAGATGTACAGGTAGCCGCCGGTGACCGCGATCAGCCAGAACAGGTAGAACCCCAGCCCGCCGAGCTGGCGCAGCGGGTTGTCCCGGTCGCCGCAGACCCGGTCGAGCGCACGCTCCAGAACGCGCCAGGCGCGCGCTGCTGGGCCGTCGCCGGGTACGCGCGAATCGCGCTGGTTCGTGGAGTGAAACAGGGACATGCTCGGCCGGCGCGAACGCGGTTGCTCGGGAAAGGCCCAGTCGCGCGATCACGCGCCGGAGGACCGCCGCAGCTCCCGCATCACCACCCAGCCGATCGCACCCAGCGTCGTCAGGCCGGCGAAGATCTCGAAGAACAACGAGTAATCGACCCGGTAGCCACCCGTCTGCGGATCGTACACGGTGCAGTACAGGATGACCTTTTCCCATATGTTGCCGAGGGATACCTGTCGCGACGCCTCGCCCGACAGCAGCTCCTTCAAGGGCTGCACGAGCATCTGCAAGTCGAAGTTCTCGCCGTAGACCTGACGGTAGATGACCCCGTTGCCGTCGACGATCGTCACCTGCGTGACGTGGTCGAAGCCCTTCGGCGTCGCCTCGTACGTGAAGCCCAGGCTGGTCGTCAGCACGTCGACCTGCGCCGGATCCGGGCTCAGGAATGCCCAGTTCGGCTCGTCGATGCGGTTCTGGCGCTTGAAAGCCGCCATGGCCGGCGGACTGTCGAACGGCTGGTTGAAGCCGACCGAGACCACGTTGAACTTTCCGTCGCCGAGCGCCCCGCGCGCGGCGCGCACCGCCTGCGCGAGGAACTGCGTGGCCACCGGGCAGGCCTGGAAGCACCCGGTGTAGACGAGGCTGATCAGCAGCGGGCGGCCGCGATAGTCGCTCAGTCGCACGTCCTTGCCGTCGGTGTCGCGCAGCCGGATGTCCGCCAGCGGACGGCCGATCGCGGCCTGGCTCGTTTCGAGCACCTTGCGGTAGTCGGGCACGCTGCTCTCGCTGGCGGCCGCGCCCGTCGCGGCACCGACCGGCAGCACCGTCGCCGCGAGGATCGCCAGAGCCGCGCAGCCCGCGCGCGCGAGGCGCCGGGTCGTCGCGCGAAGGCTCATCGGGATGGCTCGCCGTCGCACGCCGGCCTCAGGCACCGAGCGCAGCCCTCATCCACCCGTCGGCGATCGTTCCGAGCAGCAGCAGTGAGAGCTGGATCAGCGAAGCGTGAAAGCTCGCCATCGCGTGCGCGCGGGTCGGCTCGAACGCGAGAACTGCGGCGCGCCACACCAGCAGCGCACCCCCGCTGGCGGCGCAGACCAGGTAGAGCCAGCCCGGGCTGAGCAGGGCCAGCACGAGCGACAGCGCGACCATCACGACCGCGTGGCCGAAGATCGCCCACGCGGCGAAGCGGTCGCCCATGACGACCGGCAACATCGGCACGCCGGCCTCGGCGTAATCGTCGCGAAAGACGATCGACAGGCTCCAGAAGTGCGGCGGCGTCCACAGGAACAGGATCAGTGCCAGCAGCAGCGCTTCGTTCGACAGCCCCGGAGAGACCGCCGCCGCGCCCGCGAGAACCGCGAAACTGCCCGCCAGCCCGCCGATGACGATGTTCCACGCCGTGCGCCGCTTCAGCCACACCGTGTAGACCACCGCGTAGCAGAACGCGCCCAGGAACGTGTACAGGGCCGCGGTCGCGTTGGTCGCCAGCCACGCCGCGGCGACCGCGATGCCGGTGAGCGCGACGATCAGCGCGAGCCAGCCGCCGTGGTGGCGCATGCGCCCGGTGACGAAAGGGCGCCGGCGCGTGCGCGCCATGCGCGCATCGAGATCGACTTCGTAGAACTGGTTGAAGGCTCCGGCTGCCGACGACGACAGCAGCACCGCCAGCGTCAGGACCACCGCCGCCCACGGTTCGACGCCGCTGCCCGGCGAGACCATCAGGCCGGCGACCGCGGTCAACGCGATCGCCACCCCGATTCGCAGCTTGAACAGGTTCAGCAAGGCCTTCATGTCGCGCCTCGCCCGACCCGCCGGGTCAGCTCAGGCCCCAGACCGTCGACAGGTACTTCCAGTTGACGAAGTAGTACAGCACGAAGGCGCCCAGGAACACGAGTGCGAACACGAAGGTGCCCGGCACGCCGAAACCGCCGCCGTGACCACCGTGGCCGGTCAGTGCCGCCTGCACCGGCAGGCGCAGCGGGCTGATCGTGTTGGTGTAGGTCCCCACGTCGAGCTTCCTGCCGAACAGGATCGTGCCGACCGTGATCGCGATGTACATCCCGCCACCGATGAACGCGATCACGCCAGCCACGCCGAAGATCGCGATCATCAGCAGCGCGGTGCCCGGATACTCGTAGGGCAGCGCGGCACCGGCAAACGTGATGTCCCAGTGCCGGCGGGGCACGCCGAGGGTTCCGGCGCCCATCATCGCCAGCGTGAACACGCCCATGCCGAGGCCGAACACGTACGGCTGCCACTTGGCCCAACCGGGCAGGATCATCTCGCGGTTGAACAGCGTCGGCAGCAGGAAGTAGGTCAGCGACATGAACGCCAGCGTCGTGCCGATCACCACCGTGGCATGGAAGTGCCCCGGCACGTAGATCGTGTTGTGGATGATCATGTTGAGCTGCTCGGTGCCCATCATCACGCCCGAGATGCCGCCGAGGAACCCGAAGCCGATCAGCGAGATGAACATGCCGGAGAACACCGGGTTGCCCCACGGCGCCTTGCGCAGCCACTCGAACAGGCCCTTGGTGTAGCCCTTCTCGCGTTGCGCAGCCTCGATCGCGCCCGGCACCGTCAGGCCGTGCAGCATCGACGCCAGCACCGCCAGGTACATCGCGTAGCTGGTGTTGAAGATCTTCCATTCGGTGCCCACCGCCGGGTCGGCGAGGATGTGGTGCGCCGAGGCCAGCTGCAGGAAGAGGATGTACAGCAGGAAGGCGGTGCGACTGACCCGCTCGGACATCGGCTTGGCGCCGAAGACGATCGCGGCGATCGCGTACCAGACCGAGATGTGCGCGGCCACGTTGATCTGCTGCGACGAATGGCCGAAGGCCCACCAGATGACCCGGTACATCGCCGGATCGATGTGGCTGATGTAGCCGACCGACCACAGGAAGGTGGGGATCAGGATGATCGCGCCCGAGGCGATCGTGAAGATCGCGATGATGCACGCGGTGAGCGCGCCGAAGGTCACCAGCGGGATCGAACCCTCGTAGGTCTTCTCGCTCTTGGCGACCACCAGCGTGCCGAGGAAGATGAAGCAGCCGATCAGTGCGCCGACCGCGAACAGGATCAGCCCGAGGTAGAAGGCCGGGTGCGCGGGCATCGGCACGTACGAGGTCATCATCACCGTCGCGTTGCCGGAGAAGATCGCCGCGTTGAAGGTCAGCGTGCCGATCACCATCAGCGCGAACGCCAGCCACGCCCAACGTGGCGTCGCCAGCCGGCATCGCAACAGCGTCGAAGAGCAGAAGTACAGGATCGCCATCTCGAAGAAGATGATCCAGACCACGAGCATGTCGAGGCCGTGCGCGGTCAGGTACAGGTAGAAGTTGTCGGCGTCGATCAGGTGGATCGCCTGCCAGCGCGTGAGCGTGATCAGCAGCGCGAGCACGCCCCCGACCAGCAGCGCGACGACGGCCGCGACCGCGTTGAGCTTGATCAGCGTCTCGGCCGACTTGTGGAACTGCAGCCCCGTGCGGGGGCAGATTCGAAACTGCGCTTCAGCGGTTGCCATGGATCCCCCCGATCACTTGACGTAGAGCCTCGAAACCATCTTGTGATGGCCGATGCCGCAGAACTCGTTGCAGACGATCGCGTACTGGCCCGAGCGATTCGGCTGAATCGTGATCACGTGCTGGTAGCCGGGCAGGACCTGGACGTTGATGTTCTCGGGCTGCAGCGAGAACCCGTGCTGGTAGTCCATGGCGCTCAGGTGCAGGCGATAGGTCTTGCCTTTCTCGAGCTCGAGGATCGGCCACCAATCCCACAAGCGGGCGATCAGGTAGACGTCGCTGCCGGCAGGCGGCGCGACCACCGGGATCTTCTGCTCGGTCTCTTCGCGCACCTTGTGCTTGTCGACCATCTCCTGCGCGGCCTTCGCGAAGAGTTCCGGCTTGACCCTGTAGGTTTCCGGGGAGAGGTTCTGCTTACCGTACACGTGCCAGTACGGCATCATGAAAAACATGATCATGCACCAGACGAAGGCGATCACGATCCAGAGGATCTCCACCTTGTCGACCGGCTGCTTCCACCAGATTCGGTGCTGCGGGGGCAGGATTGCGCTCATGCTCGTTCTCCTCGTGGGCGCGGGCGCTTACTTGGCGAGCGGCGTGACGGGAACCGTGGCGATCTCCATCACTCCCCACAGGATGTAGAAGACGGTGGGAATCGTGATGCCCAGGAACAGCAGCAGGAAGGGGTTGTCGAGAATCTGCTGCATGACGGGTACGCGTTCTTCCTTTTGTTCCGGTCCGGCCTGCGATTGAGCATGGTCAGCCATTGCAGCTCCCCTTCCCTGTGGAATAGATTGGTAACGCCGGCCATCATGGTTGTCAGCGACCTGCACCTGCATTGACTCGCATCAAAGGTTGCCGAGTTGCCGCAATGCAACAGGGGAAATAGATACACACCGTGTCCTTGTTCTTGCAAGGGCCGAGCGTTCCGGCTAGGTTCCCCGTGATTTGCGCGTCCCGCGGTGCTCGCCGCTCGAAACGCACGCCGCGCCGGTTCCGCAGTGCAGCGTGACGGAGAACTTCGTTGCTCAAGACAGTCCAGGGCTTACTGCAGTGGTTCTTCCTGCGCATGGAGGCCGTCGGCAACCGGGTGTTCGGCGACCGGCTGAACCCGATGTACTACCTCGGCGCGACCAGCTACTGGATGTTCTGGATCGTGGTCGCGAGCGGCCTGTACGTCTACGCCTTCTACGAGACGGGCGTCGACAAGACCTACGCGTCGATGGAGTCGATCACGCACGGCCAGTGGTGGGCCGGCGGGATCATGCGCAGCCTGCACCGCTACGCATCGGATGCGATGGTGCTGACGATGCTGCTGCACATGGTTCGGCACTTCGCGTTCGATCGCTACCGCGGCTTTCGCGCGTTTTCGTGGATCACCGGCGTCATCGTGCTGTGGCTGGTCTACGCGTCGGGCGTCAACGGCTTCATGCTGCCGTGGGATCAGCTCGCGCAGTTCGTGGTCATCGGCACCACCGAGTGGCTCGACGCGCTCCCGGTGTTCCGCGGCATCCTGACCCGCAACTTCATCACGCCCGAGGCGATCACCGACCGGTTGTTCTCGCTGCTGTCGTTCCTGCACATCGGCATTCCGCTGGTCGTGCTGCTGGCGCTGTGGATCCACACGCAGCGCGTACCGCGCGCGTCGCAGATGCCGCCGCGGCCGCTCGCGTACGGTCTCATCGCGATGCTGGTCGCGCTGGCGCTGGCCAAGCCGGTCGTGAGCCAGGCGCCGGCCAATTTCGGCACCGTGCCGACGACGCTCGATTTCGACTGGTTCTATCTGACCGTCTATCCGCTGATCTATTCGTGGGACCCGCTCAAGTTGTGGATCGCCTGCGCCGGAATCACGCTGGTGCTGCTCGCGATGCCGTGGCTGCCGCCGGCGCGGACCGGCAAGGGCCAGACCTACCACCTGACCGCGCACCCCGGGCGCCAGACCGCGCCGGTTCGCCCGAGCGAAACCCTGCTCGACGCCGGCCTGCGCGCCGGCATCGCGCTGCCGTACGAATGCCGTTCGGGCGGCTGCGGCGTGTGCAAGGCCACGATGATCGGCGGACAGGTCGAGATGTCGGGCTACCAGCCGAGTGCGCTGTCGGACGACGAGCGTCGCGCCGGTCGCGTGCTGCTGTGCTGCGCGCGCGCGCTGTCGGACGTCGAATTCGAGTACGAGGAAGACGCGGCCGCCCGCGGCACGCGAATGGAGACCTACGAGGCCCGCGTCGAACGCCTGGAGAAGCTCGCGCACGACGTCATGCTGGTCGCGCTGCGCCTGCCGCAGGGCCGGCAGATCGAATTCGAGGCCGGCCAGTACCTGAGCATCGTGCTCGAGGACGGCGCCCGGCGCAGCTATTCGTTCACCACGCCTTCGGGCACGACCGACCTGGTCGAGCTGCACGTGCGCCTGATGCCGGGCGGACGATTCACGACGCACGTGTTCGAGTCGATGAAGGTGGGCGACGCGATCACGTTCGAAGGACCGCTCGGCTCGTTCGTGCTGCACGAGCCGAGCGACAAGCCGCTGATCTTCGTCGCCGGCGCGACCGGCTTCGCGCCGGTCAAGAGCCTGCTCGAACAGGCGTTCCGCCTGGGCATCGAGCGGCCGCTCTACCTGTACTGGGGCGTGCGCCGGCGCCGCGACCTGTACCTGACCGGCCTGCCGCAACAGTGGGCGCGCGAACACCCGAACTTCCGCTTCGTGCCGGTTCTCTCGGACCCGGCGCCGGAAGAAGACTGGGACGGCCGCACCGGGCTGGTCCACGAGGCGATCCTCGCCGACTTCCCCGACCTGTCGGGGTTCTCGGTCTACGCCTGCGGTTCGGTGCGAATGGTCGAGGCGGCACGGCCCGCGTTCGTCGCGCAGGGCCTGCGCGAGGACGCCTGCTTCTCCGACGCGTTCACCGCGCCCGCCGCCGCTCAGCCGCCGGCCTGACGCTCGCGCTCGATCTCCTCGTCGGTCGCGTCGCGCACGTCGAGCACACGCAGCTCGAAGCGCAGCGCCATGCCGGCCAGCGGGTGGTTGGCGTCGAGCACGACGGTGTCGTCGGTGAAGTCCGTGACCGTGTGGATCAGCCCGTCGGGCTCCTCGCCGGGCAGTCCCTCGAACGACATGCCGACCTCGAGTTCGTCCGGGAACAGGTGCCGCGGCGCGAGCCGCACGAGCTCTGCGTCGTAGTCGCCGAAGCTGTCCTCGGGTTCGAGGGCGACGCTCGTCTCGTCGCCGACGCCAAGGCCTTCGAGCGCCGCCTCGATCGCCGGGAAGACCGCGCCGTAGCCCCCGTGCAGGTAGGTGAGCTCGCGTTCGCCGGACTCGATCGGCTCGCCCTGCGCGTCGAACAGTCGGTAGCGCAGCTGCACGCGGCGATCGGCAGCGATGGTCGGTGTCGTCAAGTGTGCCTCCTATAATCGGGCGATGCCCGCCACCCGCCCGCTGCCCCGGAGCGCGATCGAGGCGCCGTCGCGAGCCGCCCGACGGCCCGTGCGCTGGCCGCTGGGGGGCGTCAGTGTAGACGAGTTCCTTCGCGATCACTGGCAGCGTCGGCCGCTGCTGGTGCGCGGCGCGGTGCCCGACGCGCCCGCGCCGCTGACGGCCGACGCGCTGGTCGAACTCGCCGGGCGCGACGAGGTCGAATCCAGGCTGGTCAGCGCTTCGGCGGGGCGCTGGCGGCTGCAGCACGGTCCGTTCGACGCAAGCGCAGTGCCGCCGCTGGCGCGCCGTCGCTGGACGCTGCTCGTGCAGGGCGTCGACCTGCACGACGACCGTGCACACGCGTTGCTCGCGCGCTTCCGCTTCCTCCCCGACGCCCGCCTCGACGACCTGATGATCAGCCTCGCCTCCGACGGCGGCGGCGTCGGCCCCCATGTCGACTCGTACGACGTGTTCCTGCTGCAGGCCTCAGGGCGGCGCCGCTGGCGGATCGGCTGGCCGCGCTCGCGCGAACTCGTGCCTGCGCTGCCGCTGAAGATCCTCGCGCGCTTCGAGCCGCAGCACGATTTCGTGCTCGAGCCCGGCGACATGCTGTACCTGCCTCCGGGTTGGGCCCACGACGGCATCGCCGAAGGCCCGTGCATGACGTGTTCGATCGGGTTTCGCGCACCTTCGCGGCACGAGTTCCTGTCGGCGTTCCTCGCCGATGCTGCCGAAGCACCGGGCGGCGCCGATCCCCGCTTCGGCGACGCCGGGCGAGCCGCGGCCGCTCGCCCGGCGCGGCTTCCGGAGGATCTGCACGCGCAACTCGCGCGGTGGGCACGCGACTGGCGACCGACGCCCGCCGCGCTCGACGATTTCATCGGCCGCTACCTCACGGAACCCAAGCCGCAGGTCTGGTTCGACCGCTCCGCCCCGTTGTCGCCGAAAGCCTTCGCGGCCCGCGCGTCGCGGGCCGGACTGCGGCTGGACCGCCGGACGCGGATGGCTTATCGGCGCCGCAGCCTGTTCGTGAACGGCGAACGCTACGACGCCGGCGCCGCGGCGGCGCGCTGGCTGCGGCGGCTGGCCGACGAGCGCCGACTCGACGCGTTCTCGGCCGCGCAGGCCATCGCGGATCCCGGGTTCAGTGCACTGTTGCTCGAATGGCACGCCGCAGGCTGGCTACGGCTGGGGGCGGTCTGAGTCATTGCCACAATTTTGCTAGAATTGGCCCCTCGTCCAGCTCGCATCTAGGGTTTACCCCTAATCGTCTGATCACGGACAGGCCGCGTACCGCCGGCCGACAAAGCTCATTCGATCCATTTCATCCCGTCCATGCCCTCCTCCAAGGACAAAACGTCATCATGAAGAAGTCACTCCTGATCGCCTCGCTGATCACCCTCACGCTGGCTGCCTGCGGCAAGAAGGAAGAGGCACCCGCACCTGCCCCGGCACCAGCCACCACCGCACCGGCGCCGGCCGAGGCCGCCAAGGATGCCGCGGGCGCCGCGGTCGACGCCGCCAAGGAAGCCGCCAGCAAGGCCGGTGACGCTGCCAGCAGCGCCGCGCAGGCTGCCAAGGACGCCACCGCGCCCGCCACCGCAGCGGCCAGGGACACGGCTGCCGCCGCGGTAGACGCCACCAAGGACGCCGCTGGCGCCGCCAAGGACGCGGCCGGCGCCGCAGTCGACGCCGCCAAGGACGCGGCCGACAAGGCCGCCGTCGCGGCCAGGGAAGCGGCCGACAAGGCTGCCGAAGCCGCGAAGAAGTAATCCGCGCAGCGCGCGGACGGCCGGCGCGCGCCGGCCACGAGAGACCGGCCCTCGCGGCCGGTTTCTTTTTTCAGACGGCGATCCAGTCGACGCCGGTGTCCTGGTCGGCGATCCGGATCATGTCATCGGCGTCCGACCGCAGCACGGAGGCCAGCGCGTCGCGCGCGAGATCGGGACGGTTGTTGTGCCGGCTCAGGTGTGCGGCGACCACGGTCCGAAGCCGCGACCGATCGATCGCCGACAGGATGCGCGCTGCCTCGCGATTGTCGAGGTGCCCCCAGGCCCCTGCGATTCGCCGCTTGAGCGCCGCCGGGTAACGCGGGTTGGCCGCCAGCATCCGCTCGTCGTGATTGCACTCGAGCACCAGTGCGTCGAGCCGCGACAGTGCGCGCACGACGTGCGGCGTGCCCTGTCCCAGGTCGGTCAGCACGCCGAGACGGCGTCGCCCGTCGTCGACCACGTACTGCACGGGTTCGCGCGCGTCGTGAGGCACCGGCACCGGTTCGATCCTCAGGCTCGCGCATTCGAAGTTCGCGTGCGAGTCGAACACCCGCAACAGCGGCTCGAGGTCGGCGACCGTCGCCAGCATCGCCGCGGCGGCCCGCAGCGTGCCGTGCGTCAGGTGTACCGGGACGCCGTGTGCGCGGGCCAGCCGGAACACCCCGCCGATGTGGTCGGCGTGCTCGTGCGTCACCAGGATCGCGTCGAGTTCGGCGGGTTCGCAGCCGGCCGCTCGCAACCTGCGCTCGGCCTCGCGCCGCCCGAAACCGCAGTCGACCAGCACCCGCGTCGTGCGAGCGCCGTCGCTGCTCTCGATCAGCAGCGCGTTGCCTTCGCTGCCGCTGCCCAGGCTCGCGAAGCGCACTGCGCGGTCACTTGAGCTGCTCGTACAGCAGCGCGAGGATGCGCCCGGCGGTGCGGCGATCGACGTCGCCGACCGGCTTGCCGTCGGGGGCCTGTACCGTGACCTGGCTCTGCTCGCCGCTGCCTTCCACCTTGATGCGGAACTGCTGGCTGGCGTCGCTGCGGGTCTTCGCGGTTCCGAACAGGCGCCCGAGGAAGCCGGGTTTCGCCGCCACGCGCCCGCCCTCGACCTCGGGATCGATGTATCGAACGTAGTACAGGCCCTGCGCGCGATCGCGATCCTCGACCGTGAATCCGCCGCGGTCGAGCGCCAACCCGACCCGCCGCCAGGCGCGGTCGAAGCCTTCGCGAACGTCCAGCGCCTGCGTCGCTCCGCTGTCGACCAGCCGCGCGCGCTCGGTCGTGGCGGACGCGGCGGCGGCCGCCTGCGTCCCGCCCGCCGGAGCGAACTTCAGCATCAGCCGTTGCAGGAACTCGGCCTCGAGCTCGGGATCGCCCGGCCGCGGCTGCCACACGGTGCGCTCCTGCGCGGCAGACGTGTAGACCTCGACCATGCCGCGATGGCTGATGAAGATCTCCGTGGCGTTGCCCGCCTTCTCGAGCCGGGTGCGGAACATGTCGCGTTCGCCGGTGGAGTAGACGTCGTCCAGCGCGCGTCCGATCGTGCGCCGGATGAAGTCCAGCGGCAGCTTCGCCCGGTTCTCGGCCCAATCGGTCTCGATGATCCCGGTCTCGGGCGACTCGGTCTTCACGCCGAGGCCGGACTCGCGCCAGAAGTCGCGCACCACCGGCCACACGCGGTCGGGCGGCAGGTCGACGACGAGCCAGCGCTGCGAGCCGTCGCGCTCGATCCGGGCGCCCTCGACCTTGGGAAGGACAGCGGCCGGCGCCACCGCAGCGCTGCGCTCGGCCGCACGGCTGCTCTCGTAGGTGGACGCGGTGCGCGCCGCGCGCTCGGGAACGACGTAACGGCCGTCGGCCGACGGTGCCGCGAGATCGGGCGGCACGTCGAGCGACGGCCCCTTGGTGGACGACTTGTAGTCGATCTTGCTCGCCTCGTCGATGCGTTCTCCGATCGCGCAGGCCCCCAGGGCCGCGGCGAGCAGCGCGATCGCGAACGGCCGCAGCCGACGCACCGCGGTCGTCGAACCGGATGTCTTCGTCAATTCATCACTCCAGAGCGCTTGAGCGCCGCGCGCACGACGTCGTGGCGTTCGGCCGAGAGCGGCGTCAGCGGCAACCGGATCCCGGGGCGAATCCGACCCAATTCGGCGAGCGCCCATTTGACCGGGATCGGATTGGCCTCGCCGTAGAGGTCGGTGTGCAGCGGCAGCAGCCGCCGGTTGATCGCCAGCGCCGCCGGCCAGTCGCCTGCCAGCGCGCGCTCGCACATCTTCGCCATCGGCCCCGGCGCGAGGTTGGCGGTGACCGAGATCACGCCGTGCGCGCCCATGGCCATCAGCGCCAGCGCCGAGTCGTCGTTGCCGCTGTAGACCGCGAAGCCGGATGGTGCCTGGGCCAACAGCACGGAACCGCGCGCGACGTCGCCGCTGGCGTCCTTCAGCCCGACGATCCCGGGCACCTGCGCAAGGCGCATCACGGTGGCATTCGACAGATCGGCGACCGTGCGTCCGGGGACGTTGTACAGCACGACCGGCAGGTCGACCGTCTCGGCCACCGCCCGGAAGTGCCGGTACATCCCTTCCTGAGTCGGCTTGTTGTAGTACGGAACGACCTGCAGCGTCGAATGTGCGCCCGCCTCGCGCGCGAACTCGGTCAGCTCGATCGCCTCGCGCGTCGAATTGCCGCCGGTGCCGGCGATGATCGGCACGCGTCCCGCGGCGTGCTCGACCGCGACGCGGATCAGCGTGGTGTGTTCCTCGACGTCGACGGTCGGCGATTCGCCGGTGGTGCCGACGGCGACGATCGCCGCGGTTCCCTCGTCGATATGCCAGTCGATCAGCCGACGGTAGCTCTCGAGATCGAGGCTGCCGTCCTCGTGCATCGGACTGACGATGGCGACAATGCTGCCCTTGATCATGGCTCGTCGATCGCAAAAGAACGCATTCTATCCGAGCGCACGCAGGGCCTCGCCGCCGGCACCCCGCGCCGCGCAGACGCGCTGCACGACCGCGGGTCGCGGCTGCTCGACACGCCCGTGCTCGTAGCCGAGGACCCGCAGCCCGGCGCGCCGGCTGCGCTCGTAGAGTTCGCCCGGCGCCAGCAGGAAGGCCGGATTCGACGGCCTGCCGTAGCGTTCGTTGCCCTGCGCGAAGGTCTCGTAGATGAGCAGGCCGCCTGGCGCCACCAGCGCCGCGAGCAGCGCGAAGCGGGGCCGGAACAGGTAGTTCGCGACCACCACCGCGTCGAAGCATTGGTCGTCGAACGGCCACTCGCCGGCCTCGAGGTCGGCGACCCGCGTCGCGATACCCTGCTCCAGCGAAGCCAGCGCCGCGGCGTCGCGATCGATCGCCGTCGCGCGCAGCCCGCGGCGCAGCGCCTCGCGCGCGTGCCTCCCGGAGCCGGCCGCGAAGTCGAGCACCGTGGCCCCGGCCGGCAGCACGCCGAGCCAGCGCCGCACCCAGGGCGACGGCGGCAGGGTCTCCGCGGCATGCGTCTTCGCGGGCAAGGTGGACATATTCCTCGGTTCCATTCGATCGATCCGCTACATTATGGATCCCATCGGGAGAGCGACGATCGAAACCGCTGCCGCCTTGCTGCGCTCGCGCCTGGCGCCTCGCGACCTCGCCCTGTGCGGCGCCGCGCTCACCGCGGCCGTGCTGCTGCCGCTCGTGGCGCATCTCGCCCCGGCGCTGCTCGACTGGCACACCGCCCTCGGGCTGTCGGCGCTGCTGGCGATCGCCGGGCTCGGCTGGACGTGCTTCGTCGTGCGCCGTGAGCTGATCGCCGGCGAGCGCTCCGCCGCGTTGCTTCGCGACCTGCGCGATCGCCAGGGTGCGGCCGAACAGCTGGCGGCGCTCGGTTCGTGGGTCCACGACCTGCGCCGCAATACGCTGCACTGGAGCGAGGGCGCGTTCCGCCTGTTCGGCATCGAGCCGTCGGCCGGCGTGCCGCCTCCGCCCGAGTTCCTGTCCCACATCCACCCGAACGACCAGGAACGCTGGCGCGAGGCGCACCGCCACGCGTTGCGCAGCGGCCGCGAAGCGCGCGTCGAATTCCGCTGGATGCGTGCGAACCGCGACGTGGTCTGGGTGCGCAGCGTCGCGCGTCCGGAACGCGACGCTCGCGGCCAGGTCGTGCGGATGGCGGGCATCGTGCAGGACATCACCGGCATGCGCGCGATGCAGCAGCAGCTGGCCGCCAGCGAGGCGAAGTTCCGCGACCTCACCCACCTGAGCTCCGACTGGGTCTGGGAGACCGACGCGCAGCACCGCGTGTCGTTCCTGTCCGACTCGATCGACGCCGTGCTCGGCCCCTGGCGGCGCGCGCTGATCGGCCGGCGGCGCTGGGAGGTCGCCGAGGCCGACTTCCTGCGGCCCGACTGGGACAGCCACCGCGCGATCTGCGAGGCGCACAAGGCATTCGAGGACTTCGAGTTCGGCCAGATCGATCCGCAGGGCAACGTCTACCACCTGTCGCTCAGCGGCCACCCGGTGTTCGACGAGGCCGGTCAGTTCGCCGGCTACCGGGGCACCGGCCGCGACATCACGCGCGAGAAGCAGCAGCGCATGCTGCTCGAAATCGAAGGCGACGTCGCCGGCATCATGCGCGAGCAGACGGAACCCGGCCGCGTGATCACCGCGATCATCATCACGCTGTGCGGCAAGCTGGGATGGCTTGGCGGTACCCACCTGGTGCGCGCCGGCCGCGGACTGGCGGCGCGCGAGCGCTGGGGCTACCCGTCGTTCACCAAGATGGTCTCCGAACTGCCTGCCGAGATCGCCCTCGATGACGACTGCGTCGAGGGACGCTGCTGGCGCGAGGGCAAGCACGCGTGGATCACCGACCTTGCGGCGCATACGGGGTTCGTCGCCCGCTACCGCAGCCGCGCCCTCGGCGCCAATTCAGCGTTCCTGGCGCCGATCCGCGACGAGCAGGGCCGCACGCTCAGCCTGCTGCTGTTTCTCGGGCCGGTGGCCTTCCAGGGTGAGCAGTTCCTCGGCCAGGCCGCCGAAACGCTGTCGCGCACCCTGTCGCTCTACCTGCAGCGCAAGGCGGCCGAGCGCCGCCTGGTGCACGCGTCGATGCACGACGCACTGACCGGCCTGCCCAACCGAGCCTTCCTGCTGCAGCAGCTCGAGACGCGGCTGCAGTCCAACGAGCGCGCCGCACTG
>Ga0209477_1001420_pt1 | contig 14640 bp, 13 predicted proteins | sample KloWWTupernatant_FD_187180 | JGI IMG/M metagenome (GOLD analysis project Ga0209477, IMG submission 187180) | Active sludge microbial communities from Klosterneuburg, Austria, studying microevolution and ecology of nitrifiers - Klosterneuburg... | ecosystem: Engineered > WWTP > Aerobic digester >... | reverse complement strand
TCTATTGGAAAGGGATTTAAAGATTTAAAAGGTCAGGTAGGATCCTTCATGTTACAATATGTGGGTCTGACGGCTTTGTTTTCAGGTATTTCTAGCGGCGTAAGCCGTGCACAAGACGAGGCGGTAGCTTTAGATAGCCTGGAAGCTGCTTTGAAAGCGGTATCGGGTACAGCGGAGGAATATGCGGTTAATCAGGCGTTTCTTAACAGGGTTACAGATCAATATGGAGTTGCTTTAATTGATACAACCAAAACTTTTAAAAACTTCTATGCATCTTCAACATTAGCCGGGATAAGCGCTGAAGAAACAAGGAAGATTTACGAAAGTGTTATTGATGCAACTTCCGTATTAAAATTATCACAGGAAGAGACAAATGGAGTACTCCTTGCTTTCGGTCAGATAGCATCAAAAGGAAAAGTTCAAGCGGAAGAGTTGAGAGGTCAGATAGGCGAGCGCTTGCCAGGCGCTTTCTCTATTGCAGCAAAAGCTATAGGCGTTCCTGAAAAGGAACTAAACAAAATGCTGGAAACCGGTAAGGTTCTTTCGTCCGATTTTCTACCAAAATTTGCAGCAGAATTAACCAAGACATTTACCAATGGGGGTGCAGAAGTTGAAAGTCTGTCAGCTACCATCAACAGGAATAAAAATGTTTTCACTCAATACCTGGATGCAAATAGCGAAAGAGTTGGAGCCGCGATAACCAATATCACTAAACTTTCAGCAGCATTAACGACACTCGCAGCATTTATATTTGGGTTGCCGTTTCCTGTCTTAATAGCAGGAATCTCAACGATGATATTGCTTTCCAATACATGGTTAGGCGCTAAATTAAGGCTTATAGCAGCATGGGCATTGGAAAGGTCAGCTATGGTTATTGAGGTGGCGCAATTGGCAATCAACAATGGTGTACGGGCTGCATCAACAGCTTTGATTACGGTACATACTTCTGTTCTTGCATTGAGTGCAAGAACTACCGGAGTTGCTGCGGTGGCTACCCGTGTCCTTGCCGGTGCGTTGGCGTTGCTGGCAACTCCTATTGGTGTAGTCATTGGAGCTTTAGGAGCGTTATCGTTGGTGTTTGTAGCAATAAAATCAAACGCAAAAGGGGCCACTGACGCGACAAAAGATTTGGCCAAAGAAACAAGAGAAACAGCTGCACAACAGCAAATAAATGTTGACCTATCCAAAAAAGTGGCATCAGCTACTGAAAACCAAGTTGCGAGAATAAAAACATTGACCGCTGTCGTTGCGAGCCAGGTCACTACTGAAAAAACAAAACTGGATGCATATAACAAACTCCTTACTATTTCTGATTCTTATAGATCGGCTTTAAAAAAAGAGGGGTTGGATATATCTGAAGTAACAAGGCTCTCCAACAATCTCATAGTTTCATTACAGAATCAGGCTAAGGCTAAAGCATTTGCAGACTTAACCCGGGAAAAAGAAAAAGAAAAAATAAGCATTGAAACAGAATTAGCGGGCCTGCCTTCAACCGATATTAATAAAGAAACAGGAGCTGGGGCATTCTTTCAGAATATTGGATCAGCTATCGGAATAGGCAAGGGAACATCTGGTCAGCAAAAAAGAGAACTTAATAACAGACTTGCAAACGTTGATAGCTATTTGAAGGGTCTTTATGGAATGGCCGAAAAGAATAAAGATCTACAGAATGCCTTAATATCCGATGTTGCTCCCGAAACCGATTTTTCAAGCGGTGGATCCGGTGGTAAAACCGGACAACAAAAAGATCGGATAAAAGAAATTGAGGCGTTGCGTGATCAAGAACTGGCCGTTAATGAAACAGCATTTATATCGCTTGCAAAAACCGAGGAGCAATATCTCAACCGATCAAAAGAAATAAATGACAAGGCTATTGATGATAAAATAACCTTCCTAAATCAAAGCAAGACGTTGAATGCTGAAGAACTAAAAGAGGTGGCGCAATTAAAACTCGAAAAAACAAAACTTGAAAAAGAAACCAACGATAAAATATTTGAAATAAGATCGAAGGCATTAACTGATAAATTTGAAGCGGATAAAAAATTAGCGGAAGATAAAGCCGATCAAATAGTCAATGATCCATCAGTAAACACTACCCAGACCGAGCGAACACAAGCGCAATTAGATGCGGATAGACAAATCCTTGCTTTGCAAACGAAGTTCAATGCTGATATGGACGCGTTGGAAAAAGACAGGAACAATCTGACTGTAAAAAACGCAGAAAATAGAAAGGACGCGCTATCAAATATTAATCAAGCCATCACTAAAGATGAAGCTGATTTAATCAAATCTAATATTGAGGACACCAAGCGTGCAGGGGAAAATGCTATTGCTGAATTCAACCTGGTGTTAGACCGGGCGGCTGCATTAATTCAGGCAGATAACCGACTTTCACAATCGCAAAAGAACCGGAATCTTCAACAACTTGAACGTGAGCGCGAATACGGCCTATTAGTTAGGGAAGCCGCAAACTATCAGGCTTTAGAAATTGAGTTCAAACGCGCTTACGAAGCCGGCCTTATCACCCTAAGAGAATATGAGGAGATTGTTCGTAAGATTCAAGAGCTGCAGGGTAAAATAGCTTCAGACCCGAAGAATACTAATTTTTCACTACGTGAAGCGATAAGAGGTCAATCCGTTGGGCAAGATCTAGGCACTACCCTTTCAAATGTTGCAGATAAGTTTGGCGGTAGTTTGGAAGGTAAAAATATCCTTGGCGAAAAGGTAAGCCAAGAGCAAGCAGGAGAATATGCAAAAGCATTTTCTAAAGTCATTGCAGATTCTTATGCAACTGCTCAATATGTAATGCAAAGCTACTTTGATACCGAGGCCCGAAACATTCAAAATAGCCTAAGTCTTCAATTAGAAAGAATGAAGGTGGAGGAAGAACAAGTGAAGTCAAGGGCAAAATCAACAGCTGAAATGGAGGCTATTGAGCGAAAGTACAACTCAAAAAGAAAAGCGGCAGAGCAGGCGGCATTTGAAAAAACCAAGGAGCTAAAAAAGAAGGAAGCTAAAATAAGTCTTGCCACAGAGTTAGCAGGGATATGGGCTTCCGTTTGGTCAATCGGCAATCCTATTGCGGCAGCAATATTAGGGGCTGTCATGTCTGGGCTGGCATTGGTTAGATACGGTATGAGGGTTTCCGAAATCAACTCCCAAAAGTATGAGTTTGGCGGCTCTCCCGATGATGTACCTAAGAGGGGTGGCAAGTTTGGCGGCAATCCACATAGTAGAGGTGGAACGCCATTTGTTTACAAGGGGAATCAATTTGAAGCTGAGGTGGATGAGTTGGCCATTGTGAGAACTAAAAACGCCGACAAATCAAAACGCTATACCATTTCGGGTAATCATTCCGAAATAGCTTCTATGCTTAATCAGTTGGGCGGTGGAGTGGCTTTCAGGCCGGGCGCAAAACTTCGTAAATTTGAATATGGAGGTGATTTGGGGCAATCATTACAAGCCCCGGTAATGCCTAGCCAGATTATTAATTACAACTCTCCTTCCAATGTTATCACTCAATTTGAAAACGTGGTTAATGCCATTGACAAAAAAACAGATGCTATCAATGATCGGATAGACAGGTTGGAAGTGGTACAAAAAACATCTACCGTAACAACAGCGCAAGCCAAAGAGGTAAAACAAACATCAATAGGTACTCTATGACAGATTTAGACAAACAACTTCAACAGATGGCTTTGATGAATTGGCGGCAATTTGCTTCTATAATGGGGGCCGATGCCATCAAACGGGCCAAAATATGTTTACTTCGTCAGCAAGGAAATAAGTATGACTACATCTGTAAGGTGCTTGATCTTTCCAAGAACCAGGTGCAATATGCCTGCACTTCCTGCGAAAAAGAGGTTTGATTTTTTCAAACACGATTACATCTATATGATTTAAAATAAATCATTAATGTTTGACATTTGACATCTAATGAAATGTCAGGTTCAAATATTCAACTATGTAGTCAATTCTAAGGAGAGTGAGGTAGATATTTACATTGATGGTGACATTGTAGATGCCTCCACTCAACAATTTTTAAAGGAATGGTGGGGCGATGATACTACCACTTCCTTCAAATCCTTCCGAGATCAGGTTAATAAAACTGATAGTAATACCTACAATGTTTACATTAATTCCGGTGGTGGCCTTGTAACTGATGCAATGGCTATCCATGACCTTTTGAAAGACTTACAATCAAAAGGCAAAAAAGTAAACACAATCGGGAGGGGAATAATCGCTTCCGCTGCCACTTATATTCTCATGGCCGGTGATAACGCCACTATGAGTAAGAATAGCTGGCTAATGATACACAACGTTTCGGGCGGTGTATGGGGCGATGTGAATACGGTTGAATCCTACGCTACCACCTTACGCAAATTCAATGATTCGGCAAGAGACTTCTACGCACGCACAACCGGAATGCGCAAGGAAGATATTACTAAAATGATGAATGCTGAAACATGGATGACGGCTGATGAAGCCAAAGAAAAAGGCTTTATTAAGCAAATCGAAGGTGATGCAAATTTTACCAACAAAATACCAAAAGAACACTGGCAGTTCTCAAACATGGCGGTTCTGAATGCTTACAACTCTGCTGTTCAGCCCCCAAAAGAAATTAATCAATCACAAAATTTAGATGAAATGAAAAAATTCTTTCAGGAATTGGGCGACAAAATTATGAACGCCATTGGAGCTGTAAAAGCACCAGAGAACAACGATCACACTGCTTTAATGAAAGCTATTGGAGAAGCTGTTTCCAACACGTTTAAAGAAGGTGCCGATGAAATGGAAAAATCCGTTAAGGAGATCGTAAACGAAGCGGTAAAAGAGGCAACCAAACCAGCCGATCCCACAGAGGATGAAAAGAAAGCGCAACAAGCGGCAGAGCAAAAAGCCAAGGACGATGCCGAAACGATTAAAAACCTTAAGGCAACAGTTGAGGCTTTAGAGGAGGATATTAAAAATATCAAGGGCGGCAAACAAACGCCTCCTGTCAATGGCAACCCTGTAAAGGTTCAGTTCGGCAGCTTCGAAACAAAATAATTTACTCATCAATTCAATTAATTACAATGTTAGCAATTGACAATACAAACATCATTAATCTGGGTCGTGGAAATGGCCTTCCCGGATTCATTCCTAAGATAGCCTACGTGTATGATAGCGGCGCAAAAACGGTTACAATAACCGATACCACCACTTATCAGGCAGGAGATGCTAAGAAAAAACTGGTTGTGAAGGTACATGACAAGTTTGGCAAATCTGTTAGCGGTACTGATGCCGCTGCGATAAATGTAGCCACATTAAACCTGTCAAAGCCGCTTGACATTACAGCCACATTAATCACCAACAAAGACTTAGTCGCCGATGGTGGAGCTTACGACATTGCCGCTGCAGGCGATCTCTCAAAGTACGACAGACAGTACAGATAACCTTATTACTAAAACTTTTAAAGAGAAAATAAAATGAATTTTTTTACAGTACAAGCAAGCGTGTTCTTTTTGGCGGTGATTGCTCCGGCTTTTCAGGACATCATTCCAAACGACTTCCCATACAAAGGCACGTTGAGTGAGTTTACCATTATGGATAATGTTGTTTCAAAAAGAAACATCATTAACATTCGCCGTGTTCAAAACATATTGCAACGAAGAGACGCATCATGTGATTATATCTACAAGAAGGTTTTTGGCGCTGATACACGATTCATCACAACTGATGAAGTGTATGGTGCGACTAAGTTTTGCCGGAATGAGTTTTATCAGGGAGACCTGAAAGATTGGAGGGCAAATGATCCTTTGTTCGGAGATAAGATTTTGCCGTTCTTCCAGGGCGCTGTTGCTACCGATGTGGCATCGAACAGCTACTTTGGTGACATTGAACGCGTAGCCTCTCCAACTGCGCAATGGAGTACAAATGTGTTTGATGGTATTTTCAAAAAGTTTGAAAAGTACATCACCGCAGGTGTAATTCCTGCTGCGCAAACAATAGCCATTGCGAATGGTACCGACTACAACGCAAATCCAACCGCAGCATACAACCTGCTTAAAAGCATGTATGATAAAATGCCGGTTATGATGGCTTCTTTTGAAGATACGCAGTTAGCGTTCTATGTATCAAAAGAGGTGAAGTCTGGATATGAAGATTATCTATCCAGCATTCAGCAAACCGCTGGCAATACAACCATCTTAGAGAACGGGCAAAGCACCGTAACCTTTAAAGGCATTCCTATCCTGGTTGAGCCAATTTGGACGCCAATCATCACTGAGCTGAAAGGGGCTGTTGGTTATGCCGCTGTTCTTACCGTTCGAGGCAATTTTGTATTTGCAACCGATAAGGATTACGGCGAGGGTGAAGATGGTAAAACGGCCTTAGAGGTTTGGTACGAAAGAAAAGAAAGCCAATGGTATTACAGACTTTTCTTGAAGGCTGGGACCGAAATAGCATTACCCGAATACAGCATTGTTGCAATGTCTGACTGGGATTAATCAATTCATTAACACAATTTAAATTTTATAAAAATGCTTTGTGCAACAATAAGACCAAGAACAAGGGCGTGCGGACCCACAACGGGTGGTATTAGCAATATAGCGGTATTCGACCCTAACGACTTAAATTTTACACAAGCGGCAGATGTGGCAGGCGCAAAACAGCCCTATTCGGTAGTGGCAATTCGTATAGGTGCCACCTCTCCCGTCGTGTTTGGTATTACATTCAAGGAGGATGAGGCCGAATATAAATTCACGCAATCACGTAACGGATGTTCAGTTTCTTATGAACATGAAATAGATGCTTCAATCGAAGATCTGGATCAGTCTGCTACACAATTCCTTCAAGCTGTGGATGCAGCCGCATGTTGCTGCGGCCTGGGCTTCTTTATTCGCTTGAACAGCGGAAAGATATTGGTGATGGGAGAGAAGTATGTGAACGGCGAATCGATTCCGAAGTTCAAAGTGGCTCAGGATGGTAGTACCGGAACATCAGGGAAGGTGTTCGAAGATTACAACGGCGTTGCGCTTGTATTTAAAGGCAAGTACAGCCGTGCGCTGTATGAGTACTCCGGAACATGGGCTACAATTGAGGCATTAATGGTGGCGTAAAAAAAATACATCTTATGGCATTAGCTAAGATAAAAAAAGAACATATTAAACAAGTGGTGGCATTCGGTAAGAGTGCCGCCCCTTTGTCTGAAAGAGACGATTTAGACGAGTTGGCGATACTCGCAATTGAAAGCGGCGATAAGCTTTTATTATCATATTTCGAGGAACTCCCGGCATTGGATATTTTAAAGAAATCCAAAACCGATAAAGAGCTTGGAAGGAATATAGAGGCAAATCAAACAGCAACCGAGCCTAAACAAACTGAAAAGAAAAAGTAGTATGAAATGCGGCAAACGAATAAAGGAACAAAACAAACACAGCCACAAAAACGGGCAGCAAAGGCCGCCGTTAGTAATGCTGTTACACTCGACCCCAATAATCCTATTCCCTTCGATTATACAGGCCGCTCAATTGCATTCGTAAATAAGCAACAGTACTTACCATTTGTCGGAACCGACAATCAGTATGCTCAAAAAATATTAGAGTTCAGATTAAATTCTGTAACCCAAAACGCATGCATCACAACCAAGAGGGATTATTTATGTGGTGAAGGTTTTCAGGACATTAAAGGAAAGGAATTTGACCAAAGAATCATTGACTGGTTCAATGTTATTAATAGACGTGGCGAATCCGCTATGGATATTAATGAACAGATATTTGAGGACTTCGGTACTTGGGGCAATGTTCCAATAGAGCTAGTTCGGATAAAGGTAGGTGGCAAAAAATACCTTTACGTTTACCCACATAGTTTTCTCGAATGGAGACTTTGCGAGCCAAACGAGGAGGATTTTTGCGATAGCGCAATACAATCAAAGTTATTTGTAACCAATTCCATACTAAGAGCGGAGGACTACAAGAACGCAAAAATATTGCCCATTTACAATCCATTGAGACCCGAAAAAGAAAACTGGGTAAAGGATCAAAACGGAAGCGAGCGCACTTTGATTTGGCTTAAAAATAAAGTTACAGGCTTTGACCATTACGGTTTGCCGTCCTCTATTTCGTCAATAATTTATCAGATACTTGAATATAAGGCTGCACGGTACAATCTGGATGACTTTGAAAATAACATGGTTGTTGCTTCAATCCTGGCTTTAAAAGGCAGCATGAGCGATTCAGAAGTTACCCGTATCGCTAGACAAATCATTAAAACTCATACTGGTGATGGTAAGCGCGGCCGTACCGTGGTTATTGGATCCGAAGAAGGTATTGAAAGCTCCAGTTTCCACAAGATTGACACAAAAAAAGATGGCAGCTTTAACGAAGCGGATAATAGCTGGATGCAAAAAATAATACTGGCGAATCAGTGGGATTCTGTTTTGGCGGGCCTTATAAATCCATCCACTTTAGGAAAAGGCGCCGGCTTTATAACGAAGATTATAGAAAATAAGCAATTGTCGGTTATCCGACCCGGGCAAAATAAACTTATCGAAAAGGCCTGGAAACACATTTTTAAAATAGCACAGGATTGGATGGGTTTGCCATTCGATAAATATTCTATTGGATTTAAAGGGCTGGCTGATATTTCCGGCTTAACCGACGTTGATATCACACCTGCAGTTCAGATTAATGAGGTAAGGAAGGCTAAGGGGCTCCCAGAGGATCCTGCTAGGAACGGAGAATATATGCAAGCAAAAAAAGGAGGTAGCGATGTACAAGGTGAATAATTTAAAACGGCCGGTGCTCATATCTACAGATGAGGTTGTTTTCCATGCACCAACAAAACATACGCTTGATCCACGCACGGTTGAGCAATCTATAATAATTGCTGAGGAGCGTTTTGCGGTGCAGGTACTCGGATATGAATTATATCTGGCGTTGTGTTCTGAAAAAAATCGAACTGTTGATACTTTAAATATATCCGATCTGACGAGTAAAACAAGTGCTATACTTGAGATTGGCGACCTGGTTAATGCTTCTGAGTTTTTATCGGTAAAGAATAAAGCGCTTTGGGATCACATTCTTTGGAAGTTCATGGCCGAGTGTGTAATGCTTACGGCCGCGCCAGAGGGATTTGTTCAGTTTGGGTCTGAGGGTGTTTTTCATCAACAGGCAACATCTTCGCCCATGGGTGGTGGTGGGGTCGTAACTCCCGAACTGAGATCAATGAAGTGGGCTATGGATAAAAAGATGTTTGATCGAATAGATCCATTGAAAACCGCTGTTCACAACTTTATATGCCGACATAAATCAGATTATCCTCTTTACGATAAGCCTTGCGATTGTGATGCATCCGGGAATCCATACAAGCGTAGAACTGATGTAGCGGTTGGTGTATACGATGATGACGAACCTTCAAAATGTCCCTGCAATGAAATTGGTCATACATATTATTAAAGGCTGGTTAAAGCATTGGGGAATCATTTCCACGAGTACTGCGGAAGGGAAACTTTCCGAGTTGCGATTGAAGCAATGTAAGGACTGTGAGTTTTCAAAAACTTCAAAAATGTTAGAAATACTAAACGGCCATGCGAATTACGTTGACACGATCTATTGTACAAAATGCACGTGCCCGGCCAGTCAGAAAAGTTTGGTTGTAGATGAATATTGTCCGGTTGGTAAATGGTAATAAATGGGGTTTTACGACTACTATAAAAACATTTGTATATGCCCACCCAAGCCTGTTATTATCGGTTTAGGTGATGCTAGTTGTAATGAATTGGATGAATGGCCGGTTGATGTTTACAATGTGAACGGTGTTTTAATTGGAAATGCGGCGAATAAGGTTCAGTATATAAGTATCTGGAATAGCAATGCAGCTAATAGAGAGGTTGGTACACTATATAATTTCTTCGGCCCATTTACCTTTTTGTTGATGGTTAATCCGGGGCAAATGGTGCCGTTTTGTTTGGGTGGCGTTATCACGCCCGGTGGTGATTTTCTGTTACTAGAAAGTGGATTCCACCTATTACAAGAGAGCGGTTCAAAAATTAAAATTTAAGTCATGCCAGATCTTAAAGTATCAGAGTTGCCTGAGTTGCCCGGCGAAATACTTGCGTCGGATGTTGTCTTAGTTGTTAGGGGGGCAAGTACTTATAAAGCAACAAACAAAGCTAGATTTCTTCCTCCAGGAGGCACAACTGGTCAGGTCGCAAAAAGAGGTGCTGGATCTTCTGTTGTATGGGGGGAAGACAACAATACTCCCGGCGGCGGTGGTGGCGCGGTAGCGAGTGTAAACGGTGCGACCGGAAGTGTAGTAGTAGATAAAACAAGTGTAGGATTACCCCTTGCAGACAATACACCTGATGCTTCAAAACCTGTTTCTGGTCCAATGGCTACTGCATTAGCGGCTAAAGCAAATACGTCTTCTTTAGGTAGTGCTGCGTTTGCCAATACGACTTCTTTTGCCAGTACAGCACAAGGTGCCAAAGCAGACACAGCATTACAGCCCGGAGGGAATTTAAGCTCTCTAAACAACGATGCCGAATATGTAAACGCTGACGAGGTGAATGATGTGATTAATAATGCAGGGCTGACTGCAATGAATGGAGTGTTACCAATTAATCCTTTATACAACAAACCTTTAGATGGCGATACTTATTACGCTCCTATTACAGCCGGAAACTATGGTAATATAGAAGCCGGGTTAGTAGTAACAGATGAAGAGCTGGATCAGCATACTATTATATTTCACTATATAAATGGTAGCACTCCTGTTGAAGTTATTAAACGCCCAAGGCAGGCAGGAGCTATTCCGTGGCTAACTACTTCGCTGGCATTTACACCCGCATCAGATCGCGTTCTTTGGGCGTTGGAAGCTGGAACTTATTCTAATCTGAATTTATTCAATGGGTCGGCGGCATCGAGTATAGTAGTGACAGCTCCGGATATAACAGACAATCAGTTTGTTTATTTAGTCTACATCTTGGACGATGATATGTGGAGTATACAATTTAAGAATCCGATAGTCAATCTTCCAGAATGGTCAAATACAGACTATCCGGCTGGCCGTGTGGTGTTGAGAAATGGTGTGATGTATAAGACAGATGGTGGTGCGAGTGGGGGCCAGGTTCCTGCGGAACACAATAACTGGAAGCCCGTCTACGCTGAAAATCCGAACCGATATTTCAAGAAAGAAGGTTATGCTGGGATCGGCTCGTTGAGCACAGGCAATTTGGCCGGCGTGAGCATTACCGATTGTTGCATCATTATCGAAGCTGGTATTATTAATCCGGCCGGAGGCGGCAGCTTTACAGGAGATGTATTTGTTGTAAACGGACGGCCCATTGACTACATTATCGAATCATCGCAAGCGTGGATTGGAAGCCGTGTTACAACTGGCGGTTCTGTTCGTTGCACAAACAAAAAACGCGATCTAATTATCATTAATCGGCCAATCGTTGCCAACGCCTCAAAAGGTCTTGTTTGGAGCGATCAAATCAAATGCCTGACCGGAACCATAGCTCCTGATAATACAAATGTAAATATCACCTACAACGGACACGCAAACGTAATGTTTTACGGCATTATGGTTTTGGCGCGATGCTTAACGCCGCAGGAAGTTTATGAGTTATATGAGGACTGGAAACGGGAAAAATTTATTGAAGATGCTGTGTTTTATGCGCCAGTTGAGCGTGTAACAGCCGGAAGCGTAACCGACATTATTAACAACATCACATACACTATATAATGGCAGATATTACTTTAAATAGCGGAATCACAACCCTTACAGCGGGGAATAATTATATCGTTGATAGTGTAGTTGACTATGGTGGTGGCTCCGTAACCAGCAATGGCGGCAACTCTATCACTATCAAGAAAGGTGGCAGGCTCGAAGATGCTACTATCACAAGTAGCACGGCGGCCACTGAAATATTTGTTGAAACGACAGCGCTGGCTTGTACCGGAGTAGTCTTCTCCGGCGCTTTGTGGGAGCAGGCGGGAGAAATAAATGTAAAGTCTACAAGCCTTTTACAGAACTACACGCTGCCCGTTGGTTTTGAGGTTAAAACATTATGCTTTGCATCAACCGGTGATTTAGGCGGCGATTCGTTTTCAAGAATTGCATTTGCGTCCTTCGATCACTATACTCAGTTTTACCCGTTCGATCCGGTCGGATCTAATCATCTTTGGATTCATAAGAAATGCGAGCAATACTATGCGGAAGCATTGGGCATATTCTCAACTGCTGGCGGTGATACAAGCAAGATGGCAGCCAATGTAACCGCCTTTAAAAGGCATGGAGGTCGGTCGTGTGCTGTTATTCAATTTCGTTCCGGTGTTTATTATTTACAAAATGTAAATGGAGATGATTTTGTAACCAATACTGGCGACCCCACCGGCCTAAACATTGTAAGAATAAGAGGGGTAAATAACAATTTGACGCAGGGTTACAATCACACATACATCTGCACCAACTGGGGGAATTTTCTTTACTACGTTGATAGGTATAGTATGGATTTTCAACCGTCTAATTTATGGATAGTTACAGATGTGGTTGATTGGTATGGAACGTTTGCAAGAGAGCATGATAGACAAGGCTATGCTTATACTCGTTTTCAGGAAGACGAAGAGACTGTATCAACAGATATGGAACTTCACGGCAAGTTTGAAAATGTTCTGTTCTGGGGATTTTACGGTGCGGTTTACTCCGGCCAATATGCGACGGCTGTACAGATGCACAACGTGAAATTCTTTGGCAATCGCTATGGTTTCTACGCGCACATGGAGTGTAATTTATCGCGCTTCACTTACTGCCAGTTTCACCAAAACGCATTCAGTTTTACCGGTGGAGGTTATCAATGCACGATGGATCAGATCGAGTACACGCCGGAAAACTGGTATAGAGATGCGGCGGCGGTTGCCGACACGGAACATTACTTCTACCATAGTCGCGGCGCAATGCACACAATGACGTTCAATAATATGTATTCAGAGGGCTATTTGGGCGATAGTGCCGCGAAGTTTGTTCACTATAAAGTTGCTCACGGCGCGACAGGAATTATCTTTAGAAATAGTGCATTATCTGCCACCGGAGTTCAGTTGAAAATTTACAAGCCTGCTGGTTATATCTATGCTGCTCCAATTGGCTGGACAAACAGAATGATTACTTACAAAGAGAGCTCTCACTTGCCATGGATTGTTTCGACAGATGACCCGTTTCCTTTGTTTGGAATTTCAAACGATGGGAAGCCGTTTTTTATATCAGACGGCGGGTCTAATCATTTCTTAGGCTTGGCTACCGGCACCTACCACAACTGGAAGGGTACGCCAAATTTCGTTCAGGACGGAGTGTATAGGTACAGACAATTGAAGCCTAATATTACAACTGACTACGTAAATTATAACGGCTTGAATGCTGCTCATGTAAGAGGTGGTGCGACTCAGAATTTTTCAGAATATATATACGATGCCGGACAAGGCGGGTTCATGGTTCGCTCAAATATGAGAATAAAACTACTTTTTGAGTTGAAGGGAACAGCGCAATTCAAACGCCCGTTCATGGTAAGCATAGAGAAATTGAAGCTCGTAATAACGCCATATTTCGACGGGACAAATAATGTGATAGACGGCTCCATTCAATATGAAGGCTTGGCGTCCGAAATTCTAAACTCCGGATTTGATGGATTTAGAATTTTACTCGCTTCGCAAAACAATGCAACAAGCGATTTGCAAAAATTGGATGCACACATTAACGACCAGGGTGGCGATGGCTACCCTCTCGTAAACCTCACAAGTTACAGATTAGTAATTGAACAATACTCGTAAAGCCATGAACCTCAAAGCCGGTGTTGAAGCAGTTGATAAAACAACAAGCATCATTCAAAGAAATCCTATATCGTTTTCGATATTAGTGATTGTATTGGGGCTATCATTAAGCTCTTATGTGATGTATAAAGTGTTTGGAGGAGAGAATGATCGACTAAGAAATGATCTTGTCGAATCGAGAGCCGATAACATAGATTGCGAGGACGCGAAGGAGGAAATTTTGATGAAGCTGGCTTTTGCAAAGGACAAGAACGATGAAACAAAAAGTATTGTTGATAGCACGCAGGGTGAGGTTTTAGAGAATAGACATCGAATTAAAGTCGGTACAAAAAAACTGGAAAAAGAACTAAATAGATAAAACCATGAAAGCAGCATTATTCATATTAGTTGTTTCAATTGTAGCGATAGCGTTTTCGTTAATGCCTCCACGCGATGGAGAAGCGCAAAGCCAATTACCAAAAAAAGAGGTAAAGCCTGATAGACTGAAAGCGGAAGCAGACAGCATTGTTTTGCAGGCAGTAGAGAACAATGCAAGGGCTAAAGTGATAGCAGATTATGCCTCGTATAATACAGAAGAAAGCAATAGGTTTTTAAAGTTGATTGATTTATTTATACGCAAAAACAAACGTACCGATAAGGCAAAAGCAAATCCCGCTAAAGAGTATCTACCTATTGCTTTTCCGGTTCCAGTTACTGTACAAACGAAAGGAATTACAAACGTTATTCATGTTCCCACCAAAGAGTACGAAGGTACTAAGAACCGAACCAAGATGACCCGTCTCGAATGGAACGAGTGGAGAGGTATTAAAAGTAAAAGCGATTTAGCATATCA
>Ga0209477_1001417_pt1 | contig 14657 bp, 13 predicted proteins | sample KloWWTupernatant_FD_187180 | JGI IMG/M metagenome (GOLD analysis project Ga0209477, IMG submission 187180) | Active sludge microbial communities from Klosterneuburg, Austria, studying microevolution and ecology of nitrifiers - Klosterneuburg... | ecosystem: Engineered > WWTP > Aerobic digester >... | reverse complement strand
CGCGATCGTGCGCGCGCCACCCGCTTCCAGCGCGAGGTCGATGCTTCCGCAGTGATCTGGAACGCCTCGTCGCGCTTCAACGATGGCGGCGAACTCGGGCTCGGTGCCGAGATCGGCATCTCCACCACCAAGCTGCACGCCTACGGGCCGATGGGGCTCGAATCGCTCACCACCCGCAAGTTCGTGTTGCGCGGGAGCGGACAGGTGCGACACCCCGGGTGACGGCGGTGATGTTGTTTCCGCACCACTCCTGTCCACTTGCTGAACGGGGCATCCGCCCCCAACTTCCGGTTCATGCGGGGTTGACCGCGTGTCGGCGATCCTGCGCCCTTGACCTGTGTCATTGCCGGTAGCGGCACGCGTGGTCACAATTTTTTCGTCATGGCGGCCGCACGGAGCGGATTCCGCTTTTCCTGTTAATCACCACGAAGGATTCACCATGAAGAAGATCCATCTCGCCGCGGCGCTGATCGCCGCACTTGCTGCCCCCAGCGCCTTCGCCCAGGCCACCGACCGCACCGGCTTCTTCATCGAAGGCCGCGGCGGCAGCGCCAGCGTCAGCGAGGACGAGTTCGACGACACCTCGACCGCCTTCCAGTTCAACGGCGGCTACCGTTGGGGCGCGATCGGCATCGAGGGCGGCTACGCCACCTTCAACGATTTCGAGGACAGCGACTCGGGCCTCGACATCAACGCCGAACTCGACGGCTACACGCTCGGCATCAACGGCCGCTACAACTTCGCCCCGCAGTGGTACCTGGCCGGCCGCGTCGGTGCGTTCTTCTGGGACGCCGATGCCAATGCCGCGGTCTGCGTGGTCGCCGGCACCAACCAGGTGTGCAACCTGGTCGATGCCGACACCGACGGCACCGACTTCTACGCCGGCGTCGGCGTGGGCTACGACTTCAACGAGATGTTCAGCATGGGCGCCGCGTACGATTATTTCGGCGCCGACGGCGACGACGTGACCCTGGACACCAACGTGTTCTCGGTCACCGCCGAAGTGCGCTTCTGATCCACGCCTGACGGTTCGGGCGAGCAGTACGGACGGCGGCCTTCGGGCCGCCGTTCGCTTTTGGCGATCCCGAATTCCGCGGTCGCGCATGAGATGCGCTCCTACAGGGGTTCGGGATGCACGGGTGGGTCGCGCTTTCATGCGCGGTGCAGCGTCGGCAACGCGCGGCCCTGTAGGAGCGCATCTCATGCGCGACCGCGGACTCCCGGCGCCAGCCTCATTCCCCGCCCACGAACCCCAACTGCCGCCACGCCTCGTACACCACCACCGCCACCGCGTTGGACAAGTTGAGGCTGCGGTTGCCCGGCCGCATCGGCAGGCGCAGGCGCTGCGCCGCATCGATCGACTCCCACACCGCGGCCGGCAGGCCCCGCGTCTCGCTGCCGAACAGCAGCGCATCGCCGTCGGCATAGGCGACCTCGTCGTAGCGCCGTTCGGCCCGCGTCGACAGCGCAAATAGCCGCGTTGGCGCGACGGCGGCCCGGAACGCATCCAGCGACGCATGCGTGCGCACGTCCGCGAACTCGTGGTAGTCGAGCCCAGCGCGCCGCAGCTTGGCGTGATCGAGGTCGAAGCCCAGCGGCTCGATCAGGTGCAAGGTCGCGCCACTGTTCGCGCACAGCCGGATCACGTTGCCGGTGTTCGGCGGAATCTCCGGCTGGTGCAGGACGACATGGAACATCGCCGCATTATCGCCGTAGCCCTGCCTCGGTAGGTGCGGTCTCGGGTGCGGCCAGGCCTATCGCGCGCAGAGCGCGCTCCTGCAGAGCCGACTTTGTAGGAGCGCGCTCTGCGCGCGATAGGCCTGGCCGCACCCGAGACCGCACCTGCACGAGAAGGTCGTGTCGCATGCGTGGCTCGGGCGTTCAGCGCAACAGCCGCCGTGCGAGCTGCCGCAGGCGATGCAAAAGGCCTGGCGCCTTCGCGCGCAATCCGGCCTCATGCTGCAGCCGCGCGATCCGCGCCAGGCTGTCCGCGCCCAGCGCCGCGCCCGGCACCACGCCGAAGTTCTGCTCGGCCTGCGCCAGCGTGCGCGTGCCCAGTGCCACGGTCGACACTTCGCGGAAGGCGAGGGGGTAGCGCGCGGCCGCGACGGCGAGCGACCCGGCCTCGGCCTCGAGGAAGCGGAAGCGATCCACCATGGCGGCCAGCGCCGCGACCTGCGCCGGACTCCAGGCGTGGCGCTGGTCGGCCGGATCGGCAAAGCGCGAATCCGCGCCGTACTTGCCGCTGAGGAAGCCCTCGCGCAGGGCCGAGCGCACCACCACCGCGGCATTGCGCGCGGCGATGCGCTCGCGCCGCGCGAGGAAGGGATCGGGATCGAGCAGGCTCAGCTTCAGCATGAAGCCGTCGACCACCGGCTGCGCGAGCACGCGGTCGATGTCGGCCGCGGTCTTGAGCGAAACCCCGACCGCGCGCGCCTTGCCGTCGCGCTTGACCTGCGCCAGCGCCTCGTACAGCGCTTCCTCGCCCCGCCCCGGCGCCCAGTGCACCATGTAGAAATCGACCGCGTCGGTGCGCAGCGCGTGCAGTTGCGACTCCAGCGTGCGCACCAGTCCCTCCGGCTGGCCCGAGTACTTGGTCGAAACCACCCAACGCCCGCGCCGCCCGGCGAGGAACTCGCCCAGCACCGCTTCCGAGTCGCCGTACACCGCGGCGGTATCGACGAAGTTGCAGCCCAGCGCCTCGGCGCGCGCCAGCGCGCGCAGCGATTCCGCGCGATCGGCCACGCCGTAGGACTGCCCGCCGATCGCCCAGGCGCCGAAGCCGAGCTCCGAAACCCGGATGCCGGTGGCGCCGAAGGGGCGTAGCTGCATGGCCATCTCCGCGGACAGGGCCGCGCAGGATAGCGAAGCGGGGGCAGGCTGCGGCGACGCCCAGAGGCGTCGCCCCGCGCTCAGTGGCGCGTGCGGATCACCACCGCGGGCAGCAGCGAGCGCCAGTTCTGCCGACCGCCGGCCACGCGCACCGTGCCAACCTGGTCGGCTTCGGCCGGCAGCACGGCCTGGCAGGCCGCCGCGACTTCCTGGGCCATCATCCCCTCGACGGCGCGGCTCTCGGCCTGCGACACGATCACGCCCAGCGTCCCGCCCACGAGGGCCAGGGAGAGCAGGGAGCGGCGGAGTTGGGTTTCCAGGTTCATGATGCTGTCCTTCACGGGGAGCGGGTCAGGGCCCGTCCTGTCCCTATAGATGCATCCAGGGTGCCAACGGTTACATCCGGTCACGAATTTCTTCGTGCCTGCAGCTTAAGTGACTGATGGCAAAAGGGAAGGCAGGCTTCGGCGGAACGAGTGCGGGCCGCGCCGAAGCGTGTGCCGGGGGTGTCCGCGCGTGCGGGACCGGACACCGTGTCCGCCAACGGACACGGTGTCGGCAGGTCTCACTGCACCGGCGCCACGTCGGTATGTGCATGCACCAGCTTGCGCATCACGATCACGCGCTTGCCTTCACCGGCGGCTTCCAGCGCCAGTTCGGGATCCATCGGATCGACCAGCAGCAGGTCGGCGTCGGTGGCGCCGTCATGATGCAGGCGCTTGACCTTCACGACCTTGTGCGTCTCGCTGCCGGTCCCATCGGCGCTGACGTCCTCGTCGATGTGCTTGATGATGATCTTGCGGCCGTCGGCCGGGGCGTCGCCGGCCTCGGCCAGTTCGTCGCCCGCAAGTTCAGCGCTGGGCGTGGGGATGTCGAAGGACTCGCCCGCGACCTGCAGCACCATGCCGGCGCCGTTGCGGCTCAGGACCGCCGGGTTGCCCTTGGCGGTGGTCAGCGCGCGGGTCTCGCGGTCCACCAGTTCGCCTTCGAACATGACCTTCTCCACCAGGCCGCTGGTGGTGCGCACGACGATGGTGGTCTCGTCGCGCAGGCCTTCGCTGGCCTGGGCGGCGAAGGCGGCGAGGCCGCCGAGCAGCAATGCGCACGCGTGGCGGCGCAGGGAGTTTGATACGTGCATGGTTGATCCTCCGGAATGTGGCCGGGGCGCGGCCAATCCAGCGCCCCCGCTCACAGGATGCGCGACGGCGCCCGCGGGTCGCAGCAGCCCGGCTCGGCCGCGGGTCAGCCGGTACAGGTGCTGGCGAGCGGGGCCGCGAGCGCGGCCTCGAGGGCTCCGGCAGCCAGCGGCCGGCGCTCGCCCGGGGCGAACTCGATGCGGGCCTCGTAGTTGCGCCCCTCGGTGTCGCGCACGCTGGTGATCCCGGTGTAGCGCAGCAACTCGCGCCGCTCCCGCGCATAACGCACGTCGACGTGCGGCAGCAGGAAGGCCCACCAGGCGCCGAGCGACAGCCGGATCACGAGGATATCGTCCCCGGCGTCGGGGACGCCTTCGGCCCGGCGCACCTTGAAGTCGAACCAGTCGATCCGGCTCGGCAGCAGGATCGGGAAGCGCAAGGTCTCGCCCGCGGCCAGTTGATCCCAGTGCTGGCGCACGAAGTCGTCGAAGCCGGCATCCGCCACCAGTCCCTGCACCGTCGGCAGCGGGCCGCTGCGCTCCTCGCGTTGCGGACCGCGCTGGACGAAGACCGTGCGCGCCGCGCCCTCGCGGCGCACGCCCTCGCGGTAGCCCAGGCGCGCATCCACCATCTCGAAGTCCGGCACCAGGCTGTCCACGGCGTAGTCGATGCGCTTGCGCGCGAACGCGGCGCCATCCGGGCAGCGATACAGGACCACGCGACTGCCGAGGCCCGCGCCGTCGCGGTCCACGTAGTGCGATTCGCGGTAGAGCAGGCTGCCGTCGTCGACCCCGAAGGCCTGGCCCTCGTATTGCACGCGCTCCGCCGCCACTGCTTCGCGTGGGAGCAGTCCGGTCAGGACCAGGGCAAGGATGAGGCGTGGGGCCATGCGCGCAAGATACGCATCCCGCGTGAAGGCGGCATGTGCGTCACCAGGGCACTTCGGTCCCGTTCCAATCGAGGAAGCGCCCGGCGTCGGCGCCGCGCAGGCGATCGATCACGCCCAGGACCGACGCCACCGCCGCCGCGGGCTCGAGTTCGGCTTCGGCGCCGCCCATGGCGGTGCGCACCCAGCCCGGGTGGATCGCCACCGCGACGATGCCTCGTGCGGACAGCTCGAACGCCAGCTGCCGGGTCGCCATGTTGAGCGCGGCCTTGGAGATCGCGTAGCTCGGCGTGCCGAAGGCCGCGCGGGTGCCGATCGAGCCCAGGGTGGAACTGATGTTCACCACCCGCGGCGCGGTGCCGCGCTCGAGCATCGGCGTCGCGGCCTGGGTCAGCAGCGTCGCGCCCACCACGTTGATGGTGAAGGCGTCGAGCAGGGACTTGGCCTCGATCGCGCCGTAGCGCTCGCCCGCGGGCAGCACGCCGGCGTTGTTGATGAGCACATCGATCGCGTCGTCGACCAGGCCGATCTCGCGCATCAGCTCGACCGCGGTCGCCGGCTTGGTCGCGTCGAAGGGCAGCACCGAGACGCGGCCCGGATGGGCCAGCGCCAGCCTGGTCAGCTCGAGGGCGTGGCCGGGCTTGCGCACCGCCGCGTAGACGCGGTCGCCGCGCGCCAGCAATTGCCGCGTGAACTCGAGGCCGAGCCCGCGGTTTGCCCCGGTGACCACGACGCGTCGCATGACGACCGACCCTTACGCTGCGCAGTCCGAAGGCACGATGCTATGGTGCCGGCCCGCCGGGCGCCAGAGCGCCCCGGTGCGCCTTGGTGCCCGCCATTACCCGCTTCCGGAGTGCCCGCATGGCCCTGCGTCCCCTGTTCCTGTCGCTCGCCCTCGCCGTGCTGTCCGCGAGCGGCCTCGCGCGCGCGGCCGCGACCGTCGCCATCCCCTACGAAACCTTCCGCCTCGACAACGGCCTGACCGTGGTCGTGCACACCGATCGCAAGGCGCCGATCGTCGCGGTCAACCTCTGGTACCACGTCGGCGCCAAGGACGAGGTCGCGGGCAAGACCGGCTTCGCGCACCTGTTCGAGCACCTGATGTTCCAGGGCTCGGAGCACTACAACGACGAGTTCTTCAAGCCCTTCGAACTGGCCGGCGCCACCGACCAGAACGGCACCACCAACTACGACCGCACGAACTATTTCCAGAACGTGCCGACCACGGCGCTCGACCTTGCGCTGTGGCTGGAGTCCGACCGCATGGGGCACTTGCTGGGCGTGATCGACCAGGCGCGCCTCGACGAGCAGCGCGGCGTGGTCCAGAACGAGAAGCGCCAGGGCGAGAACCAGCCCTACGGCCGGGTCTGGGAACGCCTCGCCCGTTCGAGCTATCCCGACGGACACCCGTACCAGCGCAGCGTGATCGGCAGCATGGACGATCTCGAGGCCGCTTCGCTCGAGGACGTCAAGACCTGGTTCCAGACCTACTACGGTCCCTCCAACGCGGTGCTGGTGCTGGCCGGCGACATCGATCTGGCGACCGCCAAGGACAAAGTCACGCGCTACTTCGGCGATATCCCGGCCGGGCCGCCGCTGACGCGCGACCGCGCCTGGGTGGCGCCGCGCATCGCGTCCAGCCGCGACACGATGCAGGACCGCGTCGCGCAGCCGCTGGTGATGAAGGCCTGGAACGTGCCGGGCGCGGGCACGGCCGACGCCGACCTGCTCGACCTTGCCGCGCAGGTGCTGGGCGGCAGCGCCGCTTCGCGCCTGGACGAGCGCCTGGTGCACGTCGAGCGCATCGCCGACAGCGTCTCGACCTACAACAACAGCCAGGAGCTGGGCGGCCAGTTCGTGCTGCAGGCGATGGTCAAGGCCGAGGTGGATCCGGCCGTGGTCGAGCGCGCGCTCGACGAGGAACTCGCGCGCCTGATCGCCGAAGGCCCGAGCGCGGCCGAGCTGGCGCGCGCCAAGACCGTGTTCCGCGCCGGCTTCGTGCGCGGCATCGAGCGCATCGGCGGCTTCGGCGGCAAGGCCGACATCCTCGCCCAGTGCTACACCTACACCGGCGATCCGGGTTGCTACCGCGAGTCCCTGGCCCGGATCGAGGCGGCGACGCCGGCCGCGGTACAGGCTGTGCTCAAGCGCTGGCTCGCGCAGGGCGACCACACCCTCACCGTGCTGCCCTTCGGCGAGCACGCGACCGTGGCCAGTAGCGTCGACCGCAGCAAGGGCCCGCCGGCGGTGGAGTCCTTCCCGGCGGTGAGCTTCCCGACGCTCGAGCGCGCGACCCTGTCCAACGGCGCGCGCGTGGTGCTGGCGCGGCGGCCCGAAGTGCCGGTGGTCAACGTGCAATTGCTGTTCGACGCCGGGTATGCGGCCGACCTGGGCGGCAAGCTCGGCACCGCCGGCTTCACCCTGGCGATGCTCGACGAGGGCGCCGGCAAGTACACGGCGCTGGATCTCAAGGCGCGCGCCGAAGACCTCGGCGCGCAGGTCTATGCCGGCTCGCTGCTCGATGCGGCCTACGTCGGCGTGTCGACCCTGGCCGACCAGTTGCCGGCTTCGCTGGATCTCCTCGCCGACGTATTGCTGCGGCCGCGCTTCGACGCCGGCGAGATCGAGCGCGTGCGCAAGTCCTGGCTGGCGCGCATCGCGCAGGAAAAGACCCAGCCGGGCGCGATCGCGCTGCGCCTGCTGCCGCCGCTGCTCTACGGCGCCGACCACGCTTATGGCATCCCCTTTTCGGGCAGCGGCACCGAAGCCTCGATCGCGGCGCTCACGCGCGAAGACCTGGTCGCGTTCCACCAGCGCTGGCTGCGACCGGACAACGCCACCGTGCTGGTGGTGGGCGACACCACGCTCGAGGCGATCCTGCCGCTGCTCGAAGATCGCCTGCGTGGCTGGAAAGCGCCCGCCACGCCGCTGCCGGCCAAGCGCCTGGCCGAGGTCGCGCTGCCAGTGAAGCCGGTGGTGTACCTGGTCGACAAGCCCGGCGCCGAACAGTCGATCGTGATCGCCGGCCACCTCGCGCCGCCGACCACGGCGCCGAACCACCTCGAGATCGGCACCATGAACGCGATCCTGGGCGGCGTGTTCAGCTCGCGCCTCAACATGAACCTGCGCGAGGACAAGCACTGGTCCTACGGCGCCAGCAGCTCGCTGCCGGGCGCGAAGGGCCAGCGCCCCTTCCTCATCCACGCGCCGGTGCAGACCGACAAGACCGCGGAGTCGATCGCCGAGATCATGAAGGAGCTCGCGGCCTACCTCGGCGAGCGGCCCGCCAGCGCGGAGGAGATCGCCAAGGTCAAGGCCAACGACGTGCGCAGCATGCCCGGCGAGTACGAGACTGCTGGCGCGGTTGCCTCGGCGATGAACAGCATCGTGGTGTACGGGCGGCCGGACGACTACGTGGCCAGGCTCAAGGACCGCATCGAGGCGCAGACCGAGGCGGCGGTGCATGCCGCGGCGCGCGAGGTGATCCATCCGCAGGCGCTGACCTGGGTGGTGGTGGGCGACCTGTCGAAGATCGAGGCGCCGGTGCGGGCGCTCAATCTCGGCGAGGTCAAGGTGATGGACGCCGACGGCAAGCTGCTGCGCTGAGCGGTGCGAGGCGCTGCCGTGCGCGGCAGCGCCCGGCCGGCGCGTGGCGTGGCGTGGCGTTCGCCTCGCGCGAGGCGACTGGACCGATGGCGTGCCTGTCGTCCGATTCCATTCAGCGCGCGGCAGGGCGCGCGCTGCTCCACTACGCGTCACTCCCGTTGAGGTCGACGCCCATGAGCCGATTCCATCCCGCGCTTTCCGCCGCCGTGGTCGCGTGCCTGTTCCTCGGCGCCTGCACCTGGATCGAGCCGGACGCGCGCGGCCGCGAGGTGCGCGTGGCCTATGACGCCGACCTGTCGGCGTGCCGCAAGCGCGGCGAGCTCACGGTGTCGGTGAAGCACGCCATCGCCGGTATCGAGCGCAACCCGAACAAGGTGCGCGACGAGCTCGAATCGTACGCGCGCAACGAGGCCGCCGTCCTCGGCGCCAACACCGTGCAGGCCCTCGATGAACCCGCGGATGGCGAGCAGCGCTACGGGGCGTGGACCTGCGGCTGATCTTGCGCGTCGGCTGCATCCGCAAGCGTGGGGGTCCGGGCCCGCCGCCATCCGCGTGTCGGCTCAGACATTCAGTGGAACTCGCCGCCACGCGGATGCCGACGGTCCCGGACTCGCTTCGATGGGACAGGCCGGGCATGGCTCGCGCTCTTGCAGGAGTGGCTTCAGCCGCGACCAGGCCTATCGCGCGCAGAGCGCGCTCCTACAGATCCGGCTTTGTAGGAGCGCGCTCTGCGCGCGATAGGCCTGGTCGCGGCTGAAGCCGCACCTGCAGAAGGCAGGACGCGGCGCTATGCTGCGCGCATTTCGACTTCCGCAGGGCTTGCCATGACGACCTTGCCGTCCCTGGGCCGCATCGGCCAGATCGCGCTCAGCGTCCACGACATGGGGCGCGCGGTGCGCTTCTGGCGCGACGTGGTCGGACTGAAGTTCCTGTTCGAGGCGCCCAACGTCGCCTTCTTCGACTGCGCGGGGCAGCGGCTGATGCTGAGCCAGGCGCAAACCCCCGAGCTGAAGCCCTCGGGCACCGTGCTGTATTTCGACAGCACCGACCTCGAGCGCGACTTCGCCCTGGTCAAGTCGCGCGGCGCCACGGTGGCGCCCAACGGCGAGCCGCACCTGGTCGCGCCGCTGGGCGACAAGCAACTGTGGATGGGCTTCTTCAGCGATCCGGACGGCAACGTGTTCGCGCTGATGCAGTTGCGCTAGCCGCGCTCAGGGACTCGCGCAGCGCGACGCATTGGGCCGGGTCAGGCGCGTGTAGTTGAGCGTGCCGGTCGCGTTATCGGCGCGTCGATTCCATCCGAGGGTGACCGCGTTGCACGCGCCGGGTGCGAAGCTCAGCGTCACGTTGCCCCATGCGCGCCGTTGCACCGCGCCAGGATTGAAGTCGGGCCCGAATCGGGTGCCCACCGGCTGCAACATGGGGAAGATCATCGTGCCAAAGGGCAGCGGCGGAGAGAACTCGTTGCTGATGTCCTGGCCAATTAACCAGATGGGTTGCCCACTGTCGTCGAAGGTGTACCAGAACAGGATCGGCATGCCGTTGGTCAACACGTGGAGGAAGACTCCGTCACCGGATCGCGCCGGATCGAAGAACGCCCCCGCGAAATCCTCCCTGATCGGTCCCGGCGGCGGCGCGCTGAACTCGAACTCTGGGCGGCGCTGCTGCGTCAGGCGGGTCAGCGTGCGGGTGCCGCTGCCATACGCAGCCGGCCCGTCGTAGTCCAGCGTGGCGCTGGCGTCGCCATCGAACACCACGGTCACGCGACCCCAGGTCGTGCGCTGCACATTGGCCGGATCGAACTGCCCGGCAAAGCGGCCGCCGCTCACGCGTTGGAGGTCGGCCGTGAATCCATTGCCCTGCACGCGGCCGGTGCCGATCAGCCATAGCTGCTCGCCGGCTTCGCCAGCGGCAGGGTAGGTGTACCAGGTGACCACCACCGTTCCATCCGGCAGCGGTTCGAGGTAGAGCCCCTCGCCGTCGCGCTCGGGCGTGTACCAGGAGCCTTCCATGCGCGCGCTGGCCAGCGACTTCGCCAAGGCCGGTCGCGGCGCGATCACCGGGTCGAGGGCGGTCGCATCGCGGGTGTCATAAGCGACCAGGCGGCACTCGCCGTCCTCGTCGCCGTTCGCCACCAGCGCACCGCAGGTGGCCTGCAGGCTGGCCGCGGTGGGCTGCGGCGAGCCGCCAATCCAGGCGCGCAAGGCCTCCCAGCCCGCCCGCCCTTCGGCGTCGCTGAAGCCGCAATGGCTGCGCTCGGATTCGGTGGCGACCGCCTGCGCCAGGCGATCGGGACGATAGAGATTGGACAGCATCTGCTGGTGCTGCGGCGGCAGCAGTTCGTCGCCGCTGGTGTGCAGCGACAGGATCTTGTGGCTGCCGTAGCCGTCGAGGCTGGACGTGCGGACCAGGTCCCATTGCGCGAAGGGATCCGGCGCGAAGCGCGGCACCTTGGCGTTGACCTCGGCATCGCCGTAGTCGACGTTGCGGGTGTCGAAGGGATTGCGGTTGGCCAGCTTGTCCGGCGAGCGCACCAGGTCGCCCAGCGCGAAGGTCGCATAAGCGAGGTTGACGGCGAGGAAGTCCTCCGAGCTGATGCCGGCCAGGGTCATCAGGCGTTCGAGCCGGTCGCGCTGCGGCGGGGTGCGCAAGGCCGGCGCCAGCGACAAGCCGGTGCACTGGGTGACGCGCGCGAGCGCGCGCTGCACCGAGTCGTTGTCGAAGGGATCGTCGAGGTCGAGCGGGATCTGGTCCAGGTCGTAGGCCCAGGGCATCGGCGCCGCGCCCTCGGGCAGTTCGCCGCCGCCCACGCCCTCGCAGACCACGTCGTAGATCAAGCGCAGGTCGAGCGCGCCGTCCCAGGTGCGCGCGCCGGCCGCCGCCGGGCAGGCTGCGTAGACGCCGGCCACGTTGGCGAAGCGCGGATCCTCGGCCTGCTTGAGCGAAATGATGCCGCCCATCGAACCGCCGACCGGGATGATCTGGCCCGGTTCGCCGATCTCGCGCCGGAACACGTCTAGCAACTCGGCGTTGTCGTCCAGCGCGAAGGGCAGGGCCCAGCCGCGGCCGCGGAAGCCGCTCGCAGCCAGCGCGTAGCCCTGGGCCAGCTGCACCTCGCGCAGCGGACCCACGTCGGGATCGACGTCGAGCGCGAAGTTGAAACCATGGTTCACGAACACCAAGGGGCCGCCGGCCCGCCAACCCTCCGGCACCACGATCAGGTAGCGCGCGCCGCCGGGCGTTTCACCGCGCAGTTCGACGGGGGCTGCGGCCCCCGCGCCGCAGCCCAGTGCAAGCAGTGCGGCCAGCGCGCGCGCACGCCAGGTCCATTGGCTCATCCGGGTTTCTTCCAGCAGCGGGAATGGCGTATTTTAGTCCACCGCACATGAACGCCGGGGCTCGGCGCCGATCGGTCGTGCGCTGAGACCCGCGGTCGACGCCGACCGGGACCTCCGGCACTGGCCCTCCCGGGTCGCCCGGCGCGGCGTCGAATTGCACCGATCGGCGATTGGTTCTACCGTGCCCGATCCCCTGCAAACCGGCTCCACGCCCATGCTCTACAAACACGTCGCCATCGCCAGCGTGAACCACATCGAGGCCCCGATCCGGCTCAGTTCGGCCGAGATCATGCAGCGCCTCGCCCCCACGCTGGAGCGCCTGGGCATCCGCGACAACCTGTTCGAGGACGTGGCCGGCATCACCGCGCGCCGCATCTGGGACGGGCCGGTGACGCCCTCCGATGCCGCGACCATGGCGGCGCAGAAGGCGATCGCCGCGAGCGGGATCTCGCACGAGGCCATCGGCATCCTGGTCAACACCTCGGTCTGCCGCGATTACCTCGAGCCCAGCACCGCCAGCATCGTGCACGGCAACCTCGGGCTCGCCGACACCTGCCAGAACTTCGACGTCGGCAATGCCTGCCTGGGTTTCCTCAATGGCATGGACATCGCCGCGCGCATGATCGAGCGTGGCGACATCGAGTACGCGCTGATCGTCAACGGCGAGGCCTCCAACCTGATCGCCGAGCGCACCATCGAGCGCCTGCTGCGCCCGGAGAGCACCGCGGAAGACTTCCGCTCGGAGTTCGCCTCGCTGACACTGGGTTCGGGCGCCGCGGCGATGGTGCTGGGCCGCAGCGAGCTGCTGCCCAACGGCCATCCGTTCCTGGGCAGCGTGACCCGCGCCGCGACCCAGTTCTCGCATCTATGCCGCGGCAACATGGACCGCATGGTCACCGACACCCGGACCCTGCTGGTCGAGGGCCTCAAGCTCGCGGCCAAGACCTTCCAGGCCGCGCGCGCCTCGCTGGGCTGGGCGGTGGGCGAGATCGACGAATTCGTGATCCACCAGGTCAGCAAGGTCCATACCGGCGCGCTGGTCGAGCTGCTCGGCATCGATCCGAAGAAGGTCCTCACCGTTTTCCCGGAGTTCGGCAACGTCGGCCCGGCCTCGGTGCCGATGGCGCTGTCCAAGCTGGCCGAAACCGGGCGCCTTGCGCGCGGCAAGCGCGTGGCGCTGCTGGGCATCGGCTCGGGCCTCAATTGCTCGATGGCCGAGGTGGTCTGGTAACGCCCGATCCACCCTGTAGGAGCGGCTTCGGCCGCGGCGAGGCCTATCGCGCGCAGAGCGCGCTCCTACCGAGCCGGTCTTGTAGGAGCGCGCTCTGCGCGCGATAGGCCTCGCCGCGGCCGAAGCCGCTCCCACAGTTCACCGCCCGCACATTCCACCGATGGAATTTCCCGACTATCCCTTCGCGTCGCACTGGCGCGAACACGCCCCCGGCCTGCGCCAGCACTACCTCGACGAGGGCAGCGGCGCGCCGGTGCTGATGCTGCATGGCAACCCGAGCTGGAGTTACTACTGGCGCCGCCTGGTCCTGGGCCTGCGCGACACGCACCGCTGCATCGCGCCCGACTGGATCGGCATGGGCCTGTCGGACAAGCCCGGCGACGCGCAATACCGTTACACGCTGGCCTCGCGCATCGATGAGCTCGAAGCGCTGTACCAGCACCTCGTGGCCCACCACGGCCTGCCGACGACCGGACTCACGCTCGCGGTGCACGACTGGGGCGGCATGATCGGTTTCGGCTGGGCGGTGCGGCATCCCGAACGCATCGCGCGCCTGGTCGTGACCAACACCGCGGCCTTCCCGAATCCGAAGGGCCAGCGCCTGCCCGCCGCGTTGCGCCTGGGCCGCGACAGCGCGCTGGGCGCGCTGCTGATCCGCGGCTTCAACGCCTTCGCCGCCGGGGCCACGCGCCACGCGACGGTGCGGCCGCTGGCGCCCGAGGTCCGGCGCGCCTACACCGCACCGTATGACTCCTGGGCCCATCGCATCGCGACCCTGCGCTTCGTGCAGGACATCCCGCTCGGCCCGGGCGACGCGGCCTGGGAGATCGTCGACGCCACCGCGCGCGGACTGCATGCATTGGCCGGCAAACCGATGCTCATCGCCTGGGGCCTGCGCGATTTCGTCTTCGACCGCGCCTTCCACGACGAATTCCTGCGCCGCTTCCCCCATGCCCAGGACCACGCCTACGACGACGCCGGCCACTACGTGCTCGAGGACGCCTACGAGCGCATCGTGCCCGTGGTTCGCGCCTTCCTCGCCGCCCCGCCAGCGACGTGACCCGCACCCCTCTCGCCGTGAACCCGCTCTTGTAGGAGCGCGCTCTGCGCGCGACAGGCGCCCCGGACTCGCCCAAACCGTCTCCGTCGCGACCGGCCGAGTTGCGATCGCGCGCAGAGCGCGCTCCTACAATGGAAGGTGCGAGGCAACCATGACGACAACCCCCAACATCGCCGATGCCCTGCGCGACCGCGCGCGCGAGGCGCCCGCGCGCACGGCGCTGGTGCTGCCGGACGGGCACGCCATGAGCTATGCCGCACTCGACCTCGCCGCCGACGAACTCGCGGCGGGCCTGGTCGCCATCGGCATCGGACCCGGCGTGCGCACGGTGTTGATGGTGCGGCCCGGCGAGGCGCTTTTCACGCTGATGTTTGCGCTGTTCCGCGCCCGCGCGGTGCCGGTGCTGGTCGACCCGGGCATCGACCGGCGCGCGTTGCGGCAGTGCCTGGCCGAGGCGCGGCCGCAGGCCTTCATCGGCATCCCGCTGGCGCACGCGGCGCGCGTGCTGCTGGGCTGGGGGCGCGGCAGCGTGCGCACGCTGGTCACCGTGGGGCCGCGCTGGTTCTGG
>Ga0209477_1001414_pt1 | contig 14679 bp, 12 predicted proteins | sample KloWWTupernatant_FD_187180 | JGI IMG/M metagenome (GOLD analysis project Ga0209477, IMG submission 187180) | Active sludge microbial communities from Klosterneuburg, Austria, studying microevolution and ecology of nitrifiers - Klosterneuburg... | ecosystem: Engineered > WWTP > Aerobic digester >... | reverse complement strand
AAGGCGGAGCAGAAGTACGTGACCGTGCGCACCACCGCACGCAGCTACGTTCTCGATGGCTCTCTCAGTGAGCTCGAAACACGCTATCCGCAGCAGTTCCTGCGCATCCATCGCAATGCACTGGTGGCGCGCCACGCTGTGCGCGCACTGGAAAAGCACTTTGACCCCGAAGAGGGCGAAGGCTGGGCCGTGCGTCTGCACGGGTTGGCAGAGTTGCTGACGGTGTCACGCAGGCAGGTGGCAGCGGTGCGTGAAGAAATCGCCCGCTGACTGAACCTGGAAGCGGCGGCTGACGACCCGTTGGTGGCCTCGGTGGCATTCACCTTATGGGTGAGAGTGCTTTGCACCCGCACGCCCTGTGTTGCAAGCGCTCGCCATCAACCGGATCAGGAACCTCCGCCAGGCGGGCCCTGCAGACGGGGAGCCCAGTCCTCAACGGCCCCATTTTCAAGACGCCGCTGCAACAGGCGTTGCCAGGATCCAGGCAGGGGCAGCGCGAGCGCCGCCTGTAGCTCGGCGGGCTCCAGCACCGGCAGGTACAGCAATTCAAGAAGACGGGCGAGCGTCCATGCAGGGTAAGGCCGCGCCTGCAGCTCGAGCGTGGCACCGGCCCAGATGTCACCCTCACGCAGCACCCGGTAGTACCAGCCCGTGCGACGCAGGTCCTGCATCTGCCGGGCCATGGTGCTGACGCCAAAACGCTCGTTGAGCTTCCAGCAAGGCTGGCGTGCCTGGCTCACCTCCAGCAGCGCATCTCCCACGCTCCACTGATCCCCCAGGCAGACGCCGGACTCGGTCAGCCCCTGGGTGTGGAGGTTTTCACCAAAGGCTCCGGGGGCCAGCAGCAGCGGGAGCGGTCCGAGCACCATGCGCCAGACGGCGTAATGCTCCATCGGGTAGAGATGGACTGCTTTCTCGGGCCCACCATGCAGGCGCAGGTCTCCCTGGGCGTCCCCCGTCAGGCCAGTTACCGTGGCGCGCACGCGGCACGCGGCCGGGAGCTTGTGGATGCCGCTGAAGCTGCCACGCGCGAACGGCACGGCCGGACCGGTGCACAGCGCTGCCACACGGGCCTGGGGTTGCAAGAACGTGCCTCCATGCGGGAACCCGGAAGAGGCGCTCATCGCCCCAGACTGCGCCTCAATTCCTTGAGGAGCAACATGACCTGATTGGATGCATGGCGGTAGCCGCCCTGGAACAGCTGCAGGGCCTTTTCGTGCTCCCCCGCCTTGCTCAGCTCCACCACGGCTGCAGCCTGTGCATGAAAGAAGCGGTGTCGCGCCACGAGCATATCGAACGCCGGGTACTGGCCCAGCACCTCGCGGCCGGAACCACTGAGCCATTGGCCCAGCGCGCAATGCTCGTGCTGCGCCACCTGCTGAGGGTCCAGGTCCTCGGTGGATTGCCCCTCCAGCACTTTTTCAAGCCGGAGTTTCCATTCCTCGTGACTGGCGATCGCGGCGTCGATGTCAAACTCGGTCATCAAGGTGGCGGCGTATTCGGGGTCAAGCACCAGTTCACTGGCGTTGTCCTCGTAGGCCCAGGTGGTCTCGGGGCTGGTCGGATCCTGCTCCCTGAACTTGAAGAGTCGGCTGAAAAAACCCATGCAAACCTCGTGTTGAGTGTGAATTCGGGTCAGCAATCCACCGCGCGGTATGCGCTGCCCCCAGCAGAACATTCTGTTGCAGAAGCGCCGTTTTGGCTACTCCCCTTGGTGTTTTGGGCTCCGGTACGTGTGCTCTCGTCTGAGCTGTCCGGCATCCAGGCACTGCGCCCTTCGGTACCTGGCGCCGGAGAAAGTGACACCATGCACTGTACGCGTGGGTGCGGAAGCTGGTTTCACGGGCTCCCGTGTCCCGCAGGCAACTCGCTGAGCCGTTCAGCGGATACCATGATGCCCTGTTGATCCAAACTGTCCTCGCTCCCTACTGCTCTCCCCCATGCCAGCCTTCTCTTTTGAAGCCCTCGACGACCAGGGCCAGACCCGCAAGGGCATGCTTGAGGCAGACACGGCCAAAGCCGCCCGCAGCCAGTTGCGGGCCCAGGCCCTGGTTCCCCTCTCGGTGCAGACCGTGGGCGATACCGGTGCTTCTGGTACCCGGAATGCGGGCCGCTTCACCCGCCCGGTGTTTGGTACCGCAGCACTGGCCATCTGGACGCGGCAACTCGCAGGACTGGTTTCCTCGGGCCTGCCGCTGGAGCGGGCCCTGACGGCGCTGTCGGATGAGGCCGAGACCGAGCGACAACGCCACCTGGTGGCGGTGCTGCGCGCCGAAGTCAACGCCGGTTCTACGTTCGCACGCGCACTGCAGCAGCATCCACGCGAATTCTCGGACATCTATTGCGCCGTCATCGGTGCGGGCGAGCACAGCGGCCATCTTGCGCTGGTGCTCGAGCGCCTGGCCGATGACCTGGAGGAGCGCCAGGAGCTCAAGGCCAAGCTGGTGGGCGCTGCGCTGTACCCGGCCATAGTGACCGTAGTGGCCATCGCCATCGTGCTGTTCCTCGTGAGCTACGTCGTGCCCCAGGTGGCCAGCGTTTTTGCGGGCACCAAACGCGCACTGCCCTTTCTCACCGTCGCCATGCTGGCCATCAGCGGGTTTGTGCGCATCAATGGCCCATGGGTGGCCGTGCTCCTTTGCCTTGCGGGGCTGGGGGCCCGATGGGCGCTGACCTTCGACAGTTTCCGCGAGAAATTCGACGCCACGTGGCTAGAGCTCCCGTTGCTGGGGCGCTTGGCACGCGGCTACAACGCCGCCCGCTTTGCCGGTACGCTGGCCATGCTCGCCGGTGCGGGCGTCCCCATCCTCAAGGCACTGCAGGCGGCAGCCGAAACACTGAACAACCGTGCAATGCGTGCCGATGCGCTCGATGCGCTGGTTCTGGTGCGCGAAGGGGCGCCGCTGGCGTCTGCACTGGCCCAGAAGAAGCGTTTTCCGAGCCTGCTGCCCATGTTCGCGCGGCTGGGCGAGCAGACGGGGCAGTTGCCCGTGATGCTGCAACGCGCCGCCACCCAGTTTTCCAACGAGGTTCAGCGCCGGTCGCTCCAGCTGGCCACCTTGCTCGAGCCCCTGCTGATCGTGACCATGGGCGTGGTCGTGATGCTGATCGTGCTGGCCGTGCTGCAGCCCATCATCGAGCTCAACCAGTTCATGAAGTAACGTACACGCACTCGGCCCGGCAGGCAGACATTTGGGCGGTGGCTGCTGGCTTGGGCCGTGGCGTTTTTTGCGCCACGGTGATTGCGTAGAACAATGGATCGCAGACAGGGAGGTTTCATGGCCGTGACAATGGACGACAAACTGGTGGTGGCGATCTCGTCACGCGCCCTGTTCGATTTTGAAGAGGAAAACCGCCTCTTCGACCAGGGCAACGCGCAAGCCTACATGCAGTTGCAGCTCGATCGCCTTGATACCCCCGCGCCCCCCGGTGTTGCGTTCTCGTTGGTCCGAAAACTGCTAGCCTTCAATGATCCCGGCCTGCAACGCGTGGAGGTGGTGGTGCTCTCGCGCAACGATCCGGCCAGTGGCATGCGCGTATTCCGCTCGGCGCATGCGCATGGCCTGGCCAGCGTGCAGCGCGGCGTGTTCACACAAGGGGCTGCGCCGTTCCGGTATCTGCGTCCGCTGGGGGCGCATCTGTTCCTCTCGGCCAACGGCGCCGACGTGAACGAAGCGCTGGCCATGGGGTTCCCGGCCGCACGTGTCGCCACGCAGTCGGCGCAGGCCAGTACCGCCCATCCGCACGAAGTACGCATCGCGTTCGACGGCGATGCGGTGCTTTTCTCCGATGAGGCGGAGCGCGTGTTCCAGTCGTCAGGGCTTGATGCCTTTCAGTCGCACGAGGCGGAAAAGGCCCTGTTACCGCTGCCCCCCGGTCCGTTCAAACCGTTCCTCTCGGCCTTGCACCGCCTGCAGCACAGTGGGGCTCCCGACATGCGCATTCGCACAGCGCTGGTCACGGCACGCGGCGCCCCCGCGCATGAGCGTGCCATCCAGACGCTGATGAACTGGAAAATCACCGTGGACGAGGCCATGTTCCTGGGCGGCATGCCCAAGGGCGAGTTTCTGCGCGAGTTCGAGCCTGATTTTTTCTTCGATGACCAGACCGGCCACGTCGCATCGGCCGCCCGCCACGTGCCTGCCGGCCATGTCAGCAGCGGGATTGCCAACCACCCGACCGATCGCCATCGCCACGACCAGGAGTTGCCTCCGTCGGGTTAAGCGCAGAAAGCGGCCCGCGCAAGAGAGTGCCCTGACCGGCGGATGCGGCCCGGTGACGCCGGAACCAACCGCGGCGACCCTTACCCAAAGGTGTTGGCAACCCGCCGTGCTGCTTTTTTACCTTGAGGAAGACCACTCCCATGAAAACACCCGTGCAGGCCATGTTGGCCGCACTCGGCTGCGTGCTGGCACTGTTGGCCTTGCCAGCGATGGCGGCAGAGGAAGCGGCCCCGAGGGTCGCGCCGCCTGGCCAAAGCAAGGGCGAGATCAAGGCACAGCGAGAATTCCGGATGCTGGACTTCAACGGGGATGGCAAGCTCAGTCGGGGCGAAGTGCAGCTGTTCCCGCGCCTGGAAGCCGCATTCGACCGTGCAGACGCAGACGGCGATGGTTTTGTCTCCTTCGGTGAGGTGCGTGCCTTCGCCATCATCTACCGCGCCGAGCGCGACCGACAACGGTCAGCGCCGACAGTTGAGCCCCCTGCTGCGTCGGCACGTTGACCGGACCGTCAGGCTACGGCCGATGTGGGCCGACCTGCCTGCAGGGGGCTGTCAAAGAGTGCTGCGGGGACGGCCCTTTCGACCAAGAAATACAGCTTTAGCGCAATGCCATAAAGCGTTTTATGCTATATTTTTTGATATCACTTCAAACAAACATCACAATCCTTCGGTACGCTTGACCTTGGGGTCGGAGTAGGTCAGGGACTCGTTCTTGGCTTGCTGTGACAGCCGCTCCTGCAGAGTGGTTTTGTTGATGTCCTGAGCCATCTCGATAGCACTACCGCTCGCCCGCCACAACGACTGGAGGTACTCCAGAAGCTGCTTGTAGATGGGTTCTTTCGGCGGCTCCGGCGGCTCCTCTACCGTTTCCTTTTTCTTGACTTCCGTCCAGTCACGATTGGGCGTGGCCGGTGCGGACGGCTTGTCAGGCGTTCTCACCACGGCACCTTCCCCAAGCCGGTCCATGGACTCCACAGGGTTGGCGTTGTTGATGGGACGTACCGGCACGGTACCAGAAGCCCCGGTGGAATACAGGTCTGCGCCCTGGGGACGCCAGATCGGAGATCGGTCGACAGGTGGCAGTTGCATGGCAGTGGCCTCGTTGGAAAAAGAAAAACCGACGTGGCATAAGCCCGTCTCGTAATTTCATATCGGCAAAAAGAAGGGCAAATTGAGTTCTTTTTTACCAATTGACACAAATTACGGGTTTTCCCCGATGTTTGCCAGCCATCCGGCCGTCGTCGGGCGTTACAAGAAACGCTCAAGCAAGCGACGTGAAGCCTTGTCCAGCGCAGAACTGTCCGCAATCGCGTACTGCACACCCTCACCGCTGGCAATCAGCAGGGCCGTGCGCCCGCGCAGTCGGCGAATGTCCTCCTCGGCCTTGAGGGTGAACTGCGTGCCCCCCCGGTCGGTCTCCACATGCCAGGTGCTGGGCGTCGAAAAACTTGAAACACCGACAATTTTTTTGATAGTGGGTACAAACTCACGCGCCGCCAACTCTTCCTGCACCAGGCTGCGCGCAACCGTCGACAGGTCATCGAGCCGGTCGAGCCAGAACAGCTCATGCCCGTCGGAGCCCACGAGCGACAGGCCGTCATCCGGCGCCGCCAGTGGAAAGGCGCGCACCGGCAGCACGCCGGCGTGTGCCGTGCCATCGGGCAGGCGCAGCACCAGCCGACCATGGTCGTCACGGTGCAACTGCAGGGAAGAAGCGGTCAAAGGGGTGTGCTGCATGCAGGCGCCTCGTTCGAAAGTCAGGGATTGCCGGCCGGGTGGGCCGAATGCAGCAGGCTGCTGTCAATGATCACGCCCGCTGCCTGGGCATCTTCTTCCGCGCGGCGCACCTGGGCTTCGTAGAGCCGCCAATAGGCCCCTTGTTTTTCCATCAGTGCATCGTGCGGGCCCACTTCCACCACCTCGCCACGGTCCATCACCACCAGCCGGTCGGCCTTGCGCAGTGTGGACAGGCGGTGTGCGATGGCAATGGTGGTGCGGCCCTGCACCAGGTTGTCCAGCGCTTTCTGGATTTCCTTTTCGGTTTCGGTGTCCACGGCGGAAGTGGCCTCGTCGAGGATCAGGATGCGCGGGTCAATCAGCAGGGCCCGCGCAATACTGATACGCTGGCGCTCGCCGCCCGACAGGCCCTGGCCGCGCTCGCCCACCAGCGAGTCATAGCCGTGCGGCAGGCGCAGAATGAACTCGTGGGCATGGGCAGCGCGCGCTGCAGCGATGATTTCGGCACGCGTGGCGTCCGGCTTGCCGTAGGCGATGTTCTCGGCAATGGTGCCGAAGAACAGGAACGGCTCCTGCAACACCAGGCCGATATGGCGCCGGTAGTCGGCCACGGCAAAACGGCGTATATCAATGCCATCGACCTGGATGGAACCCTCGCTCACGTCGTAGAAGCGACAAATCAGATTGACCAGCGTGCTCTTGCCCGAACCACTGTGGCCCACCAGGCCAATCATCTCGCCGGGGCGGATGTCCAGGTCCATGTTCTTGATGACCGCCCTGCTCCCATAACGAAAGCCCACGCCGCGCATGGCAATGGCGCCCTGCACCTTGTCCACCCGCACGGGCTGGGCCGGGTCGGGTACGTTGCTGACATGGTCAAGGATGTCGAAAATGCGCTTGGCACCCGCCGCTGCCTTCTGCGTGACCGAGACAATCCGGCTCATCGAGTCCAGCCGCCCGTAAAAGCGCCCGATGTAGGCGATGAAGGCGGTGAGCACACCCACCGTGATCTGACTCCGGGAGACCAGCCAGATGCCAAAGCCCCAGACCACCAGTAGCCCGATCTCTGTGAGCAATGACACCGTGGGCGTGAACAGGCTCCAGGTCTTGTTGAGCTTGTCGTTCACCTCCAGGTTGTGCTGGTTGGCGTCGCGAAAACGCTGGGCCTCACGCTGCTCCTGGGCAAAGGCCTTCACCACCCGGATACCGGGGATGGTGTCGGCCAGCACGTTGGTCACCTCGCTCCAGACCCGGTCGATCTTCTCGAAACCGGTACGCAGCCGGTCGCGCACGGTGTGGATCATCCAGCCGATGAAGGGCAGCGGCACCAGCGTGACCAGCGCCAACCACGGATTGATGGAAAACAAGATGACCGCCGTCATGACGATCATCAGCACGTCGGTGATGAAATCAAGCGCATGCAGCGACAGGAAGACGTTGATGCGGTCCGTCTCGGAACCGATGCGAGCCATCAGGTCGCCGGTACGCTTGCCACCAAAATAGTCGAGCGACAGGCGCAACAGGTGCTCGTAGGTCGTGGTGCGCAGGTCGGCACCGATGCGCTCGGACACCAGCGCGAGGATGTAGGTGCGCGCCCAGCCCAGCCCCCATGCCACCAGCGCCGACGCCAGCAGGCCCGAGAGGTACAGCAGTACCAGCCCCGGCTCGATCTGTTTGCCGTTCTGGAACGGAATGAGGATATCGTCCATCAGCGGGATGGTCAGGTACGGCGGCACCAGCGTGGCGGCCGTGGACGCCAGCGTCAGGCCGAACCCGGCCGCCAGTTGCCCGCGGTAGGGGCGCGCAAAGCGCCACAGACGCAGCAGGACCCAGGTGGAAGGCTGCGGCGGCTGGGCGCGTGCGCAGACCGGACACTCTTCCGTATCCGGCGGCAGCAAGGTATGGCAGGTTGGGCAACAGGCCTCATCCACATCCTCCGCCAAGGTGTCCAGCGGGCTGGCCAGGCGCTCGATTTGCTGGTCAAACCGCTGCACCAGTTGCAAAGCCTGCGCCTGCACCCCCAACGTGAAACGCCAGAACGCCACTCGCCGGGAATCGTTGTGCAACTCCAGCGTGCCCACGCCGCCGTGGTCGAGCAAACGCAGCGAAAGCCCCGGGTTCAAGGCCCAGGCGCGCCACACGTCAGCGCCGGGCTCACAGGCGAGCAGACGCCGGGAGGTCAGCACCAGCGCGCCCACCCCAAAGCGCAGATCGGCACTCAGGTCAACCTCCAGGGCCGCCCGCACGTTTTCATCGGGAGCGAGCACCGCCCGCAATCCGGCCCCCAAAGGGCCATTCAAGACACCGAAGGCGTCCACAGGATGTTGATGTTGCATTGTTGTTTGGTATTTCTGCCCCTGGCAGCGCCCAGTGTCGGCCAAGAGCAAGGAGAGGATTTTCTCCGATGCGCCACTGCGGTGCATTGCGGCATCATCACTTAACGCCGCGCCCTGGCCATCGGCTGACACCTGAGAAGGTGTGAACGAACTGGCGCACAATCCCAGCCCAGAGACAGCACCCGTCCTGTGCTTCCGTCCGGAAACCCACCCGCTGCAATCCATGGCGAAATTCAATGACATCCAACTGCTGCGCATCAATTACCTGCGCGGCCCCAACCTGTGGACGTATCGTCCGGTGCTCGAAGTCTGGCTGGACCTCGGCGCGCTCGAAGACTACCCCTCGCACCAGATTCCCGGCTTCAACGACCGCCTGACCACCTGGCTGCCCGCGCTGATCGAGCACCACTGCGGTGTGGGCGAGCGCGGCGGCTTTCTGCAGCGCCTGCAGGAGGGCACCTGGTGCGGCCATGTGCTGGAGCATATCGTCATCGAACTGCTCAACCTTGCGGGCATGCCCACCGGTTTTGGCCAGACGCGCAGCACCTCGGCACGCGGTGTCTACCGCATGGTGTTCCGGGCCCGCGACGAAAGCGTGGCACGCATGGCGCTGGAGCAGGGCCACCGCCTGATCATGGCGGCCATCAACGACGAGCCCTTTGACGTGACGGCGGCCGTCGCCAAGGTGCGCACCGAAGTGGACGACCGCTACCTGGGCCCGAGCACCGCCTGCATCGTGACGGCAGCCACCGACCGCGGCATTCCGCACATCCGCCTGAACGATGGCAACCTGGTGCAACTGGGCTACGGCGCCAGCCAGCGGCGGATCTGGACCGCCGAGAGCGAATTCACCTGCGCCATCGCCGAAGGCATCGCCTCCGACAAGGACCTGACCAAAAGCCTGCTCAAGGCGTGCGGCGTACCCATCCCCGAGGGCCAGGTCGTCCACAGCCCCGAGGAAGCCTGGGAGGCAGCACAGGACATCGGCCTGCCCGTGGTCGTCAAACCCTCCGACGGCAACCACGGTCGTGGCGTGACGCTGGACCTGCACAAGCAGGCCGACATCGAGGCGGCTTACCACGTGGCCTACCCCGAGGGCAGCGACGTGATGGTCGAGCGCTTCATTCCCGGCGACGAACACCGCCTCCTGGTGGTCAACGGCAAGGTGGTTGCTGCCGCCCGTGGCGAGGTGGTGAGCATCACCGGCAACGGCCGCTCCAGCGTCAAGGAACTGATCGACACCCAGCTCAACTCCGACCCGCGCCGCGGCTACGAGGAAGAGTATCCGCTCGAAATCATCGACATCCAGACCAACGTCGCCGTGCAACTGGAACTCAAGCGCCAGGAGCTGGACGCCCATTCCGTGCCCGCTGCAGGCCGCCAGGTGGTGGTACAGCGCAACGGCAATGTGGCCGTGGACTGCACTGACGATGTGCACCCCGAGGTCGCCTACATTGCCGGACTGGCTGCCAAGGTGGTGGGCCTGGACATTGCCGGAATCGACATGGTAGCCCAGGACATCTCCCGGCCGCTGCACGCACAGGGCGGCGCCATCGTGGAAGTGAACGCCGGCCCGGGCCTGCTGATGCACCTCAAACCTGCTGTGGGGGCGCCACGCCCCGTAGGCCAGGCGATCGTGGAACACCTGTTCCCGGCCGAAGAACACGCCGACGCCAGCCAGCCCGCAGGCCGCATTCCGCTGGTGGGCGTGGCGGGAACCCGCAACACCGCCACCATTGCCCGCCTCGTGGCCTGGCTGCTGCACCTGAGCGGTCGGCACACCGGTCTGGCGTGCCGCGAGGGCCTGTTCCTGGACCGGCGCCGCGTCGACGCAGCCGACAGCGCCCATTGGGAGGCTGCCCACCGCCTGCTGATGAACAAGATGGTGCAGGCCGCCGTGATCGAAAACGACGCCCGCACCATCCTGCGTGACGGCCTGGCCTACGACCGCTGCCAGGTCGGCGTGGTGACCGACATGGACGGCGCCGACACCCTCGCCGAGTTCGACGTGCACGAGCAAGAGCAGATGACCAAGGTACTGCGCACCCAGGTGGACGTGGTGCTGGCCAACGGCGCCGCCGTGCTCAACGCCGCCGATGCGCAGGTGGCTGCACTGGCTCCGCTGTGCGACGGCAGCGTGGTGCTGTACGCCCAGGACCCTGGCCTGCCAGCCCTCGGCGAACACCGCGCAAAGGACAACGGCCGCGCTGTCTTCGTCAAGAACGGGCGTGTGGTGCTGGCCACAGGCTCCCACGAGCACGTTCTGGCACCGCTGGCCGATCTCAGTTTTGGCCGCAACGCCACCGCTCCCGACACCGACGCCCTGCTGGCTGCCATCGGTGCTGCCTGGGCACTGGACATTGCCCCCGACCTGATCGGTGCGGGCATCAAGACCTTTGAACCGGAACAGCCCACCACAGAGGCCCCGCGGGCCTGAGTGGCTGAGCCAGGCTCTTGCCCAACCCGCTGGACAACGCCCCTGCAGCAAACAATGAAAGAGTGACCCCATGGATGTATCCCGCATCAGGGCCCTGCGCGGCCCCAACCTCTGGAGCCGCCACATGGCCATCGAAGCCGTGGTGGCCTGCGATGAATCCGAGCGCGCCATCTCCCGCATCGACGGCTTCGAAGCCCGATTGCGTGCGCTGTTTCCCGCAGTGGGCGTCTTGCAGCCCGTGGGCGGCGAAACCGACCTGTCCCTGGCGCATGTGCTGCAAACCGCTGCGCTGGCGCTGCAAGCCCAGGCCGGCTGCCCGGTCACGTTCGCGCGGACCACGGCCACCATCGACCCGGGCGTGTACCTGGTGGTGGTGGAATACAGCGAAGAGGCCGTCGGCCGCCAGGCCTTTGACGACGCGCGGCAGCTCCTGCAGGCCGCCCTGGGCCAGGGCAGTTTTGACGCCGAAGCCCGCATTGCCGCACTACGCGAGCTCGACGAAGACGTGCGCCTGGGCCCCAGCACGGGCGCCATCGTCCAGGCGGCGGTGGACCGGGGCATCCCCTACCGGCGCCTGACCCAGGGCAGCCTGGTGCAGTTTGGCTGGGGCTCCAAGCAGCGCCGCATCCAGGCGGCAGAGGTCGATTCCACCAGCGCCGTGGCCGAATCCATCGGCCAGGACAAAGACCTGACCAAGCGCCTGCTGCACGCCGCGGGCGTGCCCGTGCCGCTGGGCCAGCCCGTCGAAACCGTGGACGAAGCCTGGGCCGTGGCCCAGAGGGTGGGCCTGCCCGTGGTGGTCAAACCCCAGGACGGCAACCAGGGCAAGGGCGTCACCGTCAACATCACCGACCGCGCCCAGCTTGAAGAGGCCTACAAGAACGCGGCCGACTTCGGCACCGTGATGGTCGAGCGCTTCCTGCCCGGCCAGGACTTCCGCCTGCTGGTGGTGGGCGACCAGCTCGTGGCCGCCGCGCGGCGCGAGCCGCCCCAGGTGCTGGGCGACGGCGAACACACCGTGCGCGAGCTGGTGGACAGCGTCAACCAGGACCCGCGCCGGGGCGAAGGCCACGCCACCTCGCTCACCAAGATCCGCCTGGACGACATTGCCATTGCGCGCCTGGCGATGCAAGGCCTGGCACCCGACTCCGTGCCCGACAAGGGCCAGCGCGTGGTGCTGCGCAACAACGCCAACCTCTCCACCGGCGGCACCGCCACCGACGTGACCGACGACGTGCACCCCGAAGTGGCTGCGCGCGCCGTGGCTGCGGCCCAGATGGTGGGCCTGCACATCTGCGGCGTGGACATGGTGGCCGAGACCGTGCTGCGCCCGCTCGAAGAACAGGGTGGCGGCTTTGTCGAGGTGAACGCCGCCCCCGGCCTGCGCATGCACCTGGCACCCAGCTACGGCAAGCCGCGCGCCATCGGCCAGGCCATTGTGGACCGGCTCTACGCCCATGGGCAGGACGGCCGCATTCCCGTGGTCGCCGTCACCGGAACCAACGGCAAGACGACCACGGCGCGCCTGATCGCCCACCTGTTCTCGGCCCAGGGCCTGCGCGTGGGCATGACCAACACCGACGGCGTGTACGTGAACGGCCGCCAGATCGACAGCGGCGACTGCAGCGGCCCCAAAAGCGCGCGCAACGTGCTGCTGCACCCTGAGGTGGACGCAGCGGTGTTCGAAACCGCGCGCGGCGGCATCCTGCGCGAAGGCCTGGGCTTTGACCGCTGCCAGGTGGCCGTGGTCACCAACATTGGCGAGGGCGACCACCTGGGCCTGAACTACATCACCACGGTGGACGACCTGGCCGTGCTCAAGCGCGTGATCGTGCAGAACGTCGCACCCGAAGGCTACGCCGTGCTCAACGCCATGGACCCCATCGTCGCCGCCATGGCCAGCGCCTCCACTGGCAAGGTGATCTTTTTTGCCAGCGACCGGCTGCACCCGGTCATGGTCACGCACCGCGCCCAGGGCCACCGCACGGTGTATGTCGACGGCGACTCCATCGTGGCTGCAGAAGGCTCGTGGCGCGAAACCATCCACCTGCGCGACGTGCCCATCACACGCAACGGCAAGATCCTGTTCCAGGTCGAGAACGTCATGGCTGCGGTGGCAGCCGCCTGGGGCGCGGGCCTGCCATGGCAGACCATCCGCCGGGGCCTGTCGGGCTTTGTCAACGACACCGACAATGCGCCCGGCCGCTTCAACCTCATGGATTACCGTGGTGCCACCGTGATTGCCGACTACGGCCACAACCCCGACGCCATGCGCGCGCTGGTCGCCGCCGTCAATGCGCTGCCCGCCAACCGCCGCAGCGTGGTCATCAGCGGCGCGGGCGACCGGCGCGACGAAGACATCCGCTCGCAGACCGTGATTCTGGGGAGCGCGTTTGACGACGTGATCCTCTACCAGGACGCAGCCCAGCGTGGCCGCGCTGACGGGGAAGTGATGGCGCTGCTGCGCGAAGGCCTGGCGGGAGCTGCTCGCACCCAGCATGTGGAGGAAATTCGCGGCGAGTTTGTGGCCATCGACTCGGCCCTGGCGCGCCTACAGCCCGGCGACCTGTGCCTGGTGCTGGTGGACCAGGTGGAAGAAGCGCTGGAACACCTGGCCCGACGGTGTGCCGAACCCGGGGTTACTGCATGAAAGCCCGGCGCACCCGGGTCTTTGCTGCGGCCTGCCTTGCAGGCCTGACCATGCTGGCCACCGCTGCGGCAAGCGCTGCTGCTGCCGAAAAAATAGGCACGGTGGACACCGCCTTCCAATGGATCGGCCGCGACCACGACATCATCGTGGAAGCCTACGACGATCCCGCCGTGCAGGGCGTGACCTGCTATGTCTCGCGCGCACGCACGGGGGGCATCAAAGGCACACTGGGCCTGGCGGAAGACCGGGCCGAGGCCTCCATCGCCTGCCGCCAGACAGGCGCCATCGGGTTCGCGGCGCCCCTGCGCAAGCAGGAAGAAGTGTTCAGCGAGCGCATGTCCATCCTCTTCAAGCGCTTGCGCATCGTGCGCATGGTTGACGCGACGCGCAACGTGCTCATCTACCTCACCTACTCGGAAAAGCTCATCGACGGCTCCCCGCAAAACAGCGTGACAGCGGTTCCGGTCGACCGCGCGACAGCCATACCGGTTCGCCCCTGATTTTGTATTAAAACAGGCTCTATCGCCCTATTCAAAGGCGCTTACAGCTATACAAATAGTAGCAATCAAGCCTCTGAGGCAAGTTGACGCAGCGCCTGCTCGAACACCTCGGGCGGCTGTCCCCCCTGGATCAGGTGGCGCCCGTTGACGATGATGGCAGGCACCGAATGGATGCCCTGCTGATGGTAAAACTGCTCACGCTCGCGCACCTCGGCGGCAAACCGGCTGCCCGCTAGCACCGCGTGCGCACCCTCGGCGTCGAGCCCTGCCTGGACGGCCGCACGCACCAGCACCTCATGGCTTGCCGGGCTCTCGCCTTCGGTGAAATACGCCCGGAACAGCGCCTGCTTGAGCGCCAGTTGCCGCCCCTCGCCGCCCGCCCAGTGCAACAGTCGGTGGGCATCAAAAGTGTTGTAGATCCGGCTGCGCCGGTCCATGCGAAAGACAAACCCCACATCCGCACCCCGCGCTGCGATGAGCTCCCGCGTGCGCTGTGCCTGCTCGTCCGAGGCGCCGTACTTCTGCTGCAGGTGCTCGCCAATGTCCTGCCCTTCCGGCCCCATGGCGGGGTTCAGCTGGAAGGGCTGGAAGCGCAGGTCCAGCGTCACCTCGGCCTGCAATTTTTGTGCTGCACGCAGCAGCGACTCCAAGCCGATGGCGCACCAAGGGCAGGAAACGTCGGAAACAAAGTCAATGGTCATCTGGCGCATGGCACCCCGCCTTGATCGAAAAATGTGCTTCCCGGTGCATCCCGCACCAGTCCTGCCGATTTCAAGACCGTTGATTGTTCTCGTTTA
>Ga0209477_1001413_pt1 | contig 14681 bp, 12 predicted proteins | sample KloWWTupernatant_FD_187180 | JGI IMG/M metagenome (GOLD analysis project Ga0209477, IMG submission 187180) | Active sludge microbial communities from Klosterneuburg, Austria, studying microevolution and ecology of nitrifiers - Klosterneuburg... | ecosystem: Engineered > WWTP > Aerobic digester >... | reverse complement strand
ACGCCTCCCATCGACGGTGTCTCGGTCGTATCGTACATCAGTCCGTGATTATGTCCAACATCATGCAGCGGCCGGCGCATGATCGCGAAATCCCGACTGATACGCGACTGACACACCGCGCCTCGCGCATGTAGCGCGTCTGGCATGGCTGCGGGTGTATGGATAGTACGTGTCCTGGCAACCAGTAGTTGGGGAGGCTTTCCAATGACATACAGACGACACCGGCGGCAGGTCGCGCTCGTAATCGCGACGTTCGCGCTCGTCTTCGCTGCTTGTGGCGCGGCAGACAAAACACCAACGATGGCGCCCACCCAGCAACCAGCGGCGGTAGCGACCAGCGCCATGCCGACAGTGGCTCCGTCGCCTGACGCGACGACCACTTCAATGGCACAGCCATCTGTCTCCACGCAAAGCGGCGCGACGCCGAGCGCTCATCACGATGAGGACGAGATTCACCTGGCCGCCACGCATGTTCTGGACGCGATGCAGCGTCACGATCGCGACCGGCTCCATGAGCTGTCGGGACATCATCTCGATGGCCACGACCACGACCGTGACATGGATCACCTGGCAACGTGCATGCCCGAGCACGCGACGGCGCGAATTGTCGACCAGCGAGTCGAAATCAACGGAGACACGGCTACGTCGATCGTGACGGTCGAGCTCACCGGTGTTGACGGGACGAAGACGACTGTCGAGCGGACATGGGCGTTCGCGAAGGACACAGACGGCGTCTGGAGACTGGCTGAGCTGCCACAGTGTCCCCTGCGGTGAGGCGATTGCGGCGCGGGAATCGGGGGACAGAACGGGTTCGTTCTGTCCCTCACCGTTAACATTACGTCGAGTATCGTCAATCCCCCCGTTCGACAAAGACCGGGACCACCTCCAGTTCAACTCCGTGTCCCGCGCGCCCCTCCATCGGGTGGGCCGCGACCATCACCACGGCAAGCGAGGCGACGGTTGCGCTGAAATAGCCCTGGTAGGCGCGATTCATGATCGTGCTAAGCAGCGCGGCTGGCCTGTTGTCGGGTTTCGTCGTGCGTTCACACAACTGTCACAGGTCTGTCATGGCTGGGCCACAGCCACAGGGAACACTAGTCAGAGCCAACACTGTGGTTGGCAATCGTTCCAGTATGGACGGGGGACCAGGTGACGACGTTCCATGTACGTTTGCCGACTGCACACGGTGGTGACCGAGCGCGGAAGGCCGACAGCTAGCGCCGTCACCTGCCCCGAAGCGACGCAACGGTCTGCGCGATGCCGCGCTCCAGCGGGACCTCCGGCTGCCAGCCCAGCACATCGCGGGCGCGCGTGATGGCGAGGTAGATCCGGAATGTCTCGCCCGGCTTGGCCGGCCCGTGGGTCGCCTCCCGCTGGTAGCTGGTCGCGGCCTTCAGGCTTTCGAAGATCTCGTTCACCGACGTGCCGATGCCGGACGCGATGTTGATCGCTTCGCCGTCACCGCGGTCGAGCGCGGCGACGTTGGCGCGAACCGCGTCGGCAATGTAGACGTAGTCGCGCTCCTGGTCGCCGCTGCCGTTGATGATCGCCTGCTCGCCGGCCAGCATCTGGGCGGCGAAGATTGCGACAACGCCGGCCTCGCCATAGGGGTCCTGACGTGGACCATACACGTTTCCATACCGCAACGTCGTGAAGCTCAATCCGTGGAGGCGTCGGTACAGACCGAGGTAGTGCTCGGGCGTGTGCTTCGAGATGCCGTAGGGTGAATCAGCGGCGATCGGATTATCCTCCGGGCAGGGCAGCGTCTCCGGCTCGCCGTAGATCGCGCCGCCGCTGGAGATGTAGATCACCTTTCCCACCCCAGCCCGACGCGCGCCTTCCAGCAGGTTGAGCGTGCCGAGGATGTTGCGCCGGCAATCATCGAGCGGGTCTGCGACCGAGTTCCGGACACTGGTCTGAGCGGCGTGGTGATTGACGATGTCCGGCCGAAGCTCGCCAAGCAGATCGACAAACGCCGACGACGAAACATCGGCGATTTCCAGTCGCGCGAGTGGGTTGACATTCTCACGCTTGCCGGCCGATAGATCGTCGACGACAACGACCTCGTGGCCGAGGTTGATATATGCGTCGACGACGTGGGAGCCGATAAATCCCGCGCCTCCGGTCACTACGATCCGCATGCTGCCCAGCCTCCGCTTTCCTCTTCCGCCGATTCTTGCCGGTCTCGCCTGAATGATCGCAGAGCGCGCGTAATATCATCAATGGCGGTATACTCAACGCATGAGTATTCAAAGGCGGGGGTGAATGATGGCGACGACCGACCTGTTGAACCGGCCACTGCGAGATCTACGGATCTCAGTGACCGACCGCTGCAACTTCCGCTGTGTCTACTGTATGCCGAAGGAGATCTTCGGCGCTAACTATCCCTTCCTGCCACATGCGGATGTGCTGACCTTCGAGGAGATCACGCGCCTGGCCGGCATCTTCGCCTCCCACGGGGTCGAGAAGATCCGCCTCACCGGCGGCGAGCCACTGGTGCGACGCAATATCGAGGATCTGGTCGCGATGCTGGTGGGGGTCGAGGGCATCCACGACATCGCGATGACGACGAACGGCTCGCTGCTGTCGGCGAAGAAGGCGCAGGCGCTGAAGGCCGCCGGGCTCCAACGCATCACCATATCGCTCGATTCGCTCGACGACACGGTCTTCAAGTCGATGAACGATGTCAACTTCCCGGTCGCCAAGGTGTTGCAGGCGATCGACAATGCGGCGGGGGCCGGCCTCTCACCGGTGAAGATCGACATGGTCGTCAAACGCGGCTACAACGCAGATAGCATCCTCGGGATGGCCGAGCACTTCCGCGGCAACGGGATCATCCTGCGCTTCATTGAGTTCATGGATGTCGGCAACACCAACGGTTGGCGAATGGAAGACGTCGTGTCGGCGCGCGAGATCCTCGATACGATCGACGCCAAGTGGCCAATCGAGGCAGTCGAGCCGAACTACACCGGCGAAGTTGCTACCCGCTGGCGCTATCGGGATGGCGGCGGCGAGTTCGGTATCATCGCCTCGGTGACGATGCCGTTCTGCGGCAACTGCACCCGCGTTCGCCTTTCCGCAGATGGCCAGCTCTATACCTGCCTGTTCGGCACACGCTCCCACGACTTCCGGGCGTTGCTGCGCGGCGGCGCGTCCGACGACGAGGTCTTCTCGGTGCTTGGCCGCGTCTGGGGCAACCGCGCCGACCGCTACTCCGAATTACGCTCGGAGAATACGGCCCAGCTCAAGAAGGTCGAAATGTCCCGCATCGGCGGCTGATCCCGACTCGCCCACCCGGAGTTCGCGTCGCGCCGCTGGCGTATGCTTACCGCGGGATAGGTTGTGTTGTCGATCACAAGCTCAGAGGATGAAGATATTATGTCGCCTGTGAACCGGCGCTTCGCGCTGGCACTCGTCGTCATGCTGCTCGTCATCCCGCCCTCGCTGACAGCGTGTAGCCGTGGCAACTCCGCCTCGACGGACGGCAGTGCATTGGCGTGGAAGGTCGAGCCATCCCCGCCTGCCCGTGGCCCAGCCACGATCACGATCGAGCCGCGCTACGACGACCACACGCCGATCACCGGCGCGAAGCTGGAGATCGAGGGCAACATGAACCACGCCGGCATGGCGCCGGTGATCGCCACCCTGACGGAGACAACGCCGGGAACATACGTCTCGGACGGATTCGAGTTCACGATGGGCGGCGACTGGGTCATCAGCGTTCGCGGCACACTTCCCGACGGCACGCCGTATCAGGCGCAGATCGACGTGGGGGGTGTTGGCGGATGACCTCGCAGCCATTGACTGTCTTCGATCGTCACCAACGCCCCTATCGCCGGCGAGATCTCCTGCGCGTCCCGCTGCTAGGCCGCCTGGCGCGCTGGAAGCACGGGCGCAGCGCGATGCAGGTCCCCCTGCTGATCCTGGCGGCGCTCGTGATCTACGACGGCCTCGTTGGCCCGTCGCTGGCGCCGAAAAACCTCGCCGGAGTGCTGCCGTGGGTCCACTGGCGTGGTCTGGTGGTGCTGGCGCTGCTCCTGGTGGGCAATCTGTTCTGCATGGCTTGTCCGTTCATGCTGCCACGCCGGTTGGCGAAGAAGCTCGGGCTCGACAATCGCTCCTGGCCCCGCTGGCTGCCGGGCAAGTGGCTGGCTGCCGGGCTGCTGGTGGCGTATTTCTGGGTCTACGAGGCATTCGACCTGTGGTCCAGCCCATGGCTGACAGCCTGGGTCGTCGCAGGTTATTTTCTGGCGGCATTCGCTGTCGACGCCTTCTTCAAAGGCGCGGCATTCTGCAAGCATGTCTGTCCGATCGGGCAGTTCAACTTCGTCAACTCGATGATCTCGCCGGCCGAAGTCGCCGTTCGCAACCCGCAGACCTGCCTCGAATGCACAACGAAGGACTGCATCAGCGGCCGGCTCGATCCCGTGACGGCAACGATCAGCCAACCCGGCTGCGAACTCTGGCTCTTCCAGCAACGCAAGGTCGGCAACATGGATTGCACGTTCTGCCTGGACTGCGTCCGTGCCTGCCCATACGACAATGTCGGCGTCCTCTATCGCAACCCGCTCAACGATCTGACATCGACAGCCAACCGCTCGGGGATCGGGCGGCTGGGGGAGCGGCTGGACTACACCGCGCTGATTCTCATCCTCGTCTTCGGCTCGGTCGTCAACGCCTTCGGGATGGTCAGCCCGGTCTACCGGCTGGAGCGCTGGCTATCGGGCGTGCTCGGCATCTCCAACGGGCCGCTGCTGCTGCTGCTGATCTTTCTGGCTGGCATCGCCGTGATCCCGGTCGCATTGACGGTGCTCGCAGCGTGGTCGAGCCTGCAACTGGCCGGCCCGGGTGGTGGGCCGACTGGCGTCGCGGCAACCGCTGCGCGGTACGTCCCGGCCCTGATCCCGCTCGGCTTCGCGATGTGGTTCGCCCACTACGGCTACCACTTCTTCAGCGGCGCTCTCACGATCGTGCCGGTGACGCAGTCGTTCCTGGCCGACATGGGCGTCGGATTCCTCGGCGAGCCGCGCTGGGATCTCGCGGCGATCCTCCCCGTCAAGGTCATTGACTACGTTGAAATGATCGCGCTCGGGCTCGGCTTCTACGCCGCCATTGCCGCGCTGCGCGCGGTTGCCGGCCGCATCCATAGCAACCGATCGGTCGCCCTTCGCGCCGTCACTCCCTGGATCATTCTGGCGGCGCTACTGCTCGGCGTCAGTGTCCTGCTGATGTCGCTGCCGATGGACATGCGCGGCGTGTCGCTGGGCAGCTGAGCGGGATGGAGCACGATCCGCGAACCGTTGCGGCGTATGACAGGATCGTCGCCCTCCTCGAACAGCTGGAGATCCCGTGCCAGTCATGGCGGCACCAACCGGTGCTGAACTACGACGATGCCGCGCTGGCCCGGCACGAGGCCGGATTCGACGGAATCGAGAGCAAGGTGGTCGTCTGCGAGACGGATCGTGGGCTGGTCGTCTACCTGACGACCGCCGGCCAGCGCATGGATCAGCGAGCAATAAAGCGCCTCACCGGAGCGCGCTCGGCGCGGCTCGCCACACCCGACACGCTGATGGATCGACTCGGGGCGGTGCCGGGCTCTGCCTACCCGTTCGGCTTCGACGCCAGCGTCCCGATCGTCGTCGACCCGGCGCTCTACACAATCGACCAGCTGCTGTTCAGCCCCGCCCTGCCGACCGTCACCTTCCAGATCAGCGGCGCCGACCTCCAACGCATCCTCGCCTCAATCGCCAACCCCGTGTTCGAGGTAGCGCCGAAGCCCTGAGCCGTTTGACAGAGCGCCGTCTTCGCGTCACAGCGCCGGCATGATCGGCTCGCCGCGCATCGCGTAGTCGTAGCGTTCGGCAGCGTTGGCCACGATGACGTCGATATCTTCGTCGAGCACGTAGCGCTGCCCAGCAAGCGCTGCCGCCGCCTCGCGGACACGAGCGAGGAAGTCGTCTCGGGTCGGATACCGCTCCTCGAGTGACGGGCGCGGGTCGCCGGCCGCTTCACGCTCCGCGCGAGTGCGGTGAAAGAACACCGTGATGCCCTGCATCGGAATGATGAGATCTTCGCCGCCCGTCTCCGGGGCGCGTGGGTTCCAGCCGGTAAGCGTCGAGACTGGAACGGTCAGGTCTGGCAGCCGAATGCCGCCAACTTCGTTACCATCGGCATCGACCGCCGAGACCAGCGACGGATAACGCTCGCCCTCGACCGCCGGAAAGCGGCCGATCCCCTCGCTGGCACGTTCCCCAAGATCGACACGCCGTATGCGGAGGATCTTCTCCGGGTCCGGAAGCCGGAAACCGGGGATATCGGGCATGCTATCGAGCGCTGCCGCGCGGGTGACGAGGCTACGATCGGCTAGGCGTGGGTGGGCGTTCGCTGGCGGCGCGACGCCAGCGCTGACCCAACGATCGAGATTGACCAGCGCCGCTCGCAGCAGCGGCGTGTAGTCGAGCGTGTTGAACCAATGGCGTCCCTTCGCGCCGTCGGCGACGCTCTCGCAGCCGAGCGGCAATGTCCCCGGGCCGTGTTGCGTGCCGGCGAGGTGATAGATCCGCGTCTCGAGATCAGCCGGCAAATCGGCCGTGCCATCCTGCGAGACATGCATCAGCGCGCAGTCGCCGCGCCAGTATTCGGCCGACGAGTTGGTCTGGATGACCTTCGGGCAGCCGCCAAGCGCGCGCTGACGCGCCAGCAGGCTGGCATCGTCGAACGGCGCGAGATGGCCGAAGCCGGGCGTGTACTGCACCGATGGTTGGCCGAACCGGTGGTTGAACTCGCCGCGTCGCGCGCCGCCGACGTGCGGCATCAGACCATCGAAGACCTGCCGGCCCTCTTCATCGAGATTGAGCCCCAGCCAGAGGAAGTGACGCAGCAGCCGGCCATCCTGCGAGACACCGAAGCCATAGGCAAGATCGAGTGCCCCGGCCAGCGGATTGTCCGCCGTTACGTCGTGCTTCAGGAACGAGGCGACGTCGCGGATCGCCAGCAGCCCGCAGCCGACCACCGGCGCGTGGGCGGTTGTGTAGACCAGCTCGTAGATCTTGCCCGGCTCGAAGCCGTCGGCCAGCCAGAAGTGCTCGCCATCCGGCACGACCTCGCCACCTTCCTCACGGGCGAACCGCCAGCGGTCACGCGGGATAACGCGCGGCGCGTCGTCATCAAAGTCGCGGACGGTCAGCGCCGCGCCGGCCTCGTCGACGTCGGCGGCCGGGTACGGGTGGTGGACGCGATCGGCTAGCAGATGGGTGTGGTGCGCCACGCTCGGCTGAAAGCGCAGGACGGTCTGGCCCGCAATGTGCCGGCCGCCGTCCATCGCCAGCGGCGCGTCCAGCCCCATCAGCGCCTCGCTGCGAACGACGTCCCACTGCCAGCCGATCCAGCCAACAGCGTAGCCGTGGCGATAGAGGAAGCCGTCGCCAGGCGGGATATCGCGGGTCGGGATCAATCCCCCGGCAGCGCGATTGAGCTGGCCAGACAACAGCTTGCGTCCGCGGTTGGGGACCTCCAGGAACAGTCGCCGATTTCCGCGCGACGGATCGGCCGGCCGGAGCAGGCAGAAGTCAGCGCTGAACTGCACGCGGCCGCGTTCGTCGCGCGGCGCGAGGGCGAGGTCGACGATCTTCTGGTTGGCAGGGTTGCTGGGGTCGACTGCGAAGTGCAGTCGCGCGTCCAGGCGCTCGTAGGCGCCGGCCTCGCCAAACTCCACTCCCCCGGCATATGGCTCACGACTCAGTGTCTCGCAACGGACGACTGCCATGTCTCACTCCTCTCGCGCCGTATGATGGTCTTCCAGATGCAGTGTAGAGCCATCGGCCGCGGAGGAGGAGCAGGGATGACGAACGAGACACCGCAAAGCAAGACCGAACCGGCGCCATCCGGCGATGCGTTTGCCCATGTCGCCGCCGCGCTCGACCATGCACACGCGCTGGCTCGCGCATGGGTCGGCGGGCTCGATGATCAGCCGGTCAGTCTCCGGCTCGGGCCTGAAGAAATGGCGACGCTGCTCAATGAACCGTTGCCGGAGGCTGGCATCGACGCCGCAGCAGCCGTCAGCGAGTGGCTCGAACGGGCGCGGCCGGGCATCACCGCCTCGCCGGGGCCGCGCTTTTTCGGCTTCGTCAACGGTGGCTCGACGCCCGCCGCGCTGGCCGGCGACTGGCTGGCCTCGGCGATCGACCAGAACGCCGGCTTCTGGCTCTCCAGCCCGGCAGCAGCCCAGACCGAGCTCGTCGTGATCGATTGGCTGAAGGACCTGTTCGGCCTGCCGGCCGAGTGGACCGGCGCGATGACCAGCGGCGGGACGATGTCGAACCTGGTCGGCCTGGCCGCCGCGCGTCAGTGGGCGGGCCAGCAGCGGGGATTCGATCCAGCCGCCGATGGCCTCGCTGGTCACCCGCCGATCCCGGTCATCTCCTCGACCGAGATCCACGCCAGCGCGCTCAAGTCACTCGGAACCCTCGGCATCGGTCGCAACACCGTGCGGAAGGTTGCCGCGCCGGGTGGGGCAGTCGATCTCGTGGCGCTGGAGCGAGCGCTGGACGAGACCGAAGGGGCGGTCATCGTCGTCGCCAACGCTGGCGAGGTCAACACCGGCGCATTCGACGCCCTCCGCGAGGTCGCCGCGCTCTGTCGCGCGCACCCCGGCGGCGCGTGGCTCCACGTCGACGGCGCATTCGGGTTGTTCGCTGCCGCGTCTCCGAAGTACCGCTCGCTGGTCAAGGGAGTCGAGCTGGCGGATTCGGTCGCAGCCGACGGCCACAAGTGGCTGAACGTGCCGTATGACTGCGGCTTCGCCTTTGTCCGCGACGCCGACGCGCTGCGGGGCGCATTCAACGCAACGGGCGCGTACATCGCCGCGACAGCCGGGAGCGGCTGGGATCCCTCGTCGCACGTGCCGGAGATGTCGCGCCGCTTCCGAGCGCTGCCGGCCTGGTGTGCGCTGAAGGCGTATGGGCGCGACGGGTATCGTCAACTGGTGGAGCGCTGCTGCGCCAACGCGTCCGCGTTCTCCGACTGGGTCGAGGCAACATCTGGCGTCGAGGCACTGGCCCCGACACCATTGAATATCGCCTGCTTCCGCGCGATCGAGCCGGGATTGTCGGGCGACGAGACTGATGAATTGAATCGCTCAACCGTCGCGGCAATCCAGCGCGATGGGCGCGCGTTCGTGACTGCAACAATCTGGAACGGTCGCACAGCGATCCGCGCGGCGTTCGATAACTGGGCAACGACGCCCGACGACGTCGTGATCCTTCAGGAGGCAGTCGCCGACGCCCGCGAGACAGCTCTCAGGGATATGGGCCGGTGACGTACGCGGCCGACTAGCATTCGCACGCGACTCTGCTGCTCCCCGACGCGCCTCTTTGCTACGAGGTCGCTGTTTCTGATCGAGGCGACCAGCGGCGGACATCACGTTCGGGGTCGAGATAGCGAGCCTCGAAGATCGGCTCGGCGAGGATCGCCAGCATCTGCAGTACGCCATCGCCGGTGTTGCGGAAGCCGTGGACGGCCCCGGCCGGGATTAACACGCTCACGCCGGCCGCCACCTGCTGGCGACCATCGCCAACCCAGACTTCGGCCTCACCCGCGACGACCCGAAGCACCTCCTCGACGGCGTGAACGTGCGACGGCGCGCCATGTCCCGGCGCGCACCACTGCTCGAAGACGCACAGCTGATGGGCGCCGGTTGTCGCTGACGCATACATTCGGGTCTTGACGCCATCGCGCCAGACTTCGATCTCGCAGTCCGCCTCGGATCGAATGCGCATTACGAATCTCCTACTCCTCGCCGGCGAGCTCCGCGCCGTGTGGCTGATCCAGCGGTTGGGCCAACATCTCGTGTAATCGCGACTGACATCGACGAAACTTGCGCTCGAATCCACCGTATCCGTAGCTGGGCGGGAAGAGATCCTCCGGCAGGCAATCGCTGGAGACCAGTAGCGGAATGCTCCGGTCATAGACTTTGTCGATGAAATGCACGAAACGCAGCGCCATATCCTGGTCTTCGATCGGCGCCAGTCCGTCGATGGCCAGCACATCGAAGTCGCGGATCATGTCACTGAAATGGATCGGTGGGATCGTCACCATCAGGCGCTGAAGCTCGAGCCAGCGGATCGGTTCGGCCTGGTCGTCGAGAACATCGCGTGGGACGATCCGCGGCAGTGCATCGTCGTTGCCGAAGCGCCGATGCCGATAGTCATCTCCGTCAATCCGGATAGACTCGAACACTGCCGCCAGGCTGCCAATCTCGCGCTCGAACTCATCCGCGCTGAACCGCCCTCTGCCGAGCTCGCCGGGCAGCGTATTCGACGTGACGATCAACCGCGCGCCACGCTCCAGCACAGCGCGAACAAACGAGGTCGCCAGCATCGTATTGCCGGGGTCGTCCAGCTCGAACTCGTCCAGACAGATCAGTCGCGCCTGCCCGAGCAGCTCCACGGCCTGCGGCATCCCGAGCGCGCCAACAGCGTAGGTCAGGTCGGCAAACGACAGGTACGCCTTCGGCACGCAGGCGGCGTGGCTGGCCGCCGCCAGCAAGTGTGTCTTGCCAACACCAAACCGGCCGTCGAGGTAGAGCGCCTGCCAGCCTGGCTGGGCTCCCCCGCGCCGCAACCGGCTGAGCAATCCGCGCCGCGCGTCCCCGTTGTCGAAGTCATGCGCCGCTACACTCAGACGATCTCGCGCCCGTTCCTGCGATGGATACCCCGGATCTGGCTGATAGCTGTCGAAGGTTGCGTCGTCAAAGCGCGGCGGCACGACGAACGAGGCCAGCGTCGGCGGCACGACATCGCGCCGGTCGGGCTGCGCCTTACTCACTCCCCGTCTCCCACGCCGAACCGGGGAGTCTGACGAGGAAGCGTGAAGCTGAAGGTTGACCCGTGCGTTGCGTCGCTATCGACCCAGATTCTCCCGCCATGCGCCTCGACGATCCCAGCCGCAACATACAGCCCCAGGCCGAGCCCCTCGGTCGATCCGCGCAACCCGGTGATCCCGCTGAAGTAACGCTCGAAAACGCGTTCGCGAAGCTGCGAAGACACTCCCGGCCCTTCATCACGAACCGACACCACAACGCTATCGTCGTTGGGCCGGAGGTCCACCATCACGGTCGTGCCCGGAGGGCTGTAACGGATCGCATTATTCAGCAGATTCGATAGCACCTGGGTGACGCGGGTACTGTCGATCTCCACCCTGACTGGCTCGACCGGGCCAACGTATTCCACGGTATGAGTCTCGGTGGTGATCTGCGCCTCGGCGACGGCGTCAACGGCAATCTGGCTCAGATCGGCCGGCGCAAGGATCAGCCGCAGCCGCTTCTCCTCGATCCGCGAGACGTCGAGCAGGCGGTTGACGAGATCTGCCATCCGGTTGACCTGCATATCGATGGTCTCCAGCGGGCTCAACCACTCCTGGCCCGACGCATTCTTCCGGGCGCGGCGCAGCAGCAGCTGGGCAAACCCTTTCATCGATGTCAGGGGGCTACGCAACTCGTGAGCTGCCACCGCGAGGAACTGGTCCCGCGCGCGCGCCGACTCCTGCGCCTCGCGGTAGAGCCGCGAGTTATCGATCGCGACGGCCGCCCGGCGGGCCAGATGCTGAGCCATAGAAAGGTCGTCCGCATCGTAATTGCGCCCTGGCCGGGCTCGAATGAGCGAAATAGCGCCGAGAGTGCGGTCGCGCGCGACGATCGGCACGACGATCGCCGAGCTGAACCCGGACTGTCTGAGGCGACGGACACGCTGATCATCATCGAAGTCACCGTCACACCCGATGGCGCTCACCGAATACAGCCGCGATTGACCGCTGCGAGTGACGTCGGCGACGATATCCTCCAGTTCCGATTCGAACGACCGGACTGGGTCATGCTCATGGTCCTGGTCAGCGCTCTCGACCGCCTCGCGCTGCAATTGGTCCGCGTCATCCACCACATGAATGACACACACGTCCGCCTCGGACGGCGCTGCCAGCCGAGCAACGCGTGTCAGCGCCGTATGGTAGTCAAGCGACGACGCAAGGATGCGCGTCGCCTCACTCAGGAATATCTGGTGCTGCTCGTTACGGCGGCGCGCGTCAATATCGACGCACGAGCCTGTATAGCCGCGGAAGGTCCCATCCGTGTCGTAGCGCGGAATACCGGTCGCGAGCACCCAACGGAATTCGCCATCATGGTGTCGCAGCCGGTACTCGATCTCATAGGCTGTCCGCTCGTCGAACGCAGACTGAAACCGGGTCATCGTCCGATCCCGATCGTCGGGGTGGAGATTCTCCAGCCAGCCGACGCCGAGATCCCGCTCGATCGATCGGCCGGTGAACTCGCGCCAACTGCGGTTTACGTATTCAAGCTGGCCGGTCACCGATGTCAGCCAGATCATGATCGGGACGCTCTCGGCCATCGCCCGGAACCGGTCTTCGCTCTCGCGCAATGACGCGAGAGCCTTCCGTCGTTCGATGAACTGACCAACCTGATGACCGATGGTGATCAGGACTGCATCGAGCGCGTCGTCCGGCCGATCAACCTCGACACCGTAGAACTCCATCACGCCGAGGATGCGGCCCTCGGTCTCGATCGGGAACGCTGCGCCTGACCGCAACCCCGTCGCCAGCGCGCTGTCAGTGCGTTGAAACGCCAGGTCGCGAGCGATGTCCGCAACCCAGATCACCTGCCTCGCCCGCCAGACACGGTCGGGAAGGCTGTTTGGCATGGCGCCACGTCGTGAATCCAGCTCGAACGCCGTGATATCGATCGCGGACGCGCTCCAGACATCAACGCACTGAAGCGTTTCGGTCACCGCATCCGGCGCCCAGAATGTGCCAACATCCCAGGCACTCGCAACGCCGACCGCCTTCAGGACGGAACGAATGCCCTCCGTCAGCGACTCGGCGGTCGCAAGGGCGCGCGCCACCTCGTACTGGGCGGAGATGCGAGACTCAGCGCGCTTGCGTTCCCGGAGGTCGACCGAGACAACGACATGCCCTATCGGCTCGTTCGCGCTACTGTACAGCGACGAGATTGTCGTCAGAACAGGGAGTTGTCCGCCGTCGCGGAGCCGAACCACGAGCTCACCTTCCCATGTCGCATGGGTGGAGAGGTGGTGGAAGATGGCGTCCGCGTGTAGCCGGTCAACCATCTCAACGAGCAGATGCGCGAGGTTCCGGCCAACCATCTCAGCACGTGGGTAGCCGAACAGCCCCTCAGCGCCGCTGCTCCAGAGGATCACCCGGCCGGCTATGTCGGTCGCTATCACCGCGCCCTGCGCCTGGTCGATGACCTGCGCCTGAAACGCCAGCTGCTCCTCAACCGTTGCCCAGTCAGTGACATTCTTGACCGTGCCGACAAGGCCGACGATCTCTCCACTGTCGTTGCGTAGCGGGCCACTGGCGAGCAGCGCCGGGAACGTCCTGCCATCCTTGTGGCGATAGACAACACGTTCTTCGGACGCCGCGCCTCGAAAGTACCGATCGCTAAGCCCGACATCGTTCTCGTCTAGTAACCACCAGGGATGCGGAGGTCGCGTGCCGATCACCTCATCGCGATCGAACCCGACGAGATCGAGAAACGCCTGGTTCACCTCGATGATCGTGCCATCGACGGAACGCAGGACGAATCCATCCTGAACTCCGTCGATCAGCGATCTCAGGTACGAGGGCAAGGTGGCCATGGTTCGCTCAGACGCCATCCACGCTCCATTGTCGAGGTTCTGGCAAGATGACATCGGGTCTCATCGGCGGCTCCGCGGTCAGAGTAGATCACCCGGGACCAGGAAGCCCGATCGACCGGCAATCGATAATACTACGATCAGGCTGCTGCCCATTCCAGCAGTGACCTTCACGGATGGGAGATGCCGTTGACTGCCACACCGACCGGGATCGACACCTGGATTGCCGAGATGGCGTCAGCCGCCGTCCGGCTCGCCGCGCTTCGCGCCGTCGAAGGCGCAGCCGGGAATATCTCATTGTTCCTGCCTGACGATACACCGGGTCTCGACCGCTTCCTGTCCGAGCGCATGCCACGAGCTGGCAAGGCGGATGTCGGAGACAGCGCCGCATTGCCTCCCGGCGTGTTACTCATCACCGGCACCGGCCGGCGGCTGCCCGACCTCGCTCGCGACCCCGACCAGGCGCTGTGCGCCATCGCCTTCGATCAGGAAGGCGCAGTGTGGCTACACCGCGCGCCCGGTGATGTCCGGCCAACGAGTGAGATCGATAGCCATCTCGGCATCCATGCCGCGACGCTGGCCGGCCACGCTCGCGTTCATGCCGTCGTCCACGCCCAGCCACCGAAGCTGACCTGGCTCTCACACATCCCCGCCTACCAGGATCAGGCGCGCCTGAACCGCCAACTGCTCCGTTGGCAGCCGGAGACGATGGTTATGCTCTCGGATGGAATCTGCGTCTTGCCGTTCGTCACTCCCGGCACGCCCGAACAGGGCGAGCTGACGGCACGGGCCATGCGACAACATCGACTGGTGATCTGGTCGCAGCACGGCGTCGTCGCTCGCTCGGATCGCGGCCCGGCTGGCTGTGTCGACTTGATCGATTATGTCGAGACGGTGGCGGAGTACGAGGTGATCGACCTCATCGCCGGCCGGCCAGCTACGGGGCTGACGCTTGACCAGCTCCGCCAGATCGCTCGGCGCTTCGGCCTCTCCAGCGATCTGCTGGACAGCCTCCCGGAG
>Ga0209477_1001408_pt1 | contig 14704 bp, 10 predicted proteins | sample KloWWTupernatant_FD_187180 | JGI IMG/M metagenome (GOLD analysis project Ga0209477, IMG submission 187180) | Active sludge microbial communities from Klosterneuburg, Austria, studying microevolution and ecology of nitrifiers - Klosterneuburg... | ecosystem: Engineered > WWTP > Aerobic digester >... | reverse complement strand
AAATGTCCTGCGAGATCGCAATCCCCGCGCTTCGCGCGGGGATTGCGATCTCGCCAATCATTTTAGGATGACTTCTAGACAGTTTGGATCTTCAGCACATTCGTCCGGCCCGCCCCGGCACCCACCGGCAGGCCTGCCGTGATGACAACCCGATCGCCAACCGTTGCGTAACCCCGTTCAAAGGCAGCCTGCGCGGCCGACAAAAAGAGCGTGTCAGCGTCCTTTGGCAGGGGCATGATGGCGGCATTGACTCCCCACATGAACGCCGTGTAAGCGTACGCGCGGGGGCTGTTGGTGAGAGTGAGGATCGCCACAGCGGGGCGATGCCGCGCCACCATTCGGGCCGTATGGCCCGATGAGGTTGTGCACACGATGGCTTTGGCGTCCACATCGGACGCAAGCTCAACGGCGGAGCAGGTGACCGAATCGGTCACAACGTCGATGACGCCGATCTCGGGCCCGCGCTGCGGTCGCAGATCCGTCGGGCCTGCCAGGCGCCGCGATTCGATCAGGTGCGCCTCGGCGTTCATGGCGATCCGCGACATCGCCCGAACCGCCTCGATCGGGTAGTCACCGGTGGCGCTTTCAGCCGAGAGCATCACCGCGTCGGTGCCATCCAACACCGCGTTGGCAACATCACTTGCCTCGGCCCGGGTGGGCGAGGATGCCTTGATCATGCTCTGCAACATCTGAGTTGCCGTGATGACGGGCTTGCCCGCGCTCTGACAGGCCTTGATGATGCGCTTCTGATAGAAGGGCACTTCCTCCGGCGCCGCTTCCACACCCAGGTCGCCCCGCGCGACCATGACGACATCCGAGACGCGGATGATGTGATCCAGGTCATCCAATGCCTCAGGCTTCTCGATCTTGGCCACCAGGAGCGGATCCGCGCCATGGGAATGGGCAAGCTCACGCAATTCGACCACATCATCGGCCCGGCGCACAAAGCTGAGGGCCAGCGCGTCAACCTTCTGCGCAATGGCAAACACCACATCGATCGCGTCCTTGGGCGTGATCGATGAGACTTTCACCCGGGCGCCGGGCGCGCTGACGCCCTTTCGAGAGGTGAGCGTGCCGCCGTAGACCACCCGGCAACGGATCGAGCCGGGGCCGGGCGCGTCAACAACTTCGAGCACCATCGCTCCGTCATCAATGAGCAGACGCTGGCCTGGCCCGCACGCTTCGATGACCTCGGGGTGCGGGAACGGAATGGCAATCTCGAACCCAGGCCCGCCTTCGCCGGCGACAACACGAACGATCTGGTCGCGGATCAATTCAATCCCGGTGGGCGGCAGGCCGCCCACCCGGAACTTGGGACCCTGCAGGTCGCCCATGATGGCCACATGGGCGCCTTCCTCGGCGGCCAGCCGGCGGACCAGCGCAATCCGGCGAGCATGGTCCTCATGGGTGCCGTGCGAGAAGTTCATCCGGGCGACGTCCATCCCGGTTCGAATCATCTCGCGCAGCACCTGTTCTGATTCACTGGCGGGGCCGATGGTGCAAACGATGCGTGTTCTCACATCTACAGAATATACGCGATTCCCAGCGCGCCCGGGCCCGCATGCGCGGATACCGCCGCGCCGGCTTCGGTAATGAAAGGCGCGCCAAGCTTAAGTTCTGCGCACACCTCCGCGGCCAGGGTCTTGACCGCATCTTCAGCGCGCACATGAAAGAATCCCACCATCGGCGCCGCGCTCGTTTTGATGTCCTTGATCGCCAGTTCCTTGAGGCGCGCAACGGCCTTTCCCATGGTCCGGACCTGCTCGACCGGCTCAAGCCGCCCCTCTTTGAGGGTCAGAATGGGCTTGACCTGCATCATTCCGCCGAACAACGCCTTCGCCCCGCCAATTCGACCACCCCGGCGCAGATTCTCCAGGGTCTCAAAGACGATGTAGAGGCGGGTGCGGGGAATGAGCGCCTCGATGTGGCTCTTGATCTGGGCAACGCTGGCCCCCTCGCCCGCCAGGCGAAGCGCCTCGCGCACAAACATGGCCTGGGCAGTGCTGATGAACTGGCTGTCGATCACGGCGTAGTCCGTGAGCATTTCCTTGGCCGCAATGCGGGCGGACTCAACCGTCACGCTCAGTCCGCGCGGCATGTGGATCGACACAACCCCGTCATTTTTTAACGGCGCATAGGCGGTCATGAAATCGTCGTAGGTCGCGCCCGATGTTGTCGGAAAGCGCGAATCGCTCTTCAAGCGGGCATGAAAATCGACGATTGAGATGTCGTATGTCTCGCGAAAGCTCTCATCTCCAAAGAGCACATACGAGGCCGGCATGGCAGCCACACCCCATTCCTTTGCCTGATCCAGGGTCAACCCCGAGCCGGTATCCGTGACGATTTTGACCATTGTGATAATCCCTCCCTGCAGAACATGAAAAAACGCAACGCTTTGATGGACCAACCCGCAGCGCCTTCACGCGCGCCGGGCCCAAGAGCCGGTATTATAGGGAAGATGCGACAGAACCGCGCGTTGGCGGCCCTCCTGGCGGTGTATTTTGCCCTTGGCCTGGTCTACAGCGTCAGCACACCCATCCTGGAAGCCTCAGATGAGGTGCGCCATCTTGCCGTGATTGAGCACTACTGGCTTGGGAACGGGTTGCCCGTCCAGGACCCCGATAATCGCGGCTTCTACGAGCAGGAAGGCAGCCAACCTCCGCTTTACTACCTTTCCATGGCGGCCCTGTCCAAGGGATTTGATTTGTCCGACTTTCGGGACCGAGCGACCTTCAACCCGCACGGCAGGCTTGGGCGAGCCGACACCAGCACGAACTGGAACATGGTTCTGCACACCGAAGCCGAGAATTTCCCGTGGAGCCGCACAACGCTGTTTGTTCACGTCGTTCGGCTCATCGGGGTGCTGTTTGGGCTTGGGACGGTCTGGGCGACTCACGGCATCGCCGCGGGCCTTGTCGAAGCGCTTGGCGCGCGCGCCCGCGCGCTGACGGCCGCGCCGATGCTCGCCGCCGCGCTGGTTGGGCTCAACCCGATGTTCCTGTTCATCAGCGCATCGATCAACAACGACACGCTGGCCACGCTGTTCTCCTCGCTGTCGCTGCTTCTGGCGGTGCGCGCCTTGCGCAGCGGCCTGAGCGCGCGCATGGCCGTCGCGCTCGGATTGTGCCTGGGCGGCGCGGCCCTGGCCAAATCCTCTGGGTTGGCGCTCAGCGCGGTCGTGCCGGCGGTGCTCGGGCTTTCGGCCCTGGCTCGACGCGCGCAGCGCGATCCACTGCCAAAAGCGCTTGCCGCGCCCGTCCTGGCGCTGGTCATTGCGCTGGCGGTCGCCGGTTGGTTCTACCTCAGGAACCAGATTCTGTATGGGGATTTCACCGGCACGCAGACGATGTCGATCATCGCCGGTCCGCGCGACCGCATCCCAACCGTCTTTGAGCTCATCAGCGAGTATGAAGGATTTGCCCGCTCGTATATCGGCTTGTTCGGCGCAGTCAATATCCCAATGACCGAGATCGCCTACGCGCTCTTCAACACCCTGCTCGCATGCGCCGGCGCGGGACTGGCCCTGCTCGCCTGGCGCTGGCGCGCCTCGGCCCGTGGCGTTCGAGCTGCGCTGCAAGAGCCCTCGACTCTGCCAGCCGGGATGCTTGTTGTCGTCATCCTCGTCGCACTCGCCGCGCTGGCGCGCTGGACGTCACTGACCATGGCAAGCCAGGGCCGTCTGATCTTCCCGACGATCGGCGCGGTCTCGACCCTGATTGCGGTTGGAACCTTGACCTTCGTCGGCGCGCTGTCGACCCGCGCCAGTCGGTTCGCGGCCTACGCCATCGGGGGCGGGCTGGGCATACTGGCGATCGCAAGCCCATTCGCCTACATCCTGCCGGCCTATGCTCCTCCGCCGCGCGTGGCAGGCGAGCAGGCCCTTCCCGCCGGAATGACGCGCACCGAACTGCGATATGGCGATTCGGAGGGGCCAGCCCTGCGCTGGATCGGTTTCGAAGCCCGGCCCGCGCGGGTCAAAGACGGCGATCGCCTATCGCTGACGCTTTATTGGCAGGGGCTCCGGCGCATGCAGCGCGACTACAGCGTGGCCGTAAAGCTGTTCGGATCCGGCGCCATCAGTGACACGCTCCAGGCAGGCGGAATCGACATGACCCCCGGTCGAGGCATGTTGCAAACCAGCCGCTGGACGCCGGGAGACATCATTGTGGAGCAACTGGAACTCCTGATCGACCCGCGGACGGGCCTGCCCAATCTGGCGGAACTCGCCCTGGATGTGAGCTGGTATGACTTCGATGTCGACGCGCGCCGTCAGACCCTTCTGAAAACCTATGACGGCGCCGGGCGCGAGACCGGGCGTCAGCGTTACGCCGCAACCGGCTACGCGTCACTTTCTCCAACGGTTATACCCGAGACTCAGCAGTGGCTGGCCAGCGTCCGGGTCGGCGACGCGATCAGCGTGACCCAGACCGGGCGCGCGCTGCGGATCGCGACGACCTGGTATGTGACACGGGACTTCAGCGAAGACATGACGGTGTTCATGCAAGTGGCCGACCCGCGCGGTCAGCAAGTAGCCCAGGCGGATGGCCCGCCGGCCGGCGGACGCTTCCCAACCCGCTGGTGGCGCGCCGGCGACATCATTGTGGATACCCGCGATATTAGCCTGCCGGATGGGCTCGCGCCCGGCCCTTACACGTTGCGCTTTGGCCTATACCGCCCGAGCGGGGACTTTGCCCGAATGGCCGCGTTCAGCGCGCCCGGTTCAGCCCTGACGGATTCAGCGCTCAAGGCCGAGCTGACCCTGCGCTAGAAGTCATCCTAAAATGATTGGCGATCTCGCAATCCCCGCGCTTCGCGCGGGGATTGCGAGATCGCAGGACATTTTTAGGACGGCTTCTAGGAACCATTCGCAAATGCGTTGCCGGAGGCAGTGTGCCCCGGGCTGCGCGCGGGGCACATTGCCTCTGGAGATGACGGCGTGGTTGGCCGAGCGTGTGAATCGCGTTCGGACGCGAGTTATGTATGGATATTTGCATAATAACGCGGCGGGTCGTATGATCGCCCCCATGCATACAGAGCGGCTCTCGGATGATGTCTACGTCTTCACCAGCGAGCTTTATTACCAGGTCACGGCAAGTCTTATTGTTTCAGGCACCATTGGTGTCCTGATCGACACACTGCCGTTCCCCGAAGAAACGGTTCAGATCGCGCAACTCGTCAATCGGCTGTGCCCGGATGGCGTCCGATACATCATTTACACCCAGCACCAGGCGGATCATGTGTATGGGGCTGCTTTCTTTCCCCGCGCCGAGGTCATCAGCCACACCCTGTGCCGAGAACTGATGATCGCCCACGGGTTTGAAGCGCTCGAACAAGCCAAGACTCAGTCGCCGTCGCTGAACCTTGTCCGCCTGCGCCTGCCCACCATCACCTTTGACAAGGGCAATTTCGCGCTGCGCTTGCCGGGCAAGACGCTGGAACTTCTGCGCCTTCCGGGCCACACGCCGGACTCAATTGCGGTCCTCTTCCAGGAAGAGAAGCTGCTGTTTGCCGGCGACACCATCATGGCCCTTCCCACTGTCAGCGATCCTGGGGCCGACGTTGCTGCGATTCGCCAGGCCATCGAGCTCGTCGCGGGCATGCAGCTCGATTGCATCGTGCAGGGGCACGGCGAGATCATCCTGCGCGGCGAAATCAAGGAAAACATGCGGCGGGGCAACCATTACCTCGAAACCCTGGTCGCCAAAGTCGAAAAACTGGTCGAGACCGGCGCGCCGCGCGAAGAGGCCGCCCGCCTGCCCATTGAGCAGTGCGGGATGCCGCGGGTGTTGCTCAACGGGGCCGTCACCCAGCTGCATACCGCAAATGTGCTTGCGCTCTATGACCGCTTGATGCTGTCCCGCCCGCCGGTCAAGGCGGTTGAACCGCCCAAGGTTCAGCCGGCTGCGCGTCCGGTGAAGCCCGTGGCCAAGGCTGCGGCCGCAGCAGCCAAGACCGAAGGCAAGAAGAGTGGCGCCGCGGGCGCCGCGCCATCCAAAACGCCGGCAGGCAAAGGCAAGCCCGCCCGGAAGACAGCGGCAAAGGCCGAGCCCGCCAAGTCCAAAGCGTCGGCAACGAGCAAACCTCATGGCGGGAAGCCAGCTGCCAAACCCACTGGCAGGCCAAAGACACCCGGAAAAGCAAAATGAGCGTGATTCAGGCCGCGTTGATCGCGCTGTTCTATGCGTTCGCGCGTTCATCGTTCTCGGCCGGGTTGGGAAATTCCGTTTTTGCCCAGCCGCTGGTCGGGGGCGCCATCGCCGGCCTGATCCTTGGCGATCCCGCGCGCGGCGCCGCGCTTGGGGCCGGCCTGAACCTGGCGACCCTCGGCCTATCCGCTCTGCGCGTGCGAGTCGCGCCGGACATCGGCCTGATGGGCTACGTCGGCGTGCCCGTCTTGATGCTGGCCGGAATCCGGACCGAGTCACCCCAGACTCTGGCCATCCTGAGCGGACTGGCCGGACTGGGATTCGCGCTCAACTTCCTGGCGGGCGCTTTCAACACAGTCCTGGCCCACTGGGCGGATTTTTTCGCCGAACGCGGTGATGCCCGAATCGTCACCTTTGTCAACATATTCCCCAGCCAGATCTGGCTCTTTCTGATCTCATTCTTCCCTGCCCTGATCCTGCTGCTCTCCGCCGACGCGCAAGCCATCGCCGCCTGGTCAACCCGCATCCCGGATTGGGCGGCTTATGCCATGCGGTTGTTCCAGCAATTACTCATCATCCTGGGAATCGCCATGAGCCTGCGGGCTGTCGCGAGCGGCAGCGCAATCGCCTACGTTGGATTGGGTTGGATCGTTGCGCAGATCGGCATGGATGGCAGCGGATCCCTGCCGCGCGCGGTTCCGCTCTTTGTTTTTGGAGCCGCCATCGCCCTGATCCATGCCTTCATTGCCCGGCGCACACACGGCGAGCTGCCAGCAGCCCCCGAAACCGAGGCGGGGGCAACCGAGGTTGATGTCGTGCCGCTCCTGCCGGGCAAGACCGAGCGGGCGGCGCCAGTCACCCTGCTGTCGTCATTCCTCTTGTGGCAATTCTTCGGCGGCGCGGCGGCCAATTTCGAGCGCGCGCAAAACATTGGATTGGCCGCCGCGCTCTCGCCCGTTCTGTCGGCCTTTTATCCAGACAAAGCGCGGCGCGCCGCAGCGCTGCGCCGCAACCTGACCTATTTCGCGACCGAGCCCACGCTCGGGGCTGGCCTCGTCGGCGCGCTGGTGGCCGCGGAAGGACATGTTTCGGCCATGCACGGGGACGCCACGACAGAGGCGGCAACCAACGCCGAACTCATCGGCGCAAAAACAGCAGTCATGACGGTGACCGGCGCCGCAGGCGACGCTCTGGTAGGAGGCCTTGCCACCTCGGTTCTGGTCGCCGTCGGGGCGGCCGTGGCGGCTCAGGGCAGCCTGCTCGGACCGCTTCTGTTTATCGTCCTGCAGTCGGCTTTGATCCTGGGACTGGCCTGGGTCGCGTTTCACGCCGGGCACACCTGGGGGCTGGCCGGCTTGAATTGGGCCGATCGAAATATGTGGACGCGGGCCGGGGCGTTCGCTGCGGAGCGCCTGGGCGCCTTTGTGCTCGGGTCGCTGCTGGTCCGTTTGGCGCCGTTGAGCTTCGATACGGCAAGCGTCTCGCTGGAATCCGCGCGGGTCTTCATTCAACCCTGGCTTGACGCCTTTCTTCCCCGCCTGATCCCGCTGGCGCTGGCGATCTGGATGTGGTGGCGGATGCGGACCGATCGCAGCAGCGCCGCGGCGCTGTCCGGCCTGTGCGCGGCTGGCACCCTGATCGTCACCGGACTGATGAAGGCGCTGGGCTGGCTATGAACAAATCCGGGACGTTTTTTGAGCTGATTGAGGCAATGAGCGAACCCGGCTGCCCAGTTTGCCGTCTGGTGGACAAATCTGTGCGTTCCCGGATCGACGCCTATTTCTACGAGCAACTCAACATCATTGAGCGCCGGGCTGAGATCCGCGAGGCGCGCGGCTTCTGCAGCGCCCACGCAAGCTTGCTCCCGGGTCCGGCGCGGATGGCCGGCACGGCGATCCTGCACCATGACATTCTGAACGATGTGGCCCGCCAGATCGCCGCGCTCGCGCCGCGCCGAACCGGATCATTTGCCAGCGTACTGGCCCTGGCGCTGCGCGGCGCAATCCGCAACGTCCGGGATGCGGTAGTCCCGCGCCGCAACTGTGTGTTGTGTGATTACGAGCGCGACCAGGAAGTCATCTACCTCAGGGCGCTCGCCCGCGACATCAAGGACAAGCGGCTATACGAGGCCTTCAGGGCAAGCGCCGGGCTGTGCCTCCCTCACTTTCAGACCGCCCTGGGCGTGGGCGACGTCGCCGTCGACCATCTGGCAATGCTGATCGATCTCGAAGTGGCGCACATCGAGCAAGCCCGCGACGAACTTGCCGCCTATATGCGCAAGTCCAACGGCAGCTATGACGACCAGGGGCCCGACCGCGGCGCGGGTTTCTCGCCCGAAGAGGCCGACTCGCCCCTGCGCGCGACGCGCATGGTCAGCGGCCGGATTCTGCGGGTCGACGGCCGGCGCTAAATGTCAGAGGCGATCCCCCGGCTCCGCCGGGGGATCGCCTCTGACAAACCCTTACAACCAGTCGAAGGTCCGCGTGACGGCCTTCTTCCATTCGGCGTAGAGTTTCTCGCGCCGGGCACGCGGCAGAGCCGGACGCCATTCCATGTCAACCCCCCAGTATTCACGAAGTTGCTTGAGGCTGGTCCAGAAACCCACCGCCAGCCCGGCCGCGTAGGCGGCGCCCAGCGCGGTCGTCTCGGCCACCTTCGGTCGCACAACGGGGACACCCAACATATCGGATTGAAACTGCATCAGCAGGCCGTTGAAGACCATCCCGCCGTCGACGCGCAGCGACTTGAGCCGCACGCCCGAGTCGGCGTTCATGGCATCAAGCACCTCGCGGGTCTGATACGCAGTCGCCTCGAGCGCCGCCCGGGCAATGTGCCCGCTGTTGACATAGCGGGTAAGGCCGGCGATGACGCCGCGGGCGTTGTCCTTCCAGTACGGGGCGTAGAGCCCGCTAAAGGCAGGCACGAAATAGATGCCGCCGTTGTCATTGACCGAAGCGGCCAGGGTCTCTATTTCGCCCGACGATGAGATCAGCCCCAGGTTGTCGCGCAACCATTGCACGAGCGCGCCGGCGATGGCGATCGATCCCTCCAGCGCGTAGACCGCGGGAGCGTCGCCCAGCTTGTAGGCGAGCGTGGTCAGCAGCCCATTTTTCGACTGGACCGGCGTCAGACCGGTGTTCATCAGCATGAAGCAGCCCGTGCCATACGTGTTCTTGGCCTCCCCCGGCGCGTAACACGCCTGCCCGAACAGGGCCGCCTGCTGATCACCCAGGGCGCTGGCTACCGGCACACCCGCCAGCGCGCCGACCGCCGCGCCATAGATCTCGCTGGAGGATCGGATTTCGGGCAGCATTTCGCGGGGCACGCGCATGGCCTTGAGGATGCTCGCGTCCCAATCCAGGGTCTTGAGATTCATCATCAGGGTCCGGCTGGCATTGGTCACATCAGTGACGTGCCGCCCGCCGCTCGGGCCGCCGGTCAGGTTCCAGATCAGCCACGTGTCGATATTCCCGAACAACAACTCACCGCGCCGGGCCCGCGCGCGCGCCCCGGGGACGTTATCGAGAATCCAGCGAATCTTGGGGCCGCTGAAGTAGGTGGCGAGAGGTAAGCCGGTTTGGCGCCGGAATCGATTCTGTCCGCCTTCGCGGGCCAGGGTCTTGAGCAACGCATCGGTCCGGGTGTCCTGCCACACGATGGCGTTGTAGATCGGCCGGCCTGTCGCCTTGTCCCAAACGACCGTCGTCTCGCGCTGATTGGTGATGCCTATCGCCGCGATCTGGGCGGCGCCCAAGTTGGCGGTGGCCAGCGCGCCGGCGATCACTTCGCGGGTGCGGGTCCAGATCTCGTCCGGGTCGTGTTCAACCCAGCCCGGACGCGGGTAAATCTGGGTGTGCTCCCTCTGAGCCCGCGCGACCACCGCGCCCTCATGGTCAAAGATCATGCAGCGTGTGCTGGTCGTGCCCTGGTCAATGGCGGCGATATAGGTAGTTGTCATGGCTGAAACCTCACTTCCCCCAACCATACCCTTGTTCGGAAACGATATTCCCCGCCCCGGCGTACGCCGGGGCGGGGAATATCGTTTCCGAGCTAGGTTCATTGGGGACGAGGGACGCGCTTTAACGCAGTGGCAGTCCTACCCGCTGGCGAACCTCGCGCAGGGTGACGTTCGCTTTTTCGCGGGCGCGGGCCGACATCTCACCCACCAGCTTCCACACCGCCGCGGGATCGGCCGCTATTTCCGCGCGGCGCGCGCGCAACCCGCCGGTGAGTTCAACCAGCGCGTCGGCCACGGCATCCTTGAGCGGCGCGTAGCGGCGATTGCCGGCCTTGTACTCCTGCATCAGCGCATTATGCGTGTCAACCTTGCCGGTTGCGCGGAGCAGGCTGAACAAGTTCTCGACCCCGGGGCTCATCTTCTCCAGATCGCCCGCCCCGGTGTCGGTGACGGCGGATTTGACCTTGGACCGCACACCCTTCTCATCCTCGAACAAGCCGATGTAGTGCTTGGGGCCCAGGCTCTTGCTCATTTTCCGGGTCGGATCGGCCATTGACAGAACCTTGGGCGTCTCGGTCGACAGCACCTGAGGCTCCGGAAAGTACTCGCCGAACTGGAAGTTGAAACGCCGGACGATCTCGCGCGAAAGCTCAAGATGCTGCTCCTGGTCCTTGCCCACCGGCACATAGTCGGCGCGATAGAGCAGGATGTCGGCAGCCTGCAGCACCGGATAGGTGAACAGACCGGCCGAGATGAACGCGCCCTGGGTATCCTCGAGCTGATCGACCTTGTCCTTGAACTGGGTCTGGCGGGTCAGGTCGCCATATGAGCACACGCAACTGAAGATCCAGGTCAGTTCGGTGTGTTCGGGCACCATCGATTGCACGCACAGGATCGCGCGCGCCGGGTCAATCCCGCAGGCCAGCAGATCAATCAGCATATTCTCGATGTTGCGGCGCAGGGTGGCGGCCTCGTATGGCATCGTCATGGCGTGCAAGTCGACGACACAATACGTGCATTCGTATTCATCCTGCAACTTCACCCAGTTGGCGATGGCGCCCAGATAGTTTCCAATGTGCAGTTCGCCTGTCGGCTGGATGCCGGAGAAAACGCTATGTTGTCGATTCATGTTGTCACCCTCCTGAAAAACGAAAACGCCCGCCCTCATCCGAGGGCGAGCGCATGCTCGCGGTACCACCTCTGTTCGGGAAGGCGCAGGCCACTTCCCATCTCTTGGACCGATAACGGGGCCAACCCGATCCGGCTCGCCAGCGCCACTTCGGTCTGCGGACGATACCGGCTCGCACCACCGCCGGCTCTCTGAGATCGCGCTCCGCACACCTACTCTTGTCTGGGTCACTGCCGCGTATTTGTCGGGAGATTATAGCGGAGAGTCGCGGGCCTCCTGGCGGTTCACCGCCAGGAGGCCCGCGGCAATGACTGCACTGGGCATGCCCTCACGAAACTCTCAGCGGCCAACGCGTGTGATAGGTCCATTCAAGACTACAATCAAAAAAGGAGTATCACCCAATCATGGCCAACGTGAGCAACCCGCTTCGGCTGCCCGAACCGCGCAAGGCGCGCAAGAAGATCGACATCCCCTATAACCGATGGCCGGAAAGGATTCGTCGCGCAATCAAGAGCTTCATCACGATCTTCATTGTGATCAGCATCCTGGTCACGATTTTCTATGTTGCCACGATCGACGATGTTTCCCTGAACGTCTTTTTCACGGGCCTGTCGACTGCGGCCTCACTGGTGGTTCAACTCGCCGCGGTGATGCTGACCATCATTGTCCAGTTCGGTTTTCTATTCTGGTTTCTCTCGCGCCCAAAGGTGCAGATCATCCGGCCGGGCGATGATTCCACGGTGACCTTTGATGACTACTGGGGCCAGCCCCAGCTCGTCAAACTGGTGCGGCAGTGGATGTCGTTGCTGCGCGATCGCAAGGAGTTCGAGAAGATGGGCGGCAAATACATCAGCGGTCTGCTGCTGTATGGCGCGCCCGGCACCGGCAAGACCCTGCTGGCCAAGGCCGTCGCCGGCGAGTCCGGCATGGCTTTTGTCTCCGCCCTCGGCACCAGTTTCTACGGCATGTTCTGGGGGATGGACATTCTGATGGTCCTGCGCTTCAGCAAGATCGCCCGCGATCTGGCCAAGAAATACGGGGCCTGTGTCGCCTACATCGACGAGATCGACGGCATCGGCATGTCACGCTCGGGTGTGCGCGGCGGCGGCGGCGCCGCGGGCGGCGCAACCATGGGCGGGGGCATGATGGGGATGGGTTCGTCGTTCGCCCTGACGACTTTGCTCAGCCAGATGGACGGCATGGGGGAGAACAGCGCCGCCGAGAAACGGGCGATGCGCTTCTGGAAGCTGCTCGGCCGCAACTATGTTCCCAAACGCAACTGGCATGTCATGTGGATGGGCAGCACCAACCGCCCGGACGTCCTTGATCCCGCTCTCACCCGCTCCGGCCGGCTCGATACGAAGATCTCCGTCGACGCGCCCGACCGCGCCAGCCGCCGCATGGTGATCGAGGGCTACCTCAAGAAGATCAAATGCGACGAAACGCTCGACGTAGAGGCCCTGGTGGCCGACACCGTTGGCAAAACGCCGGCCGATATCTCCAGCGCGATCACCAAGGATGCGGTCCGGATTGCCTTCTTTGACGGCCGGCGGCTGGTGTCCATGCGCGACATTGACAAGGCCTTTATGGAGCAGGGCCTCGGCATGGAGACTCCGATTGAAGAGATGGACGAGGGCCAGCGGCGGGTTCTCGCCTACCACGAAGCCGGTCACGCGGTGGCCCAGTTCTACGTCATGCCCGATCAGAAGATCGTGCGCGCGACGATTGTCAGGCTCTCAAGTGGGGCCCAGGGGCATGTGCAACCGGTCGACACGGTCGAGCAACACATCGAGCCGGTCATGCGCTACGCCTACGACACCATTGTGTCGCTGGCTGGGCGGGCGGCCGAAAAGATTCTGACCGGCCAGATCTACAACAGCGTGGGCGGCGACTACATGGCCGTCCAGCGCAATCTTTTCCTGATGGCCCGGACCGGTTTCTTTGGCCCATCACTCGCCCTCGAGCTGGCCGGCGACTCCATGTCGCGCAACAACAAGGTGCTCGAGAACTACTGGATCCAACTCGAGGATATGACGGACCGCCTGCTCCGACGGCATTGGAAGGAGGTCACGGCCCTGGCGGAAGGCCTGCTCGCCCATGGCACCCTGAGCGGCAAAGAAGTCGTCAGCGTCATCGAAGCGAACCAGAGCGCCGATGCCGCCGGGGCGGAGAACGTGCCTGGCACACTGGCCGCGATCCGATCGCAAGTGCGGGCGCAGGCTTCCGCGGGCGCGCGTGGCCCAGGCTCCAACACCGAGAGCTTCTATGTGCCGCCAGCCGCCGGCGTGGGCGCCAGCGGCGTGGCCGCGCCAGAGGATGTGATCGTCATCAACGGCGCCGCAACGGCCCCAGCCACATCGCCGCCCGCCGCCACTGCGCCACCGCCACCGGCGCCCGCACCAACCCAAAATGGGAACGGGAATGGCGCCTATGCGCCGGAGCTCGTCCACGATGGACGGGGCAGCTATACCCCCGAAGAACAGCCGCGGCCATGAGGACGTTTGTTCTGAGCGGGGGTGGAAATCGCGGGCCGCTCGAGGTCGGCGCGCTGCGGGCACTGCTCGAACGCGGGATACAGCCCGAGATGATCGTCGGGTCTTCGGCCGGAGCGCTGAATGGGGCGATGCTGGCGTCAAATCCAACGCTTGAAATGACCCACCAGATGCAGCAACTCTGGGTGCGGGCGGGTGAACGGAAGTTGATCTCGGCCAGCCCCGGCCGGTCACTACTGCAGCTTGTGCGCGGCGCAAGCTACATTTCGGACAATACGGCTTTGAAGCGTTGGATTGTGCGTCGCGCGCTTCCGGCCAGCCGGCAGACTTTTGGCGATCTGGCGGTCAAGCTGTATGTCACCATCGCCCATTTGCGCACCCACACGCTGTATGTCTATGGCGACGATCCAAGCGCCAACATCGCCGACGCGGTCATCACCAGCGCAGCGGTGCCGGGGTTCTTCCCGCCCACACTGCGCAAGGGCGAGGTTTTTGTAGACGGCGGCGCGGTGTCAAATCTGCCTGTTCGATTGGCGGTATCGCGGGGAGCCACCGAGATCTGGGCCATCGACCTGGCCTTCTCGCACGACCATCCGCGCAGCTTCGACCGCCTGCTCAACATTGTCGATGCCGCGGTAAAACCCGTGCTCTACGGCGAGGCGCTCCGCGAACTGGAGAGCGTTGTGCGAATGCCCGGGATTGTCGTCCATCACATCCCGATTTACGATTTTCCGGACGTCGCGCTGGGCGATTTCTCGCGGGTCAACGAGATGGTCGAGGCGGGCGCCCGCGAAGTCGGCAAGTATCTCGACGCGCCGGCGCCCAACCACATCCGGTACCCAAAGGAATGGCGCGCAGCAGACTTGCCGGAAGGGCCGCCCGGCAGCCGCCCGTTTCTTCCTGAATAAGCGAAATACGACGAGAACACCCCCGCGCGTTGCGGGGGGTGTTCTCGTCAGGAATTTTCAGCGAAGAACGA
>Ga0209477_1001406_pt1 | contig 14722 bp, 13 predicted proteins | sample KloWWTupernatant_FD_187180 | JGI IMG/M metagenome (GOLD analysis project Ga0209477, IMG submission 187180) | Active sludge microbial communities from Klosterneuburg, Austria, studying microevolution and ecology of nitrifiers - Klosterneuburg... | ecosystem: Engineered > WWTP > Aerobic digester >... | reverse complement strand
AAAATCTAAATCAAATTTTAAAGATGAATTTGCTTTATTCGTTTTATTCTTTTTTTCCGCCTCTGGAAAAGATGGCCACAGAGATTTTATATTAAATTTTAAGTCAAATTCAGAAAAAGCATTTTTAACATTGTTCATCCCACTGTAAAGATCAATAGACAGGTTAATTCCGCTTAACCCCACCTTAATGCCTTCTAAAGCACTTGACAACGTAGAAGCATCAATTGCGGGCAATCCTGTGGGTTTAGGTAAAACGAATGAAAATTTTTCAAATTTCAAAGAAAACTTCTCAAACATTTCGAACTTTCTTGTCGCTTCTTTTAGATCGTTTTTCAACTTTTCTAAGTCTTCTTCACTTAATCCTTTCAACGAATTAATGCGCGACATCAAATCAAGCATTAACTTTCGTAGGCTTTCAAGATTTAGAGCTAGACCTTCTACACCTCCAAATTCACCTAAAAAATTTATAACAAACGACATGTCATCAAAGGAAATATCCCCAAATTTATCGAGTGTTGTAGATAGACTCCGTAGGCTATCTAAAGAAATACCGGAATCTGGCAACGCTAGAAATTCTGGAATCTGAAAAGAGGGAGGTTCTAATGAAAATTTAACAACAGTGCCCAAACACATTTTGAACTTTCTAAATTTTTCAAGATTGATTTTTATTTCGCCAAGTTGTATTTTATAGTCACCCAACGAAGAAAATGGATTCCACCCCGCCTCTTCCTCTTCAAGTTTTTTAATTTTATTCTCCAATTCCGCATATTGTTTTAACCATTCTGGAAATTGAATCACTAGATTTCCAAAACCACCAAATTTTTTAAACTCTGAATAGCAGTTGCAGATATAGAGAAAATCTTCCCATGGAAACTTATCCACATTAATTTTATCAAACTCTAAAGACATGCTTTTCAAACCTTCAAAAAATGGATCAAACTTGACAACAAAGTCACTCAGCGCAGCTTTACAAGGAAACCGATCTGGCAAATCTCTAACCAGACCTTTTAAATCAATTTTACCTAATTCAATATTAAGCTTATTGAAATTCATTTTTAACGTCTTTAATCTTAAAATAATATTTTTTATTTCTAACGCGTCATTAACATTAAAAGGATTTAGCTGAGCCAACCTAATGCTTAGCTTTCCAACCTCTGAAGACATCTTACGAATTTCTAAAATGAGTTCAGGAAAAGTCATCTCACTAAATGGCCAAGGGATGTTACCTAAAAATTTTTGTAGACCTTTTATAGCATCAACTACTTTTTTTTGATTATCTCTATTCAAAACCGCGGTATCTTTTTGCATTGTGTCAAACAATGCCCCAAATGTAACGTCAAAATCAAAACCCGGAAAACGTATCCCTTTAATTTTATTTAAAAACTTTAACGCATTTTCAATTGAACCAGGAATTCTTTCATCACTCACAACGTTTAGAATTTCGCCCAAATTAAGATTAATTGAACTTATTGTCATTTCAGGAAACTTAAGCTTGAAGAGCATTCCCTTCATTGTGCCGAACGCCAACTGAGTCGACTTAAATAAATTTGAAATATAATCCATTGATAATGACATTGAAGGATTATAAGGAACACCATAATTAACTCTTCTTTTTTTCGCTATGCGCTTGAACTTATACGTAGAAGAAAGCCTTAAAGTGGTTTCTATTTCAGGTATAGACAAAACTAAAGATTTTTGCATTTCTTCTAAAACACCACGCTTTTGATCAACCAAAACTCTTTGAGAATGATAGATATGTTCATTGTTTTTCACATACTGTTTAAAATCTTTTTTATCAACAATTTTCTGACCATTTAGCTTCTGTAATTTCGTAATAACAAAACTTCTGCCTTCAAAAAAATTTTCATATTCTTCCTGAAGAATTTCCAATTGTTTAAGATCTTCTGCACCAGCTGCCTGTGCTTTTTGAAAAAAATTAAATCTTTCTTCTTTTGACATTAGCGGAAGTTTAGAAAAGCGCTCATAAAATTCTTTTAATATCCCATCTTCTAATTGACGACCCTCAAAACTTTCCGCAAATTCTTTAACCTGATCAGCATCTAAAATAAGAATAGCATCTGAGAATCTTGCTCGCTTTATACATTTGTCTAATTTATCAGCCTTTGAAAAACCGCTAAAAATTCTTAAATATGCTTCTCGATACTTATTGCTTTCCTCGACAACGTCCAGCTTTGCAAGCTGCTCTTCAATGTTGTCTACTGCAAGTTTTGCAGAAGTAATCAAGTTTTCTACTTTATCATTGATCCCCTTTTTTATCCTGTTCAGCTCTTCTGGGGGTTCCTTGGGGACTGCTTGTAATGTTTTGTTTACCTCCATAATAGATTTTTTTATTACAAGTATATGTTCAAAAAATTCTTCTTGCGCTTTCGCTTTGCCTGGCTTCTCGCTTGAAACAAGCATAAACCTATTATAATCCGCGTTATTATCTGGTGGAAAATATACTTGCATTGAATTTAAACAATCTACTTCTACTGAAAAATTTGACAAATGCCGTTCCGCATCCTTTAAAACTGCATTAACATTGTCTATTGTTTTTTCATCGCGCACATCAAGCACACTCAATACTGTACTGGGATGCGTATAAAAAATCCTTAACATAGTGTTTTTAATTTTATCACCTGAAACGAGTCGTGCTATTTTTTCTTGAAATATTGTATCCGAAGCATAACATTCTTCTATTTTCAAATAATCATAAAAGTCAGTTCTATTCTGATCTGGCAGCTCTTTACTTAACTGTGCTACAAATTTTCCAACACGCGCCTCAAATTGCTCTCTTGCGTCTTCAATATTTTTCGCGATTTTTTCCACTTCTTGAAATTCAGAAAGAGAACTAGGGTCGCTACCTTTCTCTTCCAATGTTTTACTCGCTTGTGCTGCGCCCGCCTCAACAACAGCGGTAAATTCTCTTAACGCAACGGCACTAGACCTTAAATTTATACCCATGTTAGTTGCCAAGTATGCAAAATATGGAACAATTTTCTTATACCATCTCAACTTAATTAATTTATTTTCTATTAAACTAGAATCTTTTTTATATTTTGCTGCATTTTGTTTATTTTGTTCTTCTAAACGCTCATACCTGTTCTGCTTAAACGCTTCTTGATCACGCTCCCAAGCTATTTTAGATTCGTTAAGTTGTACTAAAGATTCAACTATTGTCACACTGTCTTCGTGTGTTTTTTCAATTTTATGAAAATCGATAGTAGAATCTTTAAGCATTTCTTGTATTTTTGTTAACTCCTCCTCCGAGTCCTGTATCTTAGAGCAGATACGATCGTATTTTTCTTGATGTTTTTTTTTGTAATTAGCGATTTCTTTCTCTATCAAGTCTTTATTTTTTTGATTATTTTTATCGTGTTTTCTTGTCAACCTCTCTAATTTTTTGTGCCTTTCCTCACCATCTAATTGCTCAATTCGCATATCTTTAGCGTTTTTCGATTTTGCATATAGCGCTGGCAAAAATTTTGCAATCCTTTCGCGTTTCTTTTTTGCATAATAAATTCCGGCGCCAATAATAAGGACACCACCCACCACAGCCAAACCTATTGGAAACGTGCCTGCAGCAGCTATACTACCTGCCACCACCATAAAATGTATTCCAGTTCCCAAGCAGGCACCGCCCACCACAACCACCCCCGAGGTGGCATACTTATTAACTTTAACGCCTGAAGTGTTTTTTTTGTTATCTAATATAGTTCTAACGTCAACGGCAAAATCGGCAGTAACCTTCTTATCCTCCGATTCTAAATTAGAACGGATATCCTTGCGTTTATTTTCTTCTAAAATTTTATCAATACCCTGAATCAATTGTTTACTTAAGACTATTGTACCTAAATTAGCAGCCGCTACTGCCTGATTATCTTTCAATCCTTTTACTTCGTCTCTTTTAACCTCAACCACGCTGGCCACGTCATCATTTTTAACTTCTGCATTAAGCATTCTTAAAAGTTCTTCCAATTCTTTTTTTACAATGACAATTTTATGTTTTTTTATTGCGAACCCTAGAGCCTCTTTAAGATCAAAGGTCAACTTATTTTCTTTAGCTTTTTTTTGAGCATCCACAATATCGTTTAAAATATTTTTTAAATTATTGATACGTTCTACTGTTAAATGTTCATCTGTAGATTCAAAAGCATCGGCAATCGCTTTTTCAATTTCTTCATCTTGCTTATCTTGCGCCTCTGCTTCCAAATCAGCATCAGATTTTTTTTCACCCAGCTTAATGATGGTCACTGCCATATCAATAATACCTCTTCGTGTATATCCCCGCTTAACAATGCCTTATTGTTTTGCTACTTGTTAAGTGCTGTCAAATACAGAAAATTCCACACCATTAGTTTTATCGTACAAAAAATGGAATTCATTAATAAAATATTAGGCAGATATTTTTTAAGCATCGTATTTTGCCTACAGACTGCAGAAACACGAAATAATGGACTAAATAATACAATTACGAAGGGGTTTTTTGAGCTTCGTCGGATTTTGCCATGCCAAATCCAATAACCACGCTAACGAACATCAAGAGCACATACACGCCAAACACTCTAAAATTGATCCAATAGGTCGCTGATAAGTAATGGATGATGGCAACATTCGCAAGCGCTAAGACTAAATAGACAATGCTCATCAGATTGTTTAAATAGGTCAAAGAAGCCAGTTTTTTATCTGTCGGCAGCAATACCCCCATCAGATAACGCTCCCCTTTTTTGGCTGTTAAAGACTGATATAAAATATACACGGCACTTATTAGCAATAGAAATGATATTTCATACATAAAAATGGTATTGTGTTTAAAATGAAGTGCCGCCCCCACAAATAGTAGAGCACTTAAAAAATAGAAAAAATGCGGAATACTGAATTTCCCAATAACAACTTTATAAAGTATAAGCTGAACAATACATGCCGACACATAGCCAATCATGGCTGTTTTGAATGGGAAAAAGAAAAAGAGGACATACAGTACCAGTAAGGGGAGCAAACGTATTAATATAAACATAACCTTAACCGCCTTAAACATCTTGTTTAACTACCCTCAGTTTAGGCTATAAACTTGCTTTTTTCTTGCCCTCGCGGTTGAACCTTCAATTTTTTTATCTAGCCTCATCTATGAGTGAATACACACTTTTCTCTAAAAGCGCTAAATGTGTCCTTTCCGACAAGCGATGATCGCCGTTTTTAATTAAAGTCACCGTTACATTCGCTGACTGTAAGCGTTCTGCCAATTTAACAGATTTTTGCCAAGGCACATCTTTATCCGACAAACCATGCAGCAAGTGTACAGGGCAAAAAATCGGGATCGGTGCTTTTAACAGTGAATGCGTTCGGCCTTCTGTAATTAAATGAGGCGTAATGGGATAAACCGTTACACTATCGCGTGAAGGCAAATAGTAAATCCCATTTTTAGCGAGTACTTCTTCCTGCACAACCTGCATGTGGCTAAGATCTTCTACAAAATCGGGTGCGGACGCAATACCAACCAAAGCCTTAATGCGATCAGGTCGTTTAAGCGCGGCTAACATCATTAACCATCCACCCATACTAGAACCTACAATAATTTGTGGGCCCTCTGTTAGGTTGTCTAATACACACAAGGCATCCTCTAACCAACTGCCAATGGTGCCTTCTTCAAACTTACCCGAAGAGGCGCCATGTCCAGAATAATCAAACCGTACATACGCCTGCCCTAAGCGTTGACAAACACTTTCTAAATAACTGGCTTTTGTACCTGTCATATCCGACTTAAACCCACCGAAAAAAATAATACCCGGTGATTTCCCAGAAATTTTATGATACGCAATTTTTGTACCCTGACTGCTCGTTATATACATTGATTACTCTCCATTACGTACAATAAAAAATCCTAACATAAAACTATGCCCTTCTTCAAAAATGGATTACATTTGAAAGATGCATAAAAATTTTCCTAAATTTGTTAGAATTGTAGAAGTTGAACCTCGCGATGGTTTACAGTTGGCTGTTCACTTTCATGACACTTACGGCATTGGCCAACATTTATGCATGTCTTGAACTTAGGATTGCTATCGTTGACACGACCATTACGAGTTTAGGTGGCTGCCCCTATGCTAAAGGCACTTCTGGTAATGTCGCAACTGAAGATGTTATTTATCTGTTAGATGGCATGGGTATTAAAACGGGTATAGATTTGGATGCCTTAATTGCAGTCAGCCAGTTTGTGACAACCATGACAAATCAACCCCTACGTTCGAAAGTTGCGCAAGCAAAATTGATCGTGTGATCAATCGCCATACGTTAAACAACTTGTGGGTAATAGACAGCAGGCTGGCAGCTCTCGCAAACATCCGTATCGGATAAATAAATATAGTATTCTAATTCTTCATCCCAATAGGCCTTTAATCCCTCTACGCCACATTGTAGACAAGATTCTCTAATTTCATCCTGAAACGCTTTTTTCAATTTTGGATTTTTCATTTTCGCTATAGCCTTTTATATGCCTTGCCACCAAGCCAAATGCACTGCACCCCTCGACGCATAAGGATAGAGAACATTACCGTCTACCCTTTCTAAAGAAACAAAGTTTAGGGACTAAGATTTAAGTTTGTCAACTTTAAATTAAGAACGAACACAGAAATACGCCCTACAAAAGATGTTTTCTTGACCTAAAATGCCCCCTGGAGTATAGTCCTTGACTTAGGGCTTAGCCCCTATATGTCCTCTTTTTCTGGTCGCGGAAAAGCGGATAGAAGTTTTAATCAAAACCCTTATTTTAGGAGACGAACAATGACTGCAAAAGCAACCTTTGAATTACATGCAGAATTGCGTCAAGACCAGGGGAAAGGTGCGAGCCGCCGCCTACGTCGTACGCAAGACAAGATCCCAGCTATTATTTACGGCGGTGGAGAAGCCCCAACTGCCATTACATTAGACCATAAAAAGGTCATGCACGCCTTAGAAAATAAAGCATTCTATTCACATATTTTGACTTTACATATCGCAGGTAAAAAGCACAAAGCTGTTTTGAAGGATCTACAACGTCATCACTTTAAAAAGGCCATCTTTCATATGGACTTTTTACGCGTAAATGCAACAGATCATCTCAATATGCATATTCCACTCCGCTTTGTTGGTGCAGAAAAAGCACCTGGCGTTTTAGCCGGTGGTATCGTCAACCACCCGATGATCGATGTGGAATTACACTGCTTGGCAAGCGACTTACCTGAAGAAATTGTCGTGGATATTTCTAAGCTCGATTTAGATCAATCCATACATTTGTCTCAGCTAAAATTACCTAAAGGCACAGAGTTGGTTGCCTTTTCTCATGGTAATATTGCTGATCACGATCACGCAGTCGTGGCTATCCACTTACCGCGTCAAATGAAAGAAGAGAGCGAGACACCCGCACCAGAAGCTACAGAAACTGAGGTTGTACCAAAAGGAAAGGAAGCAAAAGCGTCTGCCGCGGATGGGACAACAGCAGACAGTAACGATAAAGAGAAGGGCCGCAAGTCGTAGTGTCGTCATCAAGTCCTGGCATACAGTTAATTGTTGGGCTCGGAAACCCGGGCCCGGATTACAAAGACACCCGTCACAATGCGGGGGAATGGTTTGCAGACGCCCTTTGTCAACAGTTTCGTCTCTCTTTAAAACTAGAATCCAAATTTCATGCACGACACGCAAAATGGACCTTTGGCGGAAAAGACTTCCACATTCTGATCCCCACTACTTTTATGAATCATAGTGGACAAGCTGTGAGCTTATTTTCCAAATACTATAAGATTCCCCCCGAAGCCATTTTGGTTGTGCATGATGAACTAGATTTTCCCGCAGGCGAATTTCGTTTTAAAACCGACGGCGGACATGCTGGTCATAATGGACTTCGAGATATTATTCACCATTTGAACAGTCGAACATTTCACCGAATACGTTTGGGCATCGGTCACCCGGGCAATAAAGACGAAGTAGCGGATTACGTTTTAAGTAATCCTTCAAAAGAAGATAAACAACTTATTAAAACGGCTATTCAAGCAGCAATATCTGCTTTACAAAAATGGCTTATACCTTAGGATTTAAACCATGGGATTTAATTGTGGCATCGTTGGTCTCCCCAATGTCGGAAAATCAACCCTCTTTAACGCACTGACACGAGCAGGCATCGCAGCGCAAAATTACCCATTTTGCACGATTGAGCCCAATATTGGGCGTGTCCCCATGCCTGATCCTCGATTAGATGCACTGGCAGCTATCGTAAAACCAGAGCGTATTTTGCCAACCACCATGGAATTTGTGGATATCGCAGGACTCGTAAAAGGTGCTTCTAAAGGCGAGGGATTAGGTAATCAATTTTTGGCCAATATTCGAGAAACTGATGCTATTGCGCATATTGTTCGTTGCTTTGACAACAATGATATTATCCATGTTGCAGGTTCCATTAATCCAGCAAGCGACATCGAGGTGATCAATACAGAGCTCTTGCTCGCTGATTTAAAAACAATCGAAGGGACCTATCTAAAAGCCGCTAAAAACGCGAAAAGCGGACAAAAGTCCGCTATCATTGAAAAAGAATGGATAGAAAAACTCATAGAACATATGAACAATGGCGCACCTGCGCGCACATTTAAAACCGATGATGCCAACAAAGCATTGATTAAATCGCTACAATTATTAACCGCCAAGCCCATCATGTATATTGCCAATGTGGATGAAAAAGGATTTGAAAATAACCCCTATTTAGCAATTGTTGAAAAAATTGCAAAAGCAGAAGGTGCGATTGTTGTATCTATTTGCGCTGCTATTGAAGCGGAAATCTCAGAATTAGAACCTACTGAAAAAATCGAATTTCTAAAAGACTTGGGATTAAGCGAACCCGGTCTCGATCGCGTCATTCGAGGCGGTTATGGTTTACTGCATTTACAAACCTATTTTACCGCGGGTGTAAAGGAAGTACGTGCTTGGACTATTCCCGTGGGTTTTACTGCCCCACAAGCGGCCGGTGTAATCCATACCGATTTTGAAAAAGGCTTTATTCGTGCAGAGGTCATTCGATATGAAGACTTTATTGCTTACAAAGGCGAGCAAGGCGCTAAAGACGCCGGCAAATGGCGACTGGAAGGAAAAGAGTATATCGTTCAAGACGGTGATGTTATGCATTTTCGATTTAATGTTTAGGAACGCAGAGAAAGAACTGCCACTTTTGAGCGAGCCAATGTTTGAGCGTAGCGAGTTGGGCGAGCAAAAAAAGGGGAAGTTCTTTCTCTGCGTTCCTTAGGAAAAGTACTTATATTGCGGTTATTTTATTATACTGTGCGGATGTACAAACATGCTTCAAAAAAAACTCGATTTTAACCCTATTGTAACCAATTCAGATTTTCAAAAAGCTTTTCAGTCCCGCACAATTCGGTTAATTGCACCTGCTTCTACATGTAATCTCGAAATTATAGAGCAACTCAAAACGACAACCCATTTAAAAATTGATGTTCCAGACAACCTGGTAGAAAAAAATATTATTTTTCATGCCAACAGTGACGAAAACCGATTTTTGCAATTGAAAAATGCCCTTGAGGATAAATCAAGCAACACCATTATTTGGACGCTCCGTGGCGGATATGGCAGCGCCCGATTAATTGATTATTTAAGTCAATGTCCAAAACCAAAAACTGAAAAAATTTTTATTGGGTCTAGTGATATCACAGCACTACATCTCTTTCTATCGCAACAGTGGGGTTGGCGAACCATTCATGGCGCGGGGTTAGCGAGTCTCTTAAATCCCAATCAAGATCCTCAAAACTTCGAACGAATTGCAACTATCGTGTCCAAAAGTAAAAAAACATTAACCTTGGATCCACTAATTCCTTTGAATACAGCAGCCTCAAAAATAAAAAAAATCTCGGGATGTATAACAGGTGGTAATTTAGCGACGCTTCAAACCAATATCGGCACCCCGTGGCAAATTCAAACAGCAGGAAAGATTTTATTTCTAGAAGAAGTCGGTGAAAAAGGCTATAGAATAGACCGCGCTTTAAATCACTTAAAACAAGCCGGCCTTTTAAAAGACGTTCACAGTATTATTTTGGGACAATTCATAGCCTCAGATGCATCAGATAACTCAGATGCTCCTCTTATCGCTGAAACAATTCGCATCGCTATAGAACGCTTTGCCACAGACACGCAAATTCCTGTGTTTAAAAACGATCAATTTGGTCATGGACCTACCAATTACCCGATTGTTTACAATGCAAAATCCGACATTATCGTAAATGAAAAACCCGGTGAATTTAGCTGGGTTATGCATTTGGAGAGCAAATGAACAAGACCTACACAATCAACAACATCAGCAGCCAAATAAAAAAAAATAAGGCTATTTTCTTAAGTTGTCTTGGCGCAATTTTAGAATACTATGACTTTATTATCTATGGAATGATGGTTATCTATCTTTCAGAAATCTTTTTTCCAGCCAGTAACACAGATGTGGCTTATTTAAAAACATTTTCCATTTTATCGATTGGATATATTGCCCGCCCTATCGGTGGATATCTATTTGGTCTAGTAGCAGATATTTATGGCAGAAAAAAAACACTTCTTATGGTTATGCTGGTCATGGCTGCGTCGACGATGATGATTGGCTTACTACCAACCTATGAAGCCATTGGGATATTCTCACCGATATTATTAACCCTTGCACGCGTACTGCAAGGACTTTCTTTTGGCGCAGAAATGCCCAATATGACGACCATTATCAAAGAAAACACAAAAACAGGCTCTTCAGGAAAATACTTTGGTATTATGATGTCTAGCACCGCTATCGGCACCTTGCTCGCCTCTTTAGTAGTCGCAATTATCACACGTCAATTTTTACATGATGAAATTATTGCTTGGGTTTGGCGACTTCCTTTTCTATTAGGCGGCACTTTAGCCTTACTTGTGTTTATCATGAGAACGCGCATCGAGGAAACTCCTGATTTTCTAAAGGGACAACAAAGTGCCATTTTGCATCGTTCTTCTAAACAACTCACCCGCGATTTATTTAAATCGCACTGGAAAGATTTACTACAGGGCATGTCTGGCACCCTGTTCTTTTCTTATCTGATTATTTTCAGCCTGTACTTACCGATTTATTTAAAACAATATTTTAATTACACGGCTGAAGCCATATTTTCTTGGATGACATTCAGTATACTACTCACCGTTTTTTGGTCGCCCCTATTTGGACATTTATTCGATCGCTTAAATAGAGAAAAAGCCCTTAAAATACTAACGCTATTTTTTCTACTCTTTTTAGCTGTATCTTTAAAATTATTAAACCTAAATTCACAATTTGCATTAGCGTTTTTCCTACTAGGCTACCAGCTCTTTATTGCGAGTTATGCAACCAATAATTTTGTGGTTTTATCGACACTGTTTCCGGTAAATATGCGCTCAACAGGCATTGGGCTTTGTTATAATATGGCATATTCCATTGCCAGCGTAACGCCGTTGATATTAACACCTCTGATAAATAAAATGAACTATGGCTTTATCGTTATGCTTTTTTCAATCATTGTCGTGCTCTTAACTGTTACAGGATGCTCGTTTCAACGGAATAGAGTGCCAGCCACACCCTAAAATATAGCACAGGCGGTTATGAAAAAAGCATTGTAGGCAAAGCGTACTTAGAAATAATACATCAAGCCCAAGCTAACCGCATTCAGACTCGTAGCACCCAATAATTTAAACTGGCTGGTCGGCTTAATATTAATACCACTGCCCAAACGAATATAACGATAGCTAACATCAATATGCCAACGCGAAAACACAGCAACGCGTAAACCAACGCCTCCAGCCCAAGCAACCCCGAACTTGCGCAAAGTCGCAGAACCCGCGGCATCATATGGCGCAGCTGTAATGCTGGATTGCACGCTGTTGACCGACGGACCAAGCCCTACGGTTAAATAAGGCTTAAATCGATTGAGACCTAAGAATTCATAATAGACATTTGCAAGTATCGTACTATTTTTAAATTGCGCCCTTAATTGACGTGCCGCAGGTGTACCACTCAGGACAGGATTAGCAGTGTAATCCAAATTTTTATTGACCAGATATTCTATATCGCCTCTAAATGAAGGAGACCAGCTATAACCTAAAGCAACCTCTAAGCCGGTCTGGTTCACGCTCACGCGTTTTTTAGCAACGAGCCCTGTCCTATCTAGACCTGAAGAACGATTTTTAAGCTCATCTAAGGTAAGCGTACTAAAGTTAAGTCTTAGTCTGCCGTAATAATTTTCTGCTTCGCGCACAGGCAGCGCTGCAGACAATTCAGCTTCTTCTCTCGCGGTTAATCTTGTTCCACCCGTTATTGCACGATGAAAACTTCCTGTTTGGGCATTTCCATAAGGTTCTGCCGATCTTGCACTATCAACTACCCCAAAATCTGCATGTACCGACATGCATGAAACACCCAAGGTTAAAAACCCAAACAATGCCCATTGCTGTTTTATCTTCATACTGACTCCTTGTCGTCATCACACTGCGGAAACTGATTAACCCTATCCCGCATATCTTTGCCGGGTTTAAAATGTAAGGAATATTTTCCTTCCTTAGAAACATATTCACCGGTTTTAGGATTTCTTGCCATACGTGCCGCATGATATCGTATGGAAAAACTACCAAAACCTCGAATCTCTATACGATGACCCGCCCCTAGCGCCTCCGCCATCTGATTAAATATATCTTTAACGATCTTTTCTGTATTTTTTTCAGACAGCTGCCCCTGACGGCTAGACACAATTTGAATCAGTTCCGATCGTGTCACATTAAAACTCCCTATTAACCTCTTTTTGTTATAGTACATCAGTATTTAAAGTCTATCACCTAATTATTCAGAGCCGACATTGATAGTTAGTTTATACACAAACCACTTTGAGATAATATTTGAAATTCTCGTAAAAGAACTATACTATTAAATTGTCTCGGGTCGTGCATGGATGCTATCGAACAAGGGGGAACGCGATGCTTAAGGAATGGAAGCCAGATGACGTAGAAGTAGAAGATGTTATTCTTTTAGAAGAAAGAGAAGAAATGGTTCTAGAAGAACCTTTAGACGAAGAACCCGAGATTGATGCCATTGAAGCCGAAATTGTTTGCGCTGAACCAGAAACCGAGTGGGAAGTGGCAGAGTCCAAAGCCGCTACAAAAGCCGCCCGGAAACAGGAATCAGATCCCACTCAACTGTACCTTGTTGAAATTGGCGCTTCACCTCTACTAACAGCCGAAGAAGAAGTTTTTTACGCGCGTCGTGCACGTCTAGGCGAAGAAAATGCACGAAACCATATGGTGAAATGCAATCTTCGATTGGTGGTTAAAATCGCACGCCGTTATTTAAATCGAGGTCTCGCTTTGTTGGATTTGGTAGAAGAAGGCAATTTAGGTTTAATCCGTGCCGTTGAGAAATTTGATCCTGAACGCGGATTTCGCTTTTCGACTTATGCCACCTGGTGGATACGCCAGAATATCGAACGCGCCATTATGAACCAAACACGCACCATTCGTTTGCCTATTCACATTCTTAAAGAGCTTAATGTCTGTTTGCGTAAAGGACGTGAAATTACGCAACAACTTGATCACGAACCCACTTTCGAGGACATTGCGAAAGCTTTATCTAAAGCGCCAGAAGATGTGAATCGATTGTTACGACTCAATGAGAGAACGCTGTCGGTAGACACGCCCATGGGTGAAGATACCGATAAGCCACTGCTCGAAGCTTTAGCGGATCATAACAATGATGGGCCTGCCGCCATTCTAGAAAACTCAAACATGCAAGGTCAGCTGGAAGCATGTCTTAGTATGTTAAACGAAAAGCAACGATCCATTTTATTGCGACGGTTTGGATTACGCGGATTTGAAGAAGCTACATTGGAAGAAGTCGGCGTTGAAGTGGGTCTAACGCGAGAACGCGTCCGTCAAATTCAAGTTGAAGCCTTAAAGCTGCTTCGTTCCATTATGGAAGAACGAGGTATTCAAGCAGAAATCTTGTTTTGCTAAGATGCCGAGGGGTTGGCCAAAAACCAACCCCTAAGCGGGCAGGCTTCCCAGAAACTTTGCTAGTAAAACCAGCAGTACCACAAAAATTAACACCACAATGAAACCTATAACGAGATATACCCACCATGATTGGCCTTCGTTAAAATCCCGTTCACGCACTGCTGTACTTTGTACGCCAAAAAACGCGCTCAGCACACTCAACAAAATTTGCCATAGTCCGGGTCTCTGTTGTTTTTTAATAAATTTATCCTCTTATGACGATGTTTAATGACGCTTCTTAAATTGTAGTTTACAATAGTCTAGACGACTTAGAGGAGGGACAAGCCATGTCTAACGCTTTATTGCTTCAATTAGAAGTAAAATTAGATGATATGATCGAGACCTTAGAAATTTTGCGATTGCAGGTTTCTGATCTCGAAGAAAAAAATGACGCGCTACAAACCGAGAATGCAGCATTAAAAACACGCCAATCCCAATGGGAACAAGGCTTAAGCAGTTTGCTTAACAAACTAGATCATGTAAATCCAGATTCCGTACAAAAAGCCAATGTGGAAAATCTCGTTTAAGAAAAAGAACTCGCTTTTTCTTAGGAAAAATTGACAATGTATCCCGCTTTTATCAAGGCGGGCAGGCTTTCTATAATCACTTTTTCCTCGGCTTTTCCGATCAAAACCGTCCGCAACTCTTCTAAAGATCGTTTTCCATCAAT
>Ga0209477_1001402_pt1 | contig 14755 bp, 15 predicted proteins | sample KloWWTupernatant_FD_187180 | JGI IMG/M metagenome (GOLD analysis project Ga0209477, IMG submission 187180) | Active sludge microbial communities from Klosterneuburg, Austria, studying microevolution and ecology of nitrifiers - Klosterneuburg... | ecosystem: Engineered > WWTP > Aerobic digester >... | reverse complement strand
CCCGGCGCGACCCCAGGGGGTTCGCCGGTTCACATCAGGGATCTATCCGCAGATTCACGCAGATTCACGCAGATTCTTTTTCGGCTTGGCCTTGGCCTTGCCCGCCTCGGTCGCCGCGAACGAGCGGGTCATGGTCTTGATGTGCTCGACCTTGCGAAAGCGCAGCGCCGACCAATCTTCGTCGATGGCGACCTGGCGGACCGGTTCATACCCGGCTGTGGCCAGCGCCGCCCAGCCCGTGTCGCGGTTGAACTCGCAGGTGTACTTCTTTGAGCTGCCCTTGGGATAGGCGAACCACAGCACCGCGTCTCCAGCAGCCTTCGCCGTCAGAGCCTTTGCCGCGGCATCGACCTCCTTCTGCGTGATGGTGAAGGCGATGGCGAAGGCAATGGCCTTCGCCGCGCGCGCATCACGCACCACATTGACGCCCATTAGCGCTGCGAGCTCGGGCTCAAAGCTGGCCGGGGCATTCACGACGACGATCTCGGTCTGGTCCTTGAGGTTGAGTTTGTGGAAGACGCTGGGCGTTGTCATTGCGCTCAATTCCGACGCGATATTCAGGCAAGTCCTACTGCCCGCTGGCCTTGGCCATCGCATCGGCGATCGGCGCAGCCAGCCGGGTGAGTTCGAGCGGCAGGATGTATTTCGTCGACGCGCCGGCGCCGATTGACTTGAGCGCTTCCATGTATTGCAGCGCCATCGTGTTGGCGTCGACGCCTTTGGCCACGGCATAGATGTTGCTCAACGCATCAGCGTAGCCCTGGGCGCGCAGGGCCTGGCCTTGCCGTTCGCCCTCGGCCGACAAGATCTGGGCCTGCTTCTGGCCCTCGGCCTTGAGAATGCTGGCCTGCTTGTCTCCGGTCGCAACGGTGATCGCCGCCTCGCGCTTGCCCTCGGCCTCCGTCACCACCGCGCGGCGGGTGCGCTCGGCGCTGACCTGGCGGTTCATCGCATCTTGCACATCGCGCGGCGGCACGATCTCGCGGATCTCGACCGCCGTCACCTTGACCCCCCAGCGCTCGGTGACCTCATCGAGCTTGGTCCGCATGACGTTGTTGATCCGCTCGCGCTGGGCGAGCACATCGTCCAGGCTGAGATCGCCGATGACGGCCCGCAGGGTCGTCGTGGCAATCCCCTGCGAAGCCGCCGCGAAGTTGCCGACCTGCAGCACGGTCGCCTTTGGCGAGAAGACCTTCCAGTAGATCAGGAAGTCGATGTTGATCGGGGCGTTGTCGCGGGTGATCGCCGTCTGTTGCGGCACTTCCATGAACTGCTCACGTTGGTCGACCTTGACCGCGGTGTCGATGAAGGGGATCAGGACCACCAGGCCCGGCCCGCGCTCGCCCAGGCAGCGGCCAAGGCGGAACAGCACCAGCCGCTCGTACTCGCGAGCGATGCGAATCATCGATGAGGCCAGGCCGAGCAATACCACCAGAACGATCAATCCGACAAACAACAACGCTCCCGCGTTCAAAATCGTATTCATGCGAATCTCCTTTTGCGGATCAGACCTTGTTGACCTTGAGGGTCAGGCCGTCCACATCTTCAACCGTCACAGGCGTGCCAGGCTCGAGCGGCTCGGTCGCGCGGATCGTCCAGATCTCGCTGCGCACCTGGGCGGTGCCGACCAGATGATTGGCCGCCGAAGGCGCGACGACGATGACGCCGCTCGCGCCCAGCAGATTTTTCTGGCTGATCTCGGGCTTGAGCCGCATCGCATCGACGACCCGGGCCAGGCCAAACACAAAGAAGGCCGCCGTCCCCGCCGTCACAATCGCGATGAGCCACAGCGACACGCCCGTCGCCGCAGCCGAGAACTCAAACAGGAAGAGCGATCCGACAGCGAGCGTGATGGTCGCGCCCAACGCCATGAGTCCACTTTGAAACTTGAGATCGGCGATAAACAGCGCCACGCCCAGCAGCAAAAGCACCAGCCCGGCCAGATTGACCGGGAGCTGGGCCAGCCCCACCACGGCGAGCACAAGGCACAGTCCGGCCGCCACCTCCGCCAAGCCAGAACCGGGTGTGCTGATGGCAACAGCGAGCGAAATCAAACCGAGCACCAGCAACACATACGCGACATCCGGCGTCGCAATCAACCGAAACAGCGTTTGTCCGAGGTCCATAGAACCACTTCCTGGCTCCATTGTGGACCCATTCCGTTGGAATGCAACCGCGATCACGGAGGACACGGAGGCTGCGGCTATCACGGAAGCGATAGGCTCGATGTACTCGACGTGTCCGCGTCATCGGCAGCGTCCGTGTCCTCCGTGATTCAGACGCGCGAGAGCAGCTCCACCGCCCGCGCAACGCCGTTCTCGGCCCGGATGGCCTGACCGATGGCGCGGGCCTTCGCCCGCATCGCGGCGTCGCCGGCGAGCTCGCCCAGCGCGCCCGCCAACGCCTCGGCCGTGAGCGTGTGGCGGGCCAACAGCGGCGGGCCGGCGCCCAACGCAGCGATCCGATCACCCCAGTAGAACTGATCGGTGGCATGCGGGATGACCAGGGTCGGCAGCCCGGCCCGCAGGCTGTAGCCTGTCGTGCCGGCCCCGCCGTGATGGACCGCCCCAGCGACGCGCGCAAAGAGCCAGGCGTGCGGCGCGCCCGTGATCGGGAAAATCCGCTGCGAGCGGGCCAGGGCCGCGTGCCAGGCCGGCGGCGCAGCAACCACGGCCCGCGTCCCCGACAGCGCAACGGCCCGCATCACCAGCGGCAGCATCGTCTCCGGGTCGCGCAGGGCAGCCGTGCCAAAGCTCAGGCTGAGCGCGGGGGGCTGCTCTGACAGGAAGGACTCAAGTCCTGCGGGCGGCTGCCACCCAAAATCGTCATCCCAGAACCAGTATCCCAACACCTGGTGACCGGCCGGCCAGTCGGCGGGCCGGGGCGACACGGCCGGGCTGTAGCCATACACGGCCAGCGCATTTGGCCCATACAACTCGGCATACGGGTAGAGCAGTGGCGCGGCAGGCAGCCCCAGCGCGCGCGTCCGCCAGGCATTGACGATCCCCCGCCACGGCGCCCACATCACCTGCTCGACGATGCGATGGGTGAACGCGTTGCCGCCCGCGCCCAGGCGCACCCGCATCGGCAACAGCGCGCTGGGATGCGCCCGGGTGCGGGCGAAGGGCTGTAGAAACGCCCAGGCGGGCGGAATCCCCAACGCCTCGGCGATATGAGCGCCCCAGACCGTCGGCAGGCCAATCACCAGCGCCCGCGATCCCTGGCAGGCTTCCCAGGCGCTGGCCAGCATCTGCCGGTAGACCGGGCGGGCGTCTCGGGCATAGCGCAGCGACGCTTGCAGGGTTCGGATCAAGTTGCCGCTGTCGTTGAGGGCGGCCTGGGCGTCCGGGCGGGCCAGAAGCTCGGACGGATTCCCCGCAAAGCCCGCAAACGGCAGGCCGCTCGGGGCCACAAAACTTCGAAAGGCCTCCGGCGCGACCAGCCGGACCCGATGCCCGGCCTCCCGTAGACCCAGACCCAGCGCGACATACGGCTGCACGTCGCCGCGGGTGCCGCTGGTGAGCAGGGTGATCGGCCCGGAATTCGCCACGCTCGTCCGATTATCTGCGACGGGTATTCCCGGATGCGTCAATCCCCCGCTTCGCGGGGGAATGGCGCATCCGGGAACTGAGCCTCGCCAGGACCGCGACGTCAGTCAGCCCGTAACGGTGGAACTTCAGCTTCCGGTGGCGGAGTAGGCGCGTCGGCGCCGGCCGGCGAATCCCAGTACAGCGGCCCCATCTGCGCGCCAAGCAGGGCTCGGCGCAGGTCGATCACCGCCGCGCGCGCCCGGGCCACTGTGCCCATGCGCTCGGCGTCCAGGTACGTCTCGAGGGTCTTGCCCGATTCGTCCAGAAGCTGCAGCAGGTTCTGGGCCTGCATGTCGATGCGGTCAATGGATGTGTGAATCATCGCGCGCCTCCCGGCCTGAATCAGCCAAACTTGTAAGCCACCCCAAAGCCGCCTCGAGGCAGCTTCCAGCCGATGTTGGTGAATGGGCAGCCCACCCGGCAGCTCCCGCATTCGACACAGGCCTGATAGCCCACCATCGTCTTGTTCTCGCGATCGAGTTGATAGACGCTGACCGGGCAGAAGTACAGGCAGGGCTTGAGCACGCAGCGCGCGCACACCGCCTCGTCCTTGATCCACAGGTGGGCCTCGTCCTCATCCACGTAGTACTTGAGGCTGGCGATCATGTCGTCGGCGTTCACCCGCGGCAGGCTGTCCCGCAGGGCCGGATCCAGCGTCGGTGTTTGTTGCTCGCTCATAGTCCCATCCCTCGCATCAGCCGCATCACGTCCTGGGCGACCCCCAGGAACGAGCGGCGCTTGCCCAGGCTGCGCACGATGTCCTTCTCCATGTCGCGTTTGGGCATGTCGTGGGCGTTGAAGTAGCGCATCGCCGCATCGTTGACAAAGTCAACGTAGGTCTTCATGAAGTGCGGGGTGCCATCCAGGAAGTCGGTCATCCGCCGATACTGCTTGAGGTCCTTCATCACAAAGCTGGCCTCGAGCTTGTCGCGATACGCCTGCAGGTGGCGGGCGCTGAAGTCCTTGCTCGAATGGGCCTCGATGGCGGCCTCGGCCGCGAACTTGCCGGCCATCATCGCCAGGTTCGTCCCCTCGCGATGCATGGCGTCGACCATCCCGGCCGCGTCGCCAGCGACCATCACCCCATCCGCATACAGTTTGGGCATCCGGTCGTAGCCAAACTCCGGAATCAAGTGCGCGCCATACTCGAGCGACTCGCCGCCGGCCAGCAAGGGTCGTATCGCCGGGTGGGCCTTGAATCGGGCCAGCACCTCGTGCGGGCGCAGACGATGCTCAACAAACATCTCGAGCAGCATCCCCACCCCAATGCTGATGCTGGTCTTGTTGGAATACAAGAACGCCGTGCCCGGCAGCCCCAGCGTGGCATCCCCAAACAGGTCGATAGCCACCCCTTCCTTCAGCCCGGTCAGCCCAAAGCGCTGCTCGATCGTCGCCTGGGGCAGACCGATGACTTCCTTGACCGATAGGGCCACCAGCCTGGGCGGCAGATCGCCCTGGGCCAGCCCAAGTTTTTGGGTCAGCAGGTTGTTCACACCTTCGCTCAGGATCGTCACCGGCGCATATACATCGCCATCCGGCCGATCGGTGCGCACGCCAATCACGCGGTCGCGGTTGTCGCGCAGCACATCGATGACGGCGGTCTTGGCGATGACGAGCGCGCCCTCGGCCACGGCCTGACGGGCGAACCATTCGTCAAAGCGGGCCCGCAACCCGGTGTAGGCGGCGGCGGGTTCGACCTTGTATTGCTCGCTGCGGTGCATCATCCGCACAACACTGTCGGGCGAGAGCAGCCAGTAGCCCTGCTCGGTCACCGGCCGCTCAAAGGGCGGGTTCTTGGCCATGAAACCGGGCAGGATTTCCTGAATGGCGCTGGTGTAGAGCACCCCGCCAAACAGGTTCTTGCTGCCCGCAAAACGGCCGCGCTCGAACAGCACGACTTTCAGGCCAGCCCGGGCCATGATGATGGCCGAGGCGAGGCCCGATGGCCCGCCCCCGACCACGATCGCGTCGAACTTCAATGTGTCAGGCATGGTTTCCTCCGCGCCCGCTCAAGCCCGGGCCAGTTTTGTCTGGCGGGTCAGTTCGGGGACGATGTCATACAAGTCGCCGACGATGCCAAAGTCAGCGATCGAGAAGATCGGCGCCGCCGGATCATTGTTGATGGCCAGGATGAAGTCCGAACCGAGCACACCGACCCGATGCTGGATGGCGCCGCTGATCCCGCAGGCGATATACAGCCGCGGGCGGATGGTCTTGCCGGTCTGCCCGACCTGATGGGCTAGGCTGATCCAGCCCGCGTCGACGGCCGGGCGCGAGGCCCCGACCACGCCGCCGAGCGCGTCGGCCAGGGTCTGCAGCATGCCAAAGCCGGCCTTGCCGCCCACCCCCCGCCCGCCGGCGACGACGATGTCGGCGTATTCAATCGACGCCTCGTCTTCGGCCGGGATCAGGCGGGCGATCTTGACCGCGACCTCGTCCTCGCGCATGCCAAGCGCCTCGCGCACGATCTCGCCTGCCGTCGCCGCCTGCGGCGCCGGTGTTGGCAGCACCCGCGGGCGGACCGTCGCCATTTGCGGGCGCGAAGTCCGGCACAGAATTGTCGCCATAAGATTGCCACCAAACGTTGGGCGTGTCGCGGCCAGAATCTTCTTCTCCTTGTCGATGGCGAGCTCGGTGCAGTCGGCGGTCAGGCCGGTCCGCACCCGGGTGGCGACCGCGCTGGCCAGGTCGCGCCCCATCGTCGTGGCCCCAACGAGGAAGATCTCGGGCCCATATTTCTTGACCGCGTTGGCAATCCCAAACGAATACGGCCCATTCCGATAGTGGGCGAGGACGGGATCGTCAATGACGATCACCCGCTGGGCGCCATAGGCGAAGGCCTGCTCGGCCAGCCCCGCGACCTGGTGGCCGGCAATGATGCCCTCGACCCGCCCGCCGGGCAGGTCGGCGGCCAGCCGGCCCGCCGCGCCGAGCAGTTCCCAGGACACCGGGTGGATTTGGCCGTTCTCTTGTTCGATAAAGACCCAGATGGGTTTGATGGTGTCAGTCATATGGACTCCTGCAGACTCCCCACACGATGATTTTTCGGGAGGGAACCCCCCGGCTTCGCCGGGGGGTTCCCTCCCGAGTGATGATCTAGACAAGAACCCCCGCCGTGCGGGCGGCGGCCAGCGCGGCCGCCACGGCCTCGGCCGGCGCGCCCGGGTTGGCGGTGACGCGCTCGCCGGCTTTCTTCAGGCTGGGTGTGTGGGCGGCCCCGACGATGGTCGGCGAGCCCTTGATCCCGATCTGCGCCGGGTCAAAGGCGACCGGCGCGCTGGCCGACCACAACTCAGGCTGGAAGTTCACCGCCCGGAGCATGTTGGCCAGGGGCGCGCGCTGGACGGCCGCAATCTCTTTCTCGACCGTCAGCAGGACCGGCAGGCGGACATTGACCACTTCGATCCCGCGCTCGACCCGCCGATGGATGACGGCGGTGCGCGCCACCGGATCGAAGCGCTCGACTTTGATCGCGCAGCTCAGCACGGGCACATCCATCCGCGTGGCGACCCCTGGCCCGACCTGGGCGGTGTCGCCGTCGATGGCCTGCTTGCCAAACAGCAACAGGTCCACCGGCAATTCGGCATCCAAAGCCTGGATGGCGGTGGCCAGCACATACGAGGTGGCCAGGGTATCGGCGGCCGCGAACTTCCGGTCTGAGATGAGGATTCCGCGGTCGGCCCCCTGCTCCACGCACTCGCGCAGCGCTTCGGCCGCCGCGGGCGGGCCCATCGTGAGGACGGTGACCGTCCCGCCATGCAGTTCCTTCAGGCGAACGGCCAGTTCGAGGGCGTGGACTTCATACGGGTTCAGGATCGAGGGGACGCCTTCGCGAATCAGGGTGCCGGTCTCGGGATTGATTCGGACATTCGACGTGTCCGGCACTTGCTTGATTGCGACGACGATGTGGATCGCCATGGACAAGCTCCTGCCACGCGGGTGGGCGCGGCCTGGTCACGATACGCGATCCTGCCCAGGATTGCGCCAGACAAGCGGCGAGTTCCCGCCTGTCCACCTGGTTGGTCTTTCGGACGGCGTATTGGCGAGTCGGCCTGCCCCGGCGTAGCCGCTATGGCATTTAGTTAAGCCACATTCAACGGCCGGCCCCGTAGGGGCCAAATGAGATAGCCCAGGGCGAAGCCCTGGGAAACCGACGCCCATCCGATTTCCGCCCTGAAGGGGCGGCATAGCGCGGCAGGACTTGCGACCCGCCAGGTTGGCCCACCGAACCGATCTCTATTTCGCCCTTTCAGGGCTCAACTTGTGTTTGGTGGCGCGACCCAGGGCTTCGCCCTGGGCTATCTCAGGTGGCCCTTTCAGGGCCAGGTGCTCACATCGTGTCATCGGCGGCCAGACTGCGACCACGCCATCAAACACAGGAGCGCTGCACATCGTTTCTGGCGAAGGCCACGCTAACTGAATGCCATTGGGCGAAGCCGGGGCATACCGATATGCAGGCAAATCCGGGGCTGACCTACAATCCAGTCATCATGAGTGACCAAGATGTCCACCCTGAATCGTTGATGATGTCGTACGGCTACAAGCCGGAGCTGTCTGAAGGCGCAGCCAAGAGCCCGATCTTCCAGACCTCGACCTTTGTGTTCAAGAACGCGGCCAGCGGCAATGCCTTCTTCGAGCTGTCCTCCGGGTTGCGCGAGCTGCGGCCAAACGAGGAAGCCGGCCTGATGTACAGTCGGATGAACAATCCGGATGTCGAGATCCTCGAGGAGCGGCTCAAACTGTGGGACGGCGCCGAAGCCTGCGCGATCTTCAATAGCGGCATGGCCGCCATTTCGACCACCATCCTCAACCTCGTTCGGCCGGGCGACCTGATCCTGTATGGCTCGCCGCTGTATGGCGGGACCGACAAGCTGATGACGGTTACCCTGCCCGAGTTTGGCATCCACACCGTGCCGTTTCGGCCGTGGGAGTCGATGAAGGAGGTCGAGCAGCGCCTCAAAGCCTCAGGCTTCGCCGACAAGCTGGCGATGATCTTCATCGAGTCGCCGGCCAATCCAACCAATGCCTTGACCGACATTGCCGGTTGCCGGGTGCTGGCCGACAAATACGCGACGCCCGGCCGGCCAGTCCGGGTCGTCGTCGACAACACTTTCCTCGGCCCGCTCTGGCAGCACCCGCTGAAGTTCGGGGCCGACCTGGTGCTCTATTCCGCCACCAAATACATCGGCGGGCACAGCGACCTGATCGCCGGCGCGTGCCTCGGCTCAAAGGCCCTGATCAAACGGCTCAAGTCGATGCGCAGCCTGCTTGGGACCATCGCCGGCCCATGGACGAGCTGGCTGATGTTGCGCAGCCTCGAAACGCTCAAGATCCGGATGGAGGAACAGGGACGGAATGCCGAGAAGGTGGCCGCCTTCCTGAACAAGCATCCCAAGGTGACGGCCGTGCACTATCTGGGCAATCTGACCCGCAAGGATGGCGCCCAGTACCGCATCTTCCGGAAACAGTGCACCGGCAAAGGCGCCATGCTTTCGTTCGAAATCAAGGGCGGGCGCGACGAGGCCTTCCGTTTTCTCGATTCGCTGCGCCTGATCAAGCAGGCGGTCAGCCTGGGCAGCACCGAGAGCCTGATCTGCCATCCGGCCAGCACAACGCACATTACCGTTGCGCCGGACGAGAAGAAGGCCGTCGGGCTGAGTGATCAGCTCGTCCGCCTGTCAGTCGGGGTCGAGCACCCCGACGATCTGATCGCGGATATCAAACAGGCGTTGGCGAAGGTGTAATGAATGCGCAATGCCCGATGGCTTCGCCATCGGGCATTGCGCATTCAAAAATCAAATCACGGGGCCGGCGGAAACACGAGGCCGCGCGGGCCGATGTACTCGGACTTCGGCCGGACCAGGGCAGCATCCTTGTACTGCTCGATCACATGCGCGCTCCAGCCCGCGATGCGGGCGCAGGCAAACATCGGGGTGAACAGATCGATCGGAATCCCGACGTAGTACATCATCGACGCGCTGTAGAAATCGACGTTCGGGTAGATCTCGCGATGACGCAGCACGGCCTGCTCGACCATCCGCGACATGGTGTAGTACTTCAGCGCCCCGACCTTGCGCCCCATTTCCTCCGCCAGCAAATTCAAGTGCCGGGCGCGCGGATCGCCATGCTTGTAGATGCGGTGCCCAAAGCCCATGATCAGGCGCTTGGTCTCGAAGGCCCGATCGACCCAGCCATCGACCTTGCTTTCATCGCCGATCTCGAGCAGCAGCTTCATCGTCGCTTCGTTTGCCCCGCCATGCAAGGGCCCCTTGAGGGATGCCAGCGCGGCGGTCACCGCCGAATGCAGGTCCGCCTGCGCGCTCGCCACCGTCCGGGCCGTAAATGTGCTGTTGTTCATGCTGTGATCGGTCAGCATGACCAGATACGCGTTCATCGCCCGCGTGAAATCCGGGTCAGGTGTTTTGCCATTCAACATGTAGAGGATGTTGGCGGCGTGCCCAAGCTTGGGGTCGGGGGCGATCACCTCCTGGCCGTCGCGGATGCGCTGGAAGGCGGCGCAGATGATCGGGAATTGCGCGATCAGGCGGGTCGCCTTGCGCAGCGTCGTCGGAATCGTGATGTCCTCGATCAGCGGATCGTAGTTGGCCAGCATTGACACGGCGGTGCGCAGGACGGTCATCGGCACAACGTGCTCAGGCAACGCCTTGAGCCACGCGTAGATGGGCTCGGGCAGCGTGCGGTTCGCCACGAGCTGCCCAACAAAGGTCGACAGCTCCTGCTCGCTCGGCAGGTGGCCATACAAGATCAAGTGGGCGACCTCTTCGAACGAGGCATTCCCCTTGACGAGATCGTCGATGGAATACCCGCGATAGATCAGATTGCTGTTGTCGCTGTCGGGATGGCTGATTTCGGTCTGGGTGAAAACAACGTCGGCGAGTCCTTTAACAATGGGCATGGCTGAATTCTATCAAAGCCCTGAATGCCTGGCGAGATCACAATCCCCGCGCTTCGCGCGGGGATTGTGATCTCGCCAGGCCTATTGGGAGAGCTTCTAGGCTCGGGCGCGGGCTTCGACGTTCTGATCGGCGGCGAGTTCGCGCAGGTAGTGCACCTCACCCGTGCTGAACTGCACCCGGGCATCCCGGATCCGGGTCGCCGGGCCGAGGCCAAAGTGGGCGACCGGCTCCATCTGGCACAAATACCCGCTCCCGCCATCGATCCAGCGCGTGCGCTGGCGGCCGCCCTCGGGCGTGTCATAGGTGACGGTCACTTTGGCGCCGATGGCCGGCGCGCCGGCAGCGGTCCGCGGATGAATGCGCAGCCAGTGATTGCCGTTCGGCCGCCCAAACAGCAACGCATTCGGCTGCGGGGCGCTCTCGCCATGGGCGATAAACAGGTCGAGAAAGCCGTCTCCGTCAAGATCGCCCACGCTTGCGCCGGTCCCGGCGCCCTCAGGGTATTCCGCCTCTGGAATATGGCATTCCAGCAGTTCACCGCCCTCTTTCACCTTGAACATGCGGTTGGTCTGGCCAAGGTTGTTCATGAAGATCTCGTCCAGGCCGTCATTGTCGAAGTCCGCGACGATGACGGTCCGGATGCGGCTGGGTTGGGCAAAATCCGGGGTGGCGAGATCGACAAATCGCTTCGCGCGCCGTTCCCAGGCCATGAACCGATGCGGGCCCTCCCAGTTGCCGTACACGAGCCCCGCCCGCCCATCGCCGCGCGCGTCGATGACGGCCACCCCGCGTCCATGCGTCTCGGCGTCAGTCAGCCCCAGCTCGGCGGCGGTCTCGACGAATTTGCCGCCGGTATTCCGGAAGAAGGTGTTGGCGTCGTTCTCGTTGACGCAGAAGATATCCATCGCGTCGCCGCCCAGGATGTCCTGGCAGACCAATCCGCGCCCGCCGGTCACGCGATGCAGGCCAAAATGGGGAGCCCGATCTGGCCAATTCCCGCTGCCATCGTTGAAATACAGCCGGTTGGGCGCGCCGTAGTTGCAGACATAGGCGCTGAGCTGCCCGTCGCCGAGCACATCGAGCCAGGCCACGCTCCGGCCAGCCGCCAGGTTGCGTTGCGGATGGCGGGCCATGACGTCTTCGTAACGGCCATCGCCCAGGTTGATGAACAGGCGGTCAGGCTCCGAGTTTGGCCCGGCAAAGGCGCTGGTGTTGAGGATGTAGAAATCCATCCGCCCGTCGCCATTCGCATCAGCGGCGGCCACCCCGATGGCGCTCGCCCCCGCATCCGCGAGCTCAGCCGGAGCGACATCCACCCAGGCCCTGCCCTGGGATTTGAACAAGCGGTTGGGTCCGGCGACAGTGCCGCACAGGATCTCCGGCCGGCCGTCGCCATCCGCGTCGACGATGGCGCATCCGTAACTGCGCTCGGGAGGATTGGGGCGCAGGAGATGCGAGCGATCGCTGAAACGCACCCAGGGATGATGTCCGTTCAGCGCCATAGTGGTTGCCGGGCGGATTATCGCCCATCCCGCGTTCGATGAGATGGGCTCCACCTTCGAGGTGGAGCCCATCTGGTGAGGCTCGTCAAACCCGCTTCAACGACACAATCGCAGGGCTCAGGTCGAACATCAGAAAGCCAATCGGGATCCCGATCACGCTCATGCACAACGCATATGCCACAGACAGCCAGAGCGCGCTCGCCCACCAGCCGACGAGCAGGAAGTACGGGATGCGAATGAGCATCGAAATCTGGGGCGCCTCGCGGACCGCGCCGCTCGCCTGGACTTCGACCACCCGCCGGCCGCGCAGGGCCATCACCTGCGGCACGTCGTTGAGCATCGCCGCGCCAATCGGCAGGCCCAGAATGGTGACCATCAGCACCCAGGCCACGATCACCCAGGCCCCGCCCAGCCACCAGCCGATCAGCAGAAAATACAGGATCTGAATCAGGCAGCCCGGATTGTTGGACTGCGTCATCGTCGCGGGCCGTCGCGGCCCTTGTGGTGTTGTCATCGTCGTAAACTCCTTGTTTCCGGAGGCGGTATTCCCCGGCGTACGCCGGGGAATACCGCCTCCGGAATCGTCTCGTAAGTGCCCCTATATTTGCGGGTCAAAGGGCTCGCTGACCGGCGCGGGCTCAGCAGTGACAGGCGCGAGACTGGTCGCGACCGGGGCCGGATACGGCTGAGTGCCGAAGCGGGTTAGCACCACCGCCCCAACCCCGACCGCCGTCGACACAAAGGTCAGCAGTCCGCCAAAGAAGGGGATCACCCCCAGCACAGCCAGGCACAGCGCCCCGGCCGCGGTCTGCCCCACCACGGTCCAATCGGCGCGATTGAGCGCTTGCATCAACCGCTCGCCGACCACCCGCGAAACGGCCGCCCAGCCGAGCAACATCGCCCCAATCAGCGCAACGACTGCCACCAGGCTGGCCGGGATCAGACACAACGTGATCGCCAGCACGACCGCGATCACCGGGACGGCGATCAGGGTCAGAGCGCCAAACCCGCCCGCGACAACGGCGTTCTCGCGCAACACGCCCTCGACCTGGCGGACATGCCGCGGGACCAGCGCCAGCACCGCGAGGGCAGCCAGCACTGCCAGGGCAATGTTGACCAGGCCGCCAAAGAAGTCGCGAACGGCCCGGGCGTACCACTCAAACGGCGACACGTTTACCGACGGCGCGCGCGGCGTGTCCGGCGCCGACGGCAGGGGCAACTGGGTGCTGCGCCCGCTGGCATAGCCGCCATCGTTGTCGAGCCGGCCGCCCAGATAGGTCTGGTTGCCCTCGAGCCGGCCGCTCTTGCGCAGGCGGGCATTCCCGCCGGCCATGACCAGATCGCCGCGGACCGTGCCGGCGATATCGATGTTGCCGCCAAAGACGTTCAGCTTTCCGTCAACCCGGCTGCCCTCTTCGAGCACAACGTTGCCGCCATAGACCGACAGGTCGCCGTCAATCGTTTCGTTGCTGCGCAGGGTAAAGTCTTCGCCAAAGATGCTTTGCGAGCGCAGGGTGCGCCGCTCGGCCGGGGCCGGCGGCTCGGGGGTTTGCCCGAGCGCCAGCCCCGGGCCGCACAACGCAATCGTCAAGCCTGCCAGCGCGGCCAGCGCCAGGCGGGTGAATGTGTGATGTCGCATGAGTCTCTCCATGTTGTGGGTTCGAATGCGGGCCTACCGCAACCGCAGAGATGACACGCCCAGGGTCGCGCGAATGGTCACCGTTGGGCCGGAAGCGTTGGCCCGACCGGGCGAATCATAGGTATCGCCGCTGCGGGTCCAGCCCTCGGTCCGCACGCTGGTCAACCCGCCGTCCACGATCACCCGAATCGGCGTCCCGGCGCTTTCGATCGTCAGCGACGACGCGCCGCCATCCAGCGTAATCTGGGCATTCCGGGTGAGCTTGCCGTCGAAGGCCAGGGTGAGCTCGCCCGCTCCCGCGCTGATTTTGGCCTCGCCGATATTGGCGTTGGCCAGGCCGCGCAGCCGGGCCCGGGCCGCGCCGCTCGTGAACTTCAAGCGCTCCATGGCTTGCGGGTTTGGCCCGCTGAAGCGTATCTCGGTATCGGCTGCGCCGACCGCCCAGTCCACATCCCGCAGCGGCACGCCCCCCAGATCCCAATCCGAGTCCGCCGCGCCTTCGCGGACGACCAGATTGATCGGGACGCGCTTGCCCAGGCTGAGCGTCCATTCGTTCTGCAAGTTGACCGGCGTCGTGCCGACGTAGTTGCCCTGGCGCAGGTCAACCGAGCGCGAACCGGTGGTGAGAACCGGCAGGATGGGCTCGAAGTTGTAGTCGATCCGGCCCATCAGAATGCCTTCCTCACCGGGCGTCACCCGCACCCGGGCCGCGCCGGTGGTCAGGGACACCCGCCAGGCGTCTTCGACCAATTCGGGATACGGGATGCTCACCCGCAGGGTCTGGGTGGGACCGGTGTTCACCGTGCGCAATTGCGCGCCGCAGCCGGCTGTCATCAAAGCCACCACCGCCATGGCGGCAATGGGCTGGTGTGTGATTCGTGTGTTCATCATCTGCCTTATTTGTCGCCGCGCCCAAATGGAGTCGCGCGGCGTGTTCGTCAATACGCGCCCGCGGGGGTGAAGGTTGCGGAGGTTGACATCCGTTCGATCGTCATCCCGCGCGAAAGCGCGGGACCCATACCGAGGACAGCCAAAGTCGCTGCCAAGCGCATCTTCGCACGGGCGCGCTATGGGTCCCGCGCTTTCGCGCGGGATGACGATCGTTGG
>Ga0209477_1001401_pt1 | contig 14764 bp, 4 predicted proteins | sample KloWWTupernatant_FD_187180 | JGI IMG/M metagenome (GOLD analysis project Ga0209477, IMG submission 187180) | Active sludge microbial communities from Klosterneuburg, Austria, studying microevolution and ecology of nitrifiers - Klosterneuburg... | ecosystem: Engineered > WWTP > Aerobic digester >... | reverse complement strand
GCCACGGCCCGAACAGCCTGACCGCGCTGCGCCAGCGCCGCCAGGCGACGCGCGCCTGGTGCACCACCTCGGGCTCGTCCGAGGTCAGCAAGGATGAGAGGTTGCGGGTGAACTGGTCGAACGTTGCGCCGAACGCCTTGCTGGCGGCCTCCAGCGCCCCTTCACTGAAATCGGCCGGGCTGCGATACAGCCCGCTCAGGATGAACATCCGCAGCGCCTCGGGGCGGTGCCGCTCGAGGGCGTCCTTGATCGTGACAAAGTTGCCCAGCGACTTGCTCATCTTGACCCCGTCAATCAGGAGCGTGCCGCCCAGCATCCAATAGTTGGCGAAGGGCTTGCCATGGGCCGACTCGCTCTGGGCGATTTCGCACTCGTTGTGCGGGAAGATGTTGTCGACGCCGCCCCCGTGAATGTCGAAGGTCTCGCCCAGATATTTGGCGGCCATGGCCGAGCACTCGATGTGCCAGCCCGGATAGCCCCTCCCCCACGGCGACGGCCATTGCAGGATGTGGGCCTCGGGCGCGTTGATCCACAGCGCGAAGTCCTGGGGGTGGCGCTTTTCGTCGCGGACAGCCACCCGCTTTCCGGCTTCCATGTCCTCAACTTTGCGCCCGCTCAGCTTGCCATATTCACTGAACGATTCAACGCTGAAATAGACCGAGCCATTGACGACATAGGCGTGCCCCCCCTCGATCAGGGTCTGGATCATCTCGATCTGCTCGGGGACGTGGGCCGACGCGCGCGGCGAGATGTCCGGCCGGGCCACACCCAGCGCGTCCATGTCGGTGAAATACTCCCGCATGTACTTCTCCACGATCTGCATCGGCTCGACCCGCTCGCGGCGGGCGCCTTTCAGGATCCGGTCCTCGCCGTCGTCGAGCAGGTGGCCGACATCGGTAATGTTCTGCACGTAGCGCAGGTTGTAGCCGCTATAGCGCAGCCAGCGCACAATCACGTCAAACGACACGTAGGTCTTGGCGTGGCCCAGGTGAGAGTAGTCATAGACCGTTGGTCCGCACACATACATGGTGACCTGCCCCTCGGTCACGGCTTTGAAGGGCTCTTTTTGTCCGGTCAGGAAGTTGTAGATTGCCAGGCTCATGGTTTTGCGAAGATCATCCGCCCTGCGGCGGTTTGAAGCACTTTTGTTACGGTCACGTCGAGGGTCTTCTCCAGGAAGGCGCCCCCGCCTTCGACGACCACCATGGTGCCATCCTCGAGATAGCCCACGCCCTGGTCGTAGTCCTTGCCGCGCTGAATCACCTGCACTTGCAGCGATTCGCCCGGCAGCACCACCGCCTTCACGGCGTTGGCAAGTTCGTTGATATTCAACACCTGGGCGCCCTGCAGAGACGCCACCTTGTTCAGGTTGAAGTCATTGGTCAGGATCAACCAGCCGTGCTCCTTGGCCAGCATCACCAGTTTCTCGTCCACCTCGCGGGCCCGCGCATCGTCGTCGGTGATCCGCACCGGCGCCAGGGAATCCTTTTGCAGGCGCTTAAGCACCTCGAGCCCGCGCCGCCCGCGCGCCCGGCGCAGCCCGTCCGACGAGTCGGCGATGCGCTGGAGCTCGGCCAGCACAAAACGCGGCACGATCAGCTCGCCCCGCACGAAACCGGTCGTGCAGATGTCGGCGATCCGCCCATCGATGATGACACTGGTGTCGAGTAGCAGGCGTTCGCGCACCGGCGATTCAGGGGTGTCCTGCTCGCTGTCCGGATCGGACTTGCCGCGTGGCACGCCCTCCTCAGCGCCGCGCGGCGCCGCGCGCAACCTGAAGTTGACCGCCGCGAAAATCTCGCGATAGCGCGCGTTCATCAGTAGAAAGCCGATATTGGCGAAGATCAACGCCGTCACGAGCGGCAGGACCTGTCGGAACGGGTCGGGCAGATAGCCCAGCGGAATGGCGATCAGCGCCCCAACGGCCAGCCCGGTCACCACGCCGATGAAGTCGGCGATGATCTGGGCCACGCTCAATTGCGACAGCCGTTCAATCAGCGCGTTGAGCGGGGGCGCAAGCAGCCAGGGAAAAACGATGATCCCGACAACGCCCAGGATTACGGTTACGAGCGAATGGAAAAGGAGCGGCGTATCGAGCGGCACGGGGAGCGCCGAGCGCGGCACCAGGTCGGCGGCGGCCCAACCCAGTGTGCCCAGCAGGATCCCGCCGCACAGTCGCAGCACCCAGTGCAGCGAGGCGGGGATGCGCATAAAGCACCTCAACAAACAGGAATAAAAGGAATAAGACCGGAATGAACATGGTCGGCAACAGCCGGATTGGCTGATGTTTGGAGGATGGTAACACACGCACAACGGCGTGTGCGAATGCTTGCCGTTGGCTGAGAAGCCCCCAGGGGGCAAAGGGGATACAGCAAGCGATCGTCCCCGGCTAAGCCGGGGACGATCGCTTGCTGCTCTCTTTCAGACCCCTGTTCCTGCGCCACACACGCTACAAGCCGGTCTGTTTCTTCAATTCCTCCAAAACTTCCAGCACTTTGTCCACCTTGGCCACCACGTCACCATCTTTTTTGGGCTTGTAGCCATCCTGCGCCAGAGGCTTCCAATGAATGTCCTTCCACGCAATCCACGCGGGTTCCAGACTGCGATCCAACGCCGCGTTCAGACCGCGGATGTTTTGGTGAAAGCCCGTTTTTGCCTCGCCCACATAGTTATCCACCGTGGGGCTCTTCTTGATCTCTGCGCCAAACTTACGGATCGATTCGAAATACGGCTTGATGGCCTCCAGCGCAATGCCCTTCAGGCGCAGTTCAATTTGGGTCAGGCGCTTCTCTTCCGCATCCCAAACACCCTTGCGGCTGTTGACATTCAGCGCGACCATGAACTGATCCGCTGCGAGCTTCATCTTGCCCACATGCGCGGTCGATGACGAAGGGATTATCTTGCTCGCCTTCCACTTCTTCTCGATCGTCTCAGTCAGTGTCTTGATCGCCTGAAGCTGTTTCCGCACCGGTTCCAGCTTGCTTTGGTTGCTTATTGCGATGGGCCCCAGCTTCTGCGCCAGGGCCAGCGTTCCTTTGCCGGTTTTAGTGTTCGCTCGGTAGGCCGAATCCGGATCGAGCACGTCCCACGGCACCTTGTCAAACTCGACCTTCAGTTTAGCCAGGGCCGCGCCAATGCCGGTCTCGCCGGCCATTTTGGCGATGGTGCCCTTCTTGGCATTCCAATCAGCGACGGTCAAAATCACGGGAATTTCGGGGAGTGGCATAGCGTAATCCTCCAAGTTGACGCCGGGCGCAGGGGCCCGGCACCAGCAGAGTAGCGATTGGAAATGGCAGCGGCCTTCAGCCGCGCTTCTTGGCCTTCTTTGCCTTCTTGGCTTTCTTGGCGGTCTTCGCTTTCTTCGGTTTCTTGGCGGGCGCCTCTTCCTCGGCCGGCGTCTCTTCCGCCGGCGCCTCTTCTTCAGCAGGCGCTTCTTCTTCAGCAGGCACTTCTTCTTCGGCCGGCGTCTCGTCCTCGGATGGCGTCTCGTCCGTCACCTCGTCGGTTGGCTCATCCATCGGCGGATCCTCCGGAGGCGGCTCGAGCTCGGCCAACTTCTTCCGCTGATCCTCTTCGATATATTCCTTATTGCGTGCAAATTCGGCCGCCCAGCCCGCCAGAAAAGACGGCACGACAGGTTCAGGTTCAGGTTCGGGCTGCTGCGGCTCCGGAGGCGTTTCCTCGGCCGCTGGCTTTGCCTTGGTCTTTGATGTCTTGATCTCGGAACTAGTTTTCTTTGGCATGTCGGTATATCTAGCATGAGAGTAAGCGGCTGTCAACCCGCAGATTGACAATGTGATAAAGGGCGAGGACACACTCGCCGCGCAAGTACTCCGGCCTTCAGTGGTCTCAGAATACGCGCCCGTCAAACCACTGGTTGGGCAGCGCGTTCTTGTCGAAAAAATCCGCCCCCCTCACCTTGTTTTTGACCAGAGCCAGCGCCTTGTCCATCGACCATTCGCCTCTGAGCTTGAGCAGATTGGCTTCCGAAGCCGAAAGCTTGTTCGACTGGGCCTGGCTCAGAAGGTGGCCAGCCAGCTTTTCATAGAGCAGATCGAGGTTTCCCTTGAAATAGATACTGTAGGCGGCGTCCCGCCCGTGCGCGGCGGCAAATTTACGCGCCCACGCTGTTGGGAACGCGTAGGCAGCGTAGACCTCGCCCCCGACCAGACCCGCGACCTCTTCGGCGAAGTAGTTGGTGAAGCCCTCATTGAGCTGCATCTTGAGCTGCGCCAGGGGGGTCACTCCGCCCGGACCCGACAACACATGAATAACCTCATGGAACAGCGCACTGCTCTGCGCGGCCGTGTCCAGAATGAAGATCCTGCCATCCAGGGCCGTAAACCCCCCGCCCCCATTCGCCACTTCACGCTCGGCCGCCTGCCGGTGGGTCTCGTCAACTGGGACAGCTCCGCCGCGGGCCGCCATATCGTTCGCCAGGGCATCAACCAGGCGCTCGCGCGACACGATAAAGAGCAGATCTTTGATTGAGCCCACATCGCTGATCCGGTCGCTGATGTATCGAAGCACATCGCCGCCGGTCGGATCGAACAGATTGACCTTCGCCCGAATGGATTCCTGCGTAGGCACTTCGTCGGATCTTGCGGGCTCGACGCGTGAGGGTGGCCCAACATTCGTCGCGACGGGCTGCAAAGGCGCTTCCTTCGGCCCAATCGAAGCGGGGGCCAGCACCCTGGCTGAGGCAGGCCGCAGCGCCGCCCAGAGATTCTCCGGAATTGACGCGAGGGTTGTCAGGATCGTACGCCCCAGATCGCCCAGGCTGCCCAGCAAATGGCGCTGAATAAGCGGGCGCGTTGCTCCGGCGGCGATCGGCGTCCCGGCGTCTGCCCGCGTATCGGCCGGAACGCCCATTTCTGGCAAATCGGCAGTTCGGCGCACGCTTTCCGGATCGGACTGGCCCCCGGCCGGGCGCTGCGCGCTCGCCTCCGCCTCCTCCCGCTCTCTCGCGGCATCGTCAACATCCTCGGGCGCGGCGATGGGCGCCTCGGTTTGCGGTATCCGCGGCTGGATGGGAGCGGCGCCCTGTTGCACCGTGTGGGCGAGTTCGTGGGCCAGCAGCTCCCTGCCGCCGGAACTGCCCGGGTTGTACTCGCCCCGGCCAAAAAACACATCGCTCCCCATCGTGAAGGCCTTGGCCTGAATCAGCCGATTGAGCTGGCCCGCTTGCGCGTCGGCGTGCACTCTGACACCGCCAAAATCCGCCCCCATCCGCCGCTCCATGAACGCGCGCGTGCTGTCGGGCAGAGGAGCGCCGCCTGCGCGGGCTGCGCCGAGGCGCTCTTCAAAGTCCACCCCAGCGTCGAAGGCCGCGCCGGATCGCTGCGCCAACGCTCGGGCCTGCGGGTTATCCACCCCGATGGGGGTCGGCGCATGCTGGATTGGGGCGGGGGCAGAAGCGCTCCGCGACGCATAGGCGCTTCCCGAAAAGTACTCGGCGCCAGAGTGCTCCGGCATCCGCATCGTCAGGACCTGCCTCGCCACCCGATCCGCTTCCCGTTCATGGCGATCACTCGCTGGCCCGACCGTGAGCCTGGCTTGAATACTCCGCTGCGCCCGCAGCCGCTTCACGCTTGAAGGATAGGCCGGCCTGTGATAGTACTCGTCCACAGGCTGAGCCTGGATGGACGCAGGCGCATTCACCACCTGCCGGGCCACCCGATCCGCCTCCCGCTCATAGCGATCGCCGACGGGACCGACGATGAGCTTGGCCTGGACTTTCCGTTGCGCCGACTGACTGCCAGCCAGGTCCGCCAGCGCCTCCAATTTGCGCAATCGCACGTCATCACCCGTTTCGTACCTGTGCCGCCGGGCAAGCTCGCGGAGCGCGTCCGTCGAGACCTGCAGTTTGCCGTACTTGATGAGGTCCCAGATTCTCTCCACAGCGCCGGCATCGAGGCTGGCAATATCCTTGACGCCCTCCAGTTCCAATTCAAACGCCAGTGTCGAGGAGCCGCCTATCCGGCTCTTGCGCCGTTCGCCAAGCTGCTTGCGCTCTTCCGGCTCAGCGGTGAGCGCGCCCTCGGCGACACGATCCCAGAGGTCCATAACATCGGCCAATGCGAGGTCTGCGATGGAACCTGCCCCCGTGCCCGCCACGGCGGTCTTTAACGTTCTGGACTCGTTCAGCAACTGGCGCCGCCGCTGGCCCAACTGCTTGCGCTCATCCGGTGTTGCCTCGAGGCTTCGCCTGATGATGCGCTCCCAGAGCGTCTGGATTTCATCCAGATCGAGGCTGGCAATGTCCTTGATGCCGTCCTGGACAAGCGCGCCAGACAAGGTGGTTGGTTCAAGGCGTGGCGTGCTGCGCTGTTCCTTGCGCAGCCGGGCCAGCGCCTTGAGCTCGTCAGGTTCGGCAATAAGCCTGTTTTCCGCAATCAGGCCCGTGATGGCGTCGATTTCTTTCGGGCCGAGGCTGTCGATCGTCCGCGCGTCCCGGCCGTCATTCGTGGCATTCCTCTTGTCGGCGAGGTATTCCGACAACGTCATCACCTCAACCTGCTGTCCCTTGCGCTTGAGGGCAAGCTCACGAATCTCGGCTGCGGTCGCGATGAGCCTGTTGTCCTCGACCAGCATCCAGATATCGATCATCGCTTCGCGGCCGAGGCCGGCGATGCTCTGCGCCCCGACCTTGGCGAGATATGCGTCCAGGGTCACACTCTCTGTCAGGAGCGCTCTATGCTTCCGGATCTGCTCAGCCTCCAGATCAGTGACCTTCAGCCCGCCATATTCACCATACACAAGATTCCTGATTCTCGTCACGCCGGCCAGATCAAGATCTTCGATTTTCGCAACGCCCTCTCGGGCAAGTTCAATCTCAAGGGTCGGGCCTTCCTGCCCATCGTCCACCGGCAACGCCTCCAATCGGAGTCCGAGTTCCTTGAGCTGGGCGGTGCTGATATCGAGCCTGTCCACCTCAACCAGGCGCTTGATTCTGAACACCCCATCCCGATCGAGGTCGGCGATTGTCGCCGCGCCTTCAAGGGCGAGCTCAGCTTCGAGTGTGGTTTTGTTGCTTTCAAGGCTGGCAAGGAGCGCCATGCGCCGCTTCCCAAGCGCATTGAGCTGGTCGGTGGTAACAGAGAGCTGCTTCGCCTCGACGAGCTCCCGGATTCTCTTCACCCCTTCCAGATCAAGCGCTTCAATCGCTTCCACGCCCTCCAGCGCCAGCTCATCGGCCAGGGTCCGTGCGCCCGGCCCGCCCGTGCGGAGCAAATCCACCCGCTGCCGGGCCAGCGCGACGAAGTCGGCGGCGGGCACTTCAAGTTTTTTCGAGGCGATGAGTCCTCTAATGCGTTCCACCCCGGCGAGGTCCAGGTCTGCAATGCTCTTGGCCTTCTCCCGATCAAGCTCCACCTGGAGCGTCGTGCGGTTTTGAATCTCCTTGGACAGCATCGCTTTGCGCTGCTGTCCAAGCCGGAGCAGCACATCTTTCCCCGGCATGGGATTCAGTTTGTTGGTCCTGACCAGATCTCGAATCCGCTCAACCCCGTCAAGATCGAGATCCGCGATGCTGGCCGCGTCCTCGCGCTCCAGGGCGCGTTCAAGCGTCGTCTGGTCAAGCTCCTGGATTCTCTCGAGGTCCCGCAAACGGTTCGCAAGCTTGGCCGCATCGCCAGTCGTGAGGGACAGTTTTCTGGTCGCAACAAGTTGCCTGACCCTTTCAGCCCCGGCCAGGTCGAGGCTGGCGATCACTTCCACCCCTTCCCTGGCCAGCACGAGCGAGAGGTCGGCCTCGCGTGGATTGTGTCCGTGCAGGGCATTCCGCCGTTGCCGGCCGATTTGAATGGGCTCGTCGGAATCAAAAAAGGAATCGCTTTTCAACCGGCCGGACGTCCAGCTCCCGGCGGTCGTGCGCGTAGATTCTTGCCCGTCTTCGACGAGGCCGTCGTCCTCCACCGTCTCGGGAACGAGCGGCGTTTCATCTTCATCAACCGTCACGTCAACCGATTCAGGTTCGGTGAGCCGCCTCTGTCGCCAGTAAAGCTTGCGGCGTTGGCCGGTCTCCACCTTGAGTCCGCCATCTTCGACCAGACCGATGAGCCTGCGCACGGCAGGCAGATCAAGGCTATCGATGTCCGGCACCCCCAACCTGGCCAGCTCACCCCCAATGGTCCTTCCCACCACGGCATTGCTGCGCATGCGGCCGGTGGGCGCGTCCTGTATATCGGGGGATATCGTTGTGCCGATTGGTCCGCCGCTCTCACGCCTGCGCAGGGTCGACTCTTCGCTCTGCTCGGTCTTGTCGAGAATGTCTTCACTTAGTTGGGCATCTCGCTGATACAGCTCGCGAAGCTGATCGGCATCCACCGTGAGTTTGCCGCCTTCGATCAGGTTGATGATCCGCTCGACATCGTCCAGATCAAGTTCCGCAATACTGTCCGCCGGCGCCTGAATGAGCTCCTTGACCAGGGTGATGCGTTCAAGCGGGTCCTGGCTGACTTTTTCCTCGCGCGAGTACAACTCGCGGAGCTGCCCGGCCTCGACCTTGAGTGCGTTGCCTTCGACCAGCTCGATGATCCGCTTCACCCCTTCAAGGTCGAGCGCGTCGATGGCAGTTACGCCTTCCGCGGCCAGTTCTTCCGCGAGCGTCTTTCGCGGGCCTTGCAGTTCCTTGCGCCGCCGGACAAGTTGACGGTGCTGGGCTGGACTGACTTTGAGCTCGTTGTAGCGGACGAGCGCGGAAATCCTCTGCAGGCCGCCCGCATCGAGACCCCCGATGTCCACCGCGCCCTCGCGGGCGAGTTCGTTCTCCAGGGTGAGCGTCTCGGGCTTGCGCGGGCTCAGCAGCGTCGCGCGCCGCTTGGCAAGTTCGCGGCGTTTTTGGATTTCGACGGTGAGCAAATTGCTCGAGACCAGTTCCCAGATCCGCTCGGCCCCTTCGAGATCGAGTTCCGCGATCGTGGTGACCCCTTCCATGCTGAGCTCTCGATCAAGGGTTGCGGCTTCGGGTTCGCGCAACTTGCGTTCCTGATTGCGCAATCGAACAAGCTGGCGAAGTTCGTCGTTTGAGACCTCAAACAGATTCTCTTCGACCTGTCTGAGGATGCTTTCGACCGCGGCAAAACTCAGGTCGGAGATCTGCGTCACCCCGTTGCTCGCCAATTCACCCACCAGCGACGGCGCGCTGCCCGCGACTTCCAACAAAGGCTTTGCGCCCGTGTCTTCAAACGGCGCAGGCGCGCTGATCGACTGCCGGCGCAATCCCTTCTGTTGCGGGCTCGGGCCGTCGAAAGTTTTCAGCCTTTCTGTAAGGCGGTCGGTCTCTTTCGTTTCGTGGGCCTGTACGTCGCCCGGTTTGTTGCCGGCCTTTTTTGCCAGGTCCGCAAGCTCTCGCGGTTTGAGCGTGATCTCCTGCTCAAGCGTGCGCGCCCAGACTCGCCTGGCCGCCGAGGGAGTCAGTCCGGCGATGGTCTTGGCGCTTTCGCGCGCAAGCTCCTGTTCGAGTGTTTGGGGGTTGGCGGTCTGATCTTTGCGGCGCTGAGTGAGCTCCCGGCGCTGGTCGACGCTGAGCGGAAGCCGTTTCTGCTCGGCAAGACTCCAAAGAATGGACACGGTCAACGGTGTGAGGCTGCCGATGCTCCGATCCTTTCGGTCCGCAAGCAACGACTTGAGCGCCCGCCCGTCATAGGCTTCTTCCTTCTGCCGCCGAACCAATTGGGCGAGATCGGCATTCGAAAGTTCGAGATCCCCCGCCTCTGCCAGCTCCAGGATGGTGGAGACCTCGCTCATGTCGAGGTCGGCGATGGTCTTGGCCTTGGCCCTGGCGAGTTCGTATTTCAGGGTCGTTTCGTAGGTTCTGGGCGCGCTTAATACCGCCTTGCGCCGCTGGGCGAGCTCGCGAAGCTGATCGGGTGAGATCTCGAGGCCCGCGAGCTCGACGAGTTTCCAGATCCGTCTGATCGCCGCAAAGCCGAGGTCGGAGATTCCGTCCACATCCTCCACGGCCAGCTCTTCCTCGATGCTCGTCTTGAAGGTCTTGGTTTCCGCCAAGTATTCCTTGCGCCGCCGGGCGAGATCCAGCAACTCCGCGTTGCTAACCTCGAGTTTTCCGCTTTCGACAAGATCCCAGATCCGATCGACCCCGCTGCTATCGAGATCGGCAATTGTCAGAGCGCCCTCATTGGCCAGCTCCTCATCGAGGGTTCCGGTCTCGATGTCGGCGACGGCAAGCGCCTTGCTCCGCCTGACAAGCTCGAGCAGCGCGCGGGTCTCCACCTTGAGGCCGTTGTATCGGATCTCGCTCAGGATCCGGTCGGCCGCCTCAAAGTCCAGTTCGGCGATTGTCTCAACCCCCTCCCAGGCCAGCAGTTCCTCCAGCTTCGGCTTTCCGGCATTGGCTGCATCTCGCTGCTGCTTGCGCCGTCGTTCAAGCTGTTCGCGCTCGCTCGGCAACAGCTTGATCTTGCCATCCACGAGGAGTTCGTTGATTTCATCCAGCGCTTCGAGATTCAGGTCGTTGATGCCACCCGCGGCGCGGATTTTGAGTTCATGCGCAAGGGTCGGTTTCCTGGTTTCGCGTTCCTGGAGCAGCGCCCGACGCCGTTGGCCAAGGCTGCGCAGCATCCAATCGGGCACCTCGAGCCGCATCGGCTTGGCTGCGGCCGTGAGCTCCAGGATGGCCTCCACGCCCTCCAGGTCGAGCTCCTCAACCTTGGTTGCGCCATGCCTGGCCATCTCAAGCGCAATGTTCGTCTGGTATTCGCCCGGCATCGCCTTCACGCGGTTGCGCTGCTGGCCAAGCGCGAGAAGCGTGGCCGTTCCCAGCTTAAGCATCCCGTCCTCAACCAGGCTCAGGATTCCTTCCACCCCATCCAGATCGAGTTTGTCAAACTCCTGCGCCCCGAGCCCTTGGCGGGCCATCTCAATCTCAAGCGTCGTTTCATCTTTCTGCGCGGCGCCTTGCAGCGTTTTTTGCCGCCGCCCAAGTTCTCGAAAGTAGTAGACCGTCAGCTCGAGCTTCTTCTCCGCGACAAGGCGCCGGATGGCATCGATGCCCTCGAGATCAAGTTCATCGATCGTGGCCGCCCCATGCCGGGCAAGTTCCCTCTTCAGCGTGGTCTTTTCGGCGCCGGGCGCAGGCTTTGCTTTGCGCAGGCTCGCAAGTTGTTGCAGCTGAGCGGTCGTCACCTTGAGCTTTTTGTCCGCGACGAGCTCGCGGATTCTCTCGGCCGCCTCGACGCTGAGCTGGTCAACTTTCGTGGCGCCCTCCCAGGCCAACTCATCCTCAAAGGTTGTTTCGTACTGATCACGCTCTGCGGGCTTTGCCTTGCGGAAGCGGCTGAGGTCAACGTATTCCTGATTTGTCGCTCGGATCGTTTTCTTTTCGACGAGCTCGAGGATCGCCTCGGCCTCGATTTCCTCAAGTTTGTCGAGCTTCGCGACCGAAGTCCCCGGGGCCTTTGTCCCGTTCGCCACCTCGGCAGCCAGTTTGTCCTTGAGATACTGCGTGACGGTCTTGGCGCCGGTCAGCAGTTGCCGGCGCCGCTCGCCAAGTTGCTGGATTTGGCGGGGGGTGATCTCGATCCGGTTCTGCGGAATGAGATCGGCGATGTCGTCCACCCCGGCCAGATCGAGCTGGCCAATGGTCTCGACCCCTTCCCGCGCCAGCGCAACGGCCAGGGTGATTTTTGAGGCCTTGCCGCCCTCAGCCTCGAGCGCGGTCCGTCTCCGGCCCAATAGCTGGAGCTGGGCGGGCTCCAGCCGAAGCTTCTTGTCATTGACGAGTTCGACGACCCGCTCGACGCCGTCAAAGTCGAGCGCGCCGATGGTCTGCACCCCTTCGCGGGCCAGGGCATCCGCCAGAGTGACTTCGCCCGGTGTGCTGGCGCCGCCAACCACTTTCCGGCGCCGGCCCAACTGCTGGCGCTCGGCCGGAGTGACCATCAGTTTGCCGTCCTCAATCAGGTTAATGATCCGATCCAACCCGTCTCGATCAAGCTCGGAGATTCCCTTTACCTGCTCAAAAGCCAGCTCGTTGGCCAGGGTCGTCTCGTACGTGCTTGCGTCGGCCATCAGCGCCTTGTTGCGCCTGCCAAGCTGCTGAAGCTCATCGGGCTTGACTTTGAGTTTGTTGTCCCGGATCAGGCGAAGAATCCGCTCCAGCCCGGGGCGGTCCAGCATGGCGATGCTTGCGGCTTTTTCCCAGGCCAGCTCTTGCGCGAGCGTCGTTTCGTAGTTGCCAGGATCAGCCTGCAGCGCGCTGGCGCGCCGGCCCAGCCAGGAAAGCTGTTGAGGCGTGCATGCCAATTGGTCCTTTGCGATCAAGTCGACGATGCGGTCCACCGCCGCGCGATCCAGTTTGTCAATCGCGGTCTTGACTGGATTCGCGCCACCCTTGGGTCCAACGGCTGACTTGATCGAGACGCCGATTTTGGCGAGACCGTTTGGTTTCTGCGCGGGGCCGGCAAAGGTCGTTGTGTCAGCCACCCCCTCCGCAACCAACTCCTCCTCAAGGGTCGGTGTGTGGGGTTCATCGGTTGGAACCACATCCTGCGCGGTCGGCGTGGGAACATCGGTTGTCGAGCTCTGCGTGTCCGCCTGGATCGTGCCCGCGCCGGCGGATGTCCGGGCAATCGACACCGGCGCCGCAGGCTCCGGCGCGCGCATCGCGGCGCCGGTCTGCTGGACGACATGGGTGAGCTCATGGGCGATCAGCTCCTTGCCCTCGGAGGTCGCCGGCTCAAACGCGCCCTGTCTGAAGAACACATCTTGTCCGGTCGTAAACGCCTTGGCCTGAATAGCTTGATTCAGGGCGTCTGATCGGGCATCCGTGTGCACTTTCACGGCCCCAAAATCGGCCCCGATGCGCTGCTCCATGAATGACCGGGTTGCGTCGGGCAGGGACGCGCCACTCCCACGGGCAGCAGTGAGGCGGCTCTCAAAATCAGGGCTCGCGTCAAAGCCGGCGCCCGGGCGAGGCGCGGGCAATCCGGGCATGTCCTCGTCGTCCAGTCTGGCCTGTCGCTGCGCGATCGGCGCATGGGAGGCCGGCCCGGGCGAGGAGGCGCCAGGCTGCCCTCGGCCGCGACTGGCAGCCATGCGGCGTGGGCCGGAAACGGGCAGCGGTTTCGCCTGACGGGCGCCCCTGGCCGATTCCGAGGCCAGTCTGCCGCCGGCCGCCTCCGGATTGACCTTGGTCTGAAGGGTCCGCCCGGCCATAAAGCGGCTGACCGCCCGATTGCCGGCGGCCCGCTGGAGGGCCAGGACGTGAGCGGGATTGGGGCGCCCGTCGGCGGACAGTGACGCCAGCTGCTCGTAGGCGGTGATCGGACCGATATCGGCGGCCGCGGCCATAGGCTCGGCGGTCTTGGGCGCCGAGACGACGGGAGGGCTCTTTTTTGCGGCCGCCACCCGGCTGCTTCCGGGTTGATCCATCAGTCTCTCCTGCTGGCGCAATTCCCACGCGCGGTCAACCGCGTGCGTCGGAATCCGAACGAATCGTTACAGTTTACCGCCCGATTCCGGGCCGTCAAGGGAAGCCCTTATCTACGGCAGGCTCCTGCAAAGTCCGCAAGTCATTGGCGAGAACTTCGCGCCCAATCTATAAGCCAGCACTTTGCAGGAGAACGGGAGGAAATACGGCTTCTCCCTTTCTCCTGCAAAGTGCTGGCCGGGTCGAAGCGCGGAGGACCTATGACGGTGTCGGCGTCGGTGTTGGCGTATCCGTCGGTGTCGGTGTTGGTGTTGGCGTTGGCGTATCCGTCGGTGTCGGTGTCGGTGTCGGTGTATCGGTGGGCGTTGGCGTCGGTGTATTTGATGGCGCCGGGGTCGGTGTGTTCGATGGCGTCGGTGTATTTGTCGGCGTGTGCGTCGGCGTGTGGGTTGCTGCCAGGGTTGGCGTGCTGGTCGCTGTCTGGGTGGGCGTGCTGCTGGGCGTGCTCGTCGGCGTACGGGTCGCCGTGGGCGTCGCAGTCGGCGTTGGCGTCGCGGGAGGCGTTACCTGGATCACCGCGGATGCGCTGCTGTTTATGACCAAGACTTCCGGATGGCTCGCCGAGGCAGTCGCCGTATTCGTGAGCGTGCCCGACGTTGTCCCCGACACCTGCGCCGTCAAGGTGATCGAACCAGACGCGCCGGCGGGGAGCGCGCCAAGCCCGCAGGCGACGGTGGCGCCAAGTGAGCAGAAGGCTGGATCCACGGCCGAAGCAGTCACCGTGATGGCGGTCATACCTGGAGGCAGGGTGTCAACAATCAGCGCGCCGGTGAGGGTAAACACCGACGAGACGTTGGTCACGTGAATCGTGTAGGTGATCAGGTCATTTGGCAGGGCGTTGATCTTGCTCGCAAATTTCGTGATGGCCATCTGAGTCACCGAAATCACCCGGCGAGCAAGGGCTGGCTGACTCGACGTTGTCGGCGGGACCGCCGAGAAGGCGGAAGCAATGCCGCCATAGCTGGCCGGCACCGCCGTGACGGTGACCGGCAACAGGACCGTCACCGACGCGCCGGCCGGCATCGTCCCCAGCGAGCAATTCAGAACGGATCCCGTCACCGCCAGACAGCCGCCCACACCCGTCGCCGCGCCATAGATCAGGTTCGGATCGGCCTCCAGGCCCATGGTCATCATGGCGCCTGTGGCCACAGACGGGCCGGTGTTTGTCACCCGCACGGTATAGGTCATGACCCCGCCCGCTGGCGCGAGTGGCGGCACCGACAGCGAAACGGTCATTTGCGCGCTCACCACGATCGGCGTCGTGGAAACCAGCGTGTTGTTGCTCGGGTCTGGATCCAGCGCCCCGGTCTT
>Ga0209477_1001400_pt1 | contig 14765 bp, 10 predicted proteins | sample KloWWTupernatant_FD_187180 | JGI IMG/M metagenome (GOLD analysis project Ga0209477, IMG submission 187180) | Active sludge microbial communities from Klosterneuburg, Austria, studying microevolution and ecology of nitrifiers - Klosterneuburg... | ecosystem: Engineered > WWTP > Aerobic digester >... | reverse complement strand
TTTAAATTAAAAAGATTCGGAATATTTTTGTATTGAATCAAAGGAAACAAATACATCATCCCTAAAAGAATTATCTATTCTTTATATGATTTTCTTCATATGGTTTGATGTCAGGTTTAGAACCCGGTTTCAATATTGATTGAGACCGGCTTTACCTGAATTAGATTATTCAAATTTAATTAAAAAGATTTTAATTTTTATAAATCAAATAAAAATGAAAATGAAAAATGTAGATTTATTTTTGAAATTAACTGCAATATTTATTTTTTTTGGAAATTCAGCAAATTCGCAGCTATACTGGAATCAGGCATGTACTTTTTCAGGATCTGCTAACAGTTATGTTTCTGTTCCAAACTCTTTATCTTTAAACCTTACTTCTGATTTTACATTCGAAGCATGGGTAAATCCTGAATTAACCGGAATTTCATCAAAAGGAATTATTGCGAAAGGAGGGACTTTAGGAACTTCACTGAGATATGGACTTAGACTACTCAATACAGGGAGAATAAATCTCTTCACAAATGGAGTTCAAAGACTTACCTCTAAAAGCTCAACACTTATTCAAAGTAATGAATGGACTCATATTAGTGCTTCATACGAATCAGCATCGAATACATTTAAGATATATGTCAACGGTGTTTTGGATACATCATCAGCTGTTCCGGGTGCCTCACCATCTACAAATACTGATTCTTTATACATTGGAATATCAGGAAATTCTACTCCCTACAAAGGTCAGCTTGATGAAGTAAGGATCTGGAACAGGTGTTTAAGTTCAAATGAAATTTCTGAATATTTTAGAACTTCACTCGGCACTAACAGCGGAATTTATTTCGGTTTGAATCTATCCCTGACTTTTCAGAAAAGAAGTAATATTTCTCCGTTTTCATTGACAGATCAATCCGGAAAAGATAATAACGCAAGCGGATTTAATATAACCGCATCTAATATGACTTTTCAACCTTATAATACTATCAGCACAAACGAAGCTATAAATTTAAATGGTACTAATGATTATCTTTCAGCAAAAGACAGTTCCATGATGTTTCCTTTTAATAAAATAACAATAGAATGCTGGGTATATCCCAGAGACAGCAATATGTCTGTTGTAATAAAAAAACAGTCAGGTATAAATACTGCTTTTTCTTTAGCAGTCTCGTCAACAGAAATCAGAACAACTATTAATAATAATGTATTTACAAGAGCTGCAACAATTCCTCAAAATCAGTGGAGTCATATTGCTATTTCATACAGTTTATCTGCTGGACTTTTAACAACTTTTTTAAATGGCAATAGAATTGGGACTCAGTCTGCTTCTGCCGGAAGTATTTCAAATACAAGTGATTCAGTTTTTGTAGGAGGTGCACCCGGTCAATCTGAGTTTTTTAACGGATATATTGATGAGTTGAGAATCTATGCCATTTTTCATGATGATCTTGATATTATCAGAAATATGTACAGAGGAATTGATGCTTCAATAAAAAATGAAATATCATCAATTTTATTCTCGTATAAGTTTGACGGTAATACTTTTGATAATGCTGAAAGCGGTGGTCCGAAATTATTTCTTAGAAATAGAGCTAAGTTCAGTCATCCATCTGCAAATTTTAACACACCAAGATCACCATTGTTAAGTGGTCAGAATAACAATTATTATAAAGCATATTATTTTTTACCGGTAAATAAAAAGATCCCTGAGACAGGCTCGGCGGGAATAGTTTTAAGTTCAATGAAAATAAATATGTCAAAACCTATAAACGATGTTGATGTATTTGTAAATTTAGAACATGCAAGCTCTTCAGATCTGAGAATTACTTTGATAAGGTCAGAATCATCAGATTCTATTTTACTTTTTGACGGAAAAATTACAAACAGTAGTGACAATAATATTTCACTAATATTTGATGATCAGGCTGACAGTACACTTGGCAATAATAAATACTCTTCGTTTTGTTCAGGGATAAAACCGCTTAATAATCTCAATTCATTTTTTTCAGGCATGGATTCAAAAGCTATGTGGACATTAAATGTTAATGATAATGTATCGGGGAATACCGGATTTATTTATTCATGGGGAATAAGATTTAACAACCTGACAACTCCGCAAACGAACTTAACATTGTCTTCATTTATCCAGGGCTTTTATAATCCAATTTCAAATCTGACGGTAACAGATACATTAACTGTAGAATTAAGATCCGTAGTATCTCCTTATGCACTGATACAAGGGTCTAAAGCAGTTTTAGAAATCAACGGAATTTGTCCGGTTAGTTTTGATAATTTAGATTATGACTTTTTACATTATATAGTTTTAAAGCACAGAAATTCTATTGAAACATGGTCAGATAATTTTGTTATTTTCTCGAATCAGTTTCAGGCTGTCCAGAATTTTAATTTGGATTCATCATTTGCTTTTGGTGATAATCAGATCAGAGTCGACGATTCTCCTGTAAAATATGCAATTTACAGCGGAGATGTAAATCAGGATGATGCTGTAGATGTGTCAGATCTTAGTCTTATTGATAATGATGCTTTCAATTTTGCAAGCGGATATATTCCTTCAGACGTTAACGGCGATGATGTAACGGATCTTTCAGATGGTTTAATTACAGAAAATAATGCAGTCAATTTTGTAACTAAAATTTCTCCCTGATCAATATTTATCTAAATAACTTTCACTCATATAAATATGAAAACAGTATTTGGATTTCTTTTATTGAAAAATTTCTAGAGTTATTTAAGCAATTCCGATAATATTGCAATCCTATCCCTTTCAAAAGAAAGCTGCTTATATTTAATACTTAGGCAGCTTTTACTATAACTGTAAAACACGGTATAAAATATATTTAAATTAACTTGCATATAAAATTAAGCATGCTTAACTTTATGCAAATAAATTTACACATGCGGACAAGCTTAGAAGATTATTTAAAAAATATATATTCATTACAGACAACTGACGGTAAAGTAACTAATATGATACTTGCTGAAAAAATGAATATCTCTCCTGCAGCAGTAAGTGACATGATCTCAAAGATCTCAAAATCCGGATATATAAAAAACACTCCATATAAAGGATTTGAGCTTACAAAGAAAGGTGAAGTAATTGCTATAAATCTTGTGAGAAAACACCGGATATGGGAAGTCTTTTTAGTAAAGGATCTGGCTTATCCCTGGGAGAAGGTTCATTCGGAAGCTGAGAATCTTGAGCATGCTTCATCTGATGAATTGATTTCCAGACTGGAAGCATTTCTTGGAAATCCAAAATTTGATCCACACGGTCATCCGATCCCTGATAAGAACGGTAAGATTCCAGTATCTAATCTTACTTGCTTGTCTGAACTAAAAGTTGGGGATAAAGCTGTGATAAGGCAGGTCTCTGATGAAAGTTCAGAAGTGCTTCAATATTTATCTAAAGCCGGTCTAAAACTAAATGATAAGATCGAAATAATTGAAAAAATATCTTTTGACAATTCAATACAGATCAAACTAAAGTCGAAAAATATTTTCCTAAGTGAAAAATTATCAAAGAATATATTCATTACAAAAAATTAAATGAAAAATTTAAATCTATTATTAGTAGCAGTTATAATAATCTGTTCAGGTTGTAAAAATGATAACAGTACTGAGGAAGTTTCCAGCGGAAAAATTGAAGCAGTCTCATCAATAAATATCATCAGCGATATAGTTCAAAATATAGGCGGTGATAAAGTCGATTCATACAGCATTTGCGGAGTCGGTGTAGATCCTCACACTTACCAACCTAAGCCGTCCGATCCGAGAAAGGTGAGTAAAAGTAAAATTGTCTTTATAAATGGTTTTAATCTGGAGCACTGGATAGAGGAAATGATCAAAGGAGCCGGCGGTGAAAAAAAAGTTGTTACTGTATCTGAAGGAATTACTCCTATGACAGATGAAAAAGGGTTTGGAGATCCGGATCCGCATGCATGGTTTGATGTTGCAAATGTAAAAACATATGCTGAAAATATTGCAATTGGTCTAAAGGAAATTGATCCGGAAAATGCTGAATACTATGAAGCAAATTTGAAAAAATATCTTTCTGAATTAGAGTCATTAGACAACTGGATTAAGTCTGAGATTACAAAGATCCCCGAAGATAAGAGAATACTCATTACATCACATGATGCATTCAGATATTTCGGCAGAGCATATGGACTGGAAGTAAAAGGTCTTCAGGGAATTTCCACAGAAGCAAAAGTCAGGACAGAAGATTTTAAAAATATTATAGATCTGATAAAAGAAAAAAAGATCAGATCGGTTTTTATTGAAACAAGTGTAAATCCAAAACTGCTCGAACAGATCTCGGATGAGACTGGCGCACAGGTCGGCGGAACGCTTTATTCTGATTCCATAGGCAATGAAGGAACTGATGAAGGCAGCTATATCGGAGCAGTAAAATTTAATGTGAATACAATCGTAAATTCATTAAAATAAATATGAAAAGAAGAACTAAAATAAATTTATCCATTTTACAATTTCTGTTAATTGGAAACGGAATTTTATTTTCTCAGGAATTGCCTCCAATAGTTACGGACAGACCTGATATCACTGAGTCTGCAGAGACTGTTCAAAAAAACAGATTGCAGATCGAGTCTGGTTTGTTATATAACAGAGATCAGGGTTCATATTATGATTCTCTTGATCAGGTTGTAAATTTTGCAAATGAATTTATTACTTTGCCAAATGTATTGTTCCGCTATGGAATAAATGACTTTATGGAATTGAGACTTGCGTTGTCAGTTACAATAAATAATGAAGATTATAATGGCAAGTATGAAAATAGCAGTATTACTAATTTTGATGCTCCTTCTTTTGGGCTTAAATTTAAACTGGGAAAGCAGGACGGTATAGAGCCTTCAGCTGCAGTCATCATTCAGGCAGTCAGTCCGGTATTGAGTACAGAATCGGAAGATGATTATTTTGATCCTTCAATTATATTTTGTTTTCAAAACACTGTATCAGATAATTTTTCATTAGGATATAATGCCGGTCTAAACTTAGATGATGGTTTTGGCCAGGGGGACGGAATTTTTCTTTCGTTGTCAGGAAGTTATTCTTTCTCAGAAAAAGTTTCAGCTTTTGGAGAGATATTTAGTTCAACTAATTTTTATTACCTGGTACCAAACAGCGGTGCAGATATTGGTGTTACATACTTAGTCAGTAATAATATTCAGCTTGACCTATCTGCCGGTGCAAGTTTAGAAAATATAAAAGATGATTATTTCTTCGGCACGGGATTTTCAATCAGAATTCCAAATTAAAATTATGAATGTAATCAAAGTTAAAAATCTTACAATTGCCTATAAAAAAAGACCTGCGATAAAGGGAATAAATCTTAATATCGAAGAGGGAAATATCATTGGCATTATCGGTCCAAACGGAGCGGGAAAATCTACATTGCTCAAAGGCATACTGGGACTGCTGCCGATCGAGACCGGTGAAGTGAAGATCTTTGACAAACCTGTAAAGGAATCTTTGCAAAGGCTGGCTTACATTCCTCAGAAGGAACAGTTTGACTGGGATTTTCCGATCAATGTATCCGAAGTGGTAATGATGGGAAGATATCCGCATCTCAGTCTTTTTGGAAAACCGAAAAAAGAAGATCATGAAATTGTAAAAGAAGTTCTGAAAAAAGTAGAAATGACAGAACATGGAAACACACAGATCAGAAATCTTTCAGGCGGTCAGCAGCAGAGGATATTTATAGCCCGTGCACTTGCACAGGAAAGCGATGTTTATTTTCTGGACGAACCTTTTGTTGGCGTCGATGCAAAGACAGAGAAAGCTATTTTTGAATTGATCAGAGAACTTAAAGAAAAAAATAAAACGATCTTAATTGTTCATCATGACCTGAGCAAAGTCAGTGAATATTTTGACAAAGTCATTATGATAAATCAGACTCTGATTGCATTTGGTGATACTGAAAAAGTATTTACTGCAGATATAATAAATAAAACCTATGGCGGCAGACTTACAATTTTACAAAAAGCTGAACAATTAATAAACAGATGACAACATGGAAACTATAACAAAATTTTTAATTGAACCGCTGCAGTATGAATTCATTCAGAGGGCACTTGTAGCCTCGATAATGGTGGGGATAAGCTGCGGGCTGATCGGTACATACATTATGCTGAGAAGACTATCGCTGATCGGTGATGCACTGGCACATTCAGTATTGCCGGGAGTTGTGATCGGGTTTATGATCTCGGGGAAAAATCCGCTGGGTTTATTTTTAGGAGCTTTGGTAGCCGGAATATTGACTTCAATTCTGATCAGCTATGTTGAAAGAAATTCGAAGATAAAAGAAGATACTTCGATCGGCATTATTTTCACGGGAGCATTTGCTCTGGGAATATTACTTGTGTCACAGCTTAAGCAGGTTCACATAGATCTGTCTTCATATTTATTCGGTGATGTACTTGGAGTTTCGGATTCAGATCTGATCATGTCATCTGTGATCACAGTATTTATTTTAATATCAGTGATTTTATTTTACAAACAGCTTTTAGTCACTTCATTCGATCCGGTCATGGCTTATATAATCGGCATATCGACTTCACTTGTGCATTATTTTTTGATGACGCTGTTATCGATGTCGATTGTTGCAGGACTGCAGTCAGTTGGAGTTATTCTAATAATTGCGATGCTGATCACACCTCCGGCTACGGCTTTTCTTTTGACGGATAAATTAAAACCGTTACTGATACTTTCAGTTCTGATCGGAGTATTCTCATCAGTCATTGGATTATATTTATCTTATCATTTTAATTTTGCATCCGGAGCTTCTATTGTATTAACAGCAGTTGTGATCTTTTCACTAACATTTCTTTTCTCACCTAAGGAAGGTGTAGTACAAAAGTATTTCAGAAGGAAAAGAAATTCGGGTATCAATCTTACAGAAGATATTTTGAAATATTTATTCAATGCCGAGGAAAAGCATATTGAGGAAGACTTGTTTTCAAAACTTTCCTTAGAGCTTGGTTTATCACAGAATAAAATTATATCAGCTTTAAAAAGAACTGAAAGAAACGGATTAATATCGGGTGATAAAAATAATTATAAGCTGACGGAAAAAGGCAGGGAGCTTGCGACAAAACTTGTCAGATCACACAGATTATGGGAGACATATCTTACTGAGAAAAATATTGTTGACATGGACAGTATTCATCAGGATGCAGAAAAATATGAACATATATTATCAGATGATCTGATAGCAGAAATAGATGAAGAGCTTGGTCATCCGCAGAAAGATCCGCATGGGTCGCCGATTCCGAAGAAGAAGGAGGGTTGATAAATTTATAATTTACTGAAATTTCTATCGAGTCATTTCTATAACATTTTTAAAGCGTTTTCACAGAAACCAGTTGCATCATAATAAAAGGTAACCGTAGCAGTAGTAATCTTTTCTTTTCTTTTTTGCTTCTTTTTTCTTTTCTTTTGTTAATAATGTTAGTATTGTTAATATCTTTATTTCCATTTTTATTTGAAATTCATTTTTAAAATTGTGTTTATTTTTTTTGCAATTTTTTCTTGTAACTCAAAAGGATTTAATTTATTTCTTTTCCTATGCAGCTCTAATTTTTTTTTATCCTCAATATCTTTTGATTCATATAATTTCTGAAATAGTGTTTTAGGCTCTTCATGTTTTCTCTTAATCTTTGAACCTATTCTTTCCTTTGTCTTTAATTTCATTGACGCTAAAAAGAAATTATTAAAATCATTAAATTCATTTCTATAAAGATCATTTAATAATTCAAGTTGTTCCGGATTGTCTAATCTGTCATATCCAATATATTGTCTGATCTTTGTCCAGTTTTTTTCTTCTATATGTGAATTATCATTTTTATTATAAGCTCTTGAGCGTGTATAATTTACTGGTTCTTTTCTATGCTTAAAATATTTTAACAATCTGTAATTCATAAATTCTTTTCCATTATCACTGTCTATTCCTTTTATTTGAAATGGCAATGTCAGTTCTATTTCTCTAATGGCTTTGAATGTGTTATGTTCTCCCTTTCCCCAGACTGCCCGCTGGGAAACCCAGCCTGTTGCTATATCTACAACGTTTAACGTATTTATATATTCTCCGGCTACGCTTGTACCGCAGTGAGCTACTAAGTCCATTTCTATATATCCGGGTCTCCATTCATCCCATTGATCTGTCTTTATTGGAATCAGATCTCGTATTATTGAGCCTGGTCGGGTTGTACATAAACCTTTCTTTTGATATTTGCTTCTAAACTTCGATAGTATCCTGTCTATTGTTGATGATGAAATAGTTCTCAGTAATTTTTCATCTTCTTTACTTAAATCGGATATAGATTTTTTATATCCTTCTATCCATAATGGTATTATTGCTACCATTCGTTATGAACAAATCAAATTTGATTTTATCCAAAGAGTCTTTATAAACTCTATAACTCCTTCTGTATAATATTTCTTTTTGCGACCAGCTCTTTTATTCTTTCTATTTTTTCTCTCGCTTAAAAACTGATTCAATTTTCTTATTGCATACTTTCGGTTATAGTTACATACTTTACAGTACTCATCAAGTATTTTTTTCTTTCCTTCTTTATCTGATTTGCGATATCGTATTGCAATCTCTTTCAGATATTCTTTTTTTGAATTTTGGCTCATAATTTTACCGTTTTTTATTCTTTAACAACGGTTACATTAATTATGATGCAACGACCACTAATTGAATCACCCTTGGGTTACATTAATTATGATTCAATGCGGAAAAGTTTTGTTTTAATAAAATGATTAGTTTGTTAAATTTGTTTTATTTACATTGCAATAATTAATATCCAAAGATATGAAGGCTTCAACAAAAATATTTCTTGCATTAATTTTTTACACATCTCTAAGTACTTTCTTTTTTCAAAATTCTTTTGCCCAGTTGGTTTCGGATTTTCATGTGAATGAAGATAGTACCAGTTATAGTCAATATGCAGCTAAAGTTGGTAGTGATCAAAATGGTAACTTTGTAATAGTTTGGTATGATAGTAGAACATCTGAAAATCCGAGGATTTCTGCTCAAAGATATAATCAAAAAGCTCAAAAAATTGGAAATAATTTTCAAATAAATAATGATCAATACCAGGCTTTCCCTTCTTTACATGTTAGAGAAAACGGAAGTTTTATAGTGGCATGGAGTGTCGTACAAACAAAGTTTAAAATATTTAATTCTTCTGGACTGCCCATAACCAATGAAATAATTATTTCGGATTCATCCGGTATGATTTCTTCTATAGGAGGAGATTCATATGGTAATTTTGTAATAGTTTGGGAACAATATAATTCAGCTTTAAAATATCAGATATATTGTCAATTAATTGATTCGTCAGGAAAATTAATCGGAAGTAAAATAAAAGTTAATGATGACAATTTAGATATTCATCATAAAAATCCCGATATCACAATCAGAAATGACGGAAGTTTTATTGTCACCTGGCAAGATTCCCGTCCGCCATCTGTTCAAAACTCGGAAGATATTTATATGCAGATGTTTTCAAAAAAAGGCACACCTATTGGAAACAATATTAAAGTCAGTGATGATACAGTAAGGTATAATAAACAATCTGAGGCGAAAATATCTTCCGATACATCAGGAAGATTTTGTATCTCATTTACTGAATTTATTTTGAATGAAGTTCAATCGAATATTGTATGTCAACTTTACCATCCTGACGGATCAAGACAAGGAAATAACTTTAATATTGCCGGAAGTATAATAAGTGAATTCGGAGGAGTGATTTTTAAAAAAGAAAACGGTGATATGGTATCCGGTTATAGTTATTACAGCAATAGATATGAGCCTTATTTTCAGAGAATAAACAGTCAGGGAAATTTAACTGGTAATGGGTATTTAGTATCCACAGAATTTTCTTTTGCAGATAAATATTTTAATGACATTGCAGTCTGGGATGACAGGATAATCAGTGTATGGCAGGATAAAAGAAACGGTAACTATGATATATATTGCAACATCCGTTCATATTCAAATCCTGATTCAACAGTGAACATTCAGAATATATCAACAGAGATTCCAAATGAATTTAAATTATTTCAGAATTATCCAAATCCGTTTAATAACACAACGCAAATCCGATTTGATATTTATACTAATGATCAATACAGTATGTCAGTTTATAATAACCTTGGTCAGAAAATAAAAGAAATTTTTAAAAATTACTTATCACCCGGCACATATAAAATTAGCTTTGAGTCAGGTGAATTAAGTTCTGGAGTTTATCATTACATTCTTTCTTCCCCCAACAAAATAAGAAAGAAAAGACTTGTGAAAAGTTTTGTACTTATAAAATAAAAAATTTTCTCATTTGAACATCCGCAGAGCGGAAGGAGGAATCAAAAATGAAATCACTCTTTTATTTTTTAGTTTTAGTATTTTTTTCAGTTAACCTATCATTTTCTCAAGAACCAACTCAATGTCTTCACACAGAGAACATTATTCAGGACACAATTCCAAATTACCTGCAGCCATGGTGGAATCAAATAAGAACAGGGAAATTAGCAGTTGTTTATGTAGATTTCCCTGACGGCAGATGGAATGATAATGGAGTTTTAAGACAACCTTATACTAATCAGCAATTAGATTCAGTACCAAATAAAGATGCAGCCGGCGAGGTCGGAGTAATTAAAAACACGAGCGGACAATTTGAAATGCAGGCATCTAAATACAGTTATTATGACAGATGGAACTTATTGTTCGACTCACTTGGAGTTTATAATGGTACTGCTCATCCTGATTTTTTATCTCATGGAGATTCAGCTTACGGTAGTATGAAGCAATACTGGGAAGAAGCTTCAAATGGAAAATTTGATTTAATTCCTTATCAAACAAGAACACCTGATCCTAATATTGATAACAGGTTATGGAGAGGAATCATTAATGACTATGAAATGGTCAATGGAATTCCTGTAATAAAAAATATATTGCTTCCTAAAAATAAATATGGAACAGATGAAGCATTTTCATACTTTAGATCTTATGAAGATACAGATTCATTATCAAATAAAGGAGTTGATATAATAGATGATACTAAAATTGCTATACAATCTATTTTTGATTTAAATCAATTCTATGAAAACGGAGGAATTTTAATGATTGTATTTGCAGGTTCACATCAAAGTTTTAAAGGCATAGGTCTTAGAGGTAGTTCAAATATATTTGTTGTAAGAGGAAGATTTAATCAAATATCTAATTTAGCTAATACCAGAATAGATGGATTTGGTATTACAGCTCATGAATATGGGCATATAGAATTTACATGGGATCATACAAATTCTGCCAGATATGATATTATGAATGCTTTTGATGTTCATTTTAAAGATTGTCCTCAATTGCCTAATCCTGTTTTCAGATTAAAAGAGGGTTGGCTTAATCCTATTGCAATGGAAAATACTCAGCAGATTCAAAGTTTAGAACCAATTGAAACATCTTATCAATGCGGAGTTATTACTATTTATGGAAAACCAAATGCAGCACCTGACTGGAGTTCGGGCGAATGTTACATTGTTGAGAACAGAAGAAGAATAGGATTTGATAGAAAAATTGCAGAATCATTCCCAGATTTATTAGGAGGATTACTTATCTGGCACTACTCTCCATATAAAAACCATCCTGATCCCGTATGTGGTGCCGGATTTGACAAATCTGTTAAATTTATTTCAGCAGTAGGTAATCCGGATCTATGTGGAAGCAGAGGAGATCCGCAGGATTTCTTTGCATATGCTCCTAATATTCCACCAGGCTCTGTAGATTATTATAATATAGATTCAGCTAGAACACATTCCGGTGATGACGTTAAAACAGGGATTGAGCTTAGAAATATTAGGCAAATTAACTACAGTGATTTAAATAGTTCTATTAAATTTGATTTAAATTATTTGATATCGGAACCAAAAGTATATGATTACATTGTCTATCAAAGAGAATATGTTGCAAGAAAAGTAACTTTGTCTAATGATGTTTTTTATCACGAAAAGGATATAAGTGAATTTTATAAAATTCTTCCGGGTACTGTTATAGATGTTGGCAGTCAAATGAGAGTAAAAAATATTGAAGCAAGAGGTGAGACAAATAATATGATAACTTTTAAAGGACCTAGTTTTTCTAATAGTTCAGGTAACTATATATCCAATTATAATAAAGGATTTCATTTAAATCTTTTAACCGGATTTCAAGATATTGACAGTTGTTATCTGGAAAATATTAATATTCAAAATATGGCAACAGGAATTCCTGAAATTACCTGTAATCAAATTTACCCGTTCCCTATTAGTTTAAAAAATATTATTGTAACTTCAAATTTCACTGATAAAAATGATTATGACTTAGATATATTTGGAAGTTACATTAGTGAATTAGATTTATCAAATATGCAGATTTCATTCAGAATTTTGACAAAATTCACAGAAAATGTATCCATTAATTCATCCCGAGTTTCTTTTTACGGCAATAATTTTTTTGCACACGATAAAAATTATTTATATACTAATTCGAAGATTGACAATTATCATGAGAATATAAACCCCCCTGCATTTTTTTATGAATTAACTACTGGAGAAGGCTGGCAGGGAATTAGGATGGATGGTGGAGGAATTGAATTTAGACATCATACAAATAATTCATTAAAGATTAAAAATGCTAATATTGGAATTGACATAACCGATCCAACAGAAACTGTCATAATAAAAAATATGACATTTGAAAATAACAAAGATTATGATATTTCATTATATAAAACAAAAAATGAAAATGGTGAAATACCTGTTATTAGTCAAAATATATTTTCTCAAAATAATCAAAATCCAAAAATTGCAAATATAATATTAAGTGAATGTGAACAGGTTAGTATTGATACAAATAATTTTAATAATACAGGATATTTTGGAATCATATTGATGAACAGTCAAAATCCAATAATTAATTATAATACAATAACAGGAGGGAATTTAAATGGGACTTCATCAAGCGGAATATTCAGTTACGGAACAAATGGTTTTATAAAATGTAATACTATTACTCAATGTATGAACTATGGAGTTCTATTGGATAATTCACAACCGGTATTATTTAACAATATTATTGCTGCAAACGGGTTGGGGTTGTATTTATCAAATAACTCAAATCCAATTATGGCTCCTGCTTATCTTTTAGATCAAACATATGTATTAGGAGGTTATAATTATATACATCATAATGGCAGTGAGGAAATATATTGTAATAATTCGAAATATAATTACAGTACACCATTGATGTATAAAGGGTTCAATTCAATAGTCGATGATAGTCCAAATTTAAATGATATATTAATTTACAATAAAGAAGTATCAGGAGCAGTACCTTTTATTGATTGTCCATATAATTATTGGGGAGGAGGAAGTCCGTCAGGAAGGTTATTCCCTGATTATTCATTTAATTATGCAGATTATCTCACAAGTCAATTTTCATATGCTTGTGATGTAATCTCTGATCCTGCTGAAAACTCTTCCGAACCAAATGAATATTTACTTTTAGGTAATGTTTTGAAGAATCAATATTTGAATAATTTTGAAAATTCTATAAACTACTCAAATCAGTTGCTATCATTGCAAAATTCAGAAATAAATTCTATTATTTCATTGAATAATCTTTTTACATCAAACATACAAACTGGTGGGAATTTCAATGATCTTAGAAATTATTATTTAAATCAAATAAATTTAAATCCTGAAGATACAATAAAAAACAACAAACTATTAAAACTTTCTATTGAAAGTAAAATAGTAATGAATGAATTAGAATCTGCAGTTTTGGAATATGATGAAATTTTAAATAATAATTTAGATGAAGAAATAAGATTTTACACATCTATTGAAAGAAGCAGAGCAATTAGGTTATTATTAGACAGTTTGTTAAGTTTTTATCAGGGAGATAACATAAGTCAGGATCTGAAACATTTATACGAGAATGCAATAAATGTAAAAAGTAATCCAAATTTTATGAATCAATATAATAATTTGCATAATGAAGATTCAAGAAATATTGAATCCAATAAAACCAATAAATCCAAGAATAGCATTAAAGCTGTAAATAATTTTAATGCTTTAAGAAATAATATTAATGAAAGAATTTCTAATCTTGATAATTTAAACGATAGGGATAAAAGAAATTTAATTGTTGAAAAGAATATTTTGGATCTGGCAATAAGCAATCAACTAGATAATATTGCTTCAATAAAAGATAAACTTCAGTATTTAAATCAAAAGGAGATTGTAGTACCTTTAACATATAAACTTTCACAAAATTATCCTAATCCATTTAATCCTACTACTAAAATTAATTTTTCAATTCCAAAAGATGGTAAAGTAGTATTAAAGATCTATGATGTTTCCGGAAAAGAAGTATATACACTTGTTAATGAATTCAAACAAGCCGGTAATTACAATGCAATCTTTAATGGATCAAATTTATCAAGCGGTGTTTATTTTTACAGATTGAATGCTGGTGATTTTGTTGAGTCGAGACGAATGATCTTGCTGAAATAGTTTTTTCAGTTAATAGTTAGTATTTAATAGTTAGTAAATTTGTATTTTTAAAACAGAAGACAAAATTATTTATTTTAAAATCTTATACAGGATATTGTTAAAAACGGTATCCTGTATTTTATAATAGAATATTTAAAATAATTTTTTATTTAAATAAATGAAGAATTAAAAAGTTAAAAAAATACTAA
>Ga0209477_1001396_pt1 | contig 14796 bp, 15 predicted proteins | sample KloWWTupernatant_FD_187180 | JGI IMG/M metagenome (GOLD analysis project Ga0209477, IMG submission 187180) | Active sludge microbial communities from Klosterneuburg, Austria, studying microevolution and ecology of nitrifiers - Klosterneuburg... | ecosystem: Engineered > WWTP > Aerobic digester >... | reverse complement strand
CCAGCAGCAGGCTGACCGGCAACACCCAGGCATTGCGTGGCCGGCTCATCGTGCCGGTCCTGTGGTTGCGGGCGGCGGCGGCGGCGGCGGGAGCGGCGCGGTTGCTGATGCAGGGGCAGATGCAGATGCAGGTGCAGGTGCAGATGCAGGTGCAGGTGCAGGTGCAGGTGCAGATGCAGGTGCAGATGCAGATGCAGATGCAGATGCAGGTGAGGGTGCGGGTACGGATGCGGGCGCCACTGCGGTTGCCACCGGCACCTGCGCGGCGACCGGCTTGTAGCCGCGCAGCAGCAGCACGTCGCGGCCACGATCGAGCTGCGCGGCCGGCCTGACCTGGCCCTCGAGGAAGGCGCGGCTGTCGTCCGCGCGCAGCACGCCGACGGTGCCGATGGTGAAGCCGGGCGGGAAGCGCCCGCCCATGCCGGAACTGAGCAGGACGTCGCCGGTACGCACATCGGCGGACAGCGGGATGTCGGCCGCGCGCAGGGCATCGGTGCGGCCGCCGCCGTAGACGATCAGGCGCACGCCGCTGCGCGCCACCACCGCCGGCACCGCATGGTCGGGGTCGGTGACCAGCAGCACGGTGGCGGTGGTCGGGGTGGTGGCGATCACCTGCCCCATCAGGCCGCCGGCATCGATCACCGCCTGGCCGATGCGCACGCCGGCGCGGCTGCCGGCATCCAGCACCAGCCGCTGGCGGGTGGGATCCAGGTCGACGTCGAGGATCGCCGCCAGCTGCACGTCCAGGCGGCCGCGTTCGGCGCTGGCAAGCAGCCCGCGCAGGCGCGCGTTCTCCGCCGCCGCCGCCTGCAGCCGCGCATTGCGCGCGCCCGACACCAGCAGCGCATTGCGCAGCAAGGTGTTGTCGCGCATCAGCTGGCTGCGGCTGACCGCGTCCTCGCGCAGGGCGGTACCCGCGCGCGACGGCAGCGCGGCCAGCCACCACAGCGGCTGCACCGCGACCTCCGCCTGCGCGCGCGCCGCGCGCAACCAGCCGCCGCGATGGTCGAGCACCATCAGCACCACCGCCAGGACCAGGTAGACCAGCAGGCGCAGGACGCCGGCGACATCGCCGGGGCGGGCTGCGGGGGGTCCGGCGTAGGGCGGCACGTGGGGGAACTTATTCCGGCGCGAAGAACTCGTTGCCGTGCATGTCCACCAGTTCCAGCGCGCGGCCGCCACCGCGCGCCACGCAGGTCAGCGGATCGTCCGCCACCTGCACGTGCAGGCCGGTTTCCTCGCTGATCAGGCGGTCGACGTCGCGCAGCAGGGCGCCGCCGCCGGTCAGCACGATGCCGCGCTCGGCCACGTCCGCGCACAGTTCCGGCGGGGTCTGCTCCAGCGCCAGCTTGATCGCCGCGACGATCCCGGCCAGCGGCTCGCGCAGCGCTTCCAGCACCTCGTTGGAATTGATGGTGATGATCTTGGGCACGCCCTCGGCCAGGTGGCGGCCGGAGATCTCGATTTCGCGCACGTGCGCCTGCGGATAGGCGTTGCCCAGTTCCAGCTTGATCCGCTCGGCGGTGGACTCGCCGATCAGCATGCCGTGGTGGCGGCGCACGTAGGCGATGATCGACTCGTCGAAGCGGTCGCCGCCGATGCGCACGGACTGCGAGTAGACGATGCCGTTGAGCGCGATCACCGCGACCTCGGTGGTGCCGCCGCCGATGTCCACCACCATCGAGCCGCGCGCCTCGGTGACCGGCATGCCGGCGCCGATCGCCGCCGCCATCGGCTCCTCGATCAGGTACACCTCGCGCGCGCCGGCTTCTTCCGCCGACTCCTTGATCGCGCGGCGCTCCACCTGGGTGCTGCCGGCCGGCACGCACACCAGCACGCGCGGGCTGGGGCGCAGCACGCGCGACTTGTGCACCTTGCGGATGAAGTGCTTGAGCATTTCCTCGGTGTAGGTGAAGTCGGCGATCACGCCGTCCTTCATCGGCCGCACCGTGGTCATGTGGCCGGGGGTGCGGCCCAGCATCTGCTTGGCTTCGGCGCCGACCGCGGCGACCGCGCGCGGACCGCCGTTGCGATCCTGGCGCACCGCGACCACCGAGGGTTCGTTGAGCACGATGCCCTGGCCGCGGACGTAGATCAGCGTGTTGGCGGTACCGAGGTCGATGGAGAGGTCGCTGGAGAAATAGCGCCCGAGGAACTTGAACATGCGGGAAGGCTGCCGGAAAGTGAATGGGCGCGCGGGGGGAACGCGAGACAGACCGCGGCTTGCGCCGGGACCGCTAGCCTAGCAACCGCCCCCAGCGGCGGCAAGGAGAATCGGGGCCGGAATCGCGCTGGCAACCGCGCCGGCGCTGGCCGGCGGGCGGCGCTGCGGCTACCCTGTGCGACCCTGCGCCCGACCACCTGCGAGACCCGACCAATGGCAGCCCTGATCTGCGGTTCCCTGGCCTACGACACCATCATGGTGTTCCCCGACCAGTTCAAGAACCACATCCTGCCGGACAAGGTGCACATCCTGAACGTGTCCTTCCTGGTCCCGCGGATGCGCCGCGAGTTCGGCGGCTGCGCCGGCAACATCGCCTACAACCTCAAGCTGCTGGGCGGCGACCCGATCCCGATGGCCACCGTCGGCGCCGATTTCGGCCCGTACCGCGCCTGGTTCGAGGAACAGGGCATCAACCTGGGCCAGGTCAAGGAGATCGACGAGCTGTTCACCCCGCAGGCGTTCATCACCACCGACCACGACAACAACCAGATCACCGCCTTCCACCCGGGCGCGATGATGCGCAGCTACGAGAACCACGTGCGCGACGTGCCGGACGTGAGCATCGGCATCGTCAGCCCGGACGGCCGCGAAGGCATGCTGCAGAACGCCGCCGAGTTCGCCGAGCTGGGCATTCCCTTCATCTTCGACCCCGGCCAGGCGATGCCGCTGTTCAACGGCGCCGAACTGCGCGCGTTCATCGAGCAGGCGCAGTACGTCACCGTCAACGACTACGAGTCCAACCTGCTGGCCGAACGCACCGGCTGGAGCGAGCAGGAGATCGCCGCCAAGGTGAAGGCCTACATCACCACCCGCGGCCCGCAGGGTGCGCAGATCCACGCCGACGGCAAGACCTACGACATCCCGCCCGCGCACGAACGCCGGGTCACCGATCCCACCGGCTGCGGCGACGCGTTCCGCGCCGGCCTGATCTTCGGCATCGAGAAAGGCTACGACTGGATGACCATCGGCCGCATGGGCAACCTGATGGGCGCGCTCAAGGTCGAACACCCGGGCACCCAGAACCAGCGCTTCGACTACGCCGAATTCAGCGAGCAGTTCCGCCAGCAGTTCGGGTACGCGCTGGGCTGACGCCCCGGCGCGGCTAGTTCCACTTCGCCAGCTTCATTGCATCCAGCCCGCCGACCTCGAATTCGGCGGTCTTCCTGCCCACGTGCTTGGTCGGGAATTCGATCGACAGCTGCTTGCCGGCCTTGGCGAGTTTCCACAGCGCCTTGTGGTCGTCGATGAACATCGCGATCGCCTCGTCGGTGTTCGGCCGCGAACCGGGCAAGGCATGCGTCTTGCCATCGGCGATGACCTTCAGCCGGCAGCCCGAGTAGCAGTCGAAGTCGCCGGCCTCCAGCACCAGGTAGGCGCTGCGGCCCCACTCCGGATGGTCGCGGAAGATCAGCCGCACCGGGTTGGCACCGCTGCCGTCGGTGTCGACCGGCTCCTGCGAGAAGATCGCGGCCGACAGCTGGTGGCCATCCTTGCCGACGGGTTCATCGCCATACGCCCACAGCGCGGCCAGCCGCTTCTCCTGCTGCGCGGCCTCGGCCTTGGCCTTGATTTCGTCCAGCGCCGGCTTGACCCGCGCGGCGGCGGCGCTGGCGGGATGCTCGATCTGCAGGATCTCGCCGTGGGCCTTGGCCAGCTGCCAGTTCTGCGCGGCCACCGCGTCGTCGAACTGCTTCGCCATGCCTTCGGCCACCTGCTCCCTGGCCGCCGCCTGCGCGGCCGCGGCCTGCGCCGCGGCCTGCGGGTCGTCGCCCTTGCAGGCGCCCAGCAGCAGTGCCGCGACGAGGGCGGTGGCGAGCGATGCGGTCTTCATCCCGGGATTCCTGTGCGGCTCATTCGGCGTCGCCCGCATTCTCGCCATTTTCCAGCAGCGCGACCACGGCCTCGGCGACCTCGCGCGGGCGCTCCATCAGCGACATGTGCCCGCAGCCTTCCAGCAGCACCTTGCGCGCCTGCGGGATGCGCTGCGCGTACAGGTCCAGGGCACTGGCATCGATCACCGCGTCCTGCCGGCACCACAGCAGCAGCGCGGGCTGGCGGATGCGCGCGGCCTCTTCGCCCGGCAGCAACGACTCGCTGCTGCGGCCGATCCGGTCCAGCACGCCCTGCTCGAATGCGGCATCCGCGCGGCGCTTGCGGATCAGCCCGGTGGTCGCCGGCCACGGCAGCCATGGCTTGGCGTTGGCGTCATGGAAGACGATGTCGATGTAGCGCCGCAGCGAGGCCTCATCGTCCACCGCGAACGGATTCCCGCCGGCCAGCACGTCCAGCCCGAACGGGTTCTCGCGGAAGCGTACGCCAGCCGCATCCAGCAAGCCGACTTGCGCGATCTCCCGCGGATACCGCGCGGCGGCGAGCGCGGCGATGCCGCCGCCCATCGAATGTCCCAGCAGCAGCACCGGCCGGCCGGGTGAGGTCGCGCGGATGAAGGCCGCCACGTTCGCCGCCTGCTCCGGGAAGCCGTACACCGCGCCGGGCTTGCGTTCGGACTCGCCCCAGCCCGGCAGGTCCGGGATCAGCAGGCGATAGCGCCCGTCGAGTTCGCGCGCCAGCGGATACCAGTTCTCCTTGCTGCCGGTGTAGCCGTGCAGCATCACGATGGTGGGCGCATCCCCGCCACCGGCCTCGCGCTGCGCGTACACCCAGCGATGCCCGGCCGCCTCGACGGTGCCGCGCGACAGCCCGGCGACGATCCGCTGGCGCACGAATTCGCCGCGCACCAGCAGGAACGGATCGCGCCACAACACGGCCGTGGCGGTGGCCACGACCGCCAGCAGCAGCAAGCCGATCCCGCGCCGCCGCAGCGATGCCCGCGCCATCGGCGCTTACTGGGTTTCGGCGGGCGGCGGCACCGGGTCGGACGGATGCAGGGTTTCCGGCACCTGCATGGTCTGTCCGGCAGCAGCGGGGCGGGCCGGCGCGGCCGTGGCCGGCAGGCTGTCGGCCTTCGCGGTGGCGGCGTCGATCACCGCCTGCACCGAGCCGGTGGTGATCGGGTGGTAACCCGGCTTCGCCTTCGCGAACACCTGCCGGGCGAAGGCCAGGCCGTCCTGGGTTTCGGCCAGTGCCTTGTAGGTCGGCATGATCAGCTTGCGACGGCCAACCCGCTCCAGGAACTTGCCCATCTCCGCGCGCGCCTCGGCGTAGCCGCTGCGCTCGGCCAGCGGATACCAGCGCTGGGCGATCTCGCCGTTCGGGGTGCCGGTCAGCATGTAGGACGCGTCCAGCTGCCGCAGCTGCTCCGGCTTCAGCGCATCCGGCATGCCCTCCAGGAAGCGCACCCATTCCTGGGTGCTCCAGGCATCGGTGATGCTCTTGTCCGCCAGCATGCCGCTGCCGGTCCACGCGATCCGCGCGGCATCCACGGTGCTGAAACGGCGCGACTCCACCTTCGGCGCATTCGCCGGGATGCCGGGCTCGTACACCCATTCGATGACCTCGGCTTCGGTCACCTTGCCCGGGTTCTTCGCCAGCAGGTTCTGCTTGAGGTCCTCCACCAGCCGGGTGGTGGTCATGCCCTGGAACGCATGGCGGTCGAAGTAGCCCTTCAGCCACCCATCGAACACCTCGCGGCCGAAGCGGTTCTCCAGGAACGACAGGAACCACGCGCCCTTCTGGTACACGGTGGCACTGGAGGAATTGTCGGGATCGGCGAGGTCGCCCGGCTTCAGCGCGAGGCGCTGCAGCTTCGGTTCCAGGGTCTTGTATTCCTCGATCACCTCGGCGCGGCCGATCGCGGTTTCCATGTCGGCCTGTTCCTTGCCGAACAGGGCCTCCACCAGCCGGTTCTCCACGTAGCTGGTGAAGCCTTCGTTGAGCCACGCGTCCTTGTCGGTGGCGAAGGTGACCAGGTTGCCCGACCAGCTGTGCGCAAGCTCGTGCGCGACCAGCGACACCAGCGACTTGTCGCCGACGATCACGGTGGGGGTGGCGAAGGTCAGGCGCGGGTTTTCCATGCCGCCGTACGGGAAGCTCGGCGGCAGCACCAGCAGGTCATAGCGGCCCCAGCGGTACGGGCCGTACATCTGCTCGGCGGTGTCGATCATCTTCTCGGTATCGATGAACTCGGCCACCGCCTTGTCCACCATCGACGGCTCCGCCCACACGCCGCTGCGCTCGCCGATCTTCTTGAACACCAGGTCGCCGGCGGCGATCGCCAGCAGGTAGGACGGGATCTTCTGCGGCATCTTGAAGCTGTAGTCGCCGTCGCGCGCGGCGGCCGGGTCGTTGTCGGCGCTCATCAGCACCATCGCGTCCGCCGGCGCCTTGACGTTGGCGCTGTAGGTGAAACGGATGATCGGGGTGTCCTGCAGCGGCACCCACGAACGCGCGTGGATCTGCTGCGACTGGCTGAACATGAAGGGCGTCTTCTTGCCCTCGGTCATCGACGGCTCCAGCCACTGCAGGCCGGAGGCCTCGGGCGAGGTCGAATAGGTCACCCGCACCTGGGTGGGATGCTCCGGTGCCTCGATCGTCAGCTTGCTGCCCAGGATCGGATCCTCGTCGGCCAGCGCGAACTTCAGTTCGCTCCACTGGCCTTCGGCGCTCAGCCCCTCGGCCTTGCGGATGCTGATGTCGCGGGTATCCAGCACCAGCTGGGCGGCATCCTTGTCCAGCCACGCCAGGCTGTAGGTCGCGGTGCCAGTCAGCGTCTTGGTGCCAAAGTCCACCGCCAGGTCCAGCGCCAGGTCGGTGGTGCGCACCTTGTCCGGCTCCGCGTAGGAATGTTCATCGGTGATCGTCTCGGCCACCGCCGCGGGCTGCGCGGCCGGCGTCGCCGACGAAGGTTCCGGGCCTGGGCTGCGCGCGCAACCGGTGGCGACGAGTCCAAGGGCGGCGGCGATCGAGGCGGACAGCAGCAACTGGCGCATGGGCACGAACCTGCAGGCGGAAAACGCCAAGTCTAGCGCCGTGGCCGACAACACGCCGCATGCGCCCGTGCATGACCTTGGTCAACCCCACTTGCAGCACTGCAACCTTTTTTCGCGAACGCGCATCGTTTACGAAACCCTCGCTTCCAACGACCCCACGCATGCACCTTCCCCGCCGCGGCGCCCTCGCCCTCGCCCTCGCTTGCCTGATCGCCCCGTGCGCGCCGGCCTTTTCGCAGACACCCGCCGCGGCGACTGCCGGCTTCGTGCCGGGCGGGCGCATCCCGCGGCTGCAGGACGGGATCGTCATCGATGGCGTGCTCGACGACGCCGCGTGGGCCGGCGCGCTGGTGCAGGAGATCGGCTACGACATCCAGCCCGGCGACAACACCCCGGCACCGGTGAAGACCACCGTCCGCATCGGCTACACCACCGACGCGCTCTACCTGAGCTACCGCGCGCTGGACCCGGACCCGGCCTCGATCCGCGCCCACCTGCGCGACCGCGACTCGGCGTTCAACGACGACTGGGTCGGGGTGTTCATGGACACCTTCGACGACCAGCGCCGCGGTTACGAATTCATCGTCAACCCGCTGGGCGTGCAGGCGGACCTGATCAACGACGCCACCACCGGCAACGAGGATCCCAGCTGGGACGGCCTGTGGAGCAGCGCCGGCCGGATCACCGCGGATGGCTACGAAGTGGAGATCCGGATCCCGTTCTCCACCCTGCGCTTCCGCGACGGCGGCGGCGACAAGCGCTGGGGCATCTCGCTGTTCCGCAACTGGCCGCGCGACAAGCGCCACCAGCTGACCAGCCACAGGGTGCCGCGCGAATCCAACTGCTTCCTGTGCGAATGGACGAAGTACGACGGCATGGCCGGCGTCCAGCAGGGCCGCAACATCGAAGTGGTGCCCACCCTGACCATGGGCGCGTCGCAGTCACGCGACGCTGCCGGCACCCCCTGGGCAAGCGGGGACAACTCGATCGAACCGGGCCTCGACGTGAGCTGGGCGCCCTCGCCCGACATGACCCTCAACGCCACCCTCAACCCGGACTTCTCGCAGGTCGAGACCGACCAGCTGCAGCTGGACATCAACAACAGCTTCGCCCTGTTCTACCAGGAGAAGCGGCCGTTCTTCCTGGAAGGCGCGGACTACTTCACCACCCAGTTCGACGTGCTCTACACCCGCCAGGTCGCCGACCCGGATTTCGGCCTGCGCACCACCGGGCGCACCGGCAGCGGCGCCTACGGCGCGATCGTGGCGCGCGACGCCAGCACCCTGGTGCTGGTGCCCGGGGTGCTGGGCTCGCGCTTCGTGCAGCTGGACCAGCCGGCCAACGTGGCGGTCGGCCGCTATCGGCACGACCTCGACAGGCACACCAGCATCGGCGTGATCGGCACCTTCCGCGAAGGCGATGGCTACGCCAACAACGTCGCCGGCGTGGATGCGCGCTGGCAGCAGGGCGCGCACACCGCCTCCGCGCAATGGCTGCACAGCCAGTCCGAGTACCCGGAGCAGGTGGTCGACGTCTACAAGGGCGAACTCGGCGACGATCCCACCCCCGCCGGCAACGCCTGGCGCGCCCAGTACAGCTTCAACAACCGCAACTGGAACGCCAGCGTGCAGCGCTGGGTGATCGATCCCGGCTTCCGCGCCGACCTCGGCTTCATGGGCCAGGTCGGCTACGACAAGTCGGTGGCCGGCGGCGGCTACAGCTGGTTCCGCGATGGCAAGGCGGTCAACCGCATCAACCTGTACGCCGACTGGGACATCACCCACCGCTTCGACGGCCAGCTGCTGGAACGCGAGCTGGAATTCAGCCTCGGCTTCCAGGGCCCGAAGCAGAGCCAGTTCGGCATCAATCCGCTGGGCCGCGTGCGCTACTGGCGCGGGGCGATGTTCAACGAGCACAACCTCAACCTGTACGGCAATTTCCGGCCAATGGCCGACCTGCAGCTTGGCACCTACATGAACTTCGGCCAGCAGCTGGACCTGCGCGCCGCCCGCACCGGCCGCCGGCAGATGCTCGGCCTGTGGGGCAACGCCAATGCCGGGCGCGGCCTGACCATGGACTGGGACATCAGCCGCCAACGCCTGCGCCGCGATGGCGGCATCGCGTTCGAAGCCAGCCTGGTCAACGCGGGCGGCAGCTGGCAGTTCGACCCGCGCCAGCGCATCCGCCTGACCCTGCAGGGCAGCGAGGTGCTGCGCGACCAGTCGCTCTACGGCACCCACGTCAACGAAGCCGCGCGCGACTGGGCCGCGCAGGCGGTCTATTCGTACAAGGTCAACCCGCGCACCGCGGTGTACGCGGGCGCGTCCTACGGCGCGTTCATGGACGACGACAACCAGGACCTGTTCGGCGCCACCCGCAGCGTGTTCGTGAAGCTCAGCTACGGCTGGCAGCCCTGACCCGCGTCAGATCACGCCGCGCTTCTTCTCGAACAGCAGGTAGCCGGCCGCGACCACCGCGCCGGCCAGCAGCGACGGCGGCCAGCCGAACGGGCTGAGCCACTTCACCAGCCCGGCCACGACCAGCCCGAGGACCACGAACTGCGAATAGCGCCAGCGGCTGTCGCGAAAGGTCTTCAGCGGAGGCCTGGACATCGGCTCAGGCCTTGTAGCCGGTATGGATGGCGACGATGCCGGCGTTGAGGTTGCGGTAGTCGCAACGGGCGAAGCCGGCCGCTTCCATCATCGCCTTCAGCTCAGCCTGCGGCGGATGCTTGCGGATCGACTCGGCGAGGTACTGGTAACTGCCGGCGTCACCGGCGAACAGCTTGCCCAGCCGCGGCAGCACCTGGAACGAATGGAAGTCGTAGATCGGCCTGAACCACTCCGCCTGCACTTCGGAGAATTCCAGCACCCGCGCCTGACCGCCGGGCCTGAGCACGCGCAGCATCTCGCGCAGCGCGGCGTCCTTGTCGGTGACGTTGCGCAGGCCGAACGCGATGGTGACCAGGTCGAAGCTTGCGTCCGGGAACGGCAGCGACTCGGCGTTGCACTGCACGTACTCGAACCCACGCACGTTGCCGCGGTCGGTCATGCGGTCGCGGCCGACGCGCAGCATCTCGCCGTTGATGTCGCCGAGCACCAGTTCCCCGCCTTCGCCGACGCGCTCCTTCAGCAGGGCGGCGATGTCGCCGGTGCCGCCGGCGAGGTCGAGCACGCGGTCGCCCTTGCGCACCTGCGCGGTGGCCACGAAGTAGCGCTTCCACAGCCGGTGGATGCCCAGGCTCATGGCGTCGTTCATCAGGTCGTAGTTGCCGGCCACCGAGGAGAACACCTCGCCGACCAGCTTCTGCTTCTCGGCCACCGGGACGTCGCGGAACCCGAAGTGGGTGGTGCCGGGCTTGCCTGTCGATTCGCTCATCCCGGCATTATCGCACCGGCCCGACTGATCGCGATCAAGGCAGGCCGGCGGACACGCGCGCAGAATGACGGAAACACCTGGAGCCGCCCATGCCGGACCATCCCGCCCGCGCCGCCGTCCTGCCTGCCCTGATCGCGGACGACGCCGCCCTCGACCGCTACCTCGGCGAGTTCCAGCGCACCGCCTATGCCATGCAGCGCACCCAGGCCGGGATCAGCATGGCCGACTGGCTGGCCACCGGCGAAGACGCCTGCGAGCGCTGCTGGCTGCATGCGCAGCGGCTCGACGTGCCGCTGGTGCGGCTGCCCCAGGTTAGCGCCGATCCCGCCACCGCCTGCCTGCTGCGGCCGGAACAGGCGCGCCGCCTGCGCGTGGTGCCGCTGCGCGCCGCGCATGGACTGCTGGCGGTGGCGATGGAGGACCCGTCCGACAGCGACGCGCTGGCCGCGGTCGAGTTCCTCAGCGGCAACCGCGTGCTGCCGCTGATGGCCACCGCGCGCGGCATCCGCGAGGCGATCGCGCGCAGCTACGACCAGGTCGAGGACCGCGAAACCGTGCGCCTGCTCGGCCTGGACCCCGGCGCCAGCGTCGACACCAGCGAGTCCGAGGCCCTGCGCCTGTCGCGCGAGCAGCCGGTGGTGCGGATCGTGCACGGGCTGATCGCCGATGCAGTGGCCCGGCGCGCCTCCGACATCCACCTGCGTCCCGGCGAACGTGGCACCGACGTGCTGTTCCGGATCGACGACGAACTGGTGCCGGTGCGCAGCCTGCTGCGCGCCCTGCACGCGGCGGTGGTGAGCCGGATCAAGGTGCTCGGCGGGATGAACCTGGCCGAGCACCGGCGCCCGCAGGATGGCCGCACCAGCTTCACCCTCGACGACGGCACCAGGGTCGACCTGCGCGTCTCGGTGCTGCCGGCGGTGTTCGGCGAAAGCGTGGTTGTGCGCCTGCTGGACACCCGCGAGAGCCTGTGGAACCTGGAGCAGCTGGGCCTCGACGACACCGACCGCCGCCGCATCGACGACGTGATGAGCCGCAGCCACGGCATGTTCCTGGCCACCGGCCCGACCGGTTGCGGCAAGTCCACCACCCTGTACGCGATGCTGATGGAGCTGCGCCGGCAGCGCATCAACATCCTCACCGTCGAGGATCCGGTCGAATTCCACATCGCCGAGATCCAGCAGATGCAGGTCAACCGCGCGGCCGGCTTCACCTTCGCCAGCGCCATGCGCAACTTCCTGCGCCACGACCCGGACGTGATCATGGTCGGCGAGATCCGCGACCGCGAGACCGCCGACATCGCGGTGGAAAGCGCGCTGACCGGGCACCTGCTGCTGAGCACGCTGCACACCAACACCGCCGCCACCACCATCACCCGCCTGCTCGACCTCGGGGTGGAGGCCTACCTGCTGCGCGCCAGCCTGCTGGCGGTGATCTCGCAACGGCTGGTGCGGCTGACCTGCCCGCACTGCCGCGAGGTCGAGACCGTGGATCCCCACGTGCGTGCCGCGCTCGGCGTCGGCGCCGACGAGGTCTTCCACCGGGGCCACGGCTGCAGCCAGTGCGAGGGCCTCGGCGTGTACAAACGGCAGGCGGTGTACGAGTTCCTGGTGATGAGCCCGCGCCTGCGCGAACTGGTCGTGCCCGGTGCCGAAGCGGACACCATCCACCGGGTCGCGGTCGAGGAGGGCATGCGCCCGATCACCCAGGCCGCGGTCGCACTGGCGCGCAGCGGCGCGATCTCGCTGGCGGAGGCATGGCGGGTGCGCGCCGACTGAGGCCGCGGCGGCGATCGGATCGCGTTCCATTGCAGATGCGAACGCCACCCAACCGGATCCACCTCGTGCTGCGCATCGACGGCGAGGCCGTCCCGGTCTCCGCGCCACGACCTCCGTTGCGCGCACGCCTGGACGAACTGCTGCCGGCGCAGCGCGCGGTCGACAACGCCGCCATCGACCATGCCGTGCGCAAGGCCGCGGCCGCCGGCAAGCAGGTGACCTGCGCGAAGGGCTGCTCCGCCTGCTGCCGCGCGCAGCCGGTGCCGGTGACGCCGGCCGAGGCCTACGCCTTGTTGCGGCTGGTGGAAGCGTTGCCCGCGGCGCGGCGCGAACAGGTCGAAGCACGCTTCGACGACCGCGTGCAACGCCTGCGCGGGGCCGGCCTCGCCGACCTGCTGCTGGACCGCGCCGATGACCTCGACGCCGAACGCGCGCGCGGTCTCGCCCTTGCCTACTTCAAGCTCGGGCTGGTGTGTCCGTTCCTGGCCGAGGACGCCTGCAGCATCCATCCGCAGCGCCCGTTCGTGTGCCGCCAATACCTGGTCAGCTCCGACCCGGCACTGTGCGCGGACCCGTTCGCGAACCACGCCGAGGTCATCCCGATGCCGCTGCACGCCGCCACCGCGGCACTGGCGATCAGCGAGACCGCCTATGGCCGCGCGCAGCACAGCGTGCCGCTGACGCTCGCGCTGGACTATGCCCGCCGCCATCGCGCGGAACTGGAACGGCAGTTCGACGCGGAGCCGTTGTTCCGGCAGTGGCTGGGGGCGCTGTAGCGCCCCGGGCCGCAAGCGATCAGGCGGCGGTGGCCTGCGCCCTGGCCAGGGTGGCGATCAGGTCGCGGATCGCCTTGCGCTGCGCGCTGGGCAGGGCCAGGAATGCATCGATGGCCAACTGGTCGGCGGCCGTGACTTTCCAGGCCTTCCCGGGCTCCCGGATATTTCGACCATCAGGATCGCCGTATTGCAGCGCCCGCGGGTCGATCCGCAGCATCTTCGCCAATGCAACGAGGTTGGCTTGCCGGGGCACGCTCTTGGGCGGGGGGATCACCATCGAAGCCGAACTCGGCTGAGGCAGCGCGTGCCTCAGCGGTAATCGTCTTCCCGCTGGTGCCGCACCGCCGCCACGGTGACGACCTCGCCACCATCGATTTCATACAACGCCACGAACCCGGCGCTTCCGAAGCCAATCACCAGCTCGCGCCGGAAGGCGTCGCCCGCTGCTTTCCGGCCCGCAAAGGGTGTTTCCGTCAGCAACGCGATCGCGGCTTCGATGGTCTCGATGCTGCGCTCGGCATGCAGCCAATCGCAATCGCCTGCTTCCAGTGCGAAGGCATACAGGCGCTTGAGGTCTGCACGCGCTTCATCCGTGAAGCGGATCCGGCAGCTCATGTGCGTTTGCGCGGCTTTGGCATTGCCTTGGCCTTTGCCGAGGCCAGCATCTGGCGCAATTCGGCAATCACATCGCCGGCTTCGTGATACACGCCGGTCCGCTTCGATTCTTCCAGCGAAGCCAAACCGCGCTTGATGAATTCATCCTGCAACTGCCGCTGACGCACCTGCTCGCGCAACGACGCCTCGACGAATCCTGACAGCGTCTCGCCTTCGCGCAATACCGATTCGGCCGCCTCACGCAGGGCGGGTTCCACCCGCAGCGAGGGAATGGTGGCGGTTTTCATCGCTGACTCCATGCATCGCAATTGCGATGCATGATGCGCCTGCGTTTGCGGCGGGGCAAGCCCGGGTGTCCGCACCTCCAGCCCCGATACGTTCATCCACACGACATCGCCCGCCTGGACGCCCACCATGCCCGAACACCACACGATGCAAGTCGGCGACGTGACGCTGGAGTTCCATGTCTACGTGGACCGGCCGGACACGCTGGCCAAGCTCAATGAATTGCAGCCGTTCTTCGCACGGATGCCGTCCACCCACCTGCAGTGCCTGTGGCCATTCTTCGTCATGCAGCACAAACCAGCGCGCGGCCCGGGTGGCGGCACCTGGGCGCCGGACGGCGTGCGCAGCGGCGTCATGGGCCAGCGGCATTCGATGAATACGGGCATCCCGGACGCGGACATCGAGGAACTGGTGGCCAGCCGCGGCGTCGGCATGATGGGGATTCCGCTGGACCGCTGGTCGCGTCGCATCAACCTGCTGAAGTTCACAGTGCTGCACGAAGCCGCGCACTGCATCGACTTCCAACTGGGCCTTGTTCCCGCAGGCGCAACGACGGGAGACTTCCCCGGCATGCAGACCAACCGTTGCGGCGCCGGCAATGCGCAAAGCAGGCGCGCGGTGGAGGCCTACGCGCGCTGCGTGTGCCGACCGTGGAAGGTGTACCACGTGCTGGAAGGCGGGCTGTCTGGCCCGGAACTCAACCGCCGCAACATCGACACGTTGCGACGTTCACCTGCGTTCGCGGGGGTTTCGCAGACCTGGCCGCTGTAACCGGCTGCGATCGCGTCAGAGGATGTACCGACTCAAATCCGGATCCTGCGCCAGCTCGCCGAGGTGGGCGTCCACGTAGG
>Ga0209477_1001391_pt1 | contig 14820 bp, 14 predicted proteins | sample KloWWTupernatant_FD_187180 | JGI IMG/M metagenome (GOLD analysis project Ga0209477, IMG submission 187180) | Active sludge microbial communities from Klosterneuburg, Austria, studying microevolution and ecology of nitrifiers - Klosterneuburg... | ecosystem: Engineered > WWTP > Aerobic digester >... | reverse complement strand
GCCGCGGTGGGCTTGCCCGGGTTCGAAAGCCGCCAGCCCTACCACCTCTCCCTTGGCCAGCGAAAGCGCGCCGCCCTCGCCACGGTGCTCTCTATGTCCCCGAGTGTCCTTGTCCTCGATGAGCCCTCCGCCGGCCTCGATCCCCGCGGCCGCCGCGAGCTGATCAACCTCCTCCGCGGCCTCGATCAGACCATGCTGGTCAGCACGCACGACATGAAGCTGGTCTCCGAGCTCTTCACCCGGACAGTCATTGTTGATGGCGGCCGCATCGTCGCCGATGGCCCGACCGCAGGGATCCTCGCCGATGCAGCGCTCCTTGAGGCCCACGGCCTCGAACAACCTTGACCTCCGCCATACCACGGTGACGGTTTCCCGCACTCTCAACGTATACTAGCTACCGTGGATCGCACCGATTTCGATGACTTCGCCAGCGCAATTCGCGGCGCCGACCATGAAGTGGATCTCTTCGGCGCCGCGATGGTCATTGCGCGCCTCGGCGGCCATCACGTCGACCCCTTCCGCGCCGCCGCCACTCTCGACCGCTTCGCCGAGGCCGTTTTCGATCGCGCCGGTGACGGAGCCAGCCAGGACGCCCTCGCCCACGCCATCGAGCACCAGCTCTTCACCATCGAAGGCTTCCACGGCAACACCACCAACTACCCCGACCCTGCCAACAGCTACCTCGACCAGGTCATCGAAGAGCGGGCGGGCATCCCGATTACGCTCAGCCTGGTGTACATGGAGGTTGCCCAGCGCGTCGGCCTCGAATGCGATGGCGTCGGCTACCCGAAGCACTTCATCGTCCGTTACGGCGGCGCCGAGGATCCGGTCTACGTGGACCCTTTCCAGCAGGGCGCGCGAATCGACCGTGAGGAACTCCTCGCCGGGATCCGTACCCTCAAGACCGATGTCGCCAACCCCGGCACCTTTCTGACCGCCGTCACGCGCCGTCAGATCATCCAGCGGGTCATAACCAACCTGCACACGCTCTTTCGCGACCGCCGCGATCTCGAGCGCTGGTACGCCGTCCTCGAGCTTCAGCTGCGCCTCGAACCCTGGAATGCCCAGCTCATCGGCGAGCGCGGCATGCTCCACTACCGTCTCGGCCGCCTCGAACAGGCGCTCGACGACCTGGAAACCTATGTCACCGCCGGCGACAGGCCTGTCACCAGCCCCGGCGCCATCCGTCTCCTCGACCACCTTCGCCTCCGCCGAGGAGGCTCGGAGTACCCCTGATGTCCCTCTCGATCGACGAGCGCCACGCCCCACCTCGCGGCCGTCAGGCCCTTCAGCGGTCCATCGCCTGGTATCTCCGGCAGCTCAGCCGCGTCCTCAACGTCCTGAGTGATGAGGAGCTCGAACGGCTCATCCCGCTGCTCACCGAGCGCAACTTCAGGCCGCGCCAGGTCATCTTCGCCGCGGGCGACCCGGCCGAACGCGTCTACCTCATCCTCAAAGGCCGCGTGAAGATCTACCAGGTCGCCGAAAACGGCAAGGAGATCATCCTCGACGTGGTGAGCAAGGGCGGCGTCGTTGGCGATATGGCCATCGTCGAGGATGGCGAGCGCACGGCCTGCGCCCAGGCGATCGACGACACCATGGCCGTCAGCATCTCCTGGGAGGACTTCTCCCACCTCATGCAGCAGTCGCCCCGCCTCGGCTTCGCCATGATGGAGCTGATGGCCAACCGCCTGGCCGGCATGCAACGGGCCTTCATGAACATCGTTTCCAAGCCCGTCTCCGCGCGCCTCGCTGATACCCTCCTCAGCCGCCAGGAGGATGGCTTTGTCTTTCTCGGGCTCACCCACCAGGAGCTCGCCCAGACGATTGGCACGAGCCGCGAGACCGTGACGGCCCTGCTCAGCCGGTTCGTCACCCTCGGTGCGATTGCCCCCGTTGCTGACGGCTACCGCGTGAAGGACGAGGACCTCCTCGAGGACATCGCCAACGGCGACTTGCCGGTGTCTCCGCGTCACCCGGTCACCACTCCCGCGAGTACCATGGCGGGGTAATGGCACTCCCTGGCCCGGGCGAGGCGAATCTCCTGGTCCCCGGCCGTCCCGGCCCGGCGATCATCGCCCACGGCGGTGGGAACTCGGCCCGCCGTGTGGACGAGTACCTTGCCGCCAGCCCGGACTTCCTCGAAGTCGACCTCTGGCTCCACGCCGGCCGCCTCGAAGCCCGCCACGAGCGGCGCATCAAGTTCACCCCCATCCTCTTCGAGAAGTGGTACCTCCGCCGCGCGCCACGCCCCCACTTCGGCCTGGAGGAGCTGCTGGCCGCCTCTAGCGGCAGCCCTGCCGGCATCTTCCTCGACCTCAAGAACGGTGGCGCCGCGACCGTCGCGGCGCTGGACCGGGCGCTGACCCGGCTCGCCGCGCGACCGCGGATCGTGGCTTCGTCGCAGCAGTGGGCAACACTCCGCGCCCTCTCCGTTCACCTCCCCGAGGTTAAAACGTTCTACTCTGTCGACGTGCCCGCCAAGCTCGATCTCTTTCGCTCAGTGACCGACAGGGATGGGCGGCCCGCCGGCGTTTCCTGCCGCCACTCGCTGCTTACCCGGCCGCTCGTCCGCGAACTCATCGACCGGGGCCTCGTCGTCGTCGCCTGGACCGTCGATGATCCCGCCCGCGCCCGTGAGCTTGTCGAGTGGGGGGTCCACGGCATCACCACCCACCGGGTCGCGGAAATGCGCGCGGAGTTTGGCGGGTGACCACGGGCTCGCTTGCTGTCTATGTCCACATCCCCTTCTGCACCCTGAAGTGCGGCTACTGCGATTTCAATGCGTACGCCGGCATGGATGGGCTGAAAGACGCCTATGGCGCCGCGATGGTGGCCGAGGTCCACAAGAACGCGCCCCTGTTGGCCGGGCGGGACGTCGTCTCCATCGGCTTCGGTGGCGGCACGCCGAGCGAGGTGCCCCCGGCCCACATCGCCGCCGTCATCGCTGCAGTCGGAGAGCACGCGGGATCGTTCCATCCCGCCGAGATCACCCTGGAGGCGAACCCCGGCACCCTAGATGAGCCTATGCTCCACGGCCTCCGCGAAGCCGGGGTCACCCGCATCTCCATCGGTGCACAGAGCTTCCACGCCCACGAGCTCCGCTTCCTCGACCGGATCCACACTCCCCGCGCGACCTCCGCCGCCGTCGAGCTCGCCCGCCGCGCCGGCTTTGAACACATCGGCCTCGACCTGATCTACGGCCTCCCGGGCCAGTCACTCGATGAGTGGCTGGCGTCGCTCAACCAGGCAATTTCCCTCAACCCCGACCACATCTCTTGCTACGCCCTCACGGTTGAGGACGGCACCCTCCTCGGCCGCCGCGTCCGCGAAGGCACGGTCACGCCCATCGACTCCGACCTCGCCGCCGACATGTACGAGGCCGCGACGGACCGCCTCGGTGATGCGGGCTTTGCGCACTACGAAATCTCCAACTGGTCCCGCGCAGGCGGCAGGTCCCGGCACAACGTGACCTACTGGACCGATGGCGAGTACCTGGCCATCGGCGCCGGGGCGCACGGCTACCTGGCCCACGGCCGTTACGAAAACATCGCCCACCCGCGGGCCTACATCGAGGCGGTCCAGGCGAACCCCGGTCCACGCCCGGCCCTGGCCGCCACCCACAGCCTCTCGCCCCAGGTCCAGATCTCCGACTGGATGAGCCTCCGACTGCGCATGCTCGACGGCTTCCCCGTCCAGGCGTTCGAGGACCGGTTTGGCGCCGGCCTGCCTGCTCTGCTCGGCCCGCCCCTGCAGGAGCTGGCGGACGCGGGGGTCCTCGAAGTCGGCGAAACGGTCCGCCTCACCCGCCGTGGTCTTCTCCTCCACGGCGAAGTTTCCGCCCGCATCCTCGCGCATCTTGAGGCGGCCGCGCGGCCGCCGGTTCGGTAGACTCGCCCCGCATGCACGTCATCGGCACCGCAGGCCACGTTGACCACGGCAAGAGCACCCTCGTCCGTGCCCTGACCGGCATCGACCCCGACCGTCTCCGCGAAGAGAAGGAACGCGGCCTCACTATCGACCTTGGTTTTGCCTGGCTCGCGCTGCCTTCGGGCCGCGAAGTCAGCATCGTCGACGTCCCCGGCCACGAGCGCTTCATCAAGAACATGCTTGCCGGCGCCGGCGGTGTCGACCTGGCGCTCCTCGTCGTGGCCGCCGACGAAGGGCCGATGCCACAGACGCGCGAACATCTCGCCATTCTCGACCTGCTGGACGTCCCCCGCGCCATCGTTGTCATCACCCGCACCGATCTGGTCGAGGAAGGCTACGCCGCCCTGGTCGAGGCGGAGCTCTCCGATGTCCTCGCGGGTTCTCGCTTCGCCGGCGCGCCATTCGTGCGTGTCTGTGCGCCCACGGGGGCCGGGATCGATGCGCTCAAACGTGTCATCGACGCCTCACTCGATGACACGCCACCGAAACGGGACGTCGGCCGTCCGCGCCTGCCCATCGATCGCGCTTTTACTATCCAGGGCTTCGGTACCGTGGTAACCGGCACGCTGGTCGATGGGGCGCTCACCATTGGCCAGGAAGTGGAGATCCAGCCCGGTGGCGCACGGGCCCGCGTCCGGGGCCTCCAGCGCCACCAGGCAAAGGTCGATCGCCTCGATCCCGGGACCCGCGCCGCCGTCAATCTCAGTGGCATCCACGTGGAGGATGTCCATCGGGGGATGGTCCTCGCCCTGCCGGGAGCCATTGCTCCGGCCGCGGTGCTCGATGTGCGGCTTCGCGCTACGGCGCCGCTCGCGCACCCCCTCGCCCACGATGCGGGGATCACCGTCCTTTCGGCCACCGCCGAGTCCGAAGGACGCCTCCGCCTCCTCGACCGTGATGTACTCCTGCCCGGTGAAGAGTGCTGGGCCCAACTCGTCCTCCAGCACTCTCTCCCCGCTGTCCCGCGCGACCACTGCATTGTCCGCACATCCAACGACACGGTGGCCGGTGGGGTCATCGTGGCCGTCAACAGCCGCCGCCACCGGCGCAAACACGCCCCCACGCTCGCCGCGCTCGAACGGCTGCTTAGCGGCTCGCCAGAGGAACGCATCCTCGATCTGCTCGCTGCCGGGCCAGGCGCGCCCGAGGCCATCCTCGCCGAGTCCGGGGGCGAGATCGCTGCTCCCGGCCTCGAACGCCTGCTGCAATCAGGTGAGGTCCGCCGCGCGGGTGGCCTGGTGCTATCGCGCTCATGGCTCGAGTCCAGGCGGGGGCAGCTCTCCGGGGCCGTGGGCACGTATCTTGAGGAAAACCCCCTCCGCCTTGGAGCCCCTCGCGAGCACGTCCGCCGCGCCCTCGGTCTCACGGCGCAGGCCTTCGACCTCCTTGTCGCCGATGCCGTGACCTCCGGCGCCCTCGGGGGAGACGGTGCCGCGCTTGGGCCGCCGGCCTACGTGCCGTCCCTCCCCCCTCAGCAGCAGCGCGAGGTCGATGCGTTTCTTACCAGCCTCCGCGAAGGACGCTTCAGCCCGCCAACCGACCGGCTGCCCGCCCCGCCGCTCCTCGCCCACCTTGCCGAACGCGGTCTCGTTGTCGATACCGGGGCGAGTGTCGTCTTCGATGCCGCCGTGTTCGAAACCATGACTGCCATGGCTCGCGAGCACGCCGCCGCCCACGGTGCGATCACCCTCGCCGAGGCTCGCGACCTCTTTGCCACCAGCCGGAAGTACGCCCAGGCCTTCCTCGAACACCTCGACGCGCTCCACATCACCCGCCGTGCTGGCGATGCCAGGACATTCCGCTAAGCGCGTGCTGCGGCCGGCAACAACGGGAAAGCGCCGGGACCAATGTCCCGGCGCTTGAACGCACTGTCCCGAATCAGACCGGGCTAGACCGCTTCCGCGGCCGCCTCTCCCTCGGTGGGCTCGCCCCGCAGGCGCCGCCAGAACTTCCCGATGTCGCCGTTCTCCCACACCACCAGCACCTGCGCCGCGACGCCGATGCTGGAATACGTCCCGGCGACAATCCCGACCAGCAGCACCAGCAGGAAGTTCCGGATCGTCTCGCCGCCGATCAGCATCATCGCGACGATGGTCAGCACAACCACGAGCGACGTGTTGATCGACCGCGCCAGCGTGTCAGTCATGCTGGCGTTGACCGCTTCCTCAAACGGGATGTACGGGTCGTTCGAAAGTGTCTCCCGGATCCGGTCGAACACCACGATCGTGTCGTGCACCGAGAAGCCGATGACGGTCAGGATCGCGGTGATGAATGCCGTATCCACCTCGGTCCCGCGCACCTCTCCCAGGATTGCGAACAGCCCCAGGATGATGAGCGCATCGTGGACCAGCGCGATGACTGCGCACGCGCCGTAGCGCCACGGTTTCGGCAACTGCCGGAACATCACCCAGATGTACAGGAGGATGGCGACAGCCGCGGCTGCCACTGCCAGCGTTGCATAACGGGCGATCTCGCTCGAAACCGTCCCCGAGACCGTTGAGAAGTCTTCCCGGTCGAATGCACCGAACTTCTCCCGTAACGACCGTTCGATTTCGTCGATCTCGCCCGGCTGGGCCGGGCCCGAGGCACTGTCCAGGCTCGGCGCGTTACCGAGCTCTGACGTACGGATGATGAAGGTGTTCTCACCCGCGCCCTGTACCCGGGCTTCGGGGTGTTCCAGGTCCCGCATCGCCTGTCGCAACTCGCTCTGTGTCACCGTGCGCTCGGTGAACTTGAGCGTGAAAGAAGAACCCGAGGTGAACTCGATCCCCGCCTTCAGGCCCCACAGCCCCAGGGCTGCCAACGCGACCAGCACAAACGCGATCGAGAACGAGAGGTACCACCAGCGCTTCCCAGCGAAGTCCAGCATGACTATTCCCCCCTCGCCTCGGCCGCCCGCGTGGCCACCGTCGTGCGCTTGGTCTCTTCGGCATTGAACAGGAAGTGGTTCTTCGCCAGCGGAGTCCCGAGCAGCATCTTCAGGAACGTCCGCGTCACCGTGATCGCCGAGAACATGCTGATCCCCACGCCGATGGCCAGCGTTAGCGCGAAGCCCTGGACCAGGGAAGCCCCGAACTGGCTGCCGAACCAGTAGAGGATCAGGCAGGTGATGAGCGTCGACACGTTCGAGTCACGGATCGATGACCACGCCCGCGAGAACCCGATGTCGATTGCCGCACCCAGCGGCCGGCCGCGCCGCAATTCCTCTTTCATGCGTTCGAAGATGAGGATGTTCGCGTCCACCGCGATGCCGATGGAAAGCACGAACGCCGCGATGCCCGAAAGCGTCAGCGTGACCGGCCAGAGCTTGAACACCATCAGCGTGATCGCTGTGTAGACAATCAGCGCCGCCGAGGCCAGCACCCCCGGCAACCGGTAGTACAGGATCATGAACAGCATCACGGCGAGCAGCCCGACCTGGCCCGCCTTGACCGAATCCAGCACCGAGTCCTCGCCCAGCGTCGCGCTCACTTCCTTCGCCTGGATGGTTTGCAGCGGGATCGGCAGTGCGCCGGCATTAAGCTGTTTCGAGAGGTTTGCCGCCTCCGTGAACGAGGCCTGCCCGGTGATCCGCCCATTGTCGGTGATCACCGATTGCACGGCGGCCTCGGAAAGCACCTGTCCGTCGAGCATCACGACCAGGTAGTTGCGCGGGTCCGTCGATGGATACTGCACCGCCCGGGTTGTGATCTGGTCGAGCAGCTTCGAACCGGTCGATGTCGTTTCGAACACCACCGCGTAGGTCGTCCCCGACCGTTCTGGGTACGTGTTGTTCTTCAGGTGGGCGCCAGTCATCGCGATCGTTTGCCCGTCCACCACCCCGGTCGCGGGCACCAGGTTGGTCTGGTCGTCGTACGTCATGAACTGGAGCGCGGCTGTCTTGCCGATCAGGTTCTGCGCTTCGGAAAGCGCCATGCCGGGGACCTGCACGGTCAGCCGGTTCCCGCTGGTCCGCTGGATCTCGGCCTCGCTCACGCCGAATTCGTTCACGCGCCGCTCGACCACGTCCTTGGCTCCGTCCATCGCCTGGTCCAGGTCTCCCTGGTAGTCAGCCGGGGGGCTTGCCTCCAGCACCAGGTACGAACCGCCCCGGAGGTCAAGACCAAGCCGCATCGTCTCGCGCTCCCAGTCGCCGATCTTGAGGCCCCGGCCCTCCGGCCAGAAGTCCCCCGGCAGGTACCGGTCTGGCGAACTCGGCCAGACAACGATGACGCTGAACGCTGTCAGCGCCACCACGAAGAGAAAGAGCAGGACGGTGGTGGTACTACGCACTGTTGTGAGAAACCTCGCCGGGATGGCCCTCGGCCGTTGTTGATTCGCCGCTCGCTGGCTCAAGCGTGCTCAGTCGCCGCTGGATGGCATCGGTGAGGGCGCGGACCCGTACACCCGGCGCCAACTCCAGGATGATCTCCGTCGGCCCATCCACGGGCGCCACGACGTCCTTCACCTCACCGATCAGCCCACCCGTGGTGACAACCTCGTCGCCGATCTGCAGCTGCTGCACCGCTTTCTTCTGCTGCTTCTGGTTCTGGAGCACCGGGCGCAGCAGGAAGAAGTAGAAGGCCACCACCGTGAGCCCGGTGTAGAAGATGACGCTCCACATTGCGGCCATATCGGAATTCTCCTGCCTGGCCGGCCCGGGCCGGCTATTCAGCCGCCTTCAGGGTTTCCAGGACCGAGCGTGCCAGCACGAGTGCATCGTGCCTCGTCGTGATGGCGCGTTCGAATTGAGCTCGGCGAACCGATGTTAGGACAGCCCCCAACAAGCGTCCACCGGAAAGGTCAAGCTCGGCGATAAGGTCGTCACCTGTCAGCAGCGGCGGGTCTCCCTCCTCGCTCACCGCCCACGCCCTCGCGGTCACGTAGTTCGCGAACGCACAGTGCCGCCGGTAGTGCTCCCGCGTGTACCCCGGCCCCCTCGTCGCCATCCCATCGGCGATTGAGACCAACATCAGCGGCAGCACGTGCCCTTCCAGGTCGGTGACGAACCGGCGGACCGCCCGGTCCGTGACCACGCCGTTCTTGATCAGCTCCCCCGGCCGCAGGTGGTAACGGATCAGCCTCGCCACCAGGCCTGCCGCCTCGTCCCTGAACCCGAGCGCCGGGAGCCGCTCCCGCATCATCTCGGCGCCCCGAGGACCGTGCCGGGGAAACCGCAGTCGCCCCTCGGCGAAGATGGCGGTGCCGGGCTTGGCCACATCGTGCAACAGGCTCGCCAGCTTGATCAGCGCCACCAGCGGCACACCATCGAATTGCCGCGCGAGCGACGCCTCGAAATCGAGCCACTCCAGCGCCGCCCGCAGCTCCGCGTTGTCGTCACCATCGCTCAGGATGGCGTCCGCGGCAGCCACCGCCGCAAGGTTGTGGTCCAGCACGTCGTAGTAGTGGAGCGAGGGCTGGACGAAGCCGCGTCCCGCCTCCAGCTCCGGGATGGCGCCGGTCAGCCAGCCCTCCCGGTCCAGCTCCCGCAGCGCCGCTGCTGCCGACGGCGCCATGAGCGCATCGATCAGTTTCCGGTGGTCCATCTCAGGAAAGGCTACAGGCACGCCGGTTGGCGTGCCTGTATGCGGAGCTCGTTCGTCCGGGGCAAGGCTCAGGCGCGAGGGTGTGCCTTGTCGTATTCCCGCCGTTTCTGGTCGTCAGTCAGGTGCGTGTAGATCTGCGTCGTCGAAATGCTGGCGTGTCCGAGGGCGTCCTGGACATTGCGAAGCGGCATGCCCCCGCTGAGCATGTGCGTCGCATAGGTGTGCCGCAGCGTATGCGGGGTGATGGTCTTGTCGAGGTTCGCGTCCTTTGCGTAGTTCTTCAGGATCAGCCAGAAACCCTGCCGCGTCAGGCGCTCGCCCCGGCGGTTCACGAACAGCGCCGCCTCGCGCCGGTTTCGCACCAGCTTGGGACGCACGTGGAAGATGTACTGGCGTAGTTCGTCGACCGGCCGCTGGTGCAGCGGCAGCACGCGTTCCCGCTCGCCCTTGCCCACGCAGCGCACCGTCACCGGGTCGCTTTCCAGTGCGATGTCGTTCACGTCCAGTGAAACCAGTTCGGTGACCCGCAAGCCGGTCGCGTAGAGCAGCTCCAGCATCGCCTTGTCTCGTCGCGCTTCCGGAGTATTCCGCCGGGCGGGCTGTTCCAGCAGTTCATCCACCTCTGCCACCGTCAGCGCACGCGGCAGCGTCTTCCCAACCTGCGGAGACTTCAGCTGCTCGGTTGGGTCATGGTCCACCATGCCTTCCGCAGCCAGGAACCCGTAGAACGACTTTACCGCCGCAACCTTCCGGGCGACGGTCGCGTCCTTGTAGTGCTGCTCGTTCCGCAGGTATTCAACGTATTTGACGAACGAATCCTGGGATGTGCCATTCAGGGCGCGCCCCGGCGTGGCGCTCGCCAGGAAGGCCGTGAACTGGCCCAGGTCGTTTCTATAGGCGGCGATGGTGTTGTTTGATGCGTTCTTCTCCACTGCCAGGAAATTCAAAAACTGGCCGATGCGCTCGTCCATAACGTCGCCTTACCTCAGTTGCATAACGGTCGTGGTACCAGGGGCGGCGCAATGATAGTCAGCCGCTCCCCGGCGTGTCCACGGAAAATTGGGGATTCTTTGTGAAGATCCCGTGGCACAAGCGTAATGACAAACTCATATCGCCCGCGTCTCCCCTGGCGCGCCCCCGCCGCCCGCCAGGACCACCCTGCCCCCTCGCCCTCCATCCGATCAAGCCCCCTCCCTCCGCACCGCCTGCCTGGTTTCTCCGCCTGTGTAGCTATTCCCACACTCGCTCCTCGTTTTTCCCGCCCTGCGCACTTTCTTTTCGCCCGGTCGGTGGTACCCTTCCCCCTCACCCTCGCGCGGAAGGAGCGCACCGATGGTTTCGTTCGAACTCTCAGAAGAAGAGAGGATGGTTCAGCAGGTCGCGCACGACTTCGCGAAGAGGGAAATCCGCCCCGTCGCCGCCTACTACGACGAACACGAGGAAGTCCCATACGAGATCATCAAAAAGGCCGCCACGCTCGGCTTCGGCATCTCGAAAGATGGCGGCAGCCTCCTCGACGGATCGGGCTCGGCACTCATTCCATCCATCCTTGCCGAAGAGCTCTCCTGGGGCTGCGCGGGCATCGCACTGGCAATCAATAGCTCCGGCCTGGCCGCGGCATCCATCGCCTCCACTGGCTCCCCCGAACAGCGCGAAAAGTGGCTCGCCGCAATCGCCTCCGATGCGAACGAGGTTCACCTCGGCGCCATGTGCCTCACCGAACCCGATGCCGGCTCCGATGTCGCCAATATTCAGACCACTGCAACCCGCGATGGCGACGAGTACATCCTGAACGGCGAAAAACAGTTCATCACCAATGGCAACATCGCCGATGTCCACGTCGTTTTCGCCACGGAAGACCGGTCGAAGGGCTGGGGCGGCCTTGGCGCCTACATCGTCCCCCGCGGCACCCCGGGCCTCGAAGAAGGCACCACCTGGAAGAAGATGGGCATCCGCGCATCCCACACCGCGAACGTTGTTCTGAATGATTGCCGCATCCCCGCCGAATACAAACTCGGTGCGCCCTCGCAGGGCGGCGGTGGCTCCGGGCCCGGCGCTCTCGGTGCACTTATGACCCTCGAACGCACCCGCCCCGTCGTCGGCGCCTACGCACTCGGCATCGGCCGCGCCGCCTACGAATACGCACTCGACTACGCGAAACAGCGCGTCCAGTTCGGCAAGCCAATCATCAAGAACCAGGCCATCAGCTTCATGCTCGCCGATATGGCCATGGCGGTGGATTCGGCCCGCCTGATGGTCTGGCGTGCCGCCTGGATGGGAGGAGCCGGCGCACCCTACCTCCAGGCCGAAGGCTCGATGGCCAAATGCTTCGCCAGCGACATGGCTATGAAGGTCACCGTCGATGCCGTCCAGGTCCTCGGCGGCCAGGGTTTCATGCGCGACCACCCCGTCGAAAAATGGGTCCGCGATGCCAAGATCTTCCAGATCTTCGAAGGCACCAACCAGATCCAGCGCATGGTCATCGGCCGCGCGCTCGACGCCCTCCCCCCTCGCGGCTAGCCGGGGGCGAGCTATCCCGCGGGTTCGATTCGGGACGTGCCCGGGATTCGGTCGAAGTCCCGGTCGAAGCTGACAATGGTCATCCCCGAACTCCCGGCAAAGGCCGAATGGTAGGCATCGATGAAGTCGGCGTTGTGCGCGGCATAGATGTCGAGTGCGGCGCGGATCGCCTCGGAATCGGCAATCTGGATGCCGGGGATCAAGAGCACCTTCCCGATGGCCTGCCGGATCTCATCCCGGGAGAACCCGTAGTGTGCTCCAGAAAGCACCCAGACCATCTCGGCGATTGCCATCGCCGTCATCTTTGCCGCGAATTCGCCTGCTTCGATCCGCTTGAGGAGTCCTGTTGCTGCCGCGGACTGGCCCGCGGTGTCCTGCAACAGATGCCGAAGCAGGACATTCGTGTCGAGCAGGAGTACGTCAGCCACGCTTCGACCGCGCATCGCGTACCGCCGCGGCGTGGCTCCAGTCCTCCCGGCCCTTGCGTTCCTCCTGTTGCGCCTCGATGGCCGGCCTGCCCGGGCGCTTCAGCATCCCGGCTGTCCGGCGGACAACCGAGCCCGTTGGCACGAGCGTCACAAGCTGGGTGAGCTCGTCGTAGCTCACCGCCACCCGGTCACCTTCAGCGATACCGAGGGCCTCCCGGGTGGCCGCCGCGATCGTGATCTGGCCCTTGCGCGTAATACGTGTCGTGCCTCGTAGTGCCAGGGCAACTGCGTACTACGCAGCGTGCACTCGGGACTACCCCACGCCGCCGTTCAGCCGATCGCTTCAAGCCGCCGCTTCAGGTCCGCGAGGAACCCGCCGGCCTCGTATCCATCCAGCGCCCGGTGATCGAAGCTCAGGCAAACGTTCACCATCGAACGGATCGCTATCGCGTCGCCCTCAACGATTACCGGGCGCTTCACGACGCGCTCCATAGTCACAATCCCAACCTGCGGCGTGTTCACGATCGGCTTCGATGCCACGGAACCGAACGACCCCGTGTTGTTGACCGTGAAGGTGCCCCCCTCGATATCTTCGAGACGCAGCTTCCGCTGGTGCGCCCTCTGCACCAGGTCGGCGATCCGCCTGGCCAGCCCCGCCACGCTCAAATCCCCTGCGTCGTGCACCACTGGAGTGACCAGCCCGTGCTCGGTCGCGATGGCAATCGCAACGTTGGCCGCCCGGTAGCGCCGGAGTTCCCCGCCCTCCCAGCGCGCGTTCATCATCGGGAATTCGCGCAGCGCTTCGCACACCGTGGCCGTGAAGTACGGCAGCAGCGTCAGATCCACGCCCTCCTGTTCCCGGAATCGTTCCCTGTCCTGCTCCCGCAGCGCCACCAGCCGCGTGACGTCGCACTCGACCATCGTCCACGCCTGTGGCGCCTCGACGTTCGAACGCACCAGGTGCTCGGCAATCGTCCGCCGTGTCGGAGATAGCACGACCGTCTCGTACGGCGCCCCGGGGGCCGTAGGCGCCACCCCAGGACCTGCAGCGCCAGCCGCCATCGGTGCAGGCACGGTTGCCATGTGCCGGTCCACATCGCGCCGCGTGACCCGCCCGCCAATGCCGCTCCCGGTCACCTGCGCCAGGTCAATTGAGTGTTCCCGCGCCAGCCGCATCACCGCCGGCGAATAGAAACGTTCGCGCTCGTCAGGCCTCGTCCGCGAAGCCGCCTGCGAGACTGCCTCGGGTGCCCGGACCACTGCACCCGCCGGCGCCGGGTCGTCTACCCGCGGTTCATCCGGCGGGATCGCCATGGGGCCGCCGACCCACTTCCCGTCTCCGTTGCCGTTCGCAGCCGCCGGCGGAGCGCCCGCGGGCGAGGCCGCGGACGCCTCCACTACATCGCAGAGTGGTGTCCCCACCTCCACCGTCTCGCCCTGCGGCACCAGGATTTCTCCCATCGTCCCCTCGAACGGCGAAGGAAGCTCGGCGGTGACCTTTTCCGTTTCTATCTCGCAGAGCGGCTCGTCGAGTTCGATTCGGTCTCCCGGAGCCTTCATCCACGCCACGATCGTCCCCTCGGCAACGCTCTCGCCGAGTTGCGGCATCTTCACGATGGTCATGTCGCACCAACATCGTGAATCGTGAATTGTGAATTGTGAATCACCTCAATACGCCGCCAGTTCCCGCGCTGCCGCCGCGATCTTGTGGCGGTTCGGCATGAAGAAGTCCTCCATCGCGTGGTGGAAGGGCATCGGCGGGATGTCTGGCCCGGCTACCCGCCGGATCGGCGCATCCAGGTACTCGAAGGCGTGCTCGGCGATGATCGCCGCGACCTCGCCGCCAAGGCCCCCGGTCAACGTGTCTTCATGCACGATCAGCACCTTGCCCGTCGCCTTCGCCGATTCCAGGATCGTCTCCCGGTCCAGCGGATTGAGCGTTAGCAGATCGACCACGGTCGCCTCAATTCCTTCACCGGCCAGCGTCTCCGCCGCCGCAAGTGACTCGTGCAGCATCAGCCCATACGCGATGATCGTCAGGTCCGCGCCCCTCCTGCTCACCCGCGCCCGCCCAATCACCGTTTCCGCGGGCGCGCCTTCCATCTCCTGCCGAACCAGCCGGTACGTGCGTTTGTGCTCCAGGAAAAGGACCGGGTTCGGGTCTGCGATTGCTGCCCGTAGCAGGCTCCGGTAATCCGCCGGGAACGATGGCGCCACCACCTTCAGCCCCGGCATGTGCGCGTAATAGGCCTCGATGCTCTGCGAGTGGTGCTGCCCCCCATGCACCCCGCCGCCCCACGGCGTTCGCACCACCATCGGCAGGTAGGCCTCTCCCCGCGTCCGGTAACACCAGCGCGATGCCTCGCTGCACAGCTGGTCGAACCCGGCATGGATGAAATCGGCAAACTGGATCTCCG
>Ga0209477_1001388_pt1 | contig 14828 bp, 15 predicted proteins | sample KloWWTupernatant_FD_187180 | JGI IMG/M metagenome (GOLD analysis project Ga0209477, IMG submission 187180) | Active sludge microbial communities from Klosterneuburg, Austria, studying microevolution and ecology of nitrifiers - Klosterneuburg... | ecosystem: Engineered > WWTP > Aerobic digester >... | reverse complement strand
CACCGAATGGGTGGTGAAGCCGGTCCTGGCGTCGACCTTGCCGGCGAAGTCGGGATCGGCCTGCGCATCGCGCACCATCTGGCTCTGGCCGCTGGTCAGCGCGCGGCCGACGATGCCCTTGCTGATCGGCACCTTGAGCCCGGTGACGTCGACCGGCCCGGCGCAGGCCCGGCACTCGAGCTGGTCGCCGCCCGGATCGAGCATGAACACGCTGGCCGCCTCGGCCTGCATGCAATCGGCGATGCGGTTGACCGCCTCGTGCAGGGTCTCGCCGATGTCCACCGACACCGCCAGCGCCTGCGACAGTTCCGCCAGCAGGGTGAGCGCGCGGCGCTCGAAGGCCACGTCGGCCTGCAGCGGGTTGGCGCGCGCGGGCGTCGCCATGGGCGCTCAGGCCGCCGGCGTGGGCGATTGCGGGCGGCGCCGCCACAGCGCCATCAGCGGCCCGGATACCATGTACGTGACGCCGATCGCCAGCAGCACCCGCGGCGGCTCGATCGCGATCAGCACGAACACCCCGACCATCATCACCAGCGTGAGGAAGGGCACGCGATCGGGATGCGCGTCGTCGTTGCCGCCGCCCTTGAAGCTCCAGTAGCGGATCCGGCTCACCATCAGCAGGGCCGCGACCACGGTCACCGCGACCGACACCGGCGCCCAGCGATGGCCGTCGGCGCCGAGGTCGGCCAGCGCCCAGACGTAGGACATCATCAGTCCGGCGGCGGCCGGGCTGGAGAGGCCGATGAACCAGCGCTTGTCGACCGAACCGACCTGGGTGTTGAAGCGCGCCAGGCGCAGGGCCGCGCAGGCAGCGTAAAGGAAGGCCGCCGCCCAACCGACCTTGCCGAGCAACGGCGAGTAGCCCTTGAGCGCCGCCAGCGACCACATGTACATCACCAGCGCCGGCGCCAGGCCGAAGCTGACCAGGTCCGCCAGCGAGTCGTACTGGACGCCGAAGGCGCTCTGGGTGTTGGTCAGGCGCGCCACGCGCCCGTCGATGCCGTCCAGCACGCCCGCCACGAACACCGCGATCGCCGCCTCCTCGTAGCGGCCGCCGATCGCCGCCACGATGGCGTAGAAGCCCGCCATCATGCCGCCCGTGGTGAACAGGTTCGGCAGGAGGTAGGCACCGCGGCGCGGCGGCGTCGGGGGGATACGGGTTTCCATCGGCAGGACGGCTCCGGGGCGGGCGCAGTGTAACCGATGGGACCGTCCGGGCCTGCCCGGATTCGTGACGTATCCCCTTGTCTGGCCATGGCTTCGGTGACAGGCTCTGGGGCGATTCCCGCCCACCGAGACCCCGCCATGAAGATCGCCTTCGTCGCAGTCGCGCTGCTGGCCCTTGCCGGTACCGCCGCGGCCGAGCAGTACTACAAGTGGAAGGACGCCGAAGGCACCTGGCACTACACCACCACGCCGCCGCCGGATGGCGCGCAGGCCGCCGCGCTCAGCGTCGATCCGAATGCTCGCTCGTCCCAGCCGCCGGCTGAGAGCGAGGCCGCGCCGGCCGACGCCGCTGCCGCGGATGCGGTGCCGGCCGATGCCGTGGCCAAGCGCCGGCAGGCCTGCGACAAGGCCCGCGCGCACCTCCAGACCCTGGTCGAGAACCCCTTCATCGAGATGGATGTCGACGGCGACGGCACGCCGGAAATGCTGAGCGAAGCCCAGCAGGCGGACGAACTCAAGCGCACCCAGTCGCTGGTCGAAGGCTTCTGCGACCCGGGTTGAGCGCTTGCGGATGCAGGCGCCCGCGGCGCCGCCCGTGGCGGTCTCCGCGGCCCATGCGCCCATGACGAACCCTGCAGGCCCGTGCCGATGAAAGCCGCGACGCGGCTGGCGCTGGTCGCGGCGCTGCTGGCCGCCGCCGGCTGGATCTGGTGGCGGCATGCGCCGGATTCCCTGCCCGCCTTCGTGCGCGACCACGTGCCGCGCTCGCCGGTGGCCAATCCGCCGCTCTACAAATGGAAGGACGCGCGCGGCCAGTGGCAGGTCACCGACCGGCCGCCGCCGGACCGGCCCTACGAGGAAATCGTGGTCGACCCGGCCACCAACGTGGTGCCCACGGTCGTTCCGGGGCGAACGGAGCCGCCACCTCCCCAGGATTGAACTGCTTCCGCCGGTCCCCGTGGCGGTGGCTTCGGCCGCGAGCAGGCCGATCGCGCGCAGAGCGCGCTCCTACAATGCCCGCTCTGTAGGAGCGCGCTCTGCGCGCGATCGGCCTGCTCGCGGCTGAAGCCGCTCCTGCAGACGGGCTGGGCCGCTATCATCGGCGGCCGATCCGCGTTCCAGGTCCCGCCGATGCGCCTTAGCCAGTTCCACCTCGCCACCGTCAAGGAAGTCCCGGCCGACGCCGAGGTCGTCAGCCACCAGCTGATGCTGCGCGCGGGCATGATCCGCAAGCTCGCGGCCGGCATCTACACCTGGTCGCCGCTGGGCCTGCGCGTGCTGCGCAAGGTCGAGCAGGTGGTGCGCGAGGAGATGGACCGCGCCGGCGCGGTCGAGTTGTTGATGCCCTCGATCCAGCCGAAGGAGCTGTGGGAGGAGACCGGCCGCTGGCAGAAGTTCGGCGGGCAGCTCCTGAAGATCCGCGACCGCAAGGACGCCGAGTACTGCTACGGCCCCACGCACGAGGAGGTCGTGACCGATTTCGCGCGCCAGGAACTGCGCAGCTACAAGCAGCTGCCGCTGAACCTGTACCAGATCCAGACCAAGTTCCGCGACGAGATCCGCCCGCGCTTCGGCGTGATGCGCGCGCGCGAGTTCCTGATGAAGGACGCCTATTCGTTCCATCTCACGCCCGAGTGCCTCGCGCGCGAGTACCGCAACATGTACGAGACCTACACCCGCATCTTCACCCGCCTGGGCCTGAAGTTCCGCGCGGTGCGCGCCGACTCCGGCGCGATCGGCGGCGACGCCAGCCAGGAGTTCCACGTGCTGGCCGATTCGGGCGAGGACGCGATCGCTTTCTCGACAGGCTCGGACTACGCCGCGAACGTCGAGATGGCCGAGGCGGTGGCGCCGTCCACGCCACGCCCCTCGCCCGGCACGGTGCTGGCCCGGGTCGATACGCCGACCCAGAAGACCATCGAGGACGTGGCGGCATTCCTCAAGGTCGCGCCGGCGCAGTGCATCAAGACGATCATCGTGCGCGGCAACGAGGGACTGGTCGCGCTGTGCGTGCGCGGCGACCACGAGATCAACGAGGTCAAGGCGGCCAAGCTCGCGGAACTGCCGGGCGAATCCGTGCTGGCCAGCGAGGCCGAGATCCTGGCGGCCATCGGCTGCCGTCCCGGCTTCATCGGTCCCGCCGGCCTGCCCGCCTCGATCCCCGTTATCGTGGATCGCAGCGCCGCGGTCGTGGCCGACTTCGCCTGCGGCGGCAACGCCGACGGCACGCACTACACCGGCGCCAACTGGGAGCGCGACGCGCGCGTGACCCGCGTGGCCGACATCCGCAAGGTGGTCGAGGGCGACCCGGCGCCCGACGGCAGCGGCAGCCTGGGCATCGCGCGCGGCATCGAGGTGGGCCACGTGTTCCAGCTCGGGCAGAACTACGCCGAGTCCATGCAGGCCACCGTGCTCGATGAACAGGGCAAGGCGCGGGTGATGTACATGGGCTGCTACGGCGTCGGCGTCAGCCGCATCGTGGCCTCCGCGATCGAGCAGAACCACGACGCCTTCGGCATCGTCTGGCCGGACGCGATGGCGCCGTGGCGCGTGGCGGTGTGCGTGATCAATCCCAAGGGCGATGCCGGGGTCGCGGAAGCCGCGGATTCGATTTATGCCGAATTGAAGTCGCGCGGCATCGACGTGGTCCTGGACGATCGCGGCCTGCGCCCCGGCCAGATGTTCGCCGACATCGAGCTGATCGGCATCCCGCACCGCGTGGTGGTCTCCGAACGCGGCGTGGCCGCCGGCACCTTCGAGTACCGCTCGCGCCGCGCCGCCGACAACGAGGCCCTGACCCGCGAGCAGGTCTTCGAGCGCCTGGCCTGAGCGGAACTCGACGCGCGCCGTTGTAGGAGCGCACCTTGTGCGCGACCGCGGAGACCGGGGTCGCGGTTTCCCGCAGGTCCGCGGTCGCGCACAAGGTGCGCTCCTACAACGGCGCGGCACCTGGGGCGTTCGCTGCCGCCCGGAAGCGCCGCCCGCGCCACCACCACGCCAGCGCCAGCACCAGCGGAAACACGTGGTAGACCGCCAGCACCGCGAACACCTGCGGCCAGATCGGCCCGGTGCCGGGAAAGCGCGTCGCCATGGCGCCCTCCAGCGCAAGCACCGTCAGCAGGGTTGCCAGCGCCATTGCGGCGAGATCGAAGCGCCGCCTTGCGGCACTGCGCGGCAGCTCGCGCGGGAAGTGCCAGTACAACCAGCCGAGGATGGCGAAGGTCGGCACGAACAGGATCAATGCGAGGTAGCGCACGGTCGAATCAGCCCGATGCCGGCGTCGTCACGGTGCGGCGCTCGCGATGGCGCGAAGCAGGTCTCCGACGTCCTTCGCCGCCGCCTCCCCCGGCCCGATGTTCGCGACCGGTTCGTCGCCCAGGAGAATCGCCCGCTCGTGGAACGTCGCCTCGCGCGGCAATCTTGCCATGACGTCGGCGGCTTCCTTGGGATTGTCGAACGCCTTGCTCCAGGCGACCCTGGAGCCGCTCGCGTCCAGCAGATTGAAGTGGAACTTGCCGTCCTCGCGGTACTGGACGAAGCGCGGCCCGGCATGGCCCTTGCGGCTCGTGCCAGCGGCGCGCGCGACAGGATCGCTCAGCTTGCGCAAGCCGACCGCGCCCCGCAGCGTCTCCATGAAGGGCGTGGCGCGCACGCGCGCCTTGGCGGCGCCCGCGCGCAGGACCTCCTCGATCCGCGCCGGATGCGCCACCAGTTCCTGGTACCGCTCGCGCGCCGGCGCCAGCTCGCGCTCGATCCGTTCGTACAAGGCCTGCTTGGCCTCGCCCCAGGCAATGCCATCGGCATACGCGCGGCGCATCCGTTCCGCCTCGCCGGCATCGGCGAAGGCCTGGTAGATCGTGTACAGGTGCGAGGCCGCGGGGTCCTTCGGCTCGCCCGGCGCCTGCGAGTTGGTCACGATGCCCGTGATCGCCTTGCGCAGGTCCTTCGCCGGCAGCCATAACGGGATCGCGTTGTCGTAGCTCTTGGACATCTTGCGCCCGTCGAGTCCCGGCAGCAGCGCGGTGGACTCGTCCACGCGCGCCTCGGGTAGGGTGAAGTACTCGCCGCCGTAGACGTGGTTGAAGCGCTGCCCCATGTCGCGCGCCATCTCGATGTGCTGGATCTGGTCGCGGCCGACCGGCACCTCGTGCGCGTTGAAGAGCAGGATGTCGGCCGCCATCAGCACCGGGTAGTTGAACAGGCCCAGGCTGATGCCAGCGTCGGGATCCTCGCCCGCCTGGGTGTTGGCATCGACCGCGGCCTTGTAGGCGTGCGCGCGATTGAGCAGGCCCTTGGCGGCGACGCAGCCCAGGAACCAGGTCAGTTCGGGGATCTCGGGAATGTCGGACTGGCGATAGAACCAGACCTTTTCCGGATCGAGCCCCAGCGCCAGCCAGGTCGCGGCGATCTCCAGGGTCGAGCGCTGCACCCGCTCGGGCTCCTGGCACTTCACCAGCGCGTGGTAGTCGGCCAGGAAATAGAACGACTCCACGCCCGGCTGCACGCTGGCCCGGACCGCGGGCCGGATCGCGCCCACGTAGTTGCCCAGGTGCGGGGTGCCGGTGGTGGTGATGCCGGTGAGGACGCGACGGACGGGCATGCGCGGGCGCTGCGAGGGAGAGTGACGGGCATTGTAGCGAAGGCCTGCGTGGCGGCCCGGATCGCGGTCTAACCCCGCGCGGCTCGGCACCCCGTTCAAACCTGCAGGCCCCAAGGAGAACCGCCATGCAACGCCTGCTGACCAGCCTGCTGCTCGCCGCCGCCCTGCCCGCCACGGCGGGCCAGATCGTCGACGTCTCGATCACCGACCTCGACAGCGGCACCACCCTGCCCGCGTACCCGCACGCCGGCCGCGACTACGTGGCCGGATCGCCCGGCCATCGCTACGCCGTCACCCTGGTCAACCGCACCGGCGGCCGCGTGCTGGCGGTGCTGTCGGTGGACGGGGTCAACGCGGTCAGCGGCGAGACCGCGAATCCCGAGCAGTCGGGCTACGTGCTCGGCCCGTGGGAGCGCGCGGAGATCCGCGGCTGGCGCAAGAGCCTCGACGAAGTCGCCGATTTCGTCTTCACCAGCGTGCCGGACAGCTATGCCGCGCGCACCGGGCGGCCGCGCAACGTCGGCGTGATCGGGGTGGCGGCGTTCCGCGAACGCTACCAGCGCCCGATCGCGATGCAGCCGCTGGCCAGCGCCGATGCCGAGGCACGGCGCGATTCCGCAGCCGAATCGGCGCCGGCGCCGGCGGCGCCCGCTTCCGCCGCGGCCGGCGCGCGCGCCAAGTCCGCGCCTGGCGCCAACCGCCAGGAACTGGGCACCGGCCACGGCCAGCGCCGCCACGATCCGGCGACCTACACCGCCTTCGAGCGCGAAAGCCGCCATGCGAACGAAGTACTGAGCCTGTACTACGACGCGACCGAAGCGCTGGTGTCGCGCGGCATCATCCCGCGGCCGTGCTGCGAGCTCGATCCGCAAGCGTTCCCGCAAGCCTTCGTGCCGGATCCGCCGGCGTACCGCCGCTGGCGCTGAACGCAGGATCGGCGCCGCCGCGAACCGGCGGCGCCTGCGGCGCTACTCGCGCATCAGGGTCGACTTGCCGAACAGGCTCTCGACCAGGTCCACGGCCAGCACCGCGGTGCGGTTGTGGTCGTCGTAGGCCGGATTGAGCTCGACGATGTCGACCGAGCCGATCCGGCCGGTGTCGGCGATCATCTCCATCACCAGCTGCGCCTCGCGGTAGTTGGGTCCGCCCGGAACGGTGGTGCCCACGCCCGGCGCGATCGCCGGATCGAGGAAATCGACGTCGAAGCTCACGTGCAGGTGGGTATCGGCGTCGATGCCCGCCAGCGCCTCCTCCATCACCCGCTTCATGCCGATCTCGTCGACGTAACGCATGTCGTAGATGTCGAGGCCGTGCTCGTTCACCAGCCGCTTCTCGCCCGGATCGACCGAGCGGATGCCGATCTGGCGGATCTCGCTGGCACGCAGCGCCGGCGCGGTGCCACCGAGGTGGGTGAGCTCGCGCGGGCCGATCCCGAACAGGCACGACACCGGCATGCCGTGGATGTTGCCCGAGGGCGTGATGGTGCTGGTGTTGAAATCGGCGTGGGCGTCGAGCCACAGGACCAGCAGCTTCCGGCCTTGCGCGTGGCACCACTGCGCCACCGCGGTGATCGAGCCGATCCCCAGGCAATGGTCGCCGCCGAGCAGGATCGGCAGGCGTCCGGCGGCGAGTTCGGCGGCCACCGCCGCCCGCACCGCCTCGTTCCAGGCCACGACCTCGGCGAGGTGCCGGTAGCCGTCCACCGGCGGCTGCATGGGATTGAGCGGGCCGAGCAGGTTGCCGCGGTCGGCCACCGCGAATCCGCGCGCCAGCAGGGCGTGGCCGATGCCGGCGACCCGCAGCGCTTCCGGTCCCATCGACGCGCCGCGATGCCCGCCGCCGACATCGGTCGGCGCGCCGATCAGGGAAATGGGCGGGAGGTTGCGCATGGCGGCTCGCGGGGACTGCGTAGGGGCGGCAAGGATAGCGGCGCGGCGGCGTGCGGGCGACGCGCTCAACGGCGATGGCTGGCGGCCACGACCTGGCGCAGCACGTCGGCGAGGTCGACGGGGCTGACGGTCTTGCGCAGCACGGCGGCGAACCCCGCATCCATCGCGACCTGGCGCGGCAACGGCCCGTTGTCGACGGTCAGGCAGATACGCGGCACCGAGGCGAACTCCGGCGTGTCGAGCAACGAGCGCGAGACCTCGGTGCCGGTGATGCCCGCGAGCCAGAAGTCGATCACCAGGATATCGGGACGCTCCAGCACCATCTCGGCCAGCATCGCCTGCGGATCGAGCACCGCGCGCACGCGCAGGCCCTGCGCCGAGAGCGACTCGCGCCACTGCTCGGCCTGCTGCGGATCGTCCTCGACCAGCACGACGTAGAGCGGCGCGCCGCGCTCATCGCCGGTCCGCGCGGCGCGCGCCACGCGCGACTCGCCGCCGCCGTCGCGCGCCGCCCTGCCGAGGGCCCGCAGCAGCATTTCCACGCTGCCGCCGAGCTCGTGGCACAGGGCATCGAGCGGGATGCGCAACGGGGCGATTTCGGCGTCCCATTCACCGAGGCGTTCGTCGACCCGGAACGCATGGCGTCCGAGGTCGGAGAAGCCGTAGGCGGGTGCCGAACCGGCCAGCCGGTGCACCAGCAATTGCAGCGCTTCCTTGGCCAAGATCGAATCGGGCGCCGCCAGCCAGCGTTCCCAGGCCAGCGCCAACTCGCGCAGCTTGTCCGGCAACGTCGTGCGGAAGCGCGCCACCAGGGCGTCGGTCGCCGGACTGCTGTCGCTGCGCTGGTCCATGACACCCCCGGAAGGGCCAGATTAGCACCGCCAGCCGGCGGCGCAGCGCGCAATTCACGCGCCCGCGACGAGCAGCAGCCCAGCGTCGGGCGTTCGCAGCCGCGATATCCTTTCGCCCGTACCTTTCCGGAGGATTTGCCATGAGCAGCCTGATCGACCAAGTGCTGGGTTCACTGGACGGCAACACGATCAACCAGATCGCCGCGCAACTCGGCACCAGTCCGCGCCATGCGGAAGGCGCGATCCAGGCGGCGCTGCCCCTGCTGATCGGCGCGATGGGCCGCAACAGCGCCCAGCCCGACGGCGCGCAATCGCTGTACCGCGCGATCGAGCGCGACCACGCCAACGTCGACCTCGGCTCGCTCCTGGGTGGACTGTTCGGCGGGTCCGGCAGCGCGCAACCGGGACTCGGCCAGGGCGGCGCCATCCTCGGCCACATCTTTGGTGGCCGCCAGCAACGCGCCGCCACGGGCCTGGGCAAGATGGCCGGCCTCGAGAGCGCCGACGCCGCCAAGCTGATGGCCATGCTCGCCCCGATCCTGATGGGCGTGCTGGGCCAGCAAACCACCCGCGGCGGCCTCGACCCCAATGCGCTGGGCGGCCTCCTGGGCCAGGAAACGCAGCGCGTCACCCAGGGCCTCGGCGGCGGCCTCCTCGGCGCCGTCCTCGATCGCGACGGCGACGGCGACGTCGACTTCCAGGACCTCATGCAAGCCGGCGGCGGCCTCCTCGGCAACCTCCTCGGCGGCAATTCCCCCCGTTGACCCGGTTTCTTCGGACGAACGGGCGATACGCACTGGATTCAAGGTCCCGCGTCCCCCGCCCTTAGCCCCCTGAGTCAGGGGGCGCCAGCCGGCCGCGCAGCGGCCGCTGGCGGGGGTGTGGAGGAATGCGCCAGCACCAGGCAGGAAAAAAGGGGGGCAAGGCACGGCTTCGCAATGCGAAGCCGTGCCTTGCCCCCCTTTTTTCCTGCCTGGTGCTGGCAGTCAGAGTCGAACTGACGACCTGCCGCTTACAAGGCGGCTGCTCTGCCAACTGAGCTATGCCAGCGCGGCCGCGATTCTCGCATGTCCTGCCCCGTGCTCAGAAACAGGCCGCCGGCTTCTCGCCGACCTCGAGCAGGTCGGGCAGGCGATCGCGCCAGTTGAAGGCGCTGTCCTTGCTCACGGCGAAATCCAGCCAATAGACCGGCAGCTCCTCCAGCCGCTCGGTGATGGCCGGGGTGAAGCCCATCGCCGCGATCTCGGCCCGGCGGCGCTCGGCGTTGTTGCGGTCGCGGAAGAGGCCGAGCGAGATCGTGTTCTGCTGCTCGCCCGCGGTCACCACGTAGTAGTCGCGCACGCCGCGCCCGTAGAGTTCGCGCGCCACCGAGAGGGCTTGCTCGCGGCTGGCCGGCGCCGGCAGGTAGACCAGGAATCCACGCGACTGCGAAGTCCGCGTCTCGCGCGTCCGCGTGCGCTTGACCACCGGCGTCAGCGCATTCAGCGCGCGCCGCAGGTCGCTCTGGGTCGGGAACGGCCCAAGGCTCAGGCAGCGATCGTCGCGCGCTGCGCCCGCGGGCTCCGGCGCGCTGGCGAGTTCCTCGGCGTTGGCGGCCGACGTGCCTTCGCGCTCCGACAGCAGCACCAGCGGCGCGACGCCGGGATCGGCCGCCACCGGCGCCGGCGTGCCCGCCCGCGGGGTCATGAACAGCCAGGCAGCGATACCCAGGTTGGCGGCCAGCAGCAGCAGCACGAGCAGTCGCGAAAGCATCGGGGGGCGGGATTCCGGCGGCGGTACCCGGCAATTCTAGCGGGCGTGGCGCAACATCCCCTCGAAGACCAGCGCGGGAACGATGCGCGCGCCCGGGTCGAGCAGTTGCGCCAGGGGCTCGGCGTCGCCGCCATGCAGGAACAGCGGCGGCGCCACGCCCAGTTCCCGCGTCGCCACCGACAGTGCGCGCCCGACCAGCGCCGCGGCGGCCTGCCAGCAGCCCGACTGCAGCGCGTCCTCGGTGCCGGCGCCGAAGGCCAGCACCTGCCCCTCGCGTTGCCAGCCGACCCGGCCGGTGCGGCCCAGGATCGATTCGCGCATCAACGCCGGTCCCGGCGCGATCAGGCCGCCACGGTGCAGGCCCTGCGCATCCACCAGGTCGATGGCCACGGCGGTGCCGCAACCCGCCACGAGGACCGCCCCGGGCTGCAGGGCCATCGCGCCGCGCATCGCCAGGTAACGATCCACGCCCAGCCGCGCCGGCTCGGCGTAGGCCGAACGCCATTCGCCGGCATGCGCGGGACTCGCGAGGCGCTCGACCTCGATGCCGGCGAAACGACGCGCCAGCGCGGCGCGCAGCGCGTCCACGGCTGCCGGCGCCGCAACCGCGGCCAGCAGGATGCGTTGTGGTTCCGGACCGGCGTCCCAGTCCGCGCCGGCCTCCTGCAGCCAGCCCGTTCGATCGTGGGCCACGGCCGCCACGGCGCCGAGGCGGCCATCGGTCGCCCAAGCCCACTTGAGGCGCGTGTTGCCGAGGTCAAGCAGCAGCCAGCGTCGCGCGGGAGCGGGGATCATCCTGCGCTTGTGCCTGCTTTCGCCGCCTGCCGCAAGCCCAGGCGGATGCTCAAGCGCGCGTCGCGGCGCGGCGGCCGAACTCGGCGCTGGACACGGCGCGCTCACGCCCGGCGGCATCACGCACCCGCAGCCGTCCCTGCGCGTCGACGCCCAATACCGTCACCGTTTCGCGTCGCGCGCCCTCGACCAGTTCCACCTCGCACCCGGCCAACGCATCGCTCCGGCGCCATTCGGCAAGGAACGGCGCCAGCCCTTCGCGCGCATAGCGATCGAGCGCCGGCAGGATCCCGTCGACCAGCGCCGTCGCGAGCGCCGTCCGCGGCGGGCGCGAGGCACCCGGCAGCGTGGCGAGGTCGATCCAGGGCTGGTCGATCGCCGCGCCCTGCCCCGCGGCCAACTGCACGTTGAGGCCCACGCCGACCACCGCGTGGCACGGTCCCGACGGCTCGCCGCCGGCCTCGACCAGCACGCCGGCCAGCTTGCGCCCGTCGGCGACCACGTCGTTCGGCCACTTGAGCGCGATCGCGGCGCCGCCCGGTTGCGCCACGGTGCGTTGCACCGCCACGCCCATCGCCAGGCTCAGGCCCGCCAGCGCGGCCGGACCCTGTTCGAAGCGCCACAGCACCGAGAGGCAGACCTGCGCCGCGAACGGCGAGTGCCACGCGCGCCCGCGACGCCCGCGGCCCGCATGCTGGTGCTCGGCCAGCAGCACCGTGCCCGCGGGTGCGCCGGCGGCGGCGCGACGCAGCAGTTCGCTGCTGGTGGAATCGATCGTCAGCGCGACCTCGAGTGTGGCCAGCAGGCGCCGGGCCGGCGCCGACAACGCGCGCTGCAGCGCCGCGGCATCGAGCAGTTCCAGGTCTCGCGCCAGGCGGTAGCCTGCGCCGCGCCGGGCTTCGATCGCCACGCCGAGGCCGCGCGCGCGCGCCAGCTGCGCCCGCACGGCCGCAGGCGCCAGCCCGGATCGTCGCGCCAGTTCGGCGACGGGCAGGCTGCGTGCGGGATCGAGCGCGCGCAGCAAGGCGCGCAGGCTCACGGACCGCCGCCGCGCCCCAGCCAGCGTCCGAGGATGCGCGCCCGTTCGAAGCGATGCTCGGTGCCGGCGGCGAGCCGCGAAAGGTTGCTGCGGTGGGTCCACGCGATGAGCAACGCGCAGGCCGACATCGCGACCAGCAGCGCGGGCCGATCGGCGCTCGCGGCGAACCAGGGCACCGTCAGCGGCAGCACCAGCGCCGCCGCCACGGTGGATGGGCCGACGTAGCCGCTGAATCCCAGCCCCAGCAGCCAGACCGGCACCACGACCAGCAGCGCGGCCGGCAGGATCACCGCGACGGCGCCGACCACGACCGCCGCGCCCTTGCCGCCACGGAATCCGAAGTACAGCGGCCACACATGGCCGACCGCGCAGGCGAAGGCGAGCAGTCCGGCCACGGGCAGCGCGGCATGGCCGCCGTCCGGCGGCAACCACGCAAGGCCCGCCGCCAGCGCGCCCTTGCCGATGTCGATCGCCACCACGCCCAGCGCGAAGCGCCAGCCCTGGGTGCGCAGCGCGTTGGTGCCGCCGGCATTGCCACTGCCCTGGGTGCGGATGTCGACCCCGCGCAGGCCGCCCAGGATCAGGCTGCCCGAGAGCGAACCCAGCAGGTAGGCCGCGAGCACCTTCGCCAGCAGGATCACCACGCTCACGCGCCGGCCTCGGCGACGAGCGGCACGGCCTCCTGCACGCCGACCACCAGCGAGCCCGGTCCCGCATGCGCGCCGATCGCCACGCCGGTCTCGATCAGCCAGTCGCCCTCGATCGAAGGCAGCAGCGCGCGCAAGGCCGCGCGCAGGCGCGCGCCCTCCTCGGCGCAATCGCAATGGCCCACCAGCACCCGCCAGCGCCGGGTGGCGTCGAGCCGGCGCGCGACCGCGGCGGCGAAGCGCTCGGCGAGGCGCTCGCGCCCCCACAGGGCGCCGCCGACGCCGAGCCGGCCATTGGCCTTGCCGCGGATGATCGGCTGCATGCGCAGCAGGCGCGACAGGGGCAGCGCCAGCGCCGGCGCGCGCCCCCCGCGCACGCCGTAGGAAAGGTCGCGCACCACCGCGTAGAAGTGCGTGCGCGGCACCATGTGCCGGACCCGCGCCACGATGCGTTCGGCGCTCCACCCCGCGAGCGCCGCGGCCGCGGCATCCATCGCCAGCAAGCCCTGCGCGGCCGCGCCGATGCGGCTGTCGACGATGTGGGTGCGGCCGCTGGCGATGCGGGCCGCGGCGCTCTCGGCCGATTGCAGCGTGCCCGAGAGCGCGCGCGACAGGCCCACGTACACCAGCTCGGCATGGTGCGAGAGCAGGAACTCGAACATGCGGCGGAAATCGCCCGGCGGCGGCTGCGAGGTGCGCGGCGGCACCGGCGCGTCGCGCAGCTCGGTGTAGAACTCGCGCGGCGACAGGGAGACCTTGTCGAGGAAGTCGCGCGCGCCCAGGCTGATGCGCACCGGGACCATGTGGATCGACAGCCGCTCCATCTCCTCGGGCGGGATGTCGGCGCCGGAGTCGACCACGATCGCGACGCGCTCGCGCGACTGCGCCGCGCTCTCGGCCTGCAGGTGCATGTCGTCGGCCTTCTGGCTCGAGAGGCGGCCGAAGCGCGCACAGGCCTCGAACAGCTGCGCCGGGTGGTCGACGTGCGCATGCACGCGCACCTTCTCGCGCGTGCCGGCCAGCACCAGGCTGTCGAGCGTGAGCGCGAGCAGCGCGGCCTTGAGCCCGCCACGGTCGACCGGGTCGGCACTGACCACGCATTCGGTGCAGTAGCCGTGCACTTCGCCGCCGCCGTGCAGGGCGGCGGGCATGGCGTCGACGCCCGACTCGGCGAGCTCGCCGCCCGCGTCGGCCTCGTCCACCGCATGCCCGGCGCGGATGTAGTCGCCGATGCCCTCGAGCAGGTCGACGAAACCCAGCGCCCCCGCGTCGACCACGCCGGCGCTGCGCAACACGGCGAGTTGTTGCGGCGTGTCGCGCAACGCCTGCTGCGCCCGCGCGAGCGCGCGCTCGAAGGAACTGCGGAAGTCGCGCGCGCCGTCGTCGACCGCATGCCCCCACTCGGCGGCGAAGGCCTGGATGACCGACAGGATGGTGCCCTCGCGCGGCTCGGCCAGCGCCTCGCGCGCCAGTCGCGATCCCTCGGCCGCGGCGGCGGCCAGGGCCGCGGGCGTCAGGCGCGCGCTGCCGGCGAGGCGTTCGGACAGGCCCTGGAAGAACTGGGCCATGATCGCGCCGGAGTTGCCGCGCGCGCCGTCGATGGCCTCCGAGGCCACCCGGCGCAGGACCTCGCCGGCGTGGCCGCGGCGACGCTCGCGCACCACGCCCAGCATCGCGCCCAGGGTGAAGGCGAGGTTGGTGCCGGTGTCACCGTCGGGCACCGGGAACACGTTGATGCGGTTGATCTCGTCGCGGCGCGCGATCACGCGCTGGATTCCGGCGGCGAGCGCGCGGCGCAAGGCGTAGCCCGACGTGCGTTGTCCTTCCGAACGACGCGGCAGCGGCATGGCGGGTACGGTGCCGAGTGCGACGGTCTGCATCGAGCCTGGGATCCGGAGTGTGCGGGTCCGGACGGGGACCGAGCCGGATCGGGCCCCGATCGCGACCCGTTCCCCGCTCGATCGCGGGATTCGGCGCCACGGCCGCGGCGCGGCGAGTGTATCGGCGGCCGCGGCCGCCGGATGCTGCGTTGCAACGCGGAACTCGCGGCACGCCGGCCGGTCTATCCCCCGATGCCAGGTGCTTGCGGGT
>Ga0209477_1001387_pt1 | contig 14846 bp, 10 predicted proteins | sample KloWWTupernatant_FD_187180 | JGI IMG/M metagenome (GOLD analysis project Ga0209477, IMG submission 187180) | Active sludge microbial communities from Klosterneuburg, Austria, studying microevolution and ecology of nitrifiers - Klosterneuburg... | ecosystem: Engineered > WWTP > Aerobic digester >... | reverse complement strand
CTGCGCCGCGCCGACGAGGCGCGCCGCAACGGCGAGGAGGCGAAGGCCGTCACCGACGGCATCCTCTCCCGCCAGCCGGGCCACATGCTCGCCCTGCGCGGCCGCGCCCTCATCCTGTCGAACCTGGGCGACATCGAGGGCGACCGCCTGCGCTTCCCGGAGGCGATGCGCATCTACGAGGCGGCGGCGCGCGACTACGAGAGCTACCTCAAGGTGGACGCGGGCAACACCATCGCCTGGAACAACCTCGCCGCCCAGCGGCAGATCCTCGCCAACTACAACGATGGGCTCGGCCGGCCGCGGGAGGCCCTGCGGCAATTCCGCGCCGCCTCCGTCGCGGCGCGCAGCGGCGGCATGACGCCCGTGCGGGCCTCGAACGCCGCGAGCGTCTTCCGCAACATCTCGCGCCTCGAGGCCGATCTCGGCAACCGGGAGGCGGCCCGGCAGGCGATCGCGGAAGGCGCGCGCCTCATGGAACTCGCGATCCGCGACTCCCCGCCCGGCTCCTTTCGCCGGCAGGTCTGGTCCGACTGGCGCAACCCGACCGAGGCCCACGTCGACTTCATCAACGGCGACTTCGCGGCGGCTCGCGACAAGGCGGCCCGGTCGATCCGCGTCCTGGAAGGCCTCAAGACGGAAAACGCCGTCCAGCAGCGCAACCGCGACTTCTTCCTGGTGGACGCGCTCGCCACCGAGGCGATGGCCCGCTACCAGCTCAAGGACTTCGCCGGCGCGGAGGCCGCGATCGGCCGCAGCCTCGCGCTGCGCCGGGGATTCCCCTACTTCAACGTCTTCCAGGAGGTGAGCCTGGCCGAGGAGCAGACCCTCCACGCGCTCGCCCTCGCGCGGCTGGGCCGCCAGGCCGAGGCGCGCGAGGCGCTCGCGCCCGCCCTCGCCTTCCTCGGGAAGCTCCCGGAGGCGAACCACCGCCAGCCCTGGCTCGCGGTGCGGCTGGCCCAGGCGCGGCTCGCCCAGGCGCTGGTGCAACCCGCCGAGGCGCGCGCGCATCTCGCGGCGGCGGCGAAGCTGCTCGACGACCTGACCCCCGAGGCGAGGAGCACCGCCTCGCTCACGCTGATCCGCAACGAGATCGCGCGGGAGATGGCTGCGCGGCGGTAGGCGCCCTCGCCGGGGCGTCCTCCGCAACGGCCGAGAATCGTCCGGGCCGGGGGCTCGAATCAACGAGGATCAGCGGCCACCACGCATCGCGTCGAGGTTGCCCTGCCAATCGAGCGTGCCTCGGTGGCGCCGGATCTCCTCTTGCTGGCGCAGGCGCAGCAGCGTGCGCAGGCCGAGCTCGACGACCTCGCGCTTGGTGCGGGCGCCCGTGGCCCGGAGGGCGTCCTTCATGAGCCTGTCGTCGATCTCGATCGTCGTGCGCATGACTCTCTTTCGATGCAAGAGCGGCACTCATTATGGCAAGCCCATCGCCCGATTGCCGTAGAATTTCCCATCGCGTCACCCGCGATTTTCCCTCCCCTCCCAGGCCCGAACCCGCCATGCCCTCCATCAGCCGCCGGTCCGACCAGCTCGGCACCGAAAACGCCTTCGTGGTCCTCGCCGAGGTGGCCAAGCTCCAGGCCGCCGGCAAGGACATCGTCTCGTTCTGCATCGGCCAGCCGGATTTCCCGACGCCGGTGAACATCCAGGACGCGGCCGTGGCCGCCATCCGCGGCGGCAAGCACGGCTACACGCCCTCGGCCGGCATCGCGGAGCTGCGCGAGGCCATCGCGAAGTACGTCTCGCGCACGCGCGGCGTCGCCGTGTCCGCGGACGACGTCGTGGTGGGCGCGGGGGCGAAACCCTTCATCGCCTACGCGATCCTCTCCGTGACCGACCACGGCACGGGCGACGAGGTGATCTACCCGAACCCCGGCTTCCCGATCTACGAGTCGCAGGTCCGCGCCATGGGCGCCGTGCCCGTGCCGATCTACCTGCGGGAATCGCGCGGCTTCAACTTCGATCCGGCCGAGCTGGAGGCGAAGATCACGCCGCGCACGAAGCTCCTCATCCTCAATTCCCCGCAGAACCCCACGGGCGGCATCGTGTCGCGCAAGGACATGGAGGCCATCGCCGCCATCCTCGAGCGCCACCCGCAGGTGTGGGTGTACGCCGACGAGATCTACTCGCGGCTCGTCCACGACGGCGCCTTCGCCTCGCTCGCCTCCATCCCCGGGATGCTCGAGCGCACGATCATCTCCGATGGCGCCTCCAAGACCTGGGCCATGACCGGGTGGCGCCTTGGCTACGCCGTGAACAAGGCGCTGGCCCCCGTGTTCACGCGCTGGGTCACCAACACCGACTCGTGCGCGTCCCAGATCAGCCAGTGGGCGACGGTCGAGGCGCTGGAGGGCCCGCAGGACGCGGCCGAGAAGATGCGCGAGAGCTTCCGCCAGCGCCGCGACCTCATCGTGGGGCTGCTGAACCAGGTGCCCGGCGTCACCTGCCAGAGCCCGGGCGGCGCCTTCTACGCCTGGCCCAACGTGACGGAAGCCTGCCGCCTGGTCGGCGCGAAGGATTCGGAGGAGTTCCGCGTGCGCCTCCTCAACGAGAGCGGCGTGGCGGCGCTGGCAGACATCCACTTCGGCCCGCGCGTGCCGGGCGAGGGGCAGCACATCCGCTTCAGCTACGCGGCTTCCAACGAGGCGATCGAGAAGGGTGTCGCGCGCCTGGCAGACTTCGTCCGCCGCAACGCGAAGTAGGGCGTTGCCCTAGCGCCCGCGCGGCGGGCGCAGCGCGCGCTCGCCGAGCTCGAAGAGCGCGTGCACCGCGAGCGCCAGCGCCGCCGCGGGCAAGGCCCCGGCCGCAAGCTGCGTCGCGTCGTTGACCGCGAGCCCCTGCGCGATCCGCTCGCCGAAGCCGCCGGCGCCCACGAAAGCCGCGATGGTCGCCGTGCCCACGTTCACCACGGCCGCCGTCTTCACGCCGGCGAGGATCACGGGCGCGGCGATCGGCAGCTCCACGCGCAGGAGCGCCTGCCGCGGCGTGAGCCCGAGGGCCAGCGCCGCGTCGCGCAGCCCGCGCGCCACGCCCGAGAGCCCCGCGTGCGTGTTGCGCACGATGGGCAGGAGCGCGTAGAGGAAGAGCGCGACGAGGGCGGGCGCCGCGCCGATGCCCATGAGCGGCACGAGGAGCGCGAGGAGCGCGAGCGACGGGATGGTCTGCACGACCCCCGCGAAGGCGAGGAGCGGCTGCGCGAAGGCGCGCACGCGCGCGGCCACGAGGCCCATGGGAACGCCCAGCGCCACCGCGGCCACGAGCGAGGCGAACACCAGCGCCGCGTGCTCCGCCGCCAGCCGGGCGAAATCGGGCGCGAACACGGCCTCCCACAGGCCGCGCGCGGCGCCGCCCGCCCCGCCTTCCAGGTACTCGCGCGCCACGCCCTCGAAGGGCACGCGATCCAGCTCCGCGCGGGCGTTGAGCGCCGTCATCGCGCGCTCGTCGATCCGGCCCGCCAGCGCGTTCCACGCGGCAAAGGCCCCGGGTTGGCGCGCGGGCAGGTCGAGGCGGTGCAGCACCACGGCGTCATAGCGCGGGAAGAAGGCGCGGTCGTCGGCGAGCACGCGGATCGCGTGGCGCGCGATCTTCGCGTCCGTCGTGTAGAGGTCGATCGCGTCCACCTCGCCCGCTGCCAGCGCCTCGTAGGCGAGCCCGTGGTCCAGCCCCCGCGGGCTCGCCTGCGGCAGCGCGTAGGCGGACCGGAGGCCCGGCCAGCCGTCCTCGCGGCGCAGGAACTCGTGCGAGAGGCCCAGCCGGAGATCCGGGTGGCGCGCGAGATCGGAGAGGCGAGCGATGCCAAGCCTTGCCGCATCGGCCTCCCGCATGCCCAGCGCATAGCCGTTCGAGAAACCCAGCGGCACGCTGGCGGCGAGGCCCAGCGGCGCGAGCCTGCGGTTGATCGCCGCGAGGTCGAGGGGGGCGGGCTCCTTGAGGATCTCGCGTGCGATCGTGCCCGTGTACTCCGGGTAGGCGTCGATGTCGCCGCGCGCGAGCGCCGCGAAGACGATCGCGGTGTTGCCGAGCCCGGGCCGATGCTCCGCGCGGCTGCCCACGCGCGCGGCCGACTGCACGAGCAATTCGGCCAGCACGTAGGACTCGGTGAACCGCTTGGAACCCACGCGCAAGGCATCGGCGCCGCCCGCGGGAAACGCGGCCAGGGCGAAGAGGAGGCAGGCGAGCCGCGCGGGGAGGGCCGTCACGGCGCAAAGGATACGCCGCGGCTCAGCCGCGCGGCGCGACGAGGTAGATCCCGAGCCCGACCATCACGAGGCCGGAGACGAGCTTGAGCACGCGGCCCTCCTTCTCCTGCAGCCGGTGCTGGGAGAGCGTCACGACGCCGATCGTGAGCACCATCACGTCGTCGACCATGTACATGAGGTTGTAGAGCAGCAGGTAGCCATAGTAGTGCCAGGGGTCGAGGTTCCCCAGCGTGAGGATGCGCGTGTAGAGCGCCGGGAGGCCCGAGGTGCACACCAGCTCCACCACCTGCACGAGCAGCCCCAGCACGACCGTGCCGCCGACCGCGAGCGCGAGGCTCTCCTCGTTCATCAGCGCGCGGATGCGCTGGTAGATGCCCGGCTTGGCCGACTTCGGGATCGAGAGCGAGACGCCGCGGCCGAAGGCGAGGAAGTCCTTCATGTTGATCCCGCCGGCGACGAGCGCGATTGCGCCCAGCACGATCTCGGAGGCGCGCGAAAGCCCGATCAGCAGGAACAGGTTCAGCCACGCCGCCATGAACACGAAGTAGGCGACGCCCTGCACGATGACGAAGGTGCCGGCGATGGCCACCATGCGCCGCCGGTCGCCCACGGCGGCGAGCATCGAGATCATGAGGATCAGCACCCACATCGAGCAGGGGTTGAAGCCGTCGAGCAGCCCGATGGCGATGGTGAAGAGGGGAAGCCCCACCTCCTCCAGGCTCACCGACTTGCCGATCCACGGGATTTCCACCACGCCCGCGGGTGCCGCCCGCTCCGGCGCCGCTCCGGCAGGCGGCACGAGCAGCGCGCGGATGGCGGGGCCGGTCGCCTCCTCGTCCTGGAATCCCACCAGCACGCGCCCATTGGCGTGGAAGGTCGGCACCGAAATCCCGCCGCCGGGCGTGCGCTGCGCCAGCGTCTGCAGCGCCTCGATCGCCCCGCGGTCGCGCGCGATGTCGCGGATCACGATCTCGAGGCCGGGATCCTCGGCCGCGAGCTTCGCGAGGAACACCTTGGCATCCGCACAGTGCGGGCAGCTCTCGTGGACGAAGACCTCCAGGCGCGCCGACGGCGCGGCGAGCGCGGCAGCCGCGGCGAGCGCCAGGAGGACGGCGGCCAGCCAGCGAAGGGCGCCCCCCCGAAAGGCCGCTGGCGAAAGGGATGCGCGCGGGAGCATAGTGGAGGCGGCACCCGGCACCTGCGGCCCTGCCGCCATGGATATTGTCAGCCTCCCCATCGCCGACGTCCTGACGAGCCTCAAGACTTCGCCGGAAGGGCTCGCCGCGCCCGAGGCGGCGCGCCGCCTGGCGGAGTTCGGCCCGAACCGCATCGAGGCGGTGCGCGGCCGGCCGCTGTGGCTGCGCTTCCTGGGCGAGTTCGCGCACTTCTTCGCGGTCATCCTGTGGGTGGCCGCCGCGCTCGCCTTCTTCGCCGAGACGCGCAATCCCGGCGAGGGCATGGGGGAGCTCGCCGCCGCGATCGTGGCGGTCATCGTCGTGAACGGCGCCTTCTCCTTCTGGCAGGAGTACCGCGCCGAGCGCGCGCTCGCGGCGCTGCGCCGCCTGCTGCCGCCGCAGGCGCGGGCGCTGCGCGACGCGAGCCTCCAGGAGACGCCGGCGGACGAGCTCGTGCCGGGCGACATCCTGCTTTTCGAGGAAGGCGACAGCGTCCCCGCCGACTGCCGCCTCGTCGAGGCCGCCGGGCTGCGCGTGAACCTCTCCACGCTCACGGGCGAAGCGCTCCCGAAGTCGCGCACCGCCGAGGGCATCGTCGACGGCAACGCGCTGGAGGCGAGGAACCTGCTGCTCGCGGGCACCTCGATCCTCTCGGGTCACTGCCGCGCCGTGGTGTACGCGACCGGCATGCGCACCGAGTTCGGCCGCGTCGCGCACCTCACCCAGTCCGCGGGCGAGGAGGCCTCCCCGCTCAAGCGCGAGATCACGCGGCTCACGCGCCTGCTCGCCGCGTTCGCGGGCCTGCTCGGGCTCGCGTTCTTCGCCATCGGCACCGCCATCGGCCTGCCGTTCTGGGACAACGCCATGTTCGCGATCGGCATCATCGTGGCCAACGTCCCGGAGGGGCTGCTGCCGACGGTGACGCTCTCGCTCGCGATGGCCACCCAGCGCATGGCGAGGCGAAACGCGCTCGTGCGCCACCTTCCTGCCGTCGAGACGCTGGGCGCGGCGACCGTCATCTGCTGCGACAAGACGGGCACCCTCACGCAGAACCGCATGTCGGCGCGGGCCGTCCACCTGCCGCGGCTCGCCGCCCCCTCCACGGACCTGGCGCTCGCCGCGGGCGAGGCGCACCTGCTGCGCAACGCCCGCCTGTGCCATTCGCTGCGGCGCGGGCGCCGCAACGGCGCCGAGGGCTGGCTGGGCGACCCGATGGAGGCGGCGCTCGTCGCGTTCGCGGGCGATGGCGAGGGCGATGGAGATGGCGCGTTCGAGCGGGAGCCTGCCGACGAGCTCGCCTTCGACAGCGAGCGGCGGCGCATGTCGGTCGTCGTCCGCCGCGACGGCGAGCGCTGGCTCTACTGCAAGGGCGCGCCCGAGGTGGTGCTGCCGCTCTGCGACCGGATCGAGGAACAGGGCGCCACGCGAGCGCTCGACGAGGCGGCGCGGCGCGCCATCACCGCGGCGCAGCTCGCGATGGCGGAAGGCGGCCTGCGCGTGCTGGGTTTCGCGTGCCGCCCGCTCGCGCCGGGCGAGCGGCCGGAGGAGCGCTGCCTCGCCTTCTCCGGGCTCGTGGGCCTTCACGACCCGCCGCGGCCCGAGGTGCCCGAGGCGGTGGCGCGCTGCCGCACTGCCGGCATCAAGGTGATCATGGTGACGGGCGACCACCCGCACACCGCGCTCGCCATCGCGCGCGACGTGGGGCTCGTCGCCACCGCATCCCCGGTCGTCGTCCAGGGAGCGGCGCTGCGCAAGACGACGCCCGCGGAACTGCAGATCGCGCTGGACGCGCCGGAGATCCTCTTCACGCGCGTCACGGCCGAGCAGAAGATGCGCGTGGTCGAGGCGCTCAAGGCCAAGGGCCACGTCGTGGCCGTCACCGGCGACGGCGTGAACGACGCGCCGGCGCTGCGCACGGCGCACATCGGCATCGCCATGGGCCTCTCCGGCACCGACGTCGCCAAGGAGGCCGCCGACGTGGTCCTGCTCGACGACAACTTCGCGAGCATCGTCAACGCGATCGAGGAGGGGCGGGCGGTGTTCGACAACATCCGCAAGTTCCTCGCCTACATCCTCACCTCCAACATCCCGGAGCTCGTGCCCTACCTCGCGCACGTGCTGGCGCGCATCCCGCTGCCCCTCACCGTGATCCAGATCCTCGCGGTGGACCTGGGCACCGACATGCTGCCGGCGCTGGCCCTCGGCGCCGAGCGCCCGCACCGCGAGGTGATGCGCCGGCCGCCACGCCCGGCCGGCGAGCGGCTGCTCAACGGGCCTCTCCTCGCGCGCGCCTACCTCTGGCTGGGCATGCTGCAGGCCGCGGCCGCGATGGCCGCGTTCCTGCTCGTGCTGCGCGCGAGCGGCTGGCAGTGGGGCGAGATGCCCGCGCGGCTGGACCCGGCCTACCTCGAGGCCACCACCGCCTGCCTCGCGGCGATCGTCGTCGCGCAGGTCGTGAACGTGTTCCTCTGCCGACACCCGCAGGAGCCGGCGCTGCCCTTCCGCTACGGCGACAACCCGCTTCTCGTGGCCGGCATCGCCTTCGAGGTCGCGCTCATCCTTGCGATCGTCTACACGCCGGCGGGCAACGCGCTCTTCCGCACGCGTCCGCTGGGCGTCGGGGCGTGGCTCGCCATGATCGCGCTCGCGCTCGACATCGGATTGCTCGAGGAACTGCGCAAGCTCGTGGCGAGGAGCCGCCGCCGCGTCAGCCCGGGGGACGGAAGTCCGGCGTGAGGATCGCGCCCTCGCGCTCGAGCGCGCGCTGCAGCGCCCCGACGTCCACCGTCCGCGCGCTGCCGCCGTCCGCGACGCTCGCGGCCGCACCCGCGCCGGCCGCCTCGCCCAGGGCCATGCACGGCCCCGCGACGCGCACCGAGGCCTGCGCGGCGTGCTCGGCGGAGAGGTTTCGCCCCGCGACCAGCAGGTTGTCGAAGCCCCTCACCACGAGACAGCCCCAGGGGATGCCGTACCACTCCCCATCGGGCAGGAACTCCCAGGCCGTGGCGCGGCCGCGGCCGTGCTCCTCCAGCGGCCAGGACGAGCACGCGATGCGGTCGGCGGGCTTGCCGCAGCCGCGCACCTGCGCCTCGGAGAGGACCGCCTCGCCGTGCACCAGGCGCGTCTCGCGCACGCCCACCCGCGCCCCGATGTCGATGACGCGCGCGTTCGCGAAGCCCGGGACGTACTTGCGGAACACCTCCTCGTACAGGCGCACCTGGCGCCGGCCCTCGCGCTCTGCCTCGGAGAGGTCGCCCGGGTCGACGAGATCGAAGGGCGAGCCGTCCGGGCGGCCGAGCTTCGTCACATTGAGGTGCGCCACGCCCTCGATGGGGTTGAGGTGCACGCCGGTCGCGGTGCGCGCAAGCGCGTGTCCGTCCGCCACCGCGCGCTCGAGGCACTCGCGGATCTCGGCGCGCGTGAGCTGCCCGGCGCGCACGGCATCGACGCCGCCGAGACGGAACATCGCCGAGCCGTACTGCGTCTGGCCGTCGCGGCCGATCTCGAACCCCGCGCCGGCGCGCGCCGCCACGTCGCCGTCGCCGGAGCAGTCGACGACCACGCGCGCGGCGATGGCCCCGCGACCGCCCTTGTTCTCGACGATCACCGCCGTCACGCGCGAGTCCTCCTTCGCGACCGCGACGGCGTTCGTGTGCAGCATGACGGTCACGTCGTGCGCCTCGGCCATCTCGTCGGCCACGCCCATGAGGCGGACCGAGTCGTAGGGCACGCCGACGATGCGGCCGTGGCGCGCGGGCGCCCGCAGGGCGTCGACCCTCGCGAGCCGCTCCTCCAGCTCGAGGCACATGCCGCCGACCACGCGGCCGAGCCGGCCGTCGTCGACGACCGCGTGGATGCCGCAGAGGCCACCCAAGGTCACGATCGTGAGCGTGCCGCCGAGGCAGCCGTAGCCCTCCACGAGGAGCGTGCGGGCGCCGGCCCGCGAGGCGGCGCACGCGGCGGCGATGCCCGCGGGCCCGCCGCCCACGACCAGCACGTCGGGCTCGGCGATCACCGGGACCTCGCGCGCCGGCTCGCGGATCGCGCGGGCGTTCAAGGCGGGCAGTCCTTCTCCGGCGCGACCAGCACCGCGCCGGCCGTGATGGGCTGCACCACCCGCTCATAGATGTGCAGCCAGCCGCGCTCGTCGGCCGGGCGGTGCGCCGGCGCTGCCCTTCGGCGCGACTCGAGCTCGGCCTCGTCCACCTCCAGCCTCACGCGGTGCGCCACCATGTCGATGGTGATCCGGTCGCCGTCGCGCACCAGGCCCAGCGGTCCGCCGAGCGCCGCCTCGGGCGCGACCTGCCCGATGGCGATCCCGCGGTTCAGGCCCGAGAGCTGCCCGTCCGTGATGACCGCGACCGTCGTGCTGAGCCCGGCGCCATCGACGGCCGCGACGAAGCCGGATGCGAGCGCCATGCCGGGGCCGCCGCGGCAGCCCATGCCCGCGAGCACGGCCACCGTGCCCGGAACCAGCCGGCCCGCGCGCAACGCCTCGAGCGCCGCCTCCTGCGAGCCGAACACGAGCGCCCGGCCCTCGAAGATCGCCTGCTTCGCGCTCGCGTCGCCGAGCTTGAGGATCGACCCCTCCGGCGCAAGGTTGCCCCGCATCACGATGACCGAGGGCTTGCGCGAGACCGGATCGTCGACCGGGCGGATCACCGGGCCTGGCACCGGGGCGGCGGCGATCTCCTCGCCCCACGCGCGGCCCGACACGGTGAGGGCGTCGCGATGCACGAGGCCGGCCAGGCGCTTCATCACGCCGAGCGTCCCGCCGGCCGCCTCCAGCTCCTCGATGCGCGTCTCCCCGTTCGGGCGCACGGCCGCGAGGAGGGGAACCCTCGGCCCGAGCCGGTCGTAGAGCTCGTAGATGTCCACCGGGCAGCGCGCCTCGGAGGCGATGGCCTGCAGGTGGCGCACGAGGTTGATCGAGGCCGAGAGCGCGAGGCCCGCCATCACCGCGTTCTCGAAGGCCTTCGGCGTGAGGATCGCGCGCGGCCTCAGGTCTTCCTGCACCATCTCCACGATGCGCCGGCCGGCCGCCCGCGCGAACACGAACATGCGTTCGCCGTTCGCGAGCACCGGCGTGCTGCCCGGCAGCGCGAGGCCGAGGGCCTCGGCTGCGACGTGCATCGTGTTGGCCGTGCCCATGCCGGCGCACACGCCCGGGCCGCGGATCGCGACGTCGCACAACGCTTCCAGCCGCTCGATCGAGATGTGACCGGCGCCCAGCTTGCCGACGCTCTCGTACACCTCCTCGATGTCCACCGCCCGGCCGTCAAGCTCGCCGTGAGGCTGGTAGCCGCAGGCAACGACCAGCGTCGGGATGTCCAGGCGCGCCGCCGCCATGAGCTGGCCGGGCCCGGTCTTGTCGCAGGAGGCGAGGCACACCATCGCGTCGAGCATCGCTCCCTCGACCTGCACCTCGATGTCGTTCACCAGGAGGTCGCGGCTGGGCAGGATGTAGCGCCCCTGGCGCCCCGCGCTCGTGATGAAGTCGCTGGGCGCGGCGGTGCGCACCTCGAAGGCGAGCGCGCCGGCCGCGCGGATGGCCTCCTTCACGCACGCGGCGACGCCGTCCAGGTGGCTGAAGCACGAGGAAAGCTCCGAGGAGGTGTTGATCACCGCGACCTTGGGCCTCTCGAGGTCGGCGTCGGTGAGGCCGAGCGCCTTCCACTGGGCGCGGCGGACGGCCCAGCGGGGCGTGCCGGGGGCGAAGTTGCTTCGCAGCGGGCGCTTCGGAGGGCTCATGGGCGCGGCTTCCTCGCGGGTTGCGATGGGGGCGTCGTCTGCCTCGCTGTCGAGCCGCGGATCACGAGCTCGTTGGGCAGGCACTTGTGGCGGACGGGTGCGTCGCGTTGGTCGATGCGCGCCAGGAGCAGATCGATCGCCTGCGCCACCATCAGCTCCATGGGCTGGCGCACCGTCGTGAGGTCGTAGGCGCCCCAGGAGGCGATCTCGATGTCGTCGTAGCCCACGATCCAGAGGTCGTCGGGCACTCGCGCGCCGCGCGCGCGTGCGCCGTCCATGGCTCCCATGGCGAGCACGTCGTTCACGCAGAAGATGGCGTCGGGCGGCGAGGCGAGCTCCATCAGGCGCGTGACGGCCTGCTCGCCGCTCGCGTGCGAGAAGGTCTCCGAGCGAAAGTAGTAGTGCGGGGGCAGCTCCCGGTCCAGCCGCTCCAGGCTCTTCCGGAACCCGCGCTCGCGGTCGCGAATGGTGCTCGCGCGCGGAATGCCGCCGATGAGCGCGATGCGCTCGCGCCCGCAGGCGACGAGGTACTCGGCCACGCGCCGGCCGCCGTCGAGATTGTCGCTGGAGACCTGGTCGCTCGCGTAGTCGGCGACCGTCCGGTTCAGGAGCACCACCGCCGAGCCCTCGGCGTTCACCTCGCGCAGGAACTCGGACTCGGCCGTGGCCGCGGTGAGGATGACGCCGTCGACGACGCCCTGCCGGAACGCGCGGATGGCGGGCGCGTCGCCGCCATGGTCCGAGTCCCACACGATCATGCGCCGGCCCAGGCGGGCGAGCTGCGCGCCGATCGCTTCGAGCATCGCGGGATAGAGCTGGTACGACAAGCGCGCGACGACCACGCCGATGGAGTCGGCGCGGCCCGCCCGGAACGCCCGTGCGGCGGCATTGGGCTCGTAGCGTGTCTCGGCGAGGACCTTGAGGACGCGCTCGCGCGTCTGCGGCCTCACCCTCGGGTCGTCGCGCAGCACGCGCGAGACCGTCGCCTGCGAGACCTTCGCAAGGCGGGCGACATCGTGGCTCGTCACCGAGCCGCTCGGCTTCGCCCCCTTGATCCGGCCCACGCTAGTCGAGCGCGATGTTGTTGTCGCGGGCGACCTTGCCCCACTTCGCGATCTCGTCCTTCACGTACTTGTTGAACTCCTCGGGCGTGCTGCCGACGATGATCGCGCCCAGGTTCTGAAGCTTCTCGGCCACGTCGGGCATCTTGAGGATGCGGTTGATCTCGACGTTCAGGCGCTTCACGATCTCCGGCGGCGTGCCGGCGGGGACCATGACGCCGCCCCAGGAGACGGCCTCGTAGCCCGGCAGCGTCTCGGCCACAGTGGGCAGGTCCGGCATCGAGTCCAGGCGCTTGGTGCCCGTGACGGCGATGGCGCGCAGCTTGCCGTTGCGCACATGAGGCAGGCCCGCCACGGTGGTGGGCAGCGCAACCTGGATCGAACCGCCGATCAGGTCGACGATCGAGGGCGCGTCGCCCTTGTAGGGCACGTGCTGCATCTTAATGCCGCCCAGGGCGTTGAGGAGCTCGCCCGAGAGGTGGTTGGAGGCGCCCTGGCCCGCCGAGCCGAAGCTCACCTTGCCCGAGTTGGCCTTTGCGTAGGCGACGAGCTCGGCGATCGAGTTCACGGGCAGGCTCGGATTCACCACGACGACCTGCGGCACGATCGTGGTGAGGGTGACGCCCTGGAAGTCCTTGATGGCGTCGTACGGCAGCTTCTTGTAGACGACCGGGTTTAGGGCGTTGGGTCCCAGGTTCGCCATGAGCATCGTGTAGCCGTCCGGCGCGCTCTTGGCGACGAACTCGGTGGCGATGATGCCGTTGGCTCCCGGCTTGTTCTCGACGACGACCGACTGGCCGAGGATTTCGTTCAGCTTCGCGGCGATGAGCCGCGCCGTCACGTCCGAGGCGCCCCCGGGCGGGTAGACGACGATGAACTTGATGGGCTGCCGGGTGGGCCAGCCCTGCGCGCTCGACGCGAGCGGCAGCGCGAGGCAGGCGCAAAAGGCCAGGACGAGCCTGGCGAGGGTCGTGGCGAATTTCATGGTTCTCCTCCTTGCGTTTGTGTTGCCCATGGGTCGGCGCCCTAGAGAACGCCCTTGCGTTTCAGCTCGGCAATGCGCCCGGCGTCGAGGCCGAGTTCCTTCGTCAATACGCGCTCGGTGTGTTCTCCCAGGACCGGCGGCCCCGCCCCGTACTCCAGCGGCGTGCGCGAGTAGCGGATGGGGTTCGCCACCTGCGGCACTGCGCCCGCGGCGGCGTGCGGCAGGTCCATGCGCAGACCGCGGTGCACCACCTGCGGATCGGCGAACACCTGGTCGATGGTGTTGATGGGGCCGCAGGGCACGCCCTCAGCCTCGAGGATGGCCATCCACTCGGCTGTTGTCCTCGCGCGCATCGCCTGCGCGATGATCGCCACGAGCGCGTCGCGGTTCGCGAGCCGGGACCGGTTGTCCACGAAGCGCGGCTCCATCGCGATGTCGAGCCCGGCCACCGCGCAGAACTTGCGGAACTGGCCGTCGTTGCCGATGGCGAGGATGAGGTTGCCGTCCTTGGTGGGAAACGCCTGGTAGGGCGTGAGGTTGGGGTGGGCGTTGCCCCAGCGCCTCGGCACGGTTCCCGAGACGAGGTAGTTGAGATTGTGGTTCATGAGCCAGGCGACCTGCGCGTCGAGGAGGGCCATGTCCACGTACTGGCCCCTGCCGCTCGCGTCGCGTTCCCGCAGCGCCCCGAGGATCGCCACCGCCGCATACATGCCGGTCATGATGTCGGCGATGGGCACGCCCGCCTTCTGCGGGCCGCCGCCGGGCAGGTCGTCGCGCTCGCCGGTGATGCTCATGAGCCCCCCCATGGCCTGGATCATGAAGTCGTAGCCGGCGCGAGCGCGGTAGGGCCCGGTCTGGCCGAACCCGGTGATCGAACAGTAGACGAGGCGGGGATTGGCCGGCGCGAGCGACTCGTAGTCGAGGCCGTAGCGCTTCATGTCGCCGACCTTGTAGTTCTCGACGAACACGTCGCACTTCGCGGCGAGCGAGCGCGCGATCTCCTGGCCCTCGGGCCTGGCGATGTCGAGCGTGATCGACCTCTTTCCCCGGTTGGTGGAGGCGAAGTAGGCAGAGTCGGTGGTCTCGCCGCCGTCCTTCGCCCGCAGGAAGGGCGGGCCCCAGGCGCGCGTGTCGTCGCCCGTGCCGGGCCGTTCGACCTTGATCACCTCGGCGCCCAGGTCCGCGAGCACCTGCGTGCACCAGGGGCCCGCGAGGATTCGCGAGAGGTCGAGGACGCGGACGCCGGCGAGCGGGGCGCTCACTTGTCGAGCAGAATGCCGGGGTTCAGGACCCACTTCGGGTCCAGGGTGCTCTTGCCGGCGCGGATCACTTCGCGGAAGAGCGGCGGGACTTCCGCGTCGTACCACTTGCGGTGGTCGGGCCCCAGGGAATGGTGGTGCGTGATGGTCCCGCCCGCGTCGCACATCGCATCGGAGGCTGCGGACTTGATGGCCCAGAACTGCTCGACCAGCCTCGACTTGTCGCCGAGGGCGTGCCAGGTGAAATAAGGCGCCGGGCCGTCCGGGTAGACGTGCGTGAAGCGCACCGTGCAGGTGCCGGGGCGGCCCGTGATCTCGCGGATCGCCTTCAGGGTGCGCTCCTTCACGCGCGCCTGGAACTGCATGTAGCGGTCCCAGGTGATGCAGCTCTCCATCGTGTCGCGCATCACGCCGCG
>Ga0209477_1001386_pt1 | contig 14846 bp, 9 predicted proteins | sample KloWWTupernatant_FD_187180 | JGI IMG/M metagenome (GOLD analysis project Ga0209477, IMG submission 187180) | Active sludge microbial communities from Klosterneuburg, Austria, studying microevolution and ecology of nitrifiers - Klosterneuburg... | ecosystem: Engineered > WWTP > Aerobic digester >... | reverse complement strand
AGAATGTTTGGTGCAATGGGGCGGAACGGTGTAAATATCAGGGCTATTGCACAAGGTTCATCTGAAAAAAATATTTCAACAGTTATTGCGACAAAAAATGTAAAAAAGGCAATAAACGTATTGCATGAAGAATTCTTTGAAACAACTTTTAAGCTAGTCAACTTATTTATTTCCGGAACAGGCAATGTTGGCGGAAAACTATTGGCACAAATAAATCAGCAAGCCGAATTCTTAAAAGAAAGAATGAACTTACAGTTAAGAGTTGTCGGATTGAGCAACAGCCGCAAAATGCTTATTGACGAAGAGGGAATTCCATTGGATAATTGGAAAGAAAAACTAAATGATGGAAATCCTGCAAGTTTACAGGGTTTTGTTGATGAGATAATTAACCGAAACCTACGCAATTCAATTTTTGTTGATATCACCGCCAATGATAAAGTGGCTGGAGTGTACGATCAATTATTAGAAAATAGTATTTCAGTTGTTGCTTGTAATAAAGTAGCAGCTTCATCTGCTTACGATAATTATAAAAAGATAAAAGACCTGGCAAGAGAATTCAACAGTCAGTTTTTGTTTGAGACAAATGTTGGTGCAGGGCTACCTGTCATTGCTACATTAAATGACCTAGTACATAGCGGTGATAGAGTGCATAAAATACAAGCAGTATTAAGTGGAACATTGAATTTTGTGTTTAATAATTACGATGGCACAAGGAAATTTGCTGACGTAGTTAAACAAGCACAAGATGAAGGTTATACAGAGCCAGACCCAAGATTAGATTTAGGTGGCACAGATGTAATGCGGAAGATTATGATTCTTGCAAGAGAAGCTGGTGTAAAAATAGAAATGGATAATATTGCCAATAACTCATTTATGCCACCAGCTTGTATGCAAGGAACTGTAGAAGATTTTTATAAAGAAATGGCGAATGAAGAAGAACATTTTAAAAAATTGGTTAAGGAAGCTGATGCTGCCGGATGCAAATTGAAATTTGTAGCTTCCTTTGATAATGGTAAAGCATCAGTAGGGTTACAGCATATTGATCCTAAACATGATCTTTACCATTTATATGGAAAAGACAATGTGGTGTTATTTTATACAGACAGATACCCTGAACAACCTCTTGTGATTAAAGGAGCAGGTGCAGGAGCAGAAGTAACTGCTAGTGGTGTATTCGCAGATATTATAAGAGCAAGCAAAGTTTAAAGGCCTCCCTTGAACTCCGTTCGTTCCCTTTCAGGGAACTCGGAAGGAGGGGCTTTCGAATCACAAAATTTAAAAATTTTTACAAGAATTGTAAATACATAAATTAAAGAATTGGAACCGATAAAAGAAAAAGGAAAGTTTACAAATTCGGAGACTAAAGTCCCCCATACGGGGGATTTAGGGGGCTCAGTTAAAGTACATAGTCCCGGAACTGTTGCAAATCTTGTTTGTGGGTTTGATATTTTGGGAATGGCATTGAAAGAGCCATATGATATAATGGAGCTGACTTTAATTGATGAACCCAAAGTCATTATTCATAATAAGGACAATTTCAACTTACCAACTGAACCTGAAAAAAATGTGGCAGGTGTTGTATTATTATCCATCATAGAAAGTATGGATAATAAAATTGGATTTGAAATTATAATTGATAAACATATCAAACCCGGAAGCGGAATTGGTTCCAGTGCAGCAAGTGCCGCCGGAGCAGCAGTAGCAGCTAATCATTTATTAGGAAATATATTTTCTTCCGACGAAGTGGCACAGTTTGCCATGAACGGTGAAAAATTGGCTTCGGGTGTAAAACATGCCGATAATATTGCTCCCTGTATTTTAGGTGGAGTAAGTTTGATTCGTTCTATACATCCGTTAGATATTATTCCGCTTTCATCGCCAGATTTATTTGTAACAATTGTACATCCGCAAATAGAAGTAAGAACTTCTGATGCAAGACAAATTCTGCGTCAGCAAGTTTTATTAAAAGATGCTATCAAACAATGGGGAAATATTGCAGGATTGGTAACAGGATTTTTAAAGAATGATGTTGACCTGATTGGCCGTTCATTGGAAGATGTGATCATAGAACCTGTACGCAGTATTCTTATTCCGGGTTTCGATGAAGTGAAAAATAAATGCAAAGAAGCCGGTGCTTTGGGTGGTGGCATTTCAGGTTCTGGGCCTTCCATGTTTATGCTAAGTAAGGATAAAAAAACGGCTGAAGCAGTTGAAACAGTTATGAAAGAAGTGTATGAACGAATCGGAATTGATTACAATACCTATGTAACAACAATCAATAAGAAAGGTGTAGAAATAATGAGTTAAATATTCAATGATCAATAAACAATATTCAATTTTCAGTGAAGTATTACAGCACAAATAAAGAATCGCCAATAGTTGATTTTAAAGAAGCGACAATAAAAGGACAGGCGCCGGATAAGGGATTATATTTTCCGGAAGTAATTCCCCAAGTTGATAAAGAACTTATCAATAAAATTGAAAGCACCTCGAATGAAGAAATTGCATTCCGTGTCATCAAGCCATATGTAGGCAATACGATTGATGATGAAAGTCTTTTTCAAATTGTTTCTGAAACGGTGAATTTCCCAATTCCATTGGTAGAAGTAAATGACAAAATTTCGTCACTTGAATTATTTCATGGCCCAACATTGGCTTTTAAAGATGTTGGTGCTAGATTTATGAGCCGTTGTCTCGGCCATTTCCTGAGTCAGAACACTGAAAGCAGTATAAAACGTAATGTAACAGTTCTCGTTGCCACTTCCGGCGACACCGGTGGAGCTGTTGCCAATGGTTTTTATGATGTAGAAGGAGTAGATGTAATTATACTTTATCCATCGGGAAAAGTAAGCCCTGTTCAGGAAAAGCAGTTAACAACACTTGGCAAGAATATAAAAGCATTAGAAGTACAAGGAACATTTGATGATTGCCAGCAAATGGTGAAACAAGCATTTACAGATAAGGACATTAAAGAAAAATTATTTCTCACTTCTGCCAACTCTATCAATGTAGCCAGATGGCTGCCGCAACAATTCTATTATTTCTTTGCATACAAACAATGGAAAGAAAAGAATAATCCACCTGTAATATCAGTTCCCAGCGGAAATTTTGGAAATATCTGCGCTGGAATATTAGCCATGCAATCTGGCTTGCCGATTAAGCATTTTATAGCTGCTTGTAATGCAAATGATATTGTTTCAGAATATTTGGATTCAGAAAAATTAATCCCAAGACAATCAGTTACTACATTATCCAATGCCATGGATGTAGGCAATCCGAGCAATTTTGTTAGGATACTAGAAATCTTTCATCACCAGTTTCCCGAATTAAAAAGCAAATTAAGCTCATATAGCATTTCTGATAAGGAAACAATGAAAACGATTGCTGAAGTCTATCAAAAAGAAAATTATATTCTTGATCCACATGGCGCAGTTGGTTATTTATCATTACAGCGTTACCTGAATGACAATCCAAATGAAAAAGGAATTTTCCTCGAAACTGCACATCCGGTTAAGTTTCCGGAAGCAGTTGAAAAAGCCACTGGTCATTTTATTAGTATTCCGGATTCGCTTTTACCAATTATGAAAAAAGACAAGCTCAGTATCGTCATTCCTGCTGATTATTCAGCTTTGAAAGATTTTTTACTGAATAAATCTTGAATAAAAACAACTCTATGCTAGCAGCAAAGGATTACATACTTAAAAATCGGCTTGCTATATTTGACTGGTCTGTATTAACAATTAGTTTTCTGCTGGGTTTTATTTTCCCTACAATCACTGATTTCATAAATGATAAAGGTTTTTATCACTGGATGCTAGCTGCATTACTATTTTACATTTGTGGTGCAGCATTAAAAGATTTACCACTGAGTTATCGGCTCTCTCATTCAGCTAAAACAATAAAACCTGTTTCGTATACTATATTTCTAGTTATTGGCCACTGGCTAATTATGTTAATGGTTTTTATCCTTTCAGAAACGGAGCTACGCAATATATTCCACTTACCAATTGCAGCGAATAACGAAACAAGCTTCCAATCAATTATAATTGCAATATCAGTATCTTCTTTTATTACCTGGCTTGTTTATCGTGGCAAAAGCAAGCGAAAACATAGCAGGATATTTTCTGATGATTATTTATTCCGGAGAGAGTTGTTGGCCGATTTCTTTTTAATTATCGGAGTAGCTATACTATCCTTTGTGTTTTGGGAAAAAGGTGCAATGGCCATGTTAGCTAATGCTAAAACTCAAACCATAGGCGACATTTGGTTCCTCTTTCTTTTCCTTTCTTTTCTTTTTTTATTTTTCTACCTACCATTACGTTATTTATTCTTTATGGAAGGTGCTAATAAGGTCAGCAATCGGAATAGACTTTTCCTGATTTTTGGTTTTATGTTACTGAAGGCACTATTTGAAATGCTGAATATTTGATATGTGTGCATATTTGTTACAGTTATATTCTGTTCTTAATTTTGCATAGATTATGCAGGACATTGAACCCTTTTATAACTGGCAGCATATTTACATAAGTGAGGAAGACGAAAAATCGCCATTCTATGGGAGAACATATTCCCAATTTGAATACTCCCAAACTGTTTACAATTATTATATCCATCCGCTGTGGGATGATTTTGGCAGCCGGACACTTTACCTTAAAGTATTAATTGCAGATTATGAAGAGAAGTATGCAGTATTAGAATTAATAGGAGAGTGGAATGATGCGATAGAAAACGATATCATGGAATTAAAAAGGGAGGTGCTGGAAAAGTTTATGGAGGAAGGGATTTATAAATTTGTACTTATTACAGAAAATGTGTTGAATTTTCATAGCGATGGAAAAGATTACTACGAAGAGCTACATGAAGATGTAACAGATGAAAATGGCTGGGTGGTTTGTTTAAACATGCCGGAACAAACCCAGTATGATTTTAAACAGGCACATTTAAACCAGTTTATCGAACTGAAGGAACTTGACAACTGGAGAATCTACAGACCCTTTCATTTATTCAAAAAAATTGATGCTGAATTGATGAATCGTCTGGAAGGCTAAACATATCAGCTTTTTTGGCTGAACTTTCTAGCTAAATCTTTTGTTATTTATTGGCTGTTGGATAGTACTTTTGCACATATTGATTACACTTAAGAAAGATTTATATGAAATGGTCTGAACTGTTTACTTCTTCGATTGGCAAAAAGTGGGTGATGGCATTGACGGGTATTTTTCTTATTCTTTTCCTTATTGTACATGTAAGTTTGAATGCTACTATCTGGGCTAATGATGGCGGCAAAATGTTTGAAGCCGGAGCTCATTTTATGGGTTCAAATGTTGTGCCCCGTATTTTAGAAGTTGGGTTAATGCTTGGTATTCTCTTGCACATTGTGCAGGGGATAATGCTTGAGATACAAAATCGCAGCAAGAGGAAAAAAGGATATGCTGTTTCGATGGGAAATAAAGGAAGCAAATGGTACAGCCGCAGCATGGGTTTGTTGGGTACTATAATATTGTTATTCCTGATAATGCACTTTATCCATTTTTGGATACCAAATCGCAGTAATCAAGGTTGGTTATTAGGCCCGGAAATTTCTTTGTATGAAAAAATGAAAGAAGTTTTTCAAGTTAACTGGGTTGTGGTCTTATATGTGCTAGGGTGTATTTCATTAGCATGGCACTTACTGCATGGTTTTCAAAGTGCATTCAGAACAATTGGCGTTAGCAATAAAAAATATCTTGGCTTATTAAATGCTGTTGGAATTGGCTTTTCAATCATCGTTCCACTGGCATTTGCATTAATGCCGGTTAGCTTTTATTTGGGTTGGATAGAATAGTAAATAGGCAATAGTGAATAGGAAGAAAGTCCGGAGGGCTTAAATGTTGGTAGCTCCGGGTGAAACCCGGAGAATGAAAGTTGTAGAATGTACTTGAACCCTTTAAGGGTTCAATAATAAGTTGAATAGAATTACAACAGTACAAGAGTGCGACGCAAAAGAAGATGATAGTAGTACTGAAGTTCGGTAAATAAAAATTATACATTTCAATAGAAGAGTATGTTGAATTCAAAAATTCCTGCCGGAAAAATGGAAGATAAATGGGTGGACTATAAAGGCCATTGTAAATTGGTGAACCCGGCTAATAAAAGAAAGCTAGAAGTTATTATTGTTGGTACTGGCCTTGCTGGAGCTTCTGCTGCTGCTTCGTTGGGAGAACTGGGTTATAAAGTAAAAGCTTTTTGTTTTCAGGACTCTCCGAGAAGGGCACATAGTATAGCGGCACAAGGTGGTATCAACGCTGCAAAGAATTATCAGAATGATGGTGATTCAACATTCCGTTTGTTTTATGATACTGTAAAAGGTGGTGACTACCGTGCTAGAGAGGCTAACGTACATCGTTTGGCTGAAGTGAGTGTAAATATTATTGATCAGTGTGTAGCGCAGGGAGTACCTTTTGCAAGAGATTACGGGGGATTATTAAACAATCGTTCCTTTGGTGGTACTCAGGTAAAAAGAACATTTTACGCTGCCGGACAAACTGGTCAGCAATTATTGATAGGAGCTTATCAGGCATTGGAAAGACAAGTGGCATTGGGAAATGTAGAAATGTATAGTCGCCATGAAATGCTTGATGTGGTAATGATAGATGATAAAGCAAGAGGAATAATATGTCGTAATCTGATAACAGGGGAACTGGAACGTTTCTTTGGCCATGCTGTTTTACTTTGTACTGGTGGTTATGGTAATGTATTTTATTTGTCAACCAACGCTATGGGCAGCAACGTAACTGCAGCTTGGAAAGCACATAAGAAAGGAGCCATGTTTGGTAATCCTTGCTTTACACAAATACATCCAACTTGTATTCCGGTAAGTGGCGATAATCAGTCTAAGTTGACGTTGATGTCTGAATCATTAAGAAATGATGGACGTATCTGGGTGCCGAAGCAAAAGAACGATACCAGAAAAGCAAATGATATTCCGGAAGAAGAAAGAGATTATTATTTGGAAAGAAGATATCCGGCTTTCGGAAACTTAGTGCCAAGAGATGTGGCATCTAGAGCTGCTAAAGAAAGATGCGATGCTGGTTATGGTGTAGGTACAACGAAGCAAGCTGTTTACCTTGATTTTAAACATAACCTGATTAACAAATACGGAAAAACAGAAGCTCAGAAACAAGGTATTGAAAATCCTGATTTGGAAACTTTAATTCGTTTGGGTAAAGAAGTAGTGAAAGAAGAGTATGGTAATCTTTTTGATATGTATGAAAAGATAACCGGCGAAAATCCATACGAAGTGCCAATGAGAATTTATCCAGCGGTGCATTATACCATGGGTGGCCTATGGGTAGATTATGAATTGATGACCAATGTAAAAGGTTTGTATTGTTTGGGCGAAGCAAACTTTAGCGATCATGGTGCTAATCGTCTTGGCGCATCTGCATTGATGCAGGGTTTGGCCGATGGTTATTTTGTGATTCCATACACGATAGGTAATTACCTGGCAGATGAAATTAGTGTGAATCCAATTCCAACTACTCATGAAGCTTTTGAGCAAACAGAAAAAGCTGTGAAGGATAGAATTGATACGTTGATGAATATTAAGGGTAAGCAAACTGTTGAAAGTTTCCATAAGCGTCTTGGAAAAATAATGTGGGAGAAATGCGGTATGGCCCGAAATACACAGGGATTAACTGAAGCTATTTCGGAAATACAACAATTGAAAAAAGAATTCTGGAGTGATGTAAAAGTTCCCGGTGAAATAAATGAAATGAATCCTGAACTGGATAAAGCAGGCCGAGTTGCTGATTTTATTGAGTTGGGAGAGTTGATGTGCAAAGATGCTTTACAGAGAAATGAAAGTTGTGGTGGTCATTTCCGGGAAGAAAGCCAGACCGAAGAAGGCGAAGCTAAAAGAGATGATGATAACTTTGCTTATGTATCGGCTTGGGAATATAAAGGTGAAAGCAATTGGGAATTAAATAAAGAACCTTTAGAGTTTGAAGTAGTGAAGCTGACACAAAGGAGTTATAAATAAAATTATTAACGAACTATATTACGTTTTTATGGAGCATTACAATATGAATCTTACGTTGAAAGTCTGGAGACAGAGAAATAGCAAGTCAATAGGTAAATTTGAAACGTATTCTGTTAGTAATATTTCTTCCGAAATGTCTTTTCTTGAAATGATTGACGTTTTAAATGAAGAACTTATAAGAGAAGGAAAAGACCCGATTGCATTCGACCATGATTGCAGAGAAGGAATTTGTGGCGCATGTTCAATGTATATCAATGGTCGTCCGCATGGCCCATGGCATGCTAACACTACTTGCCAGTTACACATGAGGGCTTATAAAGATGGCGATACCATTGTAATTGAACCATGGAGAGCCAACTCTTTTCCGGTTATTAAAGATTTAGTGGTTGATAGAACTGCATTTGATCGCATTATTCAAGCCGGAGGTTATATTTCAGTTAACACTGGTAATGCTGTGGATGCCAACGCAACACCTATTGAAAAAGATAATGCTGATGCCGCATTTGCAGCAGCAGCTTGTATAGGTTGCGGTGCTTGTGTAGCAGCTTGTAAAAACTCATCAGCTTTGCTCTTTGTTTCAGCTAAAGTTTCTCATTTGGCTTTGTTGCCACAAGGAAATCCCGAAAGAAAATCAAGAGCCATGAATATGGTAGCTCAAATGGATAAGGAGGGATTTGGTTCTTGCACCAACACTGGTGCTTGTGAAGCAGTTTGTCCTAAAGAAATTTCAATTGAGAATATTGCAAGGCTTAACCGGGAATATATGATGGCGGGTGCTGTTTCTGATAAATAAGTTTGTTATTATATTATTTCAAAGAGGCTGCCTTACATAAGAGCAGCCTCTTTTTATTGCAGTTGTTACATTGATTATCGAATCAATGTAACAACTCCTTTTCTAATAACGGATTTTTGAGTTTTTTCATCAAATGCCTGAAAACTCCATACATAAACACCGGCTGGCTGAAATTCGCCATTCACTTTTCCATCCCAACCGAATCCTCTTTGCGAAGTGGTAAAAATTCTATTTCCCCAACGGTTAAAAATGCTGAAGTCTTTTAACAAAATAGTACCTGGGAAATATGGTTTTAGTTGATCATTGCGACCATCATTATTTGGTGTAAACGCAGTTGGAATATAGATATCGTTATATTGAATCACTTTTATAATTACCGAATCTTCCGCACTGCAACCTTCACTATCAGTAGCGGTTACTTTATAAACTATATCTTGTAATGGTGTGGCAACAACATTTTTTGAAGCACTATCCACCAACCATCTTGAAGGACTCCATTTGTAATCTGCAACCGGGCCGGCAGCGGATAAAAAAACAGTTTCACCAATAAGAATCGTTGCAACTGTAGGCGAAGCGGAAATTTCGAATTGTTCAATATCAACCTCCTTTGTTATTTCTTTACCTGAACAAGTTCCAACAGAAACCGTACTCAATTTTACATCGTATTTTCCAGGAGTGCTGAATGTATGAATCGGATTCAGATCTGTCGAGGTTATTCCATCACCAAAATCCCAGACAAACTGAACGTTGTTTTCCAATAATTCTTTGCTTGTATTTGTAAACCGAACATAATTAGAATCGCATCTTATAACAAATTCATAACCTGCTGCTCCAAATATGCCGCCGGGTTTTACAAATCTTGATCGTCGAATTCTTGCACAGGAAAGTGATGAAGTCATTGTCAGTGTTACATTATACAGCTTATCATCAGGAACAAAAGTGTGTACCGGATTTTGCAATGCGGAAGTTGTTCCATCACCAAAATCCCAATCCCAGGTAATAGTGCCGGGCATAGAAGTGAAGCTATTAAATTGTACTTCGCCATTACAAGTACCAACAAGCGAATAATTAAAAGTATTACTCGCATCATAGGCCACATCATTTATAAATGATGGTGAACTGAGATAAGCCGTATGCGGAGCTGTGCTTATTTGTGTTTCATTGAAGCTAACATTTGGTGCTTTTACATTAGGGCTGTTTATTACACCTACCGTTAGGCTTTGTTTGAAAACATATATTTTTTCATCGGGCCCTAACTGTATACCAAAAGGATTACCCACCGTAGGAATGGAAACAACAGAAGCTTCAATAGCAGCAACAGTCGTTAATTTAGCTTCAATCTGATCAATTTTTCTTGCTCCGGGTCTTGTTATATAAAGAAATCTGGAATCTGGCGAATATTCGCAGCCGATGTATAATGAATTAGGTGTAGTAACAGATTTTCCGTTTGATATTTGTCCTGTTGTGTTATCGAAATCAAATAGCTGAATAAAATTAGAAACCCCACCAATTACTTCCTCCAAAGGGAAATGCGTTTGACAAAGTTGCTTACCATCAGGACTGACTTTCATATAGCCAGTATTGGTTAAAACAGAGTAATTTAAAATGATGCCTGCAGTAGAAACAACAGCTGTTGGTTGTAATCCACTGCATGTTATTAGCCACGAACGAAAAATATTTGAATTATTATCGTTTGTAATTAACCATACATCTACTCCGTTTGAATGACGCACTGCTGTTACCCTTTCAGTACAGGACTGCCATAATAATTGATTTTTTACAATCACTTCACCATTCCCACCTTGCATATTCATATCTACAATAGAATAGTTGTAACCTTTTGTAAAATTCCCTTCAATACCATCAGTTGTAAAAATGTAAAACAAATTATCGCTGCCGGGTTGCTGCACTATCAAACCAGACTGGCAAGCTGAAGGGTGTCCGGCAAGAGCATCTCCATTTACCATTATTGAATGTGCTTTATTATAAACAGTAACTCCGTTTGTGTAAAACAGTAAACTACCTGTTGCATCAGAGATTGTAGAGCATCCTTCATCCGTAATCATAGCACTATTTTGGAGTGCTACTGGAACCGTTTGCGAACCTGTTAAATTAAAATCCAAGCCAGCCTGTCGTCCCAAATACCAGATATTATTCTGCTGAGCGTTAATAAATAGAGTAGAGGAAACTATAAGAAAGAGAAGTAAGGGTAATCTTTTTTTCACCTGAAAGTCTTAAATCAACGTATATATTAGGTCTGTCCTTGCAAAAATGCCACTTTTCTGCGGAATTAACAGCATTGGATAACTTTAAAGCAATAAAAGGCTGAATTTTACGATTTTTAACTAAATACACTGCTATTGAGCTTGTTAGGAAGAATATCCAGTATCTTATTGTTGACACTGATTGCTTACAAAAGCAGTGCACAGATTCCTGCACCTAACATTGGTATTTCTAATCTTCGACAGAAAGTTTTTAGTACAAAAACCGACAGTTTAAAGATTGATACAATAAGCATTATACCTAACACATTTTCGATCCCATTTGTTGCTGCGGCTGATTATCGATTAGATTTTGTTAGTGCAACTTTATTCTGGATAAAAAAACCTGCTACAGATAGTGTAACGATTAGCTATCGGGTATTTCCATTTAAATTAAATCCAGTTGCACAACGTATGGTCTATGATAGTGTAATAAATAATTTTTACATAAAACCGATTGAAATAAATAAAGGTCTAGCTAATTCTCAAAACAAGATTTTTGATTTTGGCACATTAAAAGCGGAAGGCAGCTTTGGAAGACAAATAGGGTTTGGAAATAGTCAGGATGCGGTTATTAACTCTACATTAAATCTACAACTAAATGGAATGTTGGGTGATAGTATTGAAATTAATGCTGCTATTACAGATAACAATATACCAATTCAACCAGATGGGAATACACAACAGTTGAATGAATTTGATCAGGTTTTTCTTCAATTTAAAAAGAAGAACTGGCAGCTAAATCTTGGCGATTTAGATATCAGAGAAAATAAAAGCTACTTTCTGAATTTCTATAAACGTTTGCAAGGTGTTTCATTTCAAACAACAAACCGATTGTCAAAATCAGTTCAATCGAACACACTGGTAAGTGGATCAATTGCAAAAGGGAAATTCACCAGAAACATTCTAGAATCATTAGAAGGCAACCAAGGACCATACAGGTTAAGAGGAGCAAACAATGAATTCTTTTTTATTGTGCTGGCCAATACAGAAAGAGTATTTTATGACGGTGAGCTTTTACAAAGAGGAGAAGATCAGGATTATGTAATAAACTACAACTCTGCTGAAATTACTTTTACACCCAGAAGGATGATTACGAAAGACAGCAGGATTCAGGTAGAGTTTGAGTATGCAGATAGAAATTTTTTGAATGCAAATTTATTCCTGTCACAAGAATTTGAAATTAATAATAAACTAAAAATAAGGCTTGGCGCATTTAATAATAGTGATGCAAAGAACTCCTCCATCAACCAGGTATTAGATCCAAAACAAAAACAATTCTTAGCTGATTTAGGTGATAGTGTACAAAGAGCCTTTTATCCTGCTGCCTTTCTTGACACCTTATCTCCCGGAAAGATTTTATACGAGAAAATATATATAGGAGCTGATTCAATTTATCAATATTCAACTGTCCCGAATGTGGCGATCTATAATTTGTCATTTGTAGATGTAACACAAGGAAGTGGGGATTATGTTTCTGATTTTAATGGAGCTAATGGGAAAGTATATAAATATGTTGCACCAATTGCAGGAATAAAACAAGGTAGGTATGAGCCTGTACAGATATTAGTAGCTCCAAAAAAACAACAGATTGTTAATCTTGGTGTTGATTATGCAATCAGCCCAAACACTAATGTAAAAGTAGAACTTGCAACAAGTAGTACAGATGTCAATACTTATTCATCAAAAGATAATGGGGACGATAGAGGGTGGGGAGCAAAGTTTCAATTGACAAACGAAAAAATGATCCGTAAGGACAAAAATCTATTACTTTCCACCGCATTGGAGTATGAATATGTAGATAGAAAATTTAAGCCACTAGAAAGATTAAGAAATGTAGAATTTACAAGAGACTGGGGATTAGGTATAAATACAATTCCTATTCCGGCAGATGAAAATATTATCCGTACTTCAATAGGTTTAAAGAATAAAAATAATCATGCTTTCAACTACCAATTTATAAACTATAATCGTAGCGATAATTATAATGGCTTTCAGAACCGTATTCAGCATAATGCAATCTGGAAAGGCTGGACTCTTGCAAATAGTATCTCACTCACAAACTTTAGTTTGCTAAATAATAAGGGAAGTTTTTTAAGGCCGTCAATCGACATCAGCAAAGAATTAAAGCAATTGAATAATTGGCGGCTTGGTTTTTCGTATTTACAGGAACAAAATAATTCAAGGTTTAAAAACACAGATACACTTATTCCTGGTTCCTTTTCTTTCGACATCTATTCCGCCTATTTAAAATCTGATGAAAGTAAAAGAAATAGGTATCGGCTAACCTTTTTTACCCGTTCTGATAAATATGCTGTGTTTAAAGATTTTGTGAGAGGCGACAGAAGCTTGAACCTGAACCTACAAACAGAATTATTGGCCAATGCAAAACGACAATTATATATTAATACAACTTTTAGAAAGTTGAAAGTATATAATATCGCCGTTTCAAAACAACAGGAAGATGAAACAATATTGGGAAGAGTAGAATATGTAATGAACGAGTGGAAAGGATTATTGACCGGTAATATGTTATATGAAGTAGGAGCAGGACAGGAGCAGAGAAGAGATTTTGCCTATCTAGAAGTTCCGGCAGGGACAGGGCAATATGCATGGAATGATTATAATAGTGATGGTGTGCAACAACTAAATGAATTTGAGCTGGCCGCTTTTCCAGATCAGGCAAAATTTTTACGAATATTTACGCCGACAAATGATTTCATAAAAGCAAATTATACCACATTCAATTATAGCTTCACTATAAATCCTCGTTCAGTTTTATCTTCTCCCGATTTGACTGGGGTTAATAAATTTTTATCTAAACTAATAATTATTACATCATTGCAAACCAGTAAAAAATCAATTGCAAAAGGTAGCTTCGAATTTAATCCTTTTAAATATGGAATTAGTGATACAGCTTTGGTGACATTAAATACAACTATACTGAATACTGTTTCATTTAATCGGATGAATAATAAATGGGGAGTAGATTTTACGAATCTCAGAAATAATGGCAAATCACTGCTTACTTATGGTTATGAAACAAGGAAATTGAACGACTGGCTTATGAAGTTGAGGTGGAATATAAACCGCTCCGTTCTGATTACTTTAAATGGGAAGAAAGGACAAAATGAATTGGAAACGCCACAATTTGCAAACAGAAACTACAAATTAAATATTTATAATGCAGAACCTTTTGTAACCTTCATTAAAGGAACAACTTTTAGAATAGCTGGTGGATATAAAATTGAAACAAAGAAAAATAGTCCGCTATTTGGTGGAGAAAAATCAGTTTCAAATTCCATCAACCTGGATAGCAAGTACAATATTTTGCAGAACAGTGCCCTTACAGGAAAGTTTACTTTCAATAATATTAGTTATAATTTTCCGGCAAATACTACTGTAAGTTATATTATGCTTGATGGATTGCTGCCAGGTAAAAATTTTTTGTGGTCTGTTGGCTTTAGCAAAAGATTGTTGAATAATCTTGAAATCAATCTTCTATACGATGGAAGAAAAGCAGGTTCTTCTAAAACTGTACATCTAGGAAGAGCAGCAATAACTGCTTTGTTCTAAACATTAAACCTAAAATGCATCAGATCGCCATCTTTCACTATATATTCTTTTCCTTCAATTCTTAATTTGCCAACCTCACGGCAGGCCGCTTCTGAACCATATTTTACAAAATCATCGTAGCTGGTTACTTCTGCTTTAATAAATCCTTTTTCAAAATCTGTATGAATTACACCAGCAGCTTGAGGAGCTTTCCAGC
>Ga0209477_1001384_pt1 | contig 14853 bp, 16 predicted proteins | sample KloWWTupernatant_FD_187180 | JGI IMG/M metagenome (GOLD analysis project Ga0209477, IMG submission 187180) | Active sludge microbial communities from Klosterneuburg, Austria, studying microevolution and ecology of nitrifiers - Klosterneuburg... | ecosystem: Engineered > WWTP > Aerobic digester >... | reverse complement strand
AGGGGATGGCCCGGCTCGACCGCGTATTGCGCCAGGTCGGTGACCCCGGCCTCGCGCAGCACGTCCTCGTCGATGAAGAAGCGGCCGCTGCGCTCGCGGCTGGGGGTGGTCAGGATCGCATGCGCGGCGTCGGCGAGGATCTCCGGCTTGCGGCAGCCGCGGGTGTCGATGCCCGGGATCATCGCCAGCGCCGCGGTGTCGATCACGCTGCGCGGCCACAACGCGTTGACTGCGATGCCCTCGGCGCGGAACTCCTCGGCCATGCCCAGCACGCACTGGCTCATGCCGAACTTGGCGATGGTGTAGGCCACGTGCGGGGCGAACCACTTCGCCTGCATGTCCAGCGGCGGCGACAGGGTCAGGATATGCGGGTTGGCGGCCTTGCGCAGGTGCGGCAGGCAGGCCTGCGAACAGAGGAAGGTGCCGCGGATGTTGACCTGGTGCATGAGGTCGTAGCGCTTCATCGGCGTGTCCAGCGTGCCGCGCAGCCAGATCGCGCTGGCGTTGTTGACCAGGATGTCGATGCCGCCGAAGCGCTCGATGGTAGCGGCGACCGCGGCCTGCACTTCGGATTCCTCGCGGATGTCGCACTTTTGCGCCAGCGCCTGCCCGCCGGCGGCCACGATCTCGGCGGCGGCGCTATGGATCGTGCCGGGCAGCTTCGGGTTGGGCACGTCGCTCTTGGCCGCGATCGCGACGTTGGCGCCGTCGCGCGCGGCGCGCAGCGCGATCGCCAGCCCGATGCCGCGCGAGGCACCAGTGATGAACAGCGTCTTGCCTTTGAGGGTGGACACGGGCGGCTGGCCTCGGATCGGGAAGGGAAAAGCATACTGTCATCGAAGCATGGTGGATCGCGGAACTCGCGCAGGGCCATCCGCCTGCCCTGTAGGAGCGGCTTCAGCCGTGACCGAGGCCCATCGCCCGCAGAGCGGGCTCCTACAAGGCCGGCTCTGTAGGAGCCCGCTCTGCGGGCGATGGGCCTCGGTCGCGGCTGAAGCCGCTCCTACATCGCGATCCAGGTGGCGTCGCGACGGACGATGCCGGCCCCTCAGCCGGCGCGCTTGCGCCCGCGGCCCTCGTTGTCCTCCCAGCGCAGGATGCGGCGCGCGATGAAGATGTAGACGCGCTTGCCGGTGGCGTGCCAGGCGCGCGCGATCCACGAGCGTCGCGCCAGCACGCGGCGTTCCACCGGGGTGAGGCGCTCGGGGCAATAGGTGCGCTTGTGCTTGAGCAGGTGGCGCAGGTCCTCGCGCATCAGCAGGCGCATGAGGCGGGCGCGCGGCCGGCCGAGGCGCGCGATCTGGAAGTCCACCACCACCGGCAGGCCCTGCGGCGTCACCAGCCAGTTCGCCTCCTTGGCAAGGTCGTTGTGCGCCACGCCCCGCGAATGGATGGCCCTGACCAGGTGGCGGGCCGCGCGGAAGTACGCCGGGTCGCGCGGCCGCGCGTCCTGCATCGCCTGGCCCTCGACCCAACTGCGATCGAGGCGGCGCCCATCCCAGGACAGCAGTGCCGGCACCCCGGCGATGCCGCGCAGGGCCGCCAGTGCACGCGCCTCGCGCGCCGCCGCCCAGCGCGCCAGCAGGCGCAGGCCGAAGCTGGCATCGCCGGTGTCGCGGCGGGTGCGGTCGCCGGCGGCGTCGCGCACCCGGCTGATCGAGCCGAAGTGGTCGTGCTTGATGCGCTCGACGTCCACCGGCAGTTCAGAGACGGGCGGCAAGCGTCGCCGCCAGTTGCCGTGCCGCGTCGGCGCTGGCGCCATCGACCTCGACGTCGATCAGGCGCTCGCCGCGCCGCACCAGCACCGCCCCTGCGCGCGGCGAGTCGGCGCCGAACCCGGCGATCGCCGCCTCGTCGCCGATGCCCGGCAGCGCGCGCGGCGTGTCCTTCCACGCGTACTCGAGCCCGGTCACGCTGGCGCGGAAATAATCGGCGCCGGATGCCGTGGCGCCACCCGCGGCCAGCGACTCGCGCGTGAACAGCAGCACGCTGGCGCGACCGCGCGCGGCGCCGATGCCGCCGAACTCCCAGGTGCAGGCGCCGGCCGCCGGCACCCCGGCCTGCGGCGCGCCCGCCTGCGTGACCACCGCGCCGATGCCCAGTGCCGCGGCCACCTCGGCCGGATCGGCAAGCACGCAGGCGGCCAGCGGGGCGCTGGCGACCGCGGGGCCAGTGCCCGCCAGTCGCTGCTTGAGTTGCGGCCCGTAGCGCCATGCGCCGTAGCCCGCGGCCGCGAGCAGGACCAGCACGATCACGGGGCGCAGCGAACGACGACGACGACGGACCATGGCTTGCGAACCGCAGGGATGGAGCGAACCGCGATTATGCGCGCTGGCGACCAGCGCCACCGCATCGGGCCGGCGCGGTCGCGCCCCGGGGGCGGGGCCGGCGCTGGCAGTCGCCTCAGTCGGCGCTGCGCGACAGGTGCGCGATGTCGCCCGCGCTGGCCTCCCAATTGCGGCCATCGAAGGGCCGCACCGTGAGGGCGACGACGGTGCCGGGGTCGAGGCAGCGCACGTTGACGTCGATGCCGTCGGGGTTCGAGCGCGGCACGTAGTAGCTCTTGATGCCGCACACGCTGCAGAAGTGGTGTTTCGCCACCCCGGTGTTGAAGGTGTAGGTCGTGAGGAATCCGGCGCCGGTCAGCAGGCGGAAGCGCCCAGCCGGCACGATGAGGTGCAGGAAGCCGGTCATCGCGCACAGCGAGCAGTTGCACTCCAGCGCCTCGATCGCCACCGGGGCGTCGACCTCGAAGCGCACGCGCCGGCAGTGGCAGGCGCCGCTGTGGGTGACCATCTCGCCCATGGCTGGCATCGATCGGGTCCCGCCGCGCATCGGAACGGCCACCGGTGCCGCCGCGCCAGCGGGCATGATGGTCGTGCGAACCAGGTCGCAACGACGGCCAGTTTGCCACGATCGCGCGACGCCACCGGCACGACCGGGGTCGGCGGGGCCGGGAACGACGCGGCATGCCCGCGGGATCCTGTCCCGGCGCGGCCAGCCAGGGCCGCAGGCGCCGATGCAAGCTTTGACCGGAATCGGGCCGGATCGCTTGCCGCGCGGGCACCGCACTGGCCTAGAATCCCCCCAACCCGGCATGGATGCCGTAACCCACCCCATGCGCCGTGCTGCGCCAGGAGCGTCGTGACCCCAGGCCTGATCCTGCTCGTGCTCGGACTCGCAGTCCTGGGCGTGGTTGGCGCGCTCATCGCCAACCTGCGACGGAGCCAGCGTGCGCGCGAGGTGCAGGCCGGCCTCGAGGTGCTGCGCACGCTGCGCTGGAAGGAATTCACCCAGCACGTGCAGCAGACCTTCGAGAAACGCAGCTTCCATCCCGAGGCCACGCCGCGCAAACCGGGCGAGGACGGCGTCGACCTGGTGCTGGTGCGGGCCGGGCAGCGCCACCTGTTGCAGGTCAAGCATGGCGGCGCCTACCACGTCGGCGCCACCCCGGTGCGCCGCCTCGCCTCCATGCTCGAGAGCCACGGCGCCACCGGGGGCATCCTGGTCACTTCCGGCGGTTTCGACGACGACGCGCGCGCCGCGGCCCAGGGCCAGCCGGTGACGCTGCTCGATGGCGATGCGCTGTGGACGCAGTTGCAGGACGTGCTGCCGCCGGCACTCATCGACGAGGCCGCCGCTCGAGCCGCCGAAGGCCAGGTGCGCGAGCGATCGCGGCTCAACCTGGGCCTGGTCGCCGGCGGCGCGCTGGCGCTGCTCGGCGGCGCGCTGTTCGCATTCGATCGCCTGAGCGCCGGGCGCGTCGACGACGACGGACCCGCGCCAGCACGGACCGCCGAGGCCGCGGCACCGGCGGCGGCCGCGCCCGCGGCGCCCGCCGCGACCGGGACCAATCCCGCCGCACCGTCGATCGCCCCCGCGCCAGCGCTGTCCGAAGCGCAGATGGCGCAGCACCGCGACTTCGCCGCCGCGTCCGCCCTGCTGGTCGACGGCGTGCTTTCGGCGACCTGGCCCAGCAAATCGACCCTGCAGATCTCGGTGCGCGCCGGCAGCGACGCCGAGCGCGACGCGATCGTGGCCAAGCTCTGCGCCGAACTCACGCGGCGCGAGCACCTGCGCTTCACCCGCCTGCAGGTGCAGGACCTGTCCGCCAACGGCGAAGTCCAGGGCGGCGTGCGCTGGCGCCAGTGCCAGTAGGAGCGCATCTCATGCGCGACCGCGGAACCGCAGTTCGCCTGTTGTAGGAGCGCATCTCATGCGCGACCGCGGAACCGCAGCTCGCGGATAGCTGCGATACCGCGGTCGCGCATGAGATGCGCTCCTACAGGGCCCGGACCGGGCGTCGCTCAATGCGCCGCGCTGGCGACGCCCGGATCGACGCAGAGATTGGGCAGGCGCATGTCGCGGGTGTCGCGCAGCTGCAGCTGCGCGTAGCGCGCCTGCAATTCGGCGTCGCGCCTGGGCGCGATGGTCCAGGCCGCCGGATCGGCGTGGTACTGGTCGCAATAGTCCAGGAACCGCGCCTGCATCGAGGGCTTGAGCCAGCGGTCGAAGTCGTTGGGCTGCAGCGCCTCGTCCCAGTACTCGCTGACATGGTCGGCGAAGGTGAAGGGGCGCTGGATCACCCAGCGCCCGTGCTCCCAGCGCAGGATCGCCGGCTTGTCGCCGTTGATGCCGTCCTCGAACAGCGCGCGGTAGAAGCGATGGCCCTCGTAGTTGGCGACGAGGTCGGCATTGGAGTAATCGCCGGTGGTGAACTGGCCGAAGATCGCGCGCTCGGTGAAGGCCGAGTGGGCCGCGGCCGCGGCCTCGTCGCCATGCTTGTGCCAGCGCTTGTAGAACTTGCGTCCCTGCGAATAGAAGTGCCCGAGCTTGTCGGTGCCGACCAGGACCCCGTTGACGCGGATGGTCGCGCCGACGCCGAACAGTTTCGTGACCCGCGCTGCGCGCAGCGAGTGCCCGCTGTAGATCGACTCGTGGCGCGGCGTCGGCAAGCGCGCCACTTCGGGCGCGGTCATCGCCCATTCCTCGATGTGGTCGACCCAGTGCAGCCCGCCCAGGCGCCGGTAGACGAGGTCGACCATGCGCGCATCGTCGCGCGGCCCGCGCCAGCGCGCGACGATGAGGATCAGCGCATCGTTGGCGTAGCGGTCGAGCGCCGCGGTGGAGTCGGGCAGCGGCGCCAGCCGGTTGGTGAACTGGTCGGTCTCGTAGGCCGGCGCGGGCGCCGGGTTCGCGCCCAGCAGGACGGCGACCAGGGCCGTCGCCGCTGCGCGCCATCCGCCCATGTCGCCGCCCGCGCCCGGCCCGGCGTTACTCGCCGAGCCTCCAGGTCACGTTGAGCAGGGTGATCGTGCGGTCGCCGCCGGCGAATTCCAGCGTCGCCTCGGCGCGCCGGCCGAAGTCGTAGTGCACGCCGACCCCGGGCGAGATCTCGTCGCTGGACTCGAGCTCGACCGCGAACGGGATCGCGCCCAGCCCGGGGATGGTGAACACCCCCTCGTGCTTTTCCTCGGCGTCGATGTAGAAACCCCCGACCCACGCCGCCCAGGGCCCGTTGACGTAGCCCACGCGCGGCTGCCACGTGGTGCTCTTGACCGAGCTGTCGAAGCCGCCGGAAAGGTCGGTGTCGGCCCAGGTGCCGGTGAGGCTCGCGAACCAGTGCTCGCCGCCGTAGGCCAGCGTGGCGCCGCCGCCGTACACCTGGCCCGAATAGTCGACCGCGATCGTGCGCAACGGGAACGGCAACGGCAACGGCGGCAGGCCCGAGAGGTCGACGGTGGTGTCGCCGTTGATGTGGCCGTAGAACCCGAAGACGTTGAGGAACGGGAACAGCCAGGCGTCGAACTTGAGGTCGGCCTCGTAGATCTCGTTGCTGACGTCGATCGCCGAGGGATCCGGGATGCTCACGCCCGGCAGCGAGAACTCCAGGCGCTGGATGTCGTAGTCCTGGTCCATGGTGAAGATATCGCCGCCGATTCCGTACGGCCGCGGCAGTTCCCGCCCCTGGGCGAGGTCGCGCATGAAGGGCAAGGCGGATTGGGCGCCGGCGGCCGCGGGCAACACGGCGAAGATCAACGCCAGGGGGGCTGCGCGCATGGAGTACGTCCTGGGCAAGGGTGGACGCGGCGGAGTATAGGCCGACCCCTGCACGGGGCCGCAAGCGGGGCCAGGCGCGGCCCGGCGTTGCGCGCGCCGCCTGGCGCGGCGCGGGCAGTTCAGCCGGTCGGGCCCGGGAGGGCCGGCGCGCGGGTCAAGGCATCGGCGCCGACCACGCGGCGCATGGACCAGGCCAGGCCGGCCACGAGGACCAGCGGCAACAACAGCGGCAAGGTGGCCACGCCGATCGCGAACAGCAGCGCGGCGCCGACCAGGAATCCGGCGAACATCAGCATCACGCCCGCCACGCCCAGGGATGCACGCACCGCCACTCCCACCAGCAGCACGAGCAGCCAGGCTGCGAACCCCGCGATGGCGAGTCCGAAACCCGATGCCAACGCGAACCCGAACGCCGCCGTGCCGGCGAGCCAATCCGGAAGTAGGACGGCACCACCGACAGCGACCGCGACCAAGGCCAGCAAACCCAGGACGCAGGCAAGAAACGTAGGCATCGTTTCCCTCCCCGGTCCCCCTGTGGGTGGAGATTGAACACCGGTACAACTATCGCGCGCAAGTCGCGGCGCAGCGCGGCGGCGCGACCGGCCCGCGCGCGACGCCCGCGCCGGGCCGCCGGTACTGCCGATGGGACGGGGGAGGGAGGGGGGCCCTGCGATATGCCGCCCGGCGGAGCCGGGCGGCGTCGACTGCGGTGGGCGGGACGCCGATCGCCCTGACGCGCATCGGCCCCGGGGTGACGCCGGACGTCAGTAGGGATAGTCGGCCGAATGCTGCGCGGCGTCGTCCGTGGCGGCAACCGGACCCAGGCGGCAAACCAGCGCCAGGCCAGCCAGAATGGCAACCGCCCAGTCCATGGCCGGCCAGAACACCTTGCTCGGGAACGCGGTAACCAGCATGACGCTCACCCCTGTGAGATGGGCCCTTGCGGCCTCGTCCCCTCCAATGCACGGACCGTGCCAGCAATCCTGAAGGCGAGCCCAACGGTCGCGGGGCCCGGTGGCCCGCTGGCTGGCGGTCTCGGCGCGAGTCAGGTACTGTGCGCCCCGCTCGTCGCGTTGCCTCCCGCTTTTCCCTCCGGAGTCTTCGAGCCACCGCGCCCCCCGGGGCACCGGTGCGCAGGCTCCTGCCGTTCGGGACCGACGCGACAGCCGGACCAGACCTTCCCGTCGGGAAGGCGTCCGCATAGATCACCCTGCAGCGCGGTCATCGGGAACGCTCCGGGTTTTTATCAAGGAGCGTCACCATGTCTTTCGACCAGCTCGGGCTTGCGCCCGCGTTGCTGCGTGCCCTTGTCGACCAGGGCTACACCCAACCCACCGAAATCCAGGTCCAGTCGATTCCGGTCGCCATGGCGGGGCATGACCTGCTCGCAGGCGCCCAGACCGGCACCGGCAAGACGGCGGCCTTCGCGCTGCCGCTGCTGCAGCGGCTTTACATCGAGGGCCAGCGCCCCGCCAACACGCGCCGCGTCCGCGCCCTGGTGCTGACCCCGACGCGCGAACTGGCCGCCCAGGTGCACGAGTCGATCCGCGACTACGGCAAGCACCTGCCGGTCTCGGCCACCACCATCTTCGGCGGCGTCGGCATGACCCCGCAGATCCAGACCCTGCGCCGCGGCGTCGACATCATCGTCGCCACCCCGGGCCGCCTGATCGATCACCTGGACCGCCGTGGCGTGGACCTGTCGGGCGTCGAGCTGCTGGTGCTCGACGAAGCCGACCGCATGCTCGACATGGGCTTCATGCCGGCCTTGAAGAAGATCCTGGGCTGCCTGCCCAAGGTGCGCCAGACCCTGATGTTCTCGGCCACCTTCGCCGACGAGATCAAGCAGCTCGCCGCGCAGTTCCTGCGTTCGCCGGTGGAAGTCCAGGTCGCCGCGCGCAACAGCGTGGCCGCGACCGTGCGCCACGTGGTGCATCCGGTCGACGGCCCGCGCAAGCGCGACCTGCTGCAGCACCTGCTGGCGGCCGACAGCCGGCGCCAGACCCTGGTGTTCTCGCGCACCAAGCATGGCGCCGACAAGCTGGTCACCTTCCTGGAGCACAGCGGCTTCAAGGCCGCGGCGATCCATGGCAACAAGAGCCAGAACGCGCGCACCAAGGCGCTCAAGGACTTCAAGACCGGCAAGGTCGTGATCCTGGTGGCGACCGACATCGCCGCGCGCGGCCTCGACATCGACCAGCTGCCGGTGGTGCTCAACTACGACCTGCCGATGGTGGCCGAGGACTACGTGCACCGCATCGGCCGCACCGGCCGCGCCGGCGCCGAAGGCCAGGCGATCTCGCTGGTCAGCCAGGACGAGGCCGGCCTGCTCAAGGACATCCAGCGCGTGATCAAGCGCGACCTGGTGCTGGAGCCGGTCGCCGGCTACGAGCCGATGCAGCCGCTGGTGCTGACCGGCAGCCTCGGCAACCTGCGTCCGGTGCAGGGCAAGGGCGGCAATCGCGGCGGCGGACAGCGTCGTGGCAGCCAGCCGGCCTCGCGCAACGGCGCCGAGCGCTCGTCGGCGGCCAAGCCGGGCCATGCGCGCCGGCCGCACCACGACGGTCGTCCGGGCGGCCACGCCGCGGGCAACCAGCGTCGTCGCGACGGCGGTGGCCAGCGGCGCTTCACCTCGGGTTGAACCCGGAACGGGCGCCGCCACGGCGGCGCCCGGCGGCGCGGGACTTGCCCGCGCTTCAACTGAACGGTTCCGCTTGCGATGCGGGCGCGCGCTGGTTGCGCGCCCGCGAACGGCGCACCATGCTGGCCCCGCACGCCGGAGCCACGCCATGACGCGCCCGATCCAATCCGCAACGTTGCTCGCCCTGCTGGTGCTGGCCTTTGCCGCGCCGGGCGCGCGCGCCGCCGAAACCGACTGCGAAATGCGTTTCTCCACCAGCGGCTGGTCGCTGTTCTACAAGACTGCGACCGGCACCGGCACCATCACCTGCAACAACGGCCAGAAGATGGCGGTGAAGATCCGGGCCAAGGGCGGCGGCCTGACCGTGGGCAAGTCCACGATCCAGAACGGCCGCGGCGAGTTCTCCGGTGTGCGCAGCATCAATGAAGTCCTCGGCACCTACGTCGCCGCGGAAGCGCATCTCGGCGCGGCGGATTCCGGCGACGCCCAGGTCATGACCAACGGCGAGGTCAACCTCGCGCTGGCCGGTACCGGCAAGGGCTGGAACCTCGGCATCGCCTTCGGCAAGTTCGTGATCTCGCGCCGCTAGGCGCCGCGAATTTGCCCTGTAGGAGCGGCTTCAGCCGCGACCGGGCCCATCGCGCGCAGAGCGCGCTCCTACAGGGCCGGCCTTGCAGGAGCCCACTCCGTGGGCGATAGGCCCGGTCGCGGCTGAAGCCGCTCCTATATCGCCTTGAGGGTGACGACCAGCACGTCGCGCCAGGCCGGCCGCGCGGGATCGAGGGGCATGACCGGGGTGACGCCGTGGCGGATGCGGTGGTCGTCGACCAGCGCGGCATCGCAGGATTGCGTGAGGGTGAAGCTGCCCAGCTGGCGGCCGTCGAGCGCGTGCACGGTGGTGGTGCCGCTCTCGATGTTCTCGCGCGCCACCAGCAGCACCAGCACCCAGTCGACGCCATCGCGGTGCACGCCTTCGGGCGTGGGCTTGCCGGGCTCGTCCGCACGGGCCTCGATGCGGAACTGGTGCACTTCCACGCGCCATGCGGACGCCGGCGCCAGCGCGCCGAAATGACGCGCGCACCAGCGCAGGACCGTGGCCAGGCTGGCGCCCGCGCCGATCGCCGGCAGCAGCGGCTCGAACCAGCGATCGATGCCGCCGTGCAGTGGGTTGTAGGCCCTGGACTGGTAGTGCGGCTGGTGCGGCTCGCGCGTGGCCGCGCCGTCGGCGGCGAGGGTATAGACCGCGTGGCGGCGGCGGCGGTAGCGGCCATGGTCCGCGAGGTAGGCGTCGATCGCCAGGTCGTTCCAGCTTTGCGCGAAATCCGGCCAGTCGGCCAGCGAGCCCGCGGTTTCGAGCGACACGCGCATCGCCGCGCCGGGAACGAAGGCATAGCCGTCGCGCGCCAGCGCCAGCGCGAAGGGAGGGCGATCAACGGGCATGCGCCAGTCTAGTGGACGGTATCGGGGGAATCGACCGCGGCGCGGCCGAATCCCCCGCCGCGGCCCGACGGCGAGCGCGCCGCCGGCGATTGCGCTAGCGTCGCGGCATGAAACCGCGCGAACGCTGCCCCTGGTGCGTCGGCCACGCCGACTACGAGCGCTACCACGACGAGGAATGGGGCGTGCCCGTGCACGACGAGCGCATGCTGTTCGAGATGCTCACCCTCGAGGGCGCGCAGGCGGGGCTGTCGTGGCTCACCGTGCTGCGCAAGCGCGAGGGCTACCGGCGCGCCTTCGACGGGTTCGATGTCGAGCGCATCGCGCGCTACCGGCCCGCGCGGATCGAGAAGCTCCTGCGCGACCCCGGCATCGTGCGCAACCGGCTCAAGGTCGAGTCCGTGGTCGGCAACGCGCGCGCGCTGCTCGATTTGCGCGAATCCGGCGGCACGCTGGCCGCGCTGTTGTGGGGCTTCGTCGACGGCCGGCCGCGGGTCAACCACTGGCGCGGGCCGCGCGAGATCCCGGCCTCGACCGCGCAGAGCGACGCGACGAGCAAGGATCTCAAGCGCCGCGGCTTCCGCTTCGTCGGCAGCACGATCTGCTACGCCTTCATGCAGGCGGTCGGCATGGTCGACGACCACCTGCCCGGGTGCTGGCGGCGCGCGCCGGCCAGGCGCTGACGGGCGGCCGGCTCAGGGCGGTGGCGGCGGATCCTCGAAGCCGTCGACGAACAGGCCGTTGAGTACCGCCACGCTCCACCCGGCGCTGCCGTCGACCGCGCCATTGACCGTGACCGAATACAGGTGGGTGGCACCCACGGCCGGCGCCGGATCGGTGATCGTCAGGGTGGTGGCGGTGGCGACCTGCTCGGCGACCGGCACGTCGTCGTCGAGCAGGGTCACCAGATCGCCGATCGTGACGCCGCTGACCGCGAGATCCAGGCTCAGTGCCTCGGTGATGTCGTCGTCGGGCACGCCGGTGTCCGAAGCGGGCAGCAGGTCCGGGGGCGGCTTGCAGGCCGCGACCGCCGGCGGCAAGCCTGGCGCTACGTTGAAGAAGAGCCGGACGTCCGTCGTCAATGGCGGCAACTGCTGGTCGTCGATCCCGATGTCCAGCACGTCGAGTTGCGCGACGGTGGCGTTGTAGACCAGGTCGGGCAGCGCCGCGGCCGCGGTCGACAGGGGCGCGGTGAAGCGGATGCGCTCGGGCAACACGCGGATGATGGTCACGCCGGGACGGCCGGCCAGGTTCGGGATCTGGATGGTCGACGCGCCGGCACCGCCGGGCTCGAGGTCGATGCGTACCAGCACGTCGCCGGTGGCGTCCGGGTCCAGCACGCTCCAGCCGGTAAAGGCGACCTGGCTCGCCGCCGGAACGTCCCGGCACAGGGTCAGGGCGCGCACGGGCGCGCCGAAGCCAGGGACCAGGATGCGGGGCGCGACGTTGAGCGTGGGTTGCGCCACGGCCGCGCTGGCGCCCAGCAGCGCGAGCAACGCGAGGCTGGATGCGAGGCGTCGGGTGGTCGTCAACATCGTCGTCTCCCGGCGGGGGCCAGCGGGCATCCGGATCCCCGATCCTGGGCCCATGCCTGCACGAACCGGGCGCCGCGTGGACGGGCGCCCGGAAACCACCGGGTCGATGATCGGCCAACAGGCGCAGGCGCGCCAATGCCGGGTTCCCCAAGGGGCAAGATCGGCGCGCTCAATCCGCCGCCGAGTTGAAGTCGCGCAGGGCCGGCAACACCTCGGCGCTGCCACGGTCGTGCTGCGCGAGCACCTCGGCCCAGCCGTGCGCGGGGCGCCAACCCAGTTCGCGTGCCGCGGCGGCGGCGTCGTACACGCGGTCGATGCGTGCCGGCAGCGGCCAGTCGCGCGCGCCGAAGGCGGCCACGAGCGCCGGCGCGCGCGCCGCCAGCACGGCAGGCGCGTCGTTCCACAGGGCCTCGGCATCGGTGCGCAGGAAGGGCGTCGAGCCGGATACCACGAAGCTCGCGTGCGGCGGACCCGCGTGCGCCAGCGCCAGCGCGTGGGCGGAAGCCACGTCGCGCGCGTCGACGCCGCGGTGCAGGCGGAACACCGCCATCACCGGCGCCGGCTCGGGAAAGCAGCGCGACATGCGCAGGATCCGCAGCGAGGGCCCGCCGGCCAGCGCCGCTTCGCGCAGCAGGGCCTCCGCCGCCAGCTTGCTGCGGTGGTAGATCGTCTCCGGCTCGGGTGCCAGCGACTCGTCGACCCAGCCGGCGCGGCCCGGCGGCGTGGCGGCGTGGCCATAGACCGCGGTGGAACTGGTGTAGACGATGCGGCGCACGCCGGCGCGGCGCGCGGCCTCGACCAGCGTCGCCGTGCCCTCGACGTTGACGCGCTCGAACTCCGCCTCGCTGGCCCAGCCCACGTGCGGCGCGTGCAGCGCGGCGACGTGCAGCACAGCCTCGACACCGTCCAGGGCGCGTGCGAGCAGCGCGGCATCGGACAGCTCGCCCACGTGGTGCACGGTCGAGGAGGGGCTGCGGTCCAGCCCCTCGACCCTGTGCTCGCGCGCCAGGCGGACGTACAGCGCTCGACCGACCCGCCCGCCGCTGCCGGTGATGAGGAGATTCATGCGGCGATTCTCGCACTCCGGCAGCCGGATCGCCGTCGGCGCGTCTCCGGCGGAGTAGCATCCCCGCCATGAGCCGGGCTTTCGTCAAGGAATCCGAGGACGCGCTGCCGGAACTGCCGGAGCTGCCGCTCAGCCCGCATCCGAACCACGTGACCGCGCGCGGACTGCGCCTGCTGCGCGAACGCCTGGCCGCGAACGCGGCGGCACTCGCCGCGCTGGCCGCGGAATCGGCACCGGATCCGCTGCACCAAGCGCATCTCGCGCGCGAGGGGCGCTGGCTCGGGGCACGGATCCAGTCGGCGCTGCCGACCGATCCCGCCGTGGCGCCGCGCGACCGGGTCGCCTTCGGCAGCGCGGTGGAGGTGCTGACGCCCGATGGCGCGCGCCATCGCTACCGGATCGTGGGCGAGGACGAGGCCGACCCCGAGCACGAGCTCGTGAGCTGGCCCTCGCCGCTGGCGCGCGCCCTGCTCGGCGCGCGCGTGGGCGACACCGTGGTGTGGCGGCGCCCGGCCGGCGACCTCGAGATCGAGATCGTCGCGATCGAGCCGCCGGCGCCGGAGCCAGGGGCGGACTGAAACGCGGCTGCGCTCGCCCTGCTAGTCGCGGAAGTTCTCGAACTGCAGCGGCACCTCGACCTCGGTCTTGCGCAGCAGCGCCATCGCCAGCTGGAGGTCATCGCGCTTCTTGCCGCTGATGCGGAGCTTGTCGCCGTGGATCTGCGCCTCGACCTTGAGCTTGGCCGCCTTGATCGCGGCGATGATCTGCTTCGAGGCCGGCTGCTCCAGGCCCTGCTTGATCGTGATCTTCTGGCGCGCGCCGGCGAGGTTGACCTCGGGCTCGGCCACGTCCATGCAGCGCAGGTCGATGCCGCGCGCCACCAGCCGCCCGCGCAGGATCTGCAACATCTGCTCGAGCTGGAAGTCGCTCGGCGCGAATTGCCGCACCTCGTGGCCCTCGAGCTCGAAGCGGGCATCGGTGCCGCGGAAGTCGAAGCGGTTGCCGAGTTCGCGGTTGGCCTGGTCGACCGCGTTGGTCAGCTCGTGCTTGTCGACCTGTGACACCACGTCGAAGGAAGGCATGGCCACCGCGCCGGTTCCGGACCAGCCGAAAGCGTACCCGACCCGCGCCGGGCGCGCTCCCATTTCCCTGTAGGAGCGGCTTCAGCCGCGGGCGAGGCCTATCGCGCGCAGAGCGCGCTCCTACGAAGCTCGCTCTGTAGGAGCGCGCTCTGCGCGCGATAGGCCTCGCCCGCGGCTGAAGCCGCTCCTGCAGGGGTGGTGTTTTCCCGATCCTTAACGACAATGGGTCCAGAATCGGTGTCCCCCACCGCGGAGCCCCGCCCATGAACTTCAAGCGCCGCCAGTTCCTCGCCACCACGGCCCTGACCCTCGCCGCCGGCGCGCTGCGCGTCCCCATGGCCGCCGCCAGCGATTCCTTGCTCGAACGACCGATCCCGGCCAGCGGGGAATCCATCCCCGCGATCGGCATGGGCACCTCCGGCAGCTTCGAGGTCGGCACCGATGCCGCCGCGCGCGATCCGCTGCGCGAAGTGCTGCGGCGCTTCGTCGCCGGCGGCGCGCGCCTGATCGACACCGCGCCGTCCTACGGCACGGCGGAATCGGTGCTGGGCGACCTCCTGGCCGAACTCAAGCTGCGCGACCAGGTTTTCCTCGCGACCAAGCTCTCGAGCGTGGGCCGCGAGGCCGGCGCCGCGCAGTTCGCCCAGTCGCTGGCGCGCCTGCGCACCGACAAGGTCGAACTGCTGCAGGTCCACAACCTGCGCGACTGGCAGGTCCAGCTGGCGCTCGCGCGCGAACTCAAGGCCGAGGGCAAGGTGCGCTACGTGGGCCTCACGCACTACGTCGATTCGGCGCACGCGGAACTGGCCGCGGCCATGCGCGATTCGAAGCCCGACTTCATCCAGATCAACTACTCGCCCACGCAGCGCGCCGCGGAAGCCGAGCTGTTCCCGCTGGCGCAGGAACTGGGCATCGCGGTCCTCGCCAACCGCAACTTCGACGACGGCGCGCTGTTCGGCAAGGTCCGCGGGCAGGCGCTGCCGGCCTGGGCCGCCGAAATCGGCGCCACGTCGTGGGCACAGCTATTCCTCA
>Ga0209477_1001382_pt1 | contig 14871 bp, 12 predicted proteins | sample KloWWTupernatant_FD_187180 | JGI IMG/M metagenome (GOLD analysis project Ga0209477, IMG submission 187180) | Active sludge microbial communities from Klosterneuburg, Austria, studying microevolution and ecology of nitrifiers - Klosterneuburg... | ecosystem: Engineered > WWTP > Aerobic digester >... | reverse complement strand
CCAACGGGATGACCTTTGATCTTGGCCCGTACGAGTGCCTGGCCTTCACCGGCCTCCGCGAGGTGGTCGACCCTGATGGTCGTTATGCGTCTCTCGAGGCGGCCCTCGCCGGCGGTGGTGTTCCCGATATTGAGGAGGCCCTCCGGATGGCCTGGCTTCAACCGCTGAATGGCGCGTATCGGGCCCTGGTGAACGTCCGCCACTTTAACGAACTGCTGGCTGCTGCGCCGACCCCGTCCGAAGCCGTGTTGAACACGCTCGAGGCGCGCTGCCGGGCGCTGTATGCCGAGGCGGCCGCGCTGGCCGGAGCAACGACGAACCCGGAGGCCATCGCGGCCGTCGCCCGCGAATCGAGGCTCGAAGTCGAGCGGGCGCTGGCGACCAAAGATGTCATCGACACGCCGGAAAAGTGGAGCTTCAGCCTGCCCTGGCTGTTCACCCATATGCTGGGCAAGTTCGCGCCCGAAGGGCAGACGGTTGACCCGGCCGTGATGGCCCGGGCGCGGATGGACGAGTGGCGGTTGAACGGCATCATCGAGGCGGCCTTGCGCGACTTTGGGCGAACGAGCGACGAGGCCTGGCGCGCGACGGCGCTGGTCAAGGCCCTGGTCACCCACCAGGATTGGCACCGCAAGACAGCGGCTGAGGCGCCGGCGATCCTTCGCGCGTTGGCCACCGATCCGGATGTGCGTGACCACTGGCGGGTCAACGAGTTTCAGGGCATTACCTACTTCAACCAAGAGGGCTTCGAGGAGCTTCTCGCTCGGATGCTGCTGATCGGCGGGATTGATATCGCGCCCGAGCCCGGACCGAAGCACGAGAAGCTTTCCCGCTTCTTTGCGGCTTATGACGCGCTCAGGGCCGCGGTGCCGGCTTCGGCCTACGATCTCAACAAACTCGTTCGCGAGGTAACGCAGGCATGAAGCGTCCTTTGATTGGCATCACGACGCATTCGGCCAGTGATCCGATCCGGGCCGAGTTGGACACGCTGGTGGATGGGATCGTCAACGGGATCGAGCGAGCGGGCGGGCTGCCGGTGCTCATCCCCTACAACCTGCCAGATGCCGCGGTTCGGGCCATCGCCGCAACGTTGGACGGGGTGCTGCTATCGGGCGGTGGAGACATCGACCCTGCCCGTTACGGCGCCGCGCGCGAGCCCGAGACCGGTGGCATCGACGACGGCCGCGATCGGGCCGAACTCACCCTGATCCATGCCCTGGTGGATGAAGATCGCCCGTTTCTCGGAATATGCCGCGGGGCGCAGATCGTCAATGTGGCGCTGGGCGGGACGATGCATCAGGAGGTCTCGCGCGCGCCGGGGGCCGACAAGCACACCTTCTATCCAGGTTATCCAGACGATCATTTGGCCCATCCGGTCCAGATCGCCGAGGAGTCGCATCTGTCGCGGATTCTGGGCAAGCCAATCCTGAGCGTGAACAGCCTGCATCATCAGGCGATTGGCAAGATCGGCGCTGGTGTGCGGGCCACCGCCCTGGCGCCGGACGGGGTAGTTGAGGCGATCGAGGTCGAGGATCACCCGTTTGGCGTCGGGGTGCAGTGGCACCCGGAGGCCATGCTGCATCATCCCGAGATGCAGACCCTGTTTGACGGGTTTGTTGCGGCGTGTCGGAAGTAATTTAGAAGCGAAGGTCCCTGGCGAAGCCAGGGACCTTCGCTTCTGAGGGATCAAGGTCGAGGCGGCCACACCCGCCCGGCAATCTCCGCGGCGATGGCTGCCGCCTGCTGGCGGGCGGCCTCGCCCCCGCAGCGGCGCAAAAGCGACAGCCCGGACTCGCCGTCCAGCCGAATCGTCCAGATCGCGCCGGCGTGCCCAAGCCAGGTGAGTGAGATCCCGGCCCGCCCGAGTGCAAAGCCCGTCAACGCGCCGCGCAGCTCGGCTTCGGCAACGGCAGCGACAAACGCCTCGGCGTCGATGGCGCTGAAGCCGCACCCGACCAGGGCGTTAACGCAAGAATTGTCCCCATCCCCCGTTTCGGTTCCTTCCGCCACTGGTCCCAGAATCGCGGTCGGCGCGAGCCACACCCGGGGGCGGAGGCCCTCGCATGCCGGGAGCGCCGACATCTCGGCCTGGGTGAGCGCCGCCAGCGTGTTCGCATCCCGGATCGGGATGAAATCGTGAATGCCGGACGCGTCCGGGCGGTAGGCGACCCCGCCATCGTGGTTGAGCGCGACATATACCTGGGCGGGCGCGCCTGCGCCCGAGGTCCGCATCAGCCATACCGCCGCGTCCGGATGCGCGCTGCGGGCGATTAACGCGCGCGGGCCATCCGCAAGCGTCAGGCGCCCTTCGCCGTTCGCGCGAAGCAATCCGCGCGCCAGCAGTGTTGCCCGCCCGTCCCGGAGCAGGGCAGCCCGGTCGGGATCCGAGTGGGCGACCAGCGCGCCCTCGGCCCCCAGCAGCCCGCCGCCCAGATTGAGCTCGTTCAAGATCACCCATAATTCGCCGGTGTTCAGGCGCAGGCCGGCCAGTTGATGACTCATCGAAGTTCTCCTTGCAATGCCAGGCTCGCATTGAGCCCGGCCCGATACAACAGCGTTACAGACAGCCGCAACGCGCACAACCACCATAGACCACCCATGACAAGGCCAAGCAGGGCGAGCAACCCGGTGAGCAGCGCGTCGCCGGCCGCCAAACGGCCCATCGGCCAACCTGCCACTGCGGCCGCCACGCAGGAGGGCGCAAGGGCGTGGTCCGATCGCCAGCTCGACTCCCAGCAGGTGGCCGCCGCGGGTCTGGGCGATGCCGGAGTCACCCGCGGCGCATGGGAATACGGGTGGCGCCCCGCGCGATGCGACGCGAGTACGCCCTCGATCGCCCAGGCAATCCCGCATAGGGCCAGTAAAAGGGCGATGCCCCACAGCCCGGGACCGAGCCGAGCCGCCAGCCACAGTCCGCCCCGTGCAACGGTGCCAGCGAAGGCCGCCGCTTCACTCGCTTGTTTCACCGCGCGCGTCTGCGGGTCGCGCGCATCGGCCAGATGCCAGGCCACGGAGAAATTGAAGACCTGCGCGCCCAGCAGCGCGATGGGGACTCCCACGCGCTCGACGGGGTCCGCGCCGGCCGGCCAGGCGGCCACGCACACCGCAGTCTCAGCGAGCCAGGCCAGCGGCAACCACAAGTCGCTGCGACGCGCGCCGATGGGATGGCCGGCCAGCCGGCGCTCGGCTTCGATCAGGGTCAGTGATGTCATCGCTGCCCTGCCGGGGCGGGTTCTGGCGCCGGCGGGGTGAAGAACGGCCGCACGTTGCGCTGATACAAATCGTCAATGCCATCAACAATTTGATCGCCCATCAACGAGTCGATAACGACGGTGGTTGCCCAGGCCGCCACACCCGAAAGCGGTGCTGCCAGGACGGCCTCTCCCAGCCCGCCCAACGCCCCGCCGAGGGCGGTGCCCCCAGGCCCCAGCACCGTTCCGACCGTGGCCCCACCCGCGGCGCCTGTGGCCGTAGCCAGAGCGTCAAATCCGACCGCGAGCGGCACCCGCGCTGCGCTGAACGCCGCATCCTTGGCGTTGGCGATCATGAACCGGCTCCAGTCAAACGAGCCATCCGCCTCCGCTGATCCGTATTTGACGGCGTTCATCGCGATGCTGACCAGAGGGCCGCCCGTCTTGGCCGCGCTTCGGAACGCCTTGGGCCCGGCCCTGGCCATCAGGCTGAGGGCCAACCCGATCCCTGTTCCGATTGGGAATGGAAGCGGCGTGCGCTGGCCATGTTCGGGTGGATTACTTTCCAGCGTTGGCGTCGGCGTCGCTGTCGGGGCGGCAGGATCGGGCGGTGGGGTTGGCTTTGGGGTGGGAATCGGCGATGGCGCCCAGTTTGCCTCGGCCGGGATGCGCCGTAGCGCCGCCGAGGCATCCGCCTCAGCTTGCCTGGCCAGGGTCCGTATCGCGCGCGCGCTCTCTGCGGCGGCGCGCAGCGCGCCAACGAGGCGCCCCATTGCGGGCAACACGGCGGCGTCCATCTCGGCATAGAACGCCCTGGCGCCGGTTCCAATCCACTCGCCGGCCTGCAATTCATCCTTTGCGCGCGCGAGCGCCTTGAGCGCGTGCTGCGTTTCGTCCGCCTCATGCGCGAAGCGGCCCGCAATGTCATCGATTTGGCTGTAGTCGAAGCGAATCTTCGGCGCGTTCATGTGTGCTCCTTTTCAAGGCGCGTGTCTTGAAAAGGAGTCTATGAGAAAGGGCTCGAAAAGAAGCTGACAGTTGGCTGACTTCCGTTAACTGTCAGTCGCAATCGCCACGATGCCCGCGCAGTCGGGCCGTGCGGGCGCGCTGTCGTAGCAGCGCACGATGCGCCAGTCCTGAAATGCCGTGCCAAGCTCGCCGGGTTGCAGGAAGTAGCCTGGATCGGCGTTCGGGCGAAGCGCGCGCTGGGCGGGATTGAACGATTCGATCAGCAGCCAACCGCCGGGCCGCAGCCACTTGCGGAAGCGAGGCCAGAGCGAGCGCTGGGTGTAGCGGAAGTTCACAATGACGTCGAGGCAGCCCGGCGGCAGATCAAAACGCTCCAGGTCAGCCACGACGGCCATGAGCCCAGGCGCGTGGTCGTGCGCGGCGCGCACCCCAACCTCGGCGATGTCCACCCCGATCACGCGCAGCCCGCGCGCCATGAGCAGGCGCGCGCCGGCCCCGAGCCCCATCGCGACATCCAGGGCCAGCCCCTGACTCGGGAGTGACGCCATCTCCTCGAGCAGCAACGCCGGCGGGCGGTCAGCGTTTCGGGCAGCCGGATCGCGATAGCGGGCGTTCCAGCGGAGGGCATCTCTGGAGCTCACATGGGTATCGTACCTGATTCAGCTACACTCAGCCAGCGTCATGGCTCTACGCGCCTGCGCGCCGCCCGCTGAAGCAAGACCTAGATAACGCACACAACATACACTCATGCCAACCCTCATTCACGCTACGCATGAAGCCGCCTACAAAGTGGGCGGGATCGGGGCGGTCCTGGACGGCCTGCTCAGCGCCCCCGCCTATCTCGCCCGAGTCCAGCGCAGCATCGTCGTTGGACCGATGGATACGCGCGACCCGGCCGAAATGGATCGTCTATTTGCCTCGCGCAACAATTTGTTTGTCCGCTACTTCTCCGACCGCGGGATGATGGCCTGCGATCCCGCTCTGGCCAATGCCTTGAGTGATATCGAGGCCGCCTTTGGCGTCCGGCTGTGCTATGCCACCCGGCAGTTCGGAGGCGCCGTCCACGAACTGCTTCTGGTTGATGCCGCTGAGGCCCGGCCGGACCGCTATGACGGCTTCAAGTATTTCGTGTGGCGGCGTTTTGGATTGGACTGCAGCCGCTATGGCGGGGTCGAAGAGTTCAATCACTTCATGCGGATGGCCGAGCCTTCAGCCGCCGCATTGAATGCCATCCTCGATGGCGACGCGGCTGCGCCCGAACCGCGCTGGGTGGTTTGCCATGAGTTCATGGGTCTGCCGCTCTGGTACGGGCTCGAACTTGCCCGCCCGGGCGCATATCGCAGCGCCTATGTCGCCCATGAAGTGCCGACGGCGCGAGCGCTGGTTGAAGGCGATGGCGGCCACGATACCCGCTTCTACAATGTGCTGCGCCAGGCACTGCCGCGCGGGCTGACCGTCGAACAAGTCTTTGGCGATTGGAGCGGCTACTTCAAACATGGCCTGGTGCGCACCGCCGCCCAGTGCGATGTGGTGATGGCGGTGGGCGATCCGGTGGTCGACGAATTGCGCTTCCTCGATCCGGGTTTTCGAGACAAGCCGATCAGTCTGATCTACAACGGCGTGCCCAGCCAGCGCATTACGCTCGGAGATACGCGCCTTTCAAGCGCCCGGCTCAAGGAGTTCGCCCGGCGCATGATTGGGATCGCGCCGACCTGGGTGTTCTCGCATGTCACCCGGATGGTGCCCAGCAAAGGACTATGGCGCGATCTGCGGGTCATGGAGAAGCTCGACAGCCACCTGTCCTGGCGGGGGGAGAGCGCGGTCCATTTCATGCTCTCATCGGTGCGGCCAGCCGGGCGCTCAAGCGCCGATGCGTGGCGGATGAGCCAGGCGTATGGCTGGCCGGGTCGGCACCACTTCGGCTGGCCCGACCTGGTCGATCCCGAGGACATTCTGTATCGCGCGATCGCCGATTTCAACGCGACAGCCCGCGCCTCGCGGGTCATCCTGGTGAACCAGTTCGGCTGGGATCGCGAGCGCATCGGCGCGCTGATGCCCGAGGACATGCGCTTTGGGGATCTGCGGGCCGGGAGCGACCTCGAGTTCGGCCAGAGTATCTATGAGCCTTTTGGCATTGCCCAGATGGAGCCGCTTTCGGCCGGGGCGCTGTGCGTGGTCAGCGATTCCTGCGGGTGTGTCGGCTTCGCCCGTCAGGCGGTGCGAGACCTGGGTGACGCCGCCGGCCCGTTCAACAATGTCCGGGTTGTCGACTACACCTCGCTCTACGACCTGGGCGAGCGCGACCCCCTGAGCATCGGAACGCAAGAGCGCAATCAGGTCGAGCAGCGCGCCGCAGACGCGGCCTCTTGGTTCATCATCGACAGCCTGCCCCGCAGCGCCGGGCGCAAGCAGCAACTCATCGATACGGGCTTTGCGATGGCCGGGCGCATGTCGTGGAATGTCGTGGCGGGCGAAAGAATGCTGCCGGCGATGGGTCTGTAGAGGGTTTGATCAGGTTTGATCAGGTGGGTAAGGTTTGATCAGGTGGGACGAGAACGCTCGTAAGTCTGACCTGACCAAACCTTACCCACCTGATCAAACGCCATCCACCCGATATAATCCGTGCTTACGCGGAGAGGTAGCATAGCCTGGTCTAATGCGCACGCCTGGAAAGCGTGTTCGGCTAAACCCCGACGCAGGTTCGAATCCTGTCCTCTCCGCCTCAACTCAGCCCAAGCCCCCGGCAAGGCCGGGGCTTGGGCCTTTTTCCCGCAGGATTAGCGTCCGGCCGTCATTTGGGCCCGGCGATCGTCCACGGACTTGATGAAGGCAGCCCGGTTGGTCTTCCACGACTTCTCGATCTCGGCCGTATAGCCCATCACCACCCATGGCGCATTCTGGTTGATCTGTTGCAGGAACGCCGTCGCGCGCGCCTCGTCATAGGCGAACGGAGCCGCATCCACCTTGCCGTTCCTGCCGAACAAATTCACCGAGACGATGGACTTGGCTGTGGCCGAAGCGCCGCGCGGGCGGGTGTTCACCCGATAGGCCCAGGCCAGATCGGCCATGCCGTTGACCTTCATGCCATAAACCCCCGGAAAAAGGATCAGGTTCAGGGCCGGGAGCGCCAGGCCCTTGGTGTTGGCCGGCAGCACGGCATCGACGGCGTTCGCGACCTGCTCGGCCGGGCCGAACTTGCCCAGGGCCGTCATGATCGGATGGTTCTCGCTGTTGCGCCGGCGCAGCCACTGCAACAGCGCAAAGACGCCAAGCCCGGTCAGGATGAGCAGAAGCGGAATGATGGCGAGTGCGCCTCCATTGAAATCAGTGGCGTCCAGCATGTAAGGCAGGAACGAGTCCTTCATGTCCGGCACGTCTTTGACGATGTCGTCGATGATGTCACGCTTGATGTCACTGGGGATTCCCGCCATCGCGCCGGTCACCGTGGTTCCGCTCATTGCGGTCGACATCTTGACCAGGAGCGCCTTGTCGCCCAGCAGCAAGACCCGGTAATAGCCCGAGGTGCGGGTGTTGGTGACCGAACCGGAGCGACTGCGGGTCGTCGTCACCTGGGTGAAACCGGAGTCGACGTTGCGATCCGCCTTGACCGTCACGTAGTAGTTGGCGACCGCGTCCGGGTTGCTCACCTTAATCAGAGCCGCCCGGTCGATGACGCTCGGACCGGAGAACACATTTGTAAGGTAGCGGGCCGAGAGGGCCAGCACGCCAACGGCCAGTCCAAGCAGGATGACCCACGTGATCAGCAGGTTGCGGTTGGTGCGCTTGATCTGCGCGGCGATGAATCCTTCGTTCATGTTGTCCTCCATTGGTCTCGCTGTCCCAACAGAACTTGTTTTCGGAGTTGATATCCCCCCCTCCGGCGTACGCCGGAGGGGGGGATATCAACTCCGAAAACAAGTTCTGTTGGCTGTAATTATGGCCGGAAAACGTTGTGCCGGGTCAGCGCGATACGGTGAAGTTGACGGTCTCGCTGGCGGCGATGCGCTTGCCATCCTTGTCCATCGCATACACCGTCCAGACATAGCGGGCAGGCTCGAGCGTATCCTTGAAGGCGTAGAGTGGCTCGCTCACGCTGGTGAAATCCAGCAGCTTCGGGCGATCGGGTTTGCTGTCGTTCCACATCAGGATCTCGTAGCGCACAGCCAGGGGATGGGTTTCCCATTCCAGCCGCACACCCGACCCGGCGACGTTTGGCGCGCGGTTGGGCGGACCCAGCAATGGAATGACGCACGGCCCGGCCTGCCCGGCCACGCTGAACTTCTGCTCGGCGGATTCGGCGATTTTTGTCTTCGCGGCGTTGAAGGCCGATACGCGCCAGCGGTACTCGCAATTGAGCAGCCCAGGCGCGGCCAGTGACGTTTCCCGGGTCTGGGTGTTGTTCAGGACCGTATCGCCTCGGGCCGGGGTCAGGTAAACCTCGTAGTAGTCGGCTGAGGGGTAGGCGGTCCAATTCAGCGCGGGCGAACCCGTACTAACGGCAGCCGCCTGCCGGGGCTCGCCCAGGGCCAGATCCAGTTTGTAGACGCTCTGCGGACGAATGTCCAGGGTCTTGTTCGCTTCCACGGCGAACTTGCGCGCGGTAATGGCGCCCGACGTGATGTAGATCATCGAGTCGGCGCCAAATGGCCGGATCGCCAGGGCGTATTCGCCGGGTTCGACGCCTGCGAAGCGATACGCCCCGGCCGTGTTGGTGCGGGTGCTGTATTCGCGCCCCTTGCAGCCGCCAATGAGTTGGAAGTCTTCGCACAGCTTGACCTCCTGATCGGCCGCGCCGGCGCCGTTCCAAATCACCGATCCATCGACGTTGCCCTTGCCTGCGGCGGGCGTCACCCGCGGCAAGCTGGACGTTGGGGCGGGCACGGCGGTTGGGGAGGGACGAGGTGTGGCCACTGCCGCAGGGCGCACAGTCGGGGAGGCCACGCCGGCCGCTTGTGTCATCAGCGGGAGCGGCGTGATCCCACGGGTCGCCGTCGCCGCCAGCCGCGCTGGCGCGGGCGGCGGCTCGGTCGAGGGCCCGGCCGTAGGCAGCACTTCCAAATCGCCGCAGCCGGCCAGTAGCGCGGCCGCCAGAATTGTCATCACTCTAATTCGCAACTGGTAACCCAAAGTTCATCCCCTGATTGTCATCCAAAGTTCTGCCCAAGGAATCGATCATCGTGGAAGTTTTGAATGGTGTCAAGCCATCCCCAAAACACGTTGGGAGCGGTATTCCCCTGGCGAAGCCAGGGGAATACCGCTCCCAACACCATCATCTTCGCATCGGTAGAATGACCACGCGTGCAAAACGACCTCCCTATCTGGGCCCTGCGTGACGAATTGCGCGAGGCATGGGCTCAACAGCCTTCGACTGTCCTGGTCGCCCCGACCGGCTCAGGCAAGACCACCCAGATCTGCCAGATGCTGCTTGCCGAACGCCCGGCCTGGACGGGCCGCATCGTCGTGCTGCAACCGCGCCGGGTCGCCGCCCGCTCGGTCGCCCGACGGGTGGCTGAGGAGATGGGCGCCACGCTCGGAGAGAAGGTCGGTTATCAGGTCCGCTTTGAGGACGTGACCGAACTTGGCACTCGGATCTGCTTCGTCACCGAGGGCATCCTGCTGCGATGGCTGCACGACAACCCGGATCTCAACGGCGTCGACGCCGTGCTCTTCGACGAGTTTCACGAGCGCAATCTGCTCAGCGATATCGCCCTGGCGTTGTGCAAGCGCCTGCAGCGCGAGCGCCGGCCCGGGCTCATGCTGATGGTCATGTCGGCGACGCTGGAAGCCGCCCCGGTGGCGGCTTATCTGGGCGGCGCGCCGATCCTCGAATCGCGCGGTCGTGAGTTCCCGGTCGACCTTGTCTACGAGACCTGGGAGGACGGCAGCGATCTCGAGCGCCCAGTCTGGGAACGGGCTGCCGCGCGCTGCGCCCGGATTCTGCGTGACACGCCCGAGGGCGATATCCTGGTCTTCATGCCCGGCGCGTATGAGATCGGGCAGACCCTCGACGCGCTGCGGGCCGCCCTGCGCGGACAGGCGGCGCCCATCCTGCTGCTAGCCCTGCATGGCGAGCTCCCCCCGCGCGAACAGGACCGGGTCTTCGCGCCGTCCGAGCTGCGCCGGATCATCGTCTCGACCAATGTAGCCGAGACCTCGCTGACCATCCCCGGGATTCGGGCTGTCGTCGACAGCGGCCAGGCCCGGGTCGCCCGTTTCGACGCTGGGCGAGGGATCGGCACGCTCGCGCTCGAGGAGATCTCGAAAGCGTCGGCCGACCAGCGGGCCGGGCGGGCGGGCCGGCTCGGCCCTGGCGTGTGCTATCGGCTGTGGCCGGAGAAGACCCATGAGCGGCGGCCCGCCCGCAACACGCCAGAGATCCAACGGGTGGAGCTCAGCGATGTCGCGCTGCAGCTCGCCGCGCAGGGCGTGACCGATCTCGAGGGGTTTGATTTCCTGGACCGGCCCGACCCCGGGCGGATCCATGCTGCAATCGAGCTGTTGCGCGCGCTCGGCGCGCTGACTGGCGAGCCGCGCAACGCCAGTATCACGGAGGTGGGCCGGGCGATGCTGCGCCTGCCCGCCCATCCGCGCTACGCCCGGATGATGCTCGAGGCCGCCCGCTACGGCTGCGTGCGCGAGGCGGCCCTGTTCGCCGCCATCATGTCCGGGCGCGAGCTGCTCGCCCGGGTGGGCCGCCAGGAGACGATTACCCTGCGCAACCGGGCCCGGGTGATCGAGAAGAGCGGCGAGAACCAGTCCGACTTCTTCGCCCTGCGGCGGGCCTTCGAATTCGCCCGGGCCCAGGACTTCGAGCCGCGGGCGTGTTACACGCACGGGATCAACCCGCACACCGCCCGCGAGGTTGGCCTGACCTTCGCCCAGCTCGAGCGGATGGCCGAGTCCGCCGGCCTGCTCGGGATGGCCCCGGAGTTGGAGGTTCCCCCGGGAGATGCGATCCGGCGCTGCCACCTGGCCGGCTTTGTCGACCAGCTTGCGACTCGCCAGGCCGGGGCGACGACCTGCCATGTGGCTGACGGGCACGAGGGAGAGCTGGCCGATGAGAGCGTCGCCGCGCGCGGGTCGAGCCATCGCCTGTATGTCGTGTCGGAGATCCGCGAGATCACCACCCGCTCGGGCGAGAAGCTGACCCTGCTCAACACTGCCAGCGCGATCGAGGTCGCCTGGGTGCGGGCGCTTGTGCCGCCCCCGGACGGGCTGAGCGAGTCCATCGAGCACCTCTACGACCGGCTGAATAAACGGGTGGTGGCCGCCCGGGTGCTGCGCTATCGCGACCTGATGCTGGGCGGCGAGCCGCATTTCGCCCTCGACCCGCAGGCGGCGGCCCGGGCCCTGGCTGGCGAGTTCGTCGACAAGCTCGAGAAGCTGCCGGTCTGGAACAATACCGCCCGGCCCTGGCTTGCCCAACGGCGGGAATTGGCCAGCAAGATCAGCGTCGAGATGCTGGAGGCGATCCTGGCCACGGCCTGGCTGGGCGCGACGACCTACAAGGAGATCCTCGAGCGGCCGATCCTGCCGGCCTTGCAGGCCGCGTTGGGGGAGGGGACGTGACAGAGGCGAGCCCGTTCTCAGCGTTTTCGGTGCGGGGCCCTGATCTTGAAGGCGGGCAGGCGCCAACCGTCTATCCACAGATGGCGCAGATTTTCGCGGATTCGGACAGGCGCCACGTGAACAAGGAAATAGAATCGGCGGAAATCTGCGTAATCCGTGGACAGATTGCGCGTGTCATATGCGCAGTAACTCGCTGGGTTCATTTGATCGCCGCGCGGAGGACGCCATGAATCGTAACGCTTGGCGCGTCCTGTCGGCGCTCATCCTCGCCGGCGGGTTGGGCTGGGCTTACGCGACTCGCCCGCAGAGTAGCGCCGCCGCGCCGGTCTCGGCCTCGACCCGCATTGGCGCGCCAGCGCCTGACATCGCCCTGCCCATGCTCAGCGGCGAGTCGCGGACGCTGGCTGACTTGCGCGGCCAGGTGGTCATCCTGAATTTCTGGGCGACCTGGTGCGGGCCGTGCCGGGCCGAGATGCCGGCTTTGGCCGAGATTCAGACCCAATACGCGTCCCGCGGTGTGATCGTCATCGGGGTCAATCAGCGGGAGGACGCCGGGTCGATCCGACGCTATCTCGACAGCATCGGGGTCGACTTCCCGATCGCCCTGGATCCAACGGGCGAATCCAACCGTCAGTATCGCGTGCTTGGCCTGCCCACCACGTATCTCATCGATCGGCAGGGCCTGATCCGGGACGCCGTGTTTGGCGGGCCGATGGCGCGGGCGCTGATCGAGAGCAAGCTCGCCCCACTCCTGGAGCCCTGATGCAGCCTTTCATTCAGATCTTCGGCCTGGCGATCTCGGCCGCCCCCGCGGCGGTGTGGCTGGGCGCTGTCGTCGCGATCTGGCTGGCCGGGCGCACCGCGGCCTGGCGCGGGCTGGACGGGCGCGTGTTGGGGGATGCGCTCACGGTCGCAGGCTTCGGGGCGCTGCTTGGGGCGCGGCTTGGCTATGTCGCCCTGCACGCCTCGGTCTATGTGCGCGATCCGCTCGCCGCCTTGGCCTTAAGCACCTCGGCCCTCGACGGCGCGATTGGCGCGCTGGCGGGGGTGGGCGTGCTGGCCTGGCGCTTGCGCCGAGCCGGGATGTTGCGTTGGGCGGCGGCCGATGCGCTCGCCCCGCCCGCGCTGGTCCTGGCGATGGGTCTTGCCCTGGCCTCGTATTTCGACGGGGCGGTCTTCGGGGCGGTTGCGGAGGTCCCGTGGGCGGTCGCGGTGTGGGGGGCGGCCCGCCACCCAGTCCAGTTCTACGAGATGGCGGGTTTGCTCATCATATTGGCCGCCGCCGTCGTGTTGCGCAAACGGGCGCTGCCCGATGGCGCGCTCGCGCTGGGAGCCGTGCTGGCGTATGGTCTGCTGCGCCTCATCGTCGACGGCTTTCGCGCGGATGAGGCGGCGTTGCTGGCCGGGTTGCGGGCCAGCCAGATCGTCGCGGCAATCAGCGCAGCGCTGGCGGCGTGGGGGTTGGGGGCGGCGGATCACAGATGACACGCCATTGCCGAATGGGACATGCGCTGCGCACACAAGAACGAAGGAATCTGCGCTAATCTGCGTAAATCTGCGGATCGATCCAGTTCCAAGCCCGCTCGGCCCGTCACCGGCGCGGCAGGTTTTGTCCACAGATTACGCAGATTTCCCCGGATTTGGACATGCGCCGCGCGCATAAGAAAAAAGAATCAGCGGAAATCTGCGTAATCTGTGGATAGATCCCGGTCTACATTGGCGCCGACCGCTAGACGCCGATCACCCACCGCGCCAGGGCCAACGCTTGCTCGCGGGTCACGATCTCCCCGATCATCTGGGCCTCGCGGACGGCTTCCAGCGCGGCCCCGACAGCCGGCCCGGGGCCAACGCCCAGAGCCAACACATCCCGCCCGCCCAGCAGCGGCCTGGGCGCGACCTCGGGCGCGTAGCGCGCCTCGAAATGCTCGAGCAGACCCCAGCCGATTTCGGCTATGGCTGGGTCGAGGGCCATGCCAAGCAGGGCGGCCTCGGGCGCGGCTTCGCGGGCCGCCCGCATCCAGCGGTATTCCGCCCGCGCGTCGCGCAGGGCCTCGCTCAGCGCCGCCCCGGCCCGGATCGTCCTGGCCCGTGCGACCTCGGCCGCGCTGACCTTGAGGGCGAGCGCGCGCCCTTCGACCGCGGCTGGCGACGCGCCGGCGCATAACGCAACCAGTCTCAAAATCGCCAGGCGCGGGGCGTTGGCCAGCGGCTCGGCCAGGCGCGCGCTGAGCCTTGGGGCGCGCCGGGCCGCCTGCTCGAGCAAGGCGTCGATCGCGCGCAATGTCGCAGGCGGGCGCGCCGCGGCTTCGGGCAGGACGATGTTGAGCAGGTCCAACGCTGCGAGTAGGTCTACGGCTGCGCTTGCCTTGGGCAGCGCCAGCGCCTTGAGCAACTCATCGCGGGTGCGCTCGGCGCTGGGGCCATCCGCGGCCGCCAGCCGGGGCCCAGCCGCGCGTGCGGCCATCTCCGCCGCGGGATCGATCCGGGCGTCGAGGTCGGCGGCGAAGCGGGCGACCCGCATGGCCCGGACCGGATCGTTGGCGATGGCGTCAGGCGAGGCCAGGCGGATGACCTTGTCACTCAGATCCTTCGCCCCGCCGAGCGGATCGTAGAGCGCCATCTGGCCAGGCATCGAGCCATCGAGCGGCAGCCAAATCGCGATGGCGTTGAGGGTGAGATCGCGCCCGCGCAGATCATCATCCAGGGTCGCCCCGCGACAACGGGCAAAGTCCAGGGTCAGGCCGTCTACGATGACTCGGGCTGTCCCGCGTTCGGCGTCCATGACGTAGAAGGCGCCCCCGAGCGCGTTGGCGACGGCGCGGGCCAGCCCGGCCGCGTCGCCCAACACGGCGAAGTCGAGGTCGTGCGGGGCGCGCCCGAGCAGCAGATCTCGGACCGAGCCGCCGACCAGGGCAATCGAGATGCGCCGTTTGGCGGCGCTGGACCGGGCTTGCTCGAGCAGCGGCAGCAGCCCCGCCGGGATAGCGATCATCGCGCCCCGAAAATCGCCCGCCCGATCCGGACCAGGGTCGAGCCCTCGGCGATGGCGGCCTCGAAGTCGTCGGTCATCCCCATCGACAGCTCGGGCGCGTCCAGGCCGGCGATGCGCGTATGCAGCAGTTCGCGCAGACCGCGCAGGCTG
>Ga0209477_1001381_pt1 | contig 14875 bp, 17 predicted proteins | sample KloWWTupernatant_FD_187180 | JGI IMG/M metagenome (GOLD analysis project Ga0209477, IMG submission 187180) | Active sludge microbial communities from Klosterneuburg, Austria, studying microevolution and ecology of nitrifiers - Klosterneuburg... | ecosystem: Engineered > WWTP > Aerobic digester >... | reverse complement strand
CACCCGCTACGACAAGTACGCCGTCACCTACCTCGGCGGCTTCCTCCTCGGAATGGTGATCCTGACCCACCGAGCCAACCATTAACAGACACGCTCTAGTTGGTCGACTCTGTACCGAGCCCTGACCCGTCCAGTCGTTGGGTGGCGTCGGCCCAATCCTCAAAGACCTCATCCTCGTCGAGATCATCCTCTTCGGGGAAGTCGAAGTGCTCGAGGTGATCTGTTAGCTCCGCCATGATGACCTCGCGGTCGGATAGCCCAGCAATCTCCCACATGAAGAAGTCATTGGTCGGGTGGGTTAGGACGTAGGTGACCTCGCTCAGGATTGACCGTTTCGGAGAGGAAGATCAATCCGAGGTCCATGGTGTTTCCTTTCCGCGGACGTCTGCGTCCGCGCAGGTCAAACCACGCGCTCGGGTGCGCGTGGTCACAGATGGTGATGGTGCGAGGGGGCGGCGCCCGGGTAGAAGGTGGAAGGTCAATCGCGGTCTACCCGGGCGCGCTCGGTACGGGACTGTGCGGCGCAGCGTGACCCACGCCGCACAGCGGGGGGCTGCTCAGAAGGTGCGGATCGGGATCTCCGCGGGAGCCTCGAGAAGTTCGCGAATCTCGTCGTCAAGCTTGACAAGCGTGATGGACGCGCCTGCCATGTCCAGCGAGGTGCAGTACTCGCCGACATAGCTACGGGTTGGGGTAATTCCCTGGGCCGCGAGCTTCTCGTGTGCGATGCCGTACAGAAGGTACAGCTCGCTGATGGGGGTGCCACCGAGACCGTTCACCATCAGCGCGACGTCATCGCCGCTGCTGTAGGGGATGTCGCTCACGATGGGCTCCAGAAGCAAGTCGACGATCTCGTTCGCCGGGACCCACTTCTGACGTGCACGGCCGGGCTCACCGTGGATACCGATGCCGACCTCGATCTCGTCGTCGCCGATCTCGAACAGCGGCTCGCCCTTGGCGGGCGGGGTGCAGGCGGTGAGCGCCACGCCCATGGTGCGGGTGACGGCGTTGACCTTCTCGCCGATCCGGACGATCTCGTCGAGGTCCTTGCCGGCCTCAGCGGCAGCGCCGACGGCCTTGATGACGAAGAAGTTGCCGGCGACGCCGCGGCGACCGATGGTGTACAGCGAGTCCTTCACTGCGACGTCGTCGTCGATGAAGAGGGTGCGCACCTTGATGCCCTCTGCGGCAGCGAGCTCTTCTGCCATTTCGAATGCCATCTTGTCGCCGGTGTAGTTGTTCACCAGCAGCAGCACACCCTTGTCGCTCTTGACGCGGCGTGCGGCCTCGACGACGAAATCGGTGGGCGGGGCGGCGAACACGTCACCGGGGCAGGCGGCGTCCAGCATGCCCTTGCCGACAATCATCACGTGTGCGGGCTCGTGGCCGGAGCCGGAGCCCTGGATGATGGAGACCTTGTCGTTGTTGGGCGCATCGGCGCGGACGATGAGGTTGTACTTCGGGTCGTACGTGAGCGTGTCAGGGTTCGCCAGGGCCAGACCCTTCAGCATCTCCGGAACGAACGCCTTCGGGTCGTTGATGAACTTCTTCATTGTGTTCTCACTTCTTTGTGTCGGATGGGGGGTGGAGGGAGGGTAAGTCGTTACCAGGTCTCGGCGATGCGCTCGGCGAGCACTGCCATCGCGATGGCGCCCGGGTCGGGGGAGCCGATGCTGCGCTCACCGATGTAGGACGCGCGGCCTCGATGTGCCTCGAGCTTCGCGGTCTCTTCGGCGGCGGTGCGTGCGACCTCGGCTGCGTGCTGAGCGACGGCCTTGCCGTCCAGACCCTTATCGAGGTCCGCCTCGATGGCATCGGTGAGCGGGACCAGAGCGTCGAGCAGCGTCTTGTCTCCGAGGGAGGCGCCACCGCGCTTCATGATGCCCTCGACGGCCGAGCGAAGCATCGCGACCACATCGGCCGGGCTGATGTCGTTCTTGTCTTTCACGGAGATAGCGGCGCGAAGGAACGCCGTGCCCCAGATCGGGCCGGACGTGCCACCGATACGGCCGGACATCGTTGTCGCAACCTTCTGGATGAAGGTGCCGAGATCCGACCGGTCGTACTCGTCCCATTCGGCGATGACGTTCTCGAATCCGCGAGCGAGCGAGAATCCGAAGTCGCCGTCGCCGGCGACGGCATCCAGGTCGCTGAAGTACTTCTCGTTGTCGACGCACGTCTGTGCGATGAGCTTGATGACGCTCTCGACGCGGGCGACGCCCGCCTGGCTGAAGGTGCTGCTCATGATGATCCTCGGGTTCGGTTATCGGGTGGTGAGGGCAGTGAGGGTGTCGAGGGTGACCTGACCGGTCTCCTCGACGCCACGCGGGTTGGAAAGGAAGCGCGCTGGCGTCTGCGGCTGGTCACCCAGGCTGTCAACGACCAGTGCCGCCTCGGTGAAGTCCTCGTCGGCGGTGTAACTGGACACCGTCACGACCGTGGTGATGCCGGCCGCGGCGGCGGCCCGCAGCCCGTTCTGGCTGTCTTCGACGACCACAGCGTCCGCCGCGTCGACACCGAGGTCCCGCAGAGCGAGCAGGTAGATGTCCGGTGCCGGCTTCTTCGCCGGGACCACGTCTCCCGCGTAGACACGAAACCAGGAGGCGGACTCTGCACCGACCGCATGTTCCAGCACGGCGCGCACCGATTCTTCGGCGGACGTGGATGCGACAGCGAGCAGCCATCCTGCGTCGTGTGCAGTAGCGACGATTCGGGCGATTCCGGGCCGCCCCGGCATCTCATCAGCTCGAACCTTCGCTGTATAGCGGTCCGTCTTGAAGCGGTGCCACCGCTTGACGAGTTCGATCTGTGCAGCTTCGTCCGTGGGCAAGTTCGCCGACGCAATGAAGTCGCTGGTGAGAAGCGAGGCGAGACGCTCCTTGCCGCCGCCGATTCGTACCTTCTCGGCATAGTCCTCCTCGGACCAGTGCACGGGAAGGTTGAAATGCGCGAAGGTGTCGTTGAAGGCGGGCAGGTGACCATCACGCTCGGTGTCTGCGAGCACTCCGTCGCAGTCGAAGATCAGGGCGCGAGTCACGGCTTGGCGGCCTTCGCCTTGGCTGCCGTGCCATCGGAGCCGAACCATTCGATGTGGTCACCGATGACGCTGGTGACAGCATCACCGATGGCAGTCATCAACTTCGGCGGATCCCAATGGTTGTTGGCGCGCGCCCAATCGAGATGCTCCGCCGATGCCTGCATGTACGCGTGCTTGACGGCTGTGGAGATGTTGATCTTGGAGACGCCATTGTTGATGAAGGCGCGGAAGTCGGCCGGCTCAAGGCCGGTTCCCCCGTGAAGAACAATTCCCTTGTCGGTGAGGTGCGCGAGTTCGCGGGCGCGCTCAGGGAGAAGGGTCGGCTTGGACGTGAACAGGCCGTGGCTCGTGCCCAACTGCGGGGCGAGCAGGTCAGCACCGGTGCGCTCCGCGATGGCTGCGAGCTGGTCGACGGTATACGCGTGGTGGGCTTCGTCGCTGCCGACTCCGTCTTCGACCCCGAGGATGTTCTCGATCTCGGATTCGACGTCGACGCCCGCTGCGTGAGCCTCCTTGACGACTTCCGTCGTCTCACGCTCTGCGTCAGCAAGATCACGGTCAGAAGCATCGAAGAGAACCGATGACCACCCGGCGGCAATGACGTCAGAGAGGACAGAACGGTCCGGGCAGTGATCCAAGTGGAGCGCGACCGGCACGGATGTGTGCCGCGTGAGCGCCTGGAAAAGGCTCGTGATGAAAGCGGTCCCCGAGGTGCGAACAGTCTTTGTCGAGATCTGGACAATCAGAGGCGAGTCCTTCTCCTCCGCTGCGGCGATGACCGCGCGCATGCTGATCTCGTCGAAGACGTTCACAGCGGGAACCGCGTATCCGTGCTTCCGCGCTCCCGTCGTGAGACGACGAGTTGATACGGCCATAGTCCGATCTCACTTCCTTGTGTCAGGCTCTGCCTCAGCGAGCTCCGGCCAGAACATCTTTCGTTCCGGTCCTTTTAGTCGAGAGTACATGGCTATACAACTCTATACAAGACGGCGACGTGCCTCACGTATTTTGCCCGCGAAACGATTCCGGTGCCTCACATAAGAATGCCCGCGAAACGGAATCATCAGTTTCATGGGAAGTGGGCTATCGATGCGCGCCAGACACGAGATCACAAAAAAGTTCGCGAAGCAGTACCAGGCTGCGACCAAGAAGGACAAGGGCAAACTCCTCGATGAGGTGTGCTCGATCACGGGGTGGTCCAGAGACAACGCCCGGAGACAGTTGAAAGGGGCCCTGAAACCACGCCGGGTCGGCGCACGTAAACGCAAGCCCCGCCCGCTGAAGTACTCCCACGATGCGCTCAAAGTCTTGCAACGGGTATGGGCGTACGCGGGAGGGATCAGCGGGAAATACCTCGCAGCGACGATGGAGCTGCAGCTCATGCTGCTCGAAACACACGGTGAACTCGTGCCCGGCAAGGGCCGCTACAGTCATCAGGTCGCTGACGAACTCCTCGCGATGTCCCCAGCAACCATCGACCGCTACCTCGCCCCAGTACGACAGAAAGACCCGTTGCGTGGGATCACGACGACCACGCCGGGGCCGCTCTTGCGTAACTCGATCACGATCAGGAAAGCCGGCGACGAGATCGAGCAGGTGCCGGGCTTCTTCGAAGGCGACACCGTGGCACACTGCGGGCCCGTGTTGAAGGGCGAGTTCTGTCGAACGGTTGATCTCACCGATATGCACACTGGCTGGACGTACACCCGCTCGATCCGGAATAACGCTCACCTGCACATTCGCGACGCCCTCGACCGGTTCATCACCGAGGTGCCGTTCGAAGTGACCGGGGTCGATTTCGACAACGGCTCCGAGTTCATCAACTACGACGTCATCGGCTGGGCGGCCGAGCTCGATATCTACTTCACGAGGTCCCGGCCGTACAAGAAGAATGATCAGGCCACGATCGAGTCGAAGAACAACCAGATCGTGCGCAGGTACGGGTTCTACTGGAGATACGACACCCTCCCACAGTTGAAGCTCTTGAACGACCTCTGGCAGGTCGTGAACGACCGCCATAACTACCTCACCCCGACGAAGAAACCCATCGGCTGGGCCACCGATTCCAAGGGCCGCCGCAAACGCGTCTACGACGATCTCGCGACACCATTCGACCGGCTCCTGAAATCCGGTGCCCTCACACCCGAGAAAACAGCGGAGTTGACCGCATACCGGGACAGCTTGAACCCCGCGCATATCGCCCGTGAGATCGACCGGATCCAGCAGCGCCTCACCTACCTCGCCGCCAAGAAGACCCGGGCGCTCGAGGCTGCAGAACTCGCCAAAACTCCCGACGCGAAAGCGGGGGTGAAACCCGCACAGCAGGCCGGACGCAAGCGCGCGGTCTAGGCTGAACCTACGCGGGCATTTCCTGGTGAGTCACCGGAAGAGTTTCGCGGGCATATTTAAATGAGGCACCTCGGACGGACTAGGTAAGATCATGTGGAAAGTTTTGGAGGCATAAAGATGACGGACGTGATTGAGCGCGACTCAGCGACACCGATCTATCAGCAGCTCGAGGACATCTTTCACGCGAAGATCGCCAGTGGTGAGTGGGCACCCGAGCACCGCATCCCGTCGGAGAACGAGCTGAACCGGGAGTACAGCCTGAGCCGCATGACGATTCGTGGTGTGCTCAACAAACTGGCGGGTGATGGTCTGCTCATCCGCGTTGCCGGCAAGGGCACGTTCGTCGCCCCGCAAAAGATCAACGCGGTCTCTCCTGTATACAAAGGAATCCGTGAGCAGCTCGAAGTGCTCGGGTACGACATCGCGACGACGTTGATTTCTACGGAGCGCGTTCCCGCGCCGACGAGAGTGCGTGAGCACCTGAATCTGCCGGCGGGCGCCGAGGTCATCGCCGTCATACGACTGCGAACGGTAGACGGGAAGCCTCTGAGCGTCCACCGCTCCTTCGTGCCAGCGAGCCTCGCGCCGGGACTGGATCAGCTGGATGTCGTCAACGAGCAGCTGTGCGTGGTTCTCGAAGACAAATTCAATCTGTCGATGAAGAGCGTCTCCGAAGATCTGGAAGTCATCGTCGCCGAAGGAACCGACGCCAAGCTGCTGGAGCTGCGCAAGGGCGACCCGGCACTGCTGTTGACGGATGTCATCACGAACCCGGCAGGGACGGCCTTTGAGTACTCGACCATCGTCTTCCGCGGCGATACGGTGCGGCTGAAGTTCGATTACAAGCGTGAGTGAACCCGCCGTGGTGGATGACTCGGGGTCCACCACAGCGGGTCCGCCTAGCGGACGAGCAGCCGAATGCGCTCGTCCAGTCCCGCGGCGTCAAGCGCGTATCGAGCAAGCAGTCCTGGGTACGTACCGGTGACGATGTGCTCATGCGGCAACCCGATGGCGTGCACGGGAATTCCCGAGGTTGCCAGAGCCTCGCCAACGGCCGCGGAGAGACCGCCGCGGGTGTAGTGCTCCTCGACGGTGATGACGCGTCCGGTGCGATGAGCGGACGCGCGGATAAGCGCCGCGTCAACAGGTTCGACAGTTGGCATCCCGATGAGGTCCACATCGATGCCGTCGTCCGCGAGCCGTTGCACCGCGACCACGACCTCCGGGGTGATGGTCCCCGTCGTGACGACCGTTGCGCGAGACCCTTCCCGAATCATCCGCCCTTCCCCGATGGTGAACGGTGCCTGCGGGAACAGATCGGGGATCGATGGGCCCCCGATGCGCATGTACACGGGCCCGTCGTGCTCAATCATCGCCTTCGCTGCCTCCCGGATCTCTCCGGGGTCCTGGGGTGAGAGGACGACGACCCCGGGAAGCATGCGGATGATTGCATAGTCTTCGAGGGAGTAGTGTGTGGGCCCGAGGTCGGAGTAAGTGATCCCTCCGTTGCGACCGACGATCTTGACGTTCTGACCCATGTACGCGATGTCGTTACGGAATGCTTCGTAGTTCCGGTTGGTGACAAACGCTGCGATGGCTGCGAACACGGGGATTTTCCCGGTTGATGCGAGACCTGCCGCGACGCCCGTTGTTCCGTGTTCCTGAATGCCGAACTCGTAGTACCGGTCGGGGTAGCGCTCGCGAAATGAGCCGAATCCCGACGACAGCCCGCTGTCGGCGGAGAGGACGACGACACGGTCATCGCTCGCAGCGAGGTCGGTCACTGCTTGCCCGAAGGTCTTTCGCGGATCGATAAGAGTATGCGTCTCAGCTGCCATGGTCGTTCCATTCGCGCAGGTTGTCGATGCGGGCGTGCACTTCACGTTCGGCTCGGTCGAGTTCCTCGGCCGTCGGCTTCCAGTAGTGCGAGGCAAGGGTCCCTTCCAGGAAGCTGATGCCCTTCGCCTTCGTCGTGCGAGCAACGACGACAGTAGGCCGGCCCTTTTCGCCGTCCGCGGTGCTGACGGCGTCGAGGACGGCATCGATATCGTTCCCGTCGATGGTGACGGTGTTCCACCCGAACGCTGCGAACTTGTCGGCAATCGGCTCCATGTTCATGACCTCAGCGGTCGGCCCGGAGATCTGCAGATTGTTGACATCGACGAAAGCGACGAGGTTGTCGAGTCGGTGGTGGCTCGCAATAGACGCGCCTTCCCAGTTCGCCCCTTCGGGGAGCTCACCATCCCCAAGGACGGTGAAAACCCGTCCTCCGTTGGTCGCTGCGCGAAGGCCAAGTGCCATCCCTGCGGCAATCGATAGCCCGTGACCCAGGGCGCCCGTGTTCGCTTCAATCCCCGGAAGCTTGTGAAGGTCAGGGTGACCGCCGAGTTTGCTGCCGACGGAGCCGTACGTGTCGTACAGCGTCTCCTCGAAGTAGCCGCGCCGGCCGAGGACGGCGTACTGCGCCATTGCTTTGTGGCCCGCGGACAGCAGGAACCGGTCGCGGTTCGGGTCCTTCGGGGCTTGCGGGTTGACGCGCATGGTCGCGAAGTACAGCGCGGTCACGATGTCGATGCACGAGAGTGCTCCTCCAAGGTGGCCAGAACCGCCTGCCCGCACCATCCGCAGGACGTTGAGGCGTGCGAGTTCCGCCTCGATCTGCAGCGGGACGGTATTCATACGCGAGTGCTCTCGGTTTCGTAGTCGTACAGAGCGGCGAGCTTCGGAGCGCTCCGCTCGTTCTCCACGTACGACACCGAAAGGTATTCGCGAACGAGTCGCTTGACCGACTCGACGCCGGTGACCTGAGCTCCGAATGCGACCATGTTGGCGTCGTTGCTCAGCTGAGCACGCTCGGCTTGGTACGCGTCCGTGAGCAGTGCGCAGTACGCCCCGGGAACCTTATTCGCAGAGATGGAGACGCCGATGCCGGTGCCGCACATCACGACACCACGCTCGACCTCCTTCGCCGCGACGCTTTCCGCCACCGCGATGGCTGTCTTCGAGTACAGGGGGTCGTCGGAGCCGAAATCACGAACCTCGTGGCCGAGCTCGCGAAGGTAATCAGCGACGGCATCCTTGAGGGTGGTTGCATTCGGGTCGCAGCCAATACCAATCAACATGCGGGGACTCCTATCTATACCTGTATAGCCTTGTCTAGCTGAGGATAGACCGAATCGGCGTAGGATGGAAGACCGGACTGTATAGTCCACCCATTGACCTGGGAGACAGCATGGCCAGAGATGCCCACCCCACCCCTCTTGACAGCGCGGACGTCATCCTCTCCGACCTCGACGGAGTCGTGTACCGCGGCGCAGCACCCATACCGCACGCCGTCACCGCTTTGAACGCGGCTCGAGAGACGAAGACGGTGGGGTTCCTGACGAACAACGCCTCTCGGCTGGCAGCGGACGTCGCGGAACAGCTGACGACAATGGGACTGGACGTCGACGCAGATGATGTCGTCACCTCACCGCAGGCGACACTGCTGCTCCTCTCAAGGGTTGTCGAGCCCGGAGCTTCTCTGCTGGTCGTCGGTGGTCCGGGGCTGACGACGGTGCTCCAAGGGGCGGGGTACCGACTTGTCCGCACCGCGGATGAGCATCCCGACGCAGTCGTGCAAGGTTTCTCACCACACGTGAACTGGAATGACCTCGCCGAAGCTGCTTACGCTCTCGCCTCCGGGATTCCGTGGGTCGCGACGAACCTCGACACCGCACTTCCACTCGAGCGCGGACTGGCACCTGGCAACGGAGCACTCGTTGCTGCCGTCCGCGCGGTCATCAATCGCGAACCTCTCGCTGCCGGAAAGCCGGAGACGGCGCTCTTCGACGCCGCCCGCGAGCGATTCCCCGGCTCCCGATGGCTGTTCATTGGGGACAGGATCGACACAGACATCAGAGGCGCACGTCGCTCCGAGATGAGTAGCGCTCTCGTCCTCACCGGCATCAGCCGGCCTCAGGATGTTTTCGCCGCACCCTCCGATGCGCGACCTGACTTCATCTTGCGCGACCTGCGTGGTCTCGCGTTGCCGTATCCCTCGACCCGACTCGCGCGCAATGACCAGTTCCTCACATCGACCGTCGCCAACGCCATCGTGGCTGCCGAAGGCCGTCGGGTGCGCCTCGTGGCCCCAGGAAACGAGCCGATGAATATCATCCGAGCCACAGCTGCTCTCGTCTGGGAACATGCCGCAGCATACGACAATCTCAAACTCGACACTGAGCTTCACGACGCCATCGCCATGGCCCTCGATTAAGGGCGTCAGCGCCTTGCTCGTCAGCAGATGCCGTCCTCATGCTCCGCAGAGATCCTCTCCCCTAGGATGAGACGACCCGCAGACGCGCGACGAGGAGGGGACGGGCACCATGACTGACCAGGTGCAGGCAGCAAGGCACCTCGGCCACCCCTTCGGCGTGAATGCGGATGTCATGAACGTCGCGCTGCGCAACGCCGGCATCCTCGAAGGCGAACCCGGCAACTGGCGACCAACGGCTGCCGCCGCCGACTGGGTGAAAGAGCGCGAACTCACGAACGGCCGGCACCCCGACCCCCGCCAGAACCCGTACTTCACCCAGCGCAAGTTCGACCCGGAGATCATCGACGCGTTCGGCATCACCGCCGAAGACGTCGCCGTGGCTAAGCTCGAGGTCGCCGCGAAGCGCGCAGCCCAAGCCGCCCAGCTCAAAGCCGACCGGGCACAGGCTGACGCGGAGTACCTCGCATCACTAAACCCGCCGACGCCCGACACGGATGCCGCCGACTCACGCTTGGGACTGCTGCACGGATAGGTGACATCTGATCTGGCTTGCCCGAGTGGTGGGCCTGGAAGGATGTTGCTGTGCCCAAGCCCTATCCCACCGAGTTCCGGGATGACGTCGTGCGCGTCGCCCGCAACCGTGAGCCCGGAGTGACGATCGAGCAGATCGCGAAAGACCTCGGCGTCCACCCGATGACGTTGCAGAAATGGTTGCGTCGCGCTGACATCGACGACGGTGCCAAGCCCGGTCAGACGCGCACCGAGGGCGTCGAGATCCGTGAACTGCGGAAACGGAACCGGCTTCTCGAGCAGGAGAACGAGGTTCTGCGGAAGGCTGCGGCGTATCTGTCGCAGGCGAATCTGCCGGGAAAATGATGTACCCGCTCGTGACTGAGCTCGCCGCTTCGGAGATTCCCGTAACGGTGACGTGCCGGGTTCTCAAGCTCTCTCGCCAGCCCTACTACCGGTGGCTAGCCGCTCCGATCACGCCGAGCGAGGTGGTGGAGGCGTATCGGGCAAACGCGCTGTTCGACGCGCACAAAGATGACCCCGAGTTCGGTCACCGGTTGCTCGCCGACGAGGCCGCAGAGGCGGGTGAGGCGATGGCGGATCGGACGGCGTGGCGGATCGCGTCGAGCAACGGCTGGTGGTCCGCGTTCGGGAAGAAACGCGGCAAGAACGGCAAGAAGCCCGGCCCGCCCGTCCACGATGACCACTGCACCGTCACCGACGCGAACGGTCGGGTCCGGCACCAGTTCACCGCTGACGAGCCGAACCAGCTCTGGCTCACCGACATCACTGAACACAAAACAGCTTGGATGAGAATGTCAACCTCAGCTGGGCCCAGGGCGGCAATCTAAACGGGACCCACCCTGTGGTTTCTGGTCTTGGTTCCGGGCCCCGGTAGTATCTCGTTCATGAACTTCAACCGTTCCGCTTGGTGGTGGCTGCGATAGCAGCCGGTTGAAGTATGTTCACGGGCTGCACGGCAGCTCGTGGAACGGCCCGAGTACTCCGTGTAGCTCCCAATCATCGGGAGACACAAATGGAGTCCTTCATCGCAACCGCGCAACGCTCGGCAGAGGTCGCGGTCCTCGTGGCCGAGCACCCCGAGCACTTTCGAGTCCTCACGGGTGAGCGGCCGACTGGGCCGCTGCATCTGGGCCACTACTTTGGCACCATCAGGGAACGGGTGCGTCTCCAGCAGGCTGGCGTCGAGATGTTCCTCGTGCTCGCGGACTATCAGGTCATCACCGACCGAGACACGATGGCTCACGTTCGCGAGAACGTCTATAGCGCTGTGCTCGACTATCTCGCCGCGGGCATCGACCCGGAACGGACGACCATTTTCACCCACTCGTCGGTGCCGGCGCTGAATCAGTTGATGCTGCCGTTCCTGAGCTTGGTCACCGAGGCGGAACTGCATCGTAATCCGACCGTCAAAGCGGAACTCGCGGCGTCCGGGCGCGCGTTGAGCGGGTTGCTCTTGACCTATCCGGTGCACCAGGCGGCCGACATTCTGTTCTGCAAAGGCAATCTCGTGCCCGTCGGCAAGGACAACCTCCCGCATGTGGAGATGACTCGCGTGATCGCTCGACGGTTCAACGAGCGCTATGGGGATGTCTTCCCGGTTCCGGATGCGTTGATCACGTCGACGCCGGAGGTTCCGGGCTTGGACGGTCGGAAGATGTCGAAGAGCTACGGGAACGCGATCGCGTTATCTATGACACCGGACGAGACAGTTGCGGTGATTCGTCAGACTCGGACCGATCAGGACCGGCGGATCAGTTTCGATCCCGAGGACAGGCCTGGTGTTTCGGCGCTGTTGTCGACGGCCGCGCTGTGCCGCGGTGTCGAGCCAGCCGAGTTAGCCGACGAGATCGGTGATGGCGGCAGCAGCGCCCTGAAAGCCATGACGGCGACAGCCGTGAACGACTTCTTGGAACCGTTGCGCGTGAGGCGGCAAGCCTTCGCCAAAGACGAGGATCTCGTGCGGGCGATTCTTCGCCACGGCAATGAGGCTGCGAACACTTCGGCGGAGTCAACACTGGCCCAGGTGCGCGAAGCAATGGGGACGATCTACTAGGACCTCGGTCAGACCTGGTCAGTGAGTCGGCGGGTGTGGGCGAGGCGATAGGAGTCGGTGCCGGTTTCGATGATGCTGCCACCGAACGTGAGTCGGTCGACGATCGCAGCGCAGAGCCTCGGGTCGGTGAAGGTCCTCGTCCATCCGGAGAACGATTCGTTGGAGGCTATCGCGACGGAGTTCTTCTCTTCGCGTTCGGTGAGGACCTGGAACAGGAGCTCGGCTCCGCGGCGGTCGAGTTCCATGTAGCCGAGTTCATCGATGCAGAGCAAGTCGACGCGGCCGTAGCGAGCGATGGTGCGGGCGAGCTGCTTCTCGTCGGCGGCTTCGACGAGTTCGTTGACGAGTTTCGTCGCGAGCGTGTATTTGACCCGATAGCCCTTCTCTGCAGCCGCGGTTCCCAGACCGATCAGTAGATGCGATTTCCCGGTACCGGAGTCGCCGATGAGGCAGAGCGGTTCGCCTTTGCGGATCCAGTCACCGGTAGCGAGTTGGTGGATCGTGGCCGGGTTGATGTTCGGGTTCGCGTCGAAATCGAAGTCACCGAGCCACTTGCTCCGCGGGAAGCCAGCCGCAGACACGCGCCGAATCGAGGAGCGCCGATCGCGATCATCGCACTCCGCGAGCAGTAGCTCTGCCAGGAACCCTTGGTAGGACAGCTGCTCTCGGTTCGCGGTCACCAGGGCCTCGTCAACGACGGCGCGGACAGTCGGGAGCCGGAGACGCCGGCAGGCCTGATCGACAGCCGCGATCGCTGCTTCTTCGGTGAGCCCGCGTCTCCGGCGCAGCGTCGTCGTGACGGTGGTGGGTTTCGTGGTCATGTTCCCGTGGTTCCTTCCCGATCAATCGCTTCGTCCGTGAGCGTCGGGCGTGCCCGACGTTCCAAGAGTTCGTCGTAGCCGGCGACACTCGGCAGTGGTCTCGTGTCGGCCGGGAGACCTGCGATCACCGCGGCCGGATCAGCGAGACGGCGTTGGGTGAGACTGACAACTCGTTGCTCGCGGCCAGACGCGAGTTCACGGAGATGACCATGCAGGCCAGGCCCACCCGTCGAAGTTTGTCTGCGGGCTTCGACAGCGACGACATCGGCGGTGACTGCCCCGACTTGGAGTGCTGCGTGGATGCCGGCGATCACTTCCTCTGCGGGCATGCTCCGGTGCAGAAGCAGAACATCAATGAGGGCTCGCGTGCCGACGGCATCACCATCGGTCTTGCGGGCGGCCGCCCAGAACGCATCGTGGGCAGCCGTAAACACTCCGGCCTCCCGCGCCCTCGCTAAGGCGGTGGCTCCCGGGAGCGCTCCGGGCTTCTGACGCAACACCTCGAGGTAATGGTCGAGGACGACTGATTGTCCGCCGCGCGCGACAACTCGCTCATGGCGGGCAACTTCCTGGTGCCCGTCGAAAACGACGACCACGGACGCGCGTAATGAGACGCGGACGTTCCGGCCGATCAGATGGGCGGGGACGGAGTACTTCGCCATCCGAACCGTGATCAGACTCGACCTGTCGACCCGCGGATGCAGCGTCAGGCCTGGATCGAATCGCTCATACGGCAGCGGCGACAGCAGTGCCTGTTCGACGGCGAAGTCCTGGCCGACTGTGCGAATCCGCGACGCGATCCGCCGCCTGTCATCCGCCGCGTCCCAGGCGCGGATTCTCGCGTTGAGTTCTGCGAGGGAATCGACAACCGGCATGGGTGTCAAATGTGTTCGCCGGAACCGCCCGACCTCACCCTCAACGCCGCCCTTCTCATGTGCGCCCGTGATACCGGGTTGGCAGTAGAACGAATCGAACCCGTAGTGGGAGCGGAACAGCACCCACCGCTCGTTCTCGATCCGGCCGCGCCCGTTGCCATAGAGCACCGCCTGGACTGCCGATGTCAGATTGTCGTAACGGATATGCCGGGTCGGGATGCCGCCAATCTCTTCGAACGCATCAATGTGGCCCTCGAGGAATGCTTCCTGCGACTGAGTCGAATAAACCCGGTGGATCGCCTTCCCCGAGTGAGAGAGCCGGAACACGAACATGTGGCACTTCGTCTTCACCCCAGCTAGCACCACCCACACCTCGCCGAAATCGACCTCAGCCTCCGCACCTGGCTGGTGGTCTTGAGGGATGAAGACCTCCACCCGCCGGCCCGCGACCGCGTCGATCTCGGGCCGGCGAAAGCGGACGTAGTTACGAACAGTCGAATACGACAATTCAGTCGCTCCGTGCTCCTCAATAAGACGATCCAGTACCCGGGTCGCGGTGTGGCGCTGCTTCCTTGGTGCCGTCAGATCCTCCCGCAGCATCGCGTCGATCGCGGGCTTGAACCGGTCAAGCCTCGGCGCCGACCTCACCCGCGTCTTCTTCGGCGGCGGTTCCGGCGAAGCCAACGCCTGCCGCACCGTCGCTCGCCCAACGTGATGACGGCGCGCAAGCTCTCTGATCGAGAGCTCCTCCACCCGCGCATCACGCCGAATCGCCGCGAACACATCCACCCGAGATCCCATCCCAAACCTCCACCATCAGCATCCGGAACAACAGTTCCGTCAACGGTGGAGGTGGACTCGGCTCAGGCTGCCGTGGACACCCCGTCAAGCAGCAAGTGGTCTCCGCTTAGATTGCCCTGGTGGGTCCGACTTACGCTGCCATAGTCA
>Ga0209477_1001379_pt1 | contig 14893 bp, 12 predicted proteins | sample KloWWTupernatant_FD_187180 | JGI IMG/M metagenome (GOLD analysis project Ga0209477, IMG submission 187180) | Active sludge microbial communities from Klosterneuburg, Austria, studying microevolution and ecology of nitrifiers - Klosterneuburg... | ecosystem: Engineered > WWTP > Aerobic digester >... | reverse complement strand
CGGTCGCCGCTCACGTGGACCGTCACAGCCCAATCCCTCGATGCGTCCGCCTGGGGACGTCCGATCAAGGGCAGTTGTTTCGCTTATGACGACGGCGATCCGGTCACGCGCTGGCAGGCTGGCTTGCGAATTGAGAATCTGTCATCAACCGAAATGCGCGACTTGCGAGTCACGTTCTTCGAGGGCGCCAATGCACTGCGGACTTGTTTCCATGGTTATGGCGGCTTGATGCCGAATATTCCTGCAGCCGACGGGCGCAACATCTCTTTCTTCGCGTTTGTTGAAAAGAGGCAAGCGGTGACATCAGTGCTGATCGAAGCAATGGGTCAATCGCGCCGCATGTGCGTTGTTAACGGAATGCTGAATGCGTGCAAGTAATCGGCCTGTTGCGTATTTGGCCCGGCTACCGTAGAATCAGACACGGAGGACTATCGAAAATGCAAAATCCGAATGACCCGCAAGGCCAGGGAAACTATCCCCCGCCTCAGTACCCGCCCCAGCCTCAATACCCGCCTCAGGGGCAGTATCCGCCCCCCCAGCCGCCGTATGTTCCGCCACCCATGCCCCCGGCCGGTCCACAAAGCAACACAATGGCGATTGTGAGCCTGATCGCGGGCATCGCATCGTTCGTCTTTCTTCCGTTGATCGGCGCGATTGTTGCGATCATCACCGGCAACAATGCCCGCAAGGAGATTGCAGCCAGCAACGGGATGCAGTCGGGAGATGGGATGGCCAAGGTTGGCGTCATCCTGGGCTGGGTAAACCTGGTGCTTTCAGCGCTGTGCGTGTGCGGCTTCGCCGCCAGTTTCGTGCTCGCCGCCATGAGCAGCAGCAGCCGCTAATCTCGAATTCGGCCGTAGCTGAAAAGAGCATCCCCGGCGAAGTCGGGGATGCTCTTTTCAGTCGCCAAATCCGCTTGGCCCTTCGGCAAGTCAATGACGCAGGCGCTCCCGCAAATGCGGGGCGCCTGCGTTTATTCTCATGCAATCACCCTCTGAACCGCTACCGCCGGATTTGCCGGCACCGGGCTCGCCCGTCGCTGCTCAAAAAAACGGCGCCTCCACAGTGAGCTTGATCCTGGGGATCCTGGCATTCTTGCTCCAGTTTGTCGCGGTTGGCTTCATTCCCGGCATCATCGCCATCATCGTCGGAAACAACGCCCGCAAGAGCATCAAGAAAAGCAATGGGCTACAGACGGGAGACCGATCCGCCAAAACCGGGGTGATCCTCGGTTGGGTCAGCATCATCATGTCGGCAATTAGCCTGTGCGTCGGCATCGCCGCATTGATGGTTTACGTGTTTACCTGCGGCGGCGCCCCTGTCTGCTAACGGCGCTGCTGAAAGGCTCGGAAACGAAACATGCCCCGGCTCCGCCGGGGCATGTTTCGTTTCCGAAGAAGCCAAAGCGTCAGATGTTACTCAGTCACCGGCGCGGCCTTGGCGGCGGCGTTAGTCTCAGTAGCCCCAGCGTTGATCCACGCTTTGGCGCCCGCGTAGGTGATCTGCAACCATTCACCATTCTTGCTCAAACCGAGCACATCGACGACGGTGCCATTGGCCAAACCGCCAACCACTGAAGCGGTGAGCGCTGGCCCAGATCGCACGTTCAGGCGAACGAGCGGGTTGGCCAGCAACACACGCGCCTTGGGAGACGTCCCCTCAATGCTGCCTGTCACGGCGGTTGGAACAGAGCTGTTGACCAGCGTCGGTGCTGGCGAGCCAGTACCCGTGCCAGCCGTGGTCAGGTTCGCAAAAACATAGCCCTTTGCGCCGCGATATGTCACTTCGGCCCATTCCCCCGAGCGACCCGTGGTCGGCAGCGACTCGCCAGACGCGAGGTAGCCCAGCACTTCGCCTTCGAGGCTCGGAGCCGCCCGGACACGAAGCCCTTCGACCAGCGACGCGATCTGCCCGGCTGCGGGAACGACAGCGACAACGGGAACTGGGCCCGGCGCCGCTGCACCCGCTGGCGCAACCAGGCTGCCGGCGCCATCAACCCCCATGATCTTGACTGTCGAACCATCTGCCCGGCGGAACTCGGCAACCTGCGACTTCAGGCTCCAGGTCGCCAGGGGGGCCGCTTTGGTCAAGCCAGTTGGACCCTTGCCGGTCTCGATGAAGCCATTCCCCAAACAAATGCCTGGCGCGCCGGCTTTTGGCAACACCTCAAAGCAGCTATCGTCGACAAATGCATCGTTGTGCTCCACCGTCACCGCGGCATATGACTGAATGAACACCAGGACCTCTGACTTGAGTGCCACACCTTCGACATAGATCTGCCGCCACTGGTCATAGGGCTGCGACCACGGCGAACAGATCACATTCGGATCTGTCAGGTCACGCGGGCCGCCATCCTGATCAATGCAAACACGGATCAGCATGTTGCCGTCCTGGAGCGACTTGGGAGGAATGGCCGGATCGTTGACATTCGATGACCAGAGCTCCGTCATTGCGGTGTAGCGGATCGGGCTGCCGACGGACAGATTCTTCACGACCTGCATCACGCCAGCGGCCCGGTTGAGGGCAAAATAGTTGAACCAATGATCTGAGCCGGCCCCGCTCCACACCCGATAAGGGTAGTCCCGGGCGAAGGTCGGGCGAAACTCGGGCGTGCGGTAGTTCTGATCGCGCAGATCAGTGCCCGGGGGCGGTTCTTGCCAAAATGGCACCCAACCCCAGGTTACGTTGATCTCGCCCCGACCGCCAAAGTAGGCCCCCGGATGCTCATGACCCGGATTTTCCAGCAGGTTTACCCCAACCGGCACGGCCGCGGCCGCAACCATGGGTGACACGACGAGTGAGGCTGCCATCGCAAAAGCCAGGATACTCGCACGAATTGACTTTCTGTCCACTTTCATCTACTCCTTGAACGACTAGTAGTTCTGCCGCAAAACTGCGCATCGACCACCGCAACTGCCCATTCGGGGGAAGCGGCCAAAGATTCTATCACGCAAGTGCGCGGTAGCCCTGCGAACCTTTTTGAACAGTGTCACTAGAAACCATCGCGCTAGATGTCGGCGAGATCACAACCCCGCGCTTTGCGCGGGGTTGTGATCTCGTCCCGTATTCACTCAGCAGCCGGCACACCAAATACTGCGGTGAACATGAAGGTCGCGCCATCGCCGGGCGCGCCATCGGCCGTGATTTCGCCGTTCATCAGTTCGACGATTCGCTTGCTGATGGCGAGGCCAAGCCCTGTTCCCCCATGCCGCCGGGTCATGAAACTACTACCCTGGGTGAAAGGCTCGAAAAGCCGCAGCCGGATGGCTTCCGAGAGACCGATTCCTGTATCTTGCACTCTGAAGCGCACAACAATGTCGCCGGCCCGCCGCTCCGCAACATCGGCCGTGACCACGACACCCCCAACATGCGTGAATTTTAGCGAGTTTCCGATCAGATTGACCAGCACCTGTCTGAGCCGCCCGGCATCGCCAATGGCCAGGACGGGCAGATCGCGATCCAGCCTCACATCAAGGAAGAGCGCCTTTTCTTCGGCCTTTCGACGAAGCATATCCGCGGCTTTGGAAACCGTGTCGCTGATGTTCATCGCCTCGCGCGCAAGCTCGAGCTTTCCCGCTTCAATTCGAGAAAAATCGAGGACATCATTGATCACCGACATAAGCGCCTGGCTGCTCTCGAATGCGATCTGGGCAAGCTCGCGCTGCTTGGCATCCAATGGCGTATCCAGCAGAAGCTCGTTCATGCCCAGAATGGCATTCAGGGGAGTCCGAATCTCATGGCTCATCATTGCCAGGAACTCGGATTTGAGACGTGACGCATCCTGAGCCTGATCACGAGCCGCTTCCAGCGCCGTCGCGGTCTGCTTGATGGCCGTGAGGTCCGTAAACACGGCGACCACGCCATCCGGCGCGTTCGCCCGCAAGCGGGGGGTCAACGAGACCATCGCCACCCACTCGTCCCCGTCAGCGCGGCGCATCCGCCGTTCAAAGGTCTTCCGATCGCCGTGGCGCAAAGCCGACGCGGGCAACTCCGGGTCGTCGTCACCTGCGCCGGGGAAAAAGCCCGCGGCCGAGGTCCCCATGAGCGAGTCAACTGTGGCCGCGCCAAGCCACTGCGCAAGCGTTGGATTGACATACTCTACCGTGCCAGAAGCATCAACGACAGCCAGTCCCTGGCCCATCGAGTGCGTGATCTGGCGGGCTAGATCACGCTCCGTTCTGGCATCATCAATCAGCCTGGCGTTGTCGATCGCCACGGCCGCAAGTGCGCCAAAGCGCTCGAGCAACTCGAGCACGTCTGGCCCGATGACCCGATCCGGATCGGTGAAGGCCACACCCAGCGCCCCGACAACGACGCCACTCACAACAATCGGTATTCCGGCCCCGCATTTCAGGACGTCAAGCGCCGGATCGGTCAACCGGCCGCTCCAGGTGCGATAGTCGTCAATAACGACCCGTTGGCCCGTCTCGATGACCCGCCCAAGCCCACCCTCCCCTCGCCGGGACGGAATATGCGCAAGACGGGTAAAGACACCTGCCGTAACGACGGTTTCGAGACGCTCGTCTTCGCCCGGCAGAACGAGATCAATAAGGCCATGTTCTGTGCCCACGACATGGCACGCCCGCTCCAGGATCCTGCCAAGCACCTCGCGCCGGTCATGTCGATTCATCAGGCCAAGCGCGGCCTCGTGCAGCGCCTCGAGAAACTGGTTGCGGTTGGAGAGCGACTCGCGCATGGCCCGCTCCTCCGTAATATCGCGCATGACGATCACCCAGTGCAGCAGGCCGCCATCGTCTCCAAAAACGGGAATTGCGCTCTGGTCGACCCAGAATTCGCTGCCATCCCGCCGCTGATTGCGGACCTCCACGCTGACCGTGACGCCTGTATCCATGGCAAACCGGAGCCGCTCGAGCTCTGCAGCTGCGGTGCGCGGGCTCCGCAGCAAGCGCAGGGTCTTGCCCACAGCATCAGCCACGGCATAGCCTGTCAAGCGCACAAACGCGGCGTTGGCAAAGAGGATCTTGCGGCCAAGACCCGAAGTCGCGTGCGCTTCCAGGATCAGAATGGCATCCCGAGCGTTCAAGGCGACGGACTCGAGCAGGTGGAGACGATCAGTTATTTTCCGGCTGTGCTCGAGTTCCGCCGCGAGCTCGCCCGTCCTGGCTTGCACGCGAATCTCGAGTTCATCCATGCTTCGCCGAAGATCCTCGGAGGCGGCCCCGGCGCGCTCAAGGGCGCTCTGCGTCCATGATCGGAAGCTGATCAGCATATGCAGTGTAATTCCGCTGAGCATTGCCGTCGCCATCACCGCCGCCACGTTTCCGAGCAGTGGCCCGCTCGCATGATTTGCGGCCTCATACATGATTCGAAGGACGACGATCGTAAGCAGCGCACCTATGGCGAGCCAGCGCGAGCCGCGCGGTCCCATCGCTGGCAGCACAATCGCGACAGCGGCAAGCGGCAGCAGCGAAACGATGGGCGCGGCAAAGGGCATCAGCGCCTGGGCGCCAAGTGAGGCGCCAAATAACGCAAGGCCAATGGTCACAGCTGCGAGCCGGGCCTCGCCACGGCGCGCAAACAGAATCGAGATGCCCATCGCCACGGCGATGCCCAAGCCCAGAACGCCAAGGGCTATATTCACCGCTGTCGGAGACACAATCGTCAGCACCACATGCGCGGCCAGTAACAGGAACAATCCAATACCGAGACGCGATCCCAACTGCGACACCTGGTCGCGTTGCTCATCGGCCAGGGATGCGGGAACCGGACTGGATCCTGTGACGTTGGGCTCTGGCTTCATGGGTCAGTTCGGGAGAACTCCTAACCGAAACAGTAATCCGTGACCATTTCCCAGGGCGCGGCCGGGGGAAATCGTCGCGGAATCAGGTAAGGTTTGTGCTTCTGAGCGAACAAGCGTCAAGGATACACTGCCGCGCGGCGAAAAAAAAGCAACGGCGCGGAGCCCATTTCTGGACTCCGCGCCGTATTGGTCGTTGAGAGACCGCTTAGAAGTCGCCGCCCATGCCGCCGCCCTGCGGGGGCATCGGGGGATCCTTCTTCTCCGGAATGTCGGTCACGAGCGCCTCGGTGGTGAGGATCATGCTCGCAATCGAGGCCGCATTCTGCAGCGCGCCGCGGGTGACCTTGACCGGGTCGATGATGCCGGCCTTGATCATGTCCACGTACTCGCCGCTGATGACGTCGTAGCCGAAGTACTTCTTTTCCTTGCTCATCTGGCGGACTTTCTCGACGATGACGCTGCCGTCCTGGCCGGCGTTTCCGGCGATCCGGCGCATCGGCTCTTCGAGAGCCCGGCGCAGGATATTGACGCCGACCTGCTGGTCGGGATGCTCGAGGTGCAGATTGGCAAGGGACTTGATGGCATGCAGAAGGGCGACACCGCCGCCGGCGACAATCCCCTCTTCAACCGCGGCGCGAGTCGCGCTGAGCGCATCCTCGACCCGATGCTTCTTTTCCTTGAGCTCAGTTTCGGTGGCGGCCCCGACTCGGATGATGGCCACACCGCCGGCCAGCTTGGCCAGGCGCTCGTTGAGCTTCTCCTTGTCGTAGTCGCTGGTGCTCTTGTCGATTTCGACCCGGATCTCGTCGACGCGAGCCTTGATGGCCTTGTCGTTGCCGGCCCCATCAATGATCGTCGTGTCGTCCTTGGTCGAAACGACCCGCCCGGCCTTGCCGAGGTCGTCAATCGTCACGCCCTCGAGCTTGCGGCCCATCTCCTCGGTGATGAGGGTGCCGCCGGTCAGGACAGAAATGTCCTGGAGCATGGCCTTGCGCCGATCGCCGAAGCCAGGGGCCTTGATGGCCAGCACATTCAACATTCCGCGCAGCTTGTTGAGCACGAGCGTGGCCAGGGCCTCGCCGTCCACATCCTCGCAGATGATGACCAAATCGCGCTTGCCGCGCTGGACGAGTTTCTCGAGCAGCGGGATGATGTCCTGAGCGGCGCTGATCTTCTTGTCGTAGATCAGGATATAGGGTTCCTTGATCTCGGCTTCCATCGACTCGGGCGCGGTGATGAAGTAGGGCGAGATGTAGCCGCGATCGAACTCCATGCCCTCGACGTATTCGGTCTCGAAGTTGAGCGACTTGCTCTCTTCAACCGTGATGACGCCGTCCTTTCCGACTTTATCCATCACGACGGCAATCAAATCGCCGATTTCCTTGTCCTGCGCGCTGATGGTGGCGACCTGGGCAATCTGATCGTGCTTCTCAACCTTCACAGCGACGGTCTTCAGATACGCGACGATCGCATCCACACCCTGCTCAATCCCATGCTTGATCAGCATCGGGTTCGCGCCGGCGGCCACGTTCTTGAGGCCCTCGTGGACGATGATCTGAGCCAACACAGTCGCGGTGGTGGTGCCATCGCCGGCAATGTCGTTGGTCTTGGTCGCGGCTTCCTTGAGGAGCTGAGCGCCCATGTTCTCGTACGGATCGGCGAGCTCGATTTCCTTCGCCACGGTCACGCCGTCATGGGTGACGGTCGGAGCGCCATACTTCTTGTCCAGGGCGACGTTGCGCCCCTTCGGCCCCAGGGTGGTCGAAACGGCTGCTGCCAGAATGTCGACGCCGCGCTTGAGCTTCGCCCGCGCCTCTTCGTTGAAAAGAATTTGCTTTGCCATTTTTGCTTCTTACTCCACAATCGCCAGAATGTCAGCTTCCTTCATGATCAGGAGCTTGCGCCCATCGACCTTGATTTCGGTGCCGGCGTACTTGGCATACAGCACGTGCATGCCGAGCTCGACATCCATCGTGGCCACTTTCCCATCATCATTCTTCTTGCCCGCGCCAACCGCCAGAACCAGTCCCTTCTGGGGCTTTTCCTTGGCCGTCTCGGGCAACACCAGCTTGCCACCAGCAAACGTGCTTTCCTCGTCGTCAACCGGCTCGATTACGACCCGGTCGCCGAGCGGCCGCAGGCTGATCTTCTTGATCTCATCGACCTTCTTTGCCATGAGTGATATCCTCCGTTATGTAAAAGCTTTTCAGCTCAATTATCAGCACTCGTCGAGCCAACTGCCAAAGCAGTTAGCACTCCGAGCGCAGAGTGCCAACTCCGGGACTATAGCACGGCTTGTTCTGACCTGTCAAGCCCAGATTGGCAATCTCTTAGAGAGAGTGCCAATCTGGTTGTCTCTCGTTTCCAATGTCAAGTGCTGCGCGCAAGCGTCAGTCGTCGATGATGTCCCAATGCCGCATCATCACCCACAGGCTGGGTTGGTCCGCGAACCAGCGGGCGGGAAATACCAGGCTTTCCCCGAAGCCGGAATAGTAGTTTCCCTGCCGATCGGGCTTTACCCGATCAAACCCGCCGCTGGCATTCCGCTGGTAAAGGGCAGGCTCCTCGAGCGTCTCGATCCGGATCTGCCAGTACTCCAGCGCGCCCGCCGCCGCATAACGCTCAATCAACCCGCGAGCAGCGGCAGGGCTGGTCGCGGCGTCCAATAGGTCAACCGCCAACACCGGGGCGATGGCGACCCGATCTGCCTCTAGCGCGCCGCCGTGCCCCTCCGGGACCACGAGCACGGCGGGCGAAAGCGGCGCTTCGCCTCGGCCGAGATAGACCACCCCGGCGCCCAGGGCAACCCCGAGCGCGTAAGCATCGCACTGGATCGACAGCATTGACACGCACCAGGCCTGCAGACGGGCGCGCAGCGTGGCGGTGTTGGGATTGGAGCCAGGCGTTGGCGGCTGAGAGGACATGCGCTGGATTATCGCGCTATGGTCTTATACTTGTCCCGACATGTCAATCGACCGAAACCCCGGGATGGCGCTTGATCTTGACTGGGTGTCCGAAGCACGGGTCAATCGGAGCGCAGTTGAACGCCGTGCCAGCACCCTGCCCGGCCGTCGTACGGTCAAGTCGCACTGGCAGGCGGCCTGGCTTGTGCGGGCCATTCAAGTCATCGACTTGACCACCCTGGGCGGGGATGACACGCCAGGCAACGTGCGGCGTCTGTGCGCCAAAGCCCGCAATCCAATCCGGGCCGATCTGGCCGATGCCCTCGGCATTACCAGCCTCGGCCTCACAACGGGCGCCGTGTGCGTCTATCACGAGATGGTCGAGTCGGCTGTCCATGCGCTGGCAGGCACGCAAATCCCTGTCGCGGCCGTAAGCGCGGGTTTCCCGGCCGGCCTCAACCCGCTCGACCTGAGGATCGAAGAGATCCGGCGCTCAGTGGCGGCCGGCGCGCGGGAGATCGACATCGTGATTTCGCGCCGGCATGTCCTGACTGGAAACTGGCGCGCGCTGTATGACGAGACGCGCGCGTTCCGCGAGGCATGCGGGACCGCCCACCTGAAGACGATTCTCGCCACAGGCGAACTGGCGACGCTCAGGAACGTCTACCGCGCCAGTCTCATCTGCATGATGGCGGGCGCCGATTTCATCAAGACCAGCACCGGCAAGGAGACCGTCAACGCCACCCTGCCCGTGAGCCTGGTGATGGTTCGGGCGATCCGCGCGTATCAGGCGCGGACCGGCGCGAAGGTCGGATTCAAACCCGCCGGCGGATTGCGCACCGCAAAACAGGCCCTCGACTGGCTGATCTTGATGAAGGAGGAACTGGGTGACGAATGGCTGAGCCCCACCCTCTTTCGCATCGGCGCGAGTTCGCTTCTGGCTGACATTGAACGCCAACTTGAGCACTACCTGACTGGCGCTTACTCGGCCAGCTTCCGGCATCCCATGCAGTAAACCGGGCGCATCACGAGCACGCCAAGGCAAGCACACATGACCAAGGTCGCAGACATTCTGACCACGATGGAATACGGCCCCGCTCCCGAAAGCGCCAAACTGGCCAACCAATGGCTTGATGCGCATTCCCGCGCATTCGGGATGTACATCGGCGGTCAGTGGACGACGCCCACTCCGGACCGCATGATCGATGTCATCAACCCATCGACCGCGAAGCGCATTGCCGCGATCAGCCACGGCACGGCCGACAATGTTGATGCTGCGGTGGCGGCCGCGCGGAAGGCATTCAAATCGTGGTCACAGATGCCTGGCCATGCCCGAGCAAAACTGATGTACGGGCTGGCCCGCAAGATTCAGAAGCATGCGCGGCTGCTGGCGGTTCTCGAAACGATGGACAACGGCAAGCCGATCCGCGAGACGCGAGATATCGATATCCCGCTCGTGGCCCGCCATTTTTATCACCACGCCGGATGGGCCCAGGTGATGGACACAGAACTGCCCGGATACACCCCAGTCGGCGTTGTGGGCCAGGTCGTGCCGTGGAACTTTCCGCTGCTTATGCTGGCCTGGAAGATCGCGCCCGCTATCGCGGCCGGAAACACCATAGTGCTCAAGCCATCGAAGTGGACGTCGCTTTCGGCCCTGGCCTTTGCCGAGCTGTGCGACGACGCTGGAATTCCGCCTGGGGTGGTCAACATCATCACCGGCGACGGTGGCACCGGCGATATTCTCTTGCAGCATCCCGGTATCGACAAGATCGCCTTCACCGGCTCAACCGAAGTCGGCCGCCACATTCGCAATGTCACGGCCGGCAGCGGAAAGAAGCTGTCCCTCGAACTGGGCGGCAAATCGCCTTTCATCGTGTTTGAAGACGCCGATCTTGACAGCGCCATCGAGGGGATCGTCGACGCGATCTGGTTCAACCAGGGCCAGGTGTGCTGCGCCGGTTCGCGCCTGCTCGTCCAGGAAGGGATCGCCGAGGAGCTTTATCGACGTCTGCGCGCCCGCATGGAGAAACTCCGAGTAGGTGATCCTCTGGACAAGGCCGTTGATATCGGCGCCATCGTCGCCAAAGCGCAGCTCGTCGAGATCGAAACCCTGGTTCGGCAGGGACAGGCCGAAGGCGCCATCCTGTGGCAGCCCTCCTGGGCATGTCCAACGGAGGGATTCTTCTATCCTCCGACGCTCTTCACCGAGGTCGCGCCGAGCGCCACGATCGCCCAGGTCGAGATTTTTGGCCCCGTGCTGGTGGCAATGACCTTCCGCACGCCAGCCGAAGCGATCGCGCTGGCCAATAACACCCGGTATGGCCTGGCGGCCAGCGTATGGAGCGAGGATATCAACCTCGCCCTGGATATCTCGGGCAAGATCAAGGCCGGCGTCGTGTGGATCAACTCAACCAACGTCTTCGACGCCGCCGCGGGGTTTGGCGGATATCGCGAGAGCGGATATGGCCGCGAAGGCGGGCGCGAGGGCATGTTCGAGTATCTCAAACCACGCGGGCTGCATTCCGAGGGCGCGCCCGCTCTCGTCCCGGCCGCATCCGGCGCGAACAGTCGCGCGGTTCTGGCCGGTGTTGCGCGCCTGAACAGCGCAATCGACCGCACGCCCAAGAACTACATTGGCGGCAAGCAGGCGCGCCCGGATTCCGGCTACTCCCGGGCCGTGCGCGGATCCAGCGGCGAACTGATTGGCGAGGTCGGCGACGGCAACCGCAAGGACATCCGAAACGCGGTCGAGGCCGCCCGGGCGGCGTCTGGTTGGGCCGAACAGACCGCCCACAATCGGGCGCAAGTGGTGTACTACATCGCCGAGAATCTGGCGGCACGGCGGGTCGATTTCGCGGCGCGGCTGTCACAATCAACCGGCGTGGATGCCGGTGACGCGCTGGCGGAAGTGGATGCGTCGATCGATCGCTTGTTTACGTTTGCGGCCTGGAGCGACAAGTACGACGGAGCGGTGCATCGGACGCCCTATCGCGCGATCACCCTGGCGTTCAATGAGCCGATGGGCGTGATCGGCGTGGTTTGCCCGGACGAACGGCCGTTGCTGAGCCTCGTTACCCTGATGGCCGGGGCGATCGCGATGGGGAATGCCATCGTCGTCGTGCCGTCGGAAGCGCATCCGCTCCTGGCCACCGATCTGTATCAGGTCCTGGACACAAGTGATGTGCCCGGGGGGGTCGTCAATCTCGTCACTGGACCACGAGCGGACCTCGCAAATGTGCTGGCCGCGCATATGGACATCGACGCCGTATGGTGTTTCGCGACGCCTGAACTGGTCACGCTGACCGAGCGCGCATCGATCGGCAACATGAAACGAATGTGGACGAGCAGCAAGCGGCTGCACTGGGAATCGGGCGACGCCGGGCTGATTCAGGAGATCCTGCGACAGTCCACTCAGGTCAAAAACGTGTGGGCGCCCTATGGGGCCTGACTGCGGCGGATGAAACCCAGCCGGTCGGACGGCCAATACGAGAACCAGACGCGGCCAACGATCGCGTCCGACCCAACCGCCCCCCATACCCGGCTATCCACAAAGAAGGCCCGATTGTCGCTGAGCACAAAGTACTGATCGGCTGATAAGTTGACTTCGATCGTTAACGACACGGGGGTTCCGGCGCCGATGAAGGCGCTGGGCAGATAGGGCTCGCTGAGGGGCTGACCGTCCACGAACAACTGGGTGCCCCTCAGGTCAATCCGTTCGCCCGGCAGACCAACGATCCGGCGCGCGGCTGAGCGGCTTGGATTGGTTGGGATCCGTACCGCAACGAGGTCGCCGCGCTGCGGCGGCGCGAGCAGATAGCTGATCCGGCTGACCGCAATCTGCTGATCCGGCGTGATTCCCGGACGCATGCCCTCATCTCCGACCTCGAAGTTCGCAAAGAGGCTCTGGCTGATCCCGGTCAGGATCAGAACCGCCAGAACGATCTCGAGCGCCGTCACCCAGAGCGAGCGCGCGGGACGCGAAACAGCATCGACGACACCGGCCTCGGCGGTCTCCTCATCGGGCAACGCGGGAAGGAAACTCATGGAGTCCCGAAGTTTACCGTTAGAATCAGTTAACTGATTTACATGCGGTTGCGGGAGCGGCACATCGACGCGGCCCCGCGCAAGAGATTTTTATGCGCAGAACCAGCGGCGTGCTTCTCCACCCAACCTCCCTCCCCGGCCGTTATGGCATCGGCGAGTTCAGCGATGAGGCCTATCGCTTCGTTGATTGGCTCGTTTCGGCAGGTCAGACCCTTTGGCAGGTGATGCCCCTGGGCCCAACGGGATATGGCGATTCTCCTTATCAGTGCTTTTCGGCCTTTGCCGGAAACCCACTTTTGATCGGGCTCGACGCGCTGGCGCGGGACGGTGCGCTGTCGGCGGAGGATCTCGCAAACACCCCGGTTTTCCCGGATGAGAAGGTCGATTTCGGGCCTGTGATCGAATACAAGAAGGCGATTCTGCGCAAGTCATACGACCGCTTTGCGACGAGCGCACGCGCCGCGGAACGCCAGGACTTCGCCCGGTTTTGCGCGGAGAACGCGACCTGGCTCGACGATTACGCCCTGTTTATTGCCATCAAGGATGCCCACAACGGCAATGTCTGGAACACATGGGAGTCCGACATTGCGCGGCACGAGCCGGCGGCCCTGCGCGCCTGGCGCGCGCAGCTCGCCGACGCGATCGAGGCTCAGCAGTATTACCAATATCAGTTCTTCCGCCAATGGGCGGCGCTTCGTGCCTATGCGAATGAGCGTGGCGTGAGAATCGTCGGCGACATCCCCATCTTTGTCGCCTTCGACAGCGCTGATGCCTGGTCGCATCGTGACGAGTTCCACTTTGACGAGGCGCTGCAACCCACTGTCATCGCCGGAGTGCCGCCCGACTACTTCAGCCCGACCGGACAGCGCTGGGGCAATCCGCTGTATCGCTGGGATGTCATGCAGGGACGCGGATTCGACTGGTGGATCGAGCGATGCAAGGCGGCCTTTGGCCTGTATGACGTGCTCCGGATCGACCACTTTCGAGGCTTTGAGTCGTACTGGGAAGTGCCAGCCTCGGAGCCGACCGCCATGATTGGCCACTGGGTGAGCGGCCCCGGCCTGGCGTTGTTCCAGGCCATCGAACGGGCGCTCGGCGCGCTTCCAATCATTGCCGAGGACTTGGGCGTGATTACGCCAGAAGTTGAGGCACTCCGAGACGCATGCGGCTTTCCCGGCATGCGGGTGATGCAGTTCGCGTTCGTCGCCGACACTGCTTCCGCATTTCTGCCGCACAACTTCATCCCCAACACCGTCGCCTACGTCGGCACGCATGACAACGACACGACCCTGGGGTGGTGGGCGACTCTCGACGACGCGACTCGGGCCCAGGTGACCCATTACACCGGAACCGACGGGTCCGATATTGCGTGGGACCTCATCCGAACCCTGTCCGTCTCGGTGGCTTCTACGGTCGTCTTCACCCTGCAAGACCTGATGGGCCTGGGAGCCGAGGCGCGTATGAATCTGCCCGGCCGCGCAGGCGGAAACTGGGGTTGGCGTTTCACTCCCCAAATGCTGAGCGCCGACATCGCCCGCAGACTCGAGGTGCTGGCCCGGACCTATGGTCGCGGGCCCTGACCAGAAAACAAAGAGCGGGCGCCGGCTGGGGAGCCGGCGCCCGCTTCGCGCCACTACGGTCTTCTATCGGCCGAACAGACCCCCCAGCGCGCCTGTGGCGGCGCCGAGATCGGGACCTTTGCCCGAAAGCACCCCATCGATCTGGCCGGCGATCGGGGCTGGCAGTTTGTCCTTGAGAAACGCGAGCACCGCTTCAGCAGCCTGTTTGGCGGCCGCGGGCGGCAGTCCGGTCTTCTCGGATACGGTCTTGATCAATTCATCCATGTGAGTTCTCCTTGTCGGAGGCGACGTATCCCCCGGTTTCGCCGGGGGATACGTCACCTCCGGAATTGGGATTGTTCCTTCTACCGGGCCGGGTTATTTGTCAAGCGTGTCCCTGGCAAAAATCTTTATCAGAATAAAGACCACCGCCATGACAATGACGAAGTCAATCAGGGTGCTGATGAAGCTGCCGTACAGGATGGCATTCTCGAGGACGGTTCCGTCGGCGGCCTTGGTGGTGCCCAGCACGATCTTCAGATTCGACAAATCGACATTGCCAAGCACAGCGCCGACCAACGGGTTGATCAGGTCGTCGACCAGGGCCGAGACCAGCTTTGTTG
>Ga0209477_1001378_pt1 | contig 14900 bp, 16 predicted proteins | sample KloWWTupernatant_FD_187180 | JGI IMG/M metagenome (GOLD analysis project Ga0209477, IMG submission 187180) | Active sludge microbial communities from Klosterneuburg, Austria, studying microevolution and ecology of nitrifiers - Klosterneuburg... | ecosystem: Engineered > WWTP > Aerobic digester >... | reverse complement strand
AAAACGATTTCCGATTTTATTGTAAACAATTCTAAATTCAGAAATTTTATAAATCTTGCAGGTACTTTATCGGTAATGGAATCTGCTGAACTTATCAGAAGATCAGAATTATTGGTTTCGAACGATTCTGCGCCAATGCATCTCGCAAATTCAGTGGAAACAGATGTTTGTGCAATATTCGGAGCAACAGTTCCTGAGTTTGGTTTTTTCCCCTATGGAAAAAGAGATAAAATATTTCAGATTAATGATCTTAAATGCAGACCCTGCAGTATTCACGGAGGCAGCAAATGTCCGATCAAAACTTTTAATTGTATGTATAATATAGATGAAAATGAAATTGCAGAATTTTTGATTGAAAGATTAAGCTAAATATTCTTTTAACCTGCTTATTATTTCATCTGAATTTAATGCTGAATCATTTTTATTCATTTCATTAATAATCTCAGAAACTGCTGTTTTCCCTTCTTCTTTTTTTACATCAATTAAAAATCCGTCAAAAAGTGTTTCTCCATTCAAAGCACTGTTGATCTCAAATTCCTTGTTGTGTTCAGTCAGTTCTGTATAATATACTACTTTGAATTTTCTGTTAAATTCTTTTTCTCTGTATATTTCGAACATTGTTTTGTCAGATTCAAAAGCCATTTTTTATTTTATGCTGTTTTCAAAAATTCTTTTTATGTATTTCCCCATCATATCAAATTCAATATTGACTGAATTATTAATTCTTAAATATTGAAATGTAGTATTGTTATTTGTAAATGGGATTATTGCAATTTTAATTATTATTTTATTTTCATTTTCATTTTCTTTAACTATCTCAGCTATCGTAAGACTAACACCATTTATACAAACAGATCCGATTTTAATAATATAATCTCTGAATTTAGAATCAAATTCTATCAGGAATTCATGCGAATCAATATTCTCAATTATTCCAACAACTTTTCCTGTGGTATCTACATGTCCCTGTACAAGATGTCCGTCAAGTTTTGAATCTATAGACATTGCTTTTTCTAAGTTTACAAAACTTCCTTTTGTAAGTTCTCCAAGGTTAGTCTTTGTCAGAGTTTCTTTTACTGCAGTAAACTTCATTTTATTCTTTTCAATGTTTGTAGCAGTTAGACATACACCGTTTACTGCTATACTGTCACCCGATTTTAATCCATCTGTAAAATCAGATTCAGGAACAGAAATCTCAAATATTATGCTGTCACCAACCGGAGTTTCTAAAATAATTTCGCCAATATTTTGAACTATACCTGTAAACAATTTTTGTATTTAATTAAAATATCTTTTCCAATTCTTTTTGTAAATTCTGTTTTAAGATCTACTGTTTTGTTTAATGAATTTATTTCAAAACCATCAAAAGGGGATATCCCTTTACCCATTATTTTAGGTGCAATAAAAAAATATATGTCATCAAATAAATTTTCTTTTATGAATTGTGAAAAAAGTACTGAGCCTCCTTCAACAAGCACGCTGTTAACATTGAAACCGTGTAATAGTTTTAAAATACTTTTCAATTTAAAAATCCTATCATCTTTAACCATAAAAAGTAAATTCTTCTTTCCTTTATATTTCTCAGCAGATTTTTTTGTGATAACAAAAGTCTTGTCTTTATTATCGTCAGAAAAAATTTTCAGATTCTGCTTTAGAGAATTATTCCAGTCTATAACAATTCTTAATGGATCTCTGCCTGTTACATCACGAACATTTAAAGACGGATCATCCTTAATAGCAGTGTTTTTTCCAATTAGAACTGCGTCATATTCACTTCGCATTTTATGAACATACTTTCTGGATTCCGATCCTGTGATATATTTCGATTCAAAATTATTCAGTGCAATATTTCCGTCAATACTTTGTCCAATTTTCAAAGTTACATAAGGTATCTTTTTAGTTACAAAATTTATGAAGAATTTGTTTAAATCCATACACTCTTTTTCCAGAATACCGGTCTTTACTTTAATGCCTGCTTTTATCAGAATTTCAATTCCTTTTCCATTTACTTTCGAATAAGGATCTTTCATTCCAATTATTACTTCTTTTACTTTTTTGGAAACTAAAAATTCTGCACATGATGCTGTCTTTCCAACATGAGCGCAGGGCTCGAGATTTACATAGACACTTGCTCCTTTTACATTGAATCCTTTTTTCTCAGCATCTAAAACAGCATTTCTTTCAGCATGAGCTTCACCAAATTTCTTATGATAACCTTTTCCAATAATCTGATTATTTTTGACTACAACTGAACCAACTAGAGGATTTGGAGAAACCATACCTTTTCCTTTTATTGCAAGCCCTATGCATACTTTAATTAATTTTTCATCATGAGTCATCGTTTAAAATCAAATTTCTTATTGTTGGAAATATCTTTTTTGAGTTTATTAATTACGCTTTCAGGATTATTTCTAAAATAGACATAACTTTTTGAATCTAATCTGGCAGTGTTAAATTTTTTTTCTGCCCTGTTAAAAAATTCTGAATCATGTGAATAAATATCTTTGAATCCATCAAGTTCTAAAAATACTTTTCTTTTTCCAAACAAAGTCCCAAGCATAATGCAATCTTTGACATGTATCATTCTATTATTATCCGCTGCATCCGGAACAAACATGTCCTCTTCCTTCCCAATAAACTCAGCATCCGAACATATCAGATCTATACTCTCATTTTTGTTCATAAAATTTAATCTTTCCTGAATGTGTTCATATTTATATTCATCATCAGAATCTAAAAAAGTAATATACTTTCCTGAAGAAATTAAAATTCCAGAATTGAGTGACAGGGGTTGTTTTCTGTTAGAATGTGATAGATATTTAAAATTTTCATTATTCTTTATAATCGGTATCAATTCAGTTTCAATGCCGTCAATACTACCGTCGTCAACAAAAATTATTTCAATATCTTCAAATGACTGATCGAGCACCGATTCCAATGCATGTTGATAAAATCTCCTGCTGTTGAATAAAGTTAAAATTACTGAGACCTCAAATTTCCGATTTCCTGTTCTCATTTCCAGCTCACTTCTTTTGCACTTTTGGGGATCTTAATTTTGAAATTTAATTTATCGTTATTGAATTCTTCACTGCTGTAAGTAAGCCAAATGGACTGCTTCTCTTCAGGTCTTATGACTGTTATTTTTTTAGGAAAATGAATGCCGTCGTTTTCATAAAAATTTTCATAATTGATTTCTAATTTAACTTTCCCTTTTTCACCGTATTTACCAAGTTTTTTTACATAATAATTTTCCTTGTCTATCCAGAATTTTTTTACTTCGTTTTTATCGGTAAGTACTGCTACAAATTCATTCTCTGTTTCTAATATCTCTGCATTTTCATATTTCTCTTCAGCGAAATAATACTTTCCTGAAAAAGAATTTATGATCTCATCAAATTCAATTTTAATCTTCATTATAATACTCAGATTACTTTGAGTAGAAGAACCTTTTATCACCCTGTTATCCATAACATTGTAATAAATAAAGTTTTCTCTGGTGATCAAAAGATTTGCAACATCAATACCAAAGGGACCTTCCAGTTTTGTGAAAATGCTATCAGGTTTTTTTATGCTTACTGTGATCGATCCAGTGTTATTTAATTCAGGTGAGTCAATTGAAATTTCGCCGTATGCATCAAGTCCCGTAAGTTTCATTGAGTTTTCATTAACTTTATTTTTTATATACTCAAATGAAACTTTTGAATCAGTTGTATTCTGAGAAGCAGTACATGAAATAAAATAAACTGCTGTAAATACTAATAATAAATATTTAAAAATGTTAAGCATTCTCAAGTTTACATTCTGAAATAAATCTTTTTAAAATATTCGCAGAGAGAGAAATATCCGAATCTTCAAACCTTTCAGGATGCCACTGAACCCCGAGTAAGAATGATTTATCATTTCTATCGGAATATTCAATTCCTTCAATAATTCCGTCTTCAGATTTTGCATTTATCCTGAGTCCTTCTCCAAGCCTGTCTATTGATTGGTGATGATAAGAATTAACATTTGCCTTTTCAATTTCAGATATGTCATACAGTAAAGTATCTTTCAAAATTTTCACATCATGAAATCTTGGTTTTGATGGAGATATCTCATCATGATTTACATTTCGAATCTCAAGAAGATCAGATATCAGACTTCCTCTGAAAAAAATATTTATAAGCTGCAGCCCTCTGCAGATTCCAAGAACTGGTTTAGAAGATTGTACAGCCGTTTCAACAAGACGTAATTCAAACCCGTCTCTTTCCGGATTATATGTGCCTTTAGTTTCTTTTGTATCCCAGTCGCAATATAGTTCAGGGTAAATATCAACTCCGCCGGATAATATAAGACCGTCACATTCATTAAAAATTTTATATCCTTCTTCAGGAAATAAATAATCCAATACTCTATACTCTATCTCAAAATATTTTAGCCAATTTTCATATCTCAGGAAATTTGTATCCGAACGGCTAATTCCAATTTTCATTTTTATTATAATTATTATATATCATTTAAAGCAGATCAAGCAATAATTTTTCGTTATCGATAACTTCTATTTCCATGTTAAGATAATACACAGGGAAGTTGTTAATGAAATCTGTAAATTTGTTTATTTTCATGAAATCCTTGCCCGTAGTTATAAAGACTGAGTCCTTTTTATAATTAGAAGTTATTGTTTCGATATCATTTTGTGAATACTCATGATGATCTTTAAAAATTAATTCATCAACAATATCTACACCTATGTTTTTTAAGGTATATTTAAAGGATTCAGGTCTGGCAATTCCTGAGAAAATTACTGCCGGTTTTTTATCAGGTTTTAAAATAGTATTTTTATGATCTATTAAATATTCAGTTTTATATTTTATTTTTACAACTTTTGAATCAGAAATCAAACTTGAATAAAAATCAGGAGTTTCTGATTTGTAACTTTCCTTAAAATTTAGAATGATCAGATCTGCTCTGTTTAAATTAGCAATTTTTTCTCTGAGTAATCCTGATGGTAAAGTATGTTTATACAAAAAATTATTACTGTAAATATCTGTTGCATCAATCATTACTAAATCTTTATCCCTCTGAATTCTTCTATGCTGAAATGCATCGTCAAGTAATATAACGTCGGGATGAAATTCATTCATAATTACATTTGCAGATTTACATCTGTCTGCTGATGATACTACGAAAATTGATTTAGGGAATTCCTTTATAAGTTCAAAAGAGATGAGAGCAGGTTCATCTCCTGTCAGTGAAATATCCTGAATTACAGAATTTCCGTCGGAAACAATTACAAGTTCTTTTGATTTTCTTCCATACCCTCTGGAAATTATGCCAACTTTTTTCCCGTCTCGTAAAAACAATTTTGCAAGAAATATCACCATTGGTGTTTTGCCTGTACCGCCTGTAGTGATATTTCCAATTGAAATGATCTTTACGTCAGGTTTACAAATGCTGAAAAATTTCTTATCATAAAGATAATTTCTGATATCCATTACAAATGAGTAAAGAATCGAAAAAGGTATAAGAATTTTTCTGAACACACTTACTTTATTCATGATCAAAGCTCCGCAGACAGTTTTGATTTAAAGTCTTCTAAATCATCATCATAAAGATATTCACCGTAATTGAATTTATTACCAAAGGTTATGATACATTTACTAAAGGGCATAGGAATTTCAAATTTATCCCAGCTTTTCATAAGTGTCTTTTTGTTTTTATAAATTATATTGACTGGAATAATTGGAACATTACATTTATTGGAAATTATAAGCGGACCGTTTTTTATCTGACCTGCAGGTCCTCTGGGACCATCTGGTGTGATGACTGCATTTTTACCGGATTTTACTAAATCTATCAATTTATCAACAGCATCCTTACCTCCCTTTGAACTGGAACCTCTTACGACTTCATACTTCCATTTTTTCAGCAGATTGTTAAGTATTTCACCGTCTTTACTTTGTGATACTAAAGCTGCCGGATTTTTGTCTTTGAAAATATACCAGCCTGTCAGCATTTTTGAATGCCAGAAAATAAATATTGAATTTCCAGACTGATCAGGTTCATTGTTGATCTTAAATCTTAATGTTTTAATGTACAGATCTATTATAAATGGAAGAAATCTCATTCCGAGGAAATTGTAAAACTTTTTCATATTAATTCACACTTATTCATATTAAATACTCATCAATTCAGATATCAGTATAGCGGCATTTTTTGATGCATCCTTCTCTGTCAGTACTTTCCTTAATTCCTCAAAGTCAGAAAGCATTTTATTTCTGTATTCAGAATCATTAATTATTTTCTTTCCTTCTTCCAATATATCTTCAGGTTGCATTTTTTCCTGAAGAAATTCTTTTACAGCGGATTTACCAAGAAGAATATTTATCATTGCAATGTGATCAACTTTTATAAGTCTTTTACCGATTGCATAATTGAACGCACCTGTTTTATATACAACACAAAACGGTGTACCTATCAATGCACATTCCATAGTAGATGTACCTGATTTTGTAATGACCAGACATGAATTAAGAATAGTTTTATAATTTGCATAGTCATTTCCTTCTGATCTGATGAGATTGAAGTTATGACCCGACATAAACTTTTTATAATAGGAAATATCAAAATTGTCAGAGCAAATAATGTTGATATTGCAGTCAAATTCTTTTTGGAATAATTCAGCAGTCTTTACCATTATTGGCAGCATTAACTTTATCTCATCTTTTCGGCTGCCCGGCATGAAGCTGATAGTAAGTTTATTACTTATTTCTCTGCTGTTTTCAGATAAAAATGTATTCGTCTTTTTTATAAGAGGATGACCGGTAAATTTTGCTGTTACATTTTCGTTTTTATAAAAATCAACTTCGAATGGAAAAACAACTAACATAAGATCAATACATTGCCGGATTATTTTTACACGGCTTTTGTGCCAAGCCCAGAGTTGCGGCGAAATGTAATATACAATTTTACCTTTGAATTTTTTTCTGATACCTGTTGCAATCTTTAAATTAAAGCCAGGAAAATCTACAAGAATAACTATGTCAGGATCAAATTCTAAAATGATATTGCAAGTATTGTCGATTATTCTTTTAAGTTTTTTTATATTTTTTATCACAGATGAAAATCCGATATAGCTGACTTCACTTTTATCATAGATAAGTTGTGCGCCTGCAGAGCTAAGTTCTGAACCGCCAATACCTTTTACAATCACATCTGAATAAATAATTTTTAATTCATTTATCAGAGATGCAGCATGCGTATCTCCTGAAGATTCACCGGCAATAATAAAGATTTTTTTTGGAACTGTTGTCAAATGAAAAAATAATTAGAATAAAATTGTATGTATATATTTAGCTCATGATCTTTTCAGCAGCATCTTCTCCTGAATTTAGAGCACCTTCCATAAATCCCTGCCAGTCTGCAACGTGCTCACCTGCAAAATAAATATTCTCAGTATTTTCTCTGAGAGCAGGCATGATTCCAAACCATTGACCTTTTCCATAAAGAGCGTATGCACCTTTTGAATATTCATCATCTCCCCAATAATAGTTTAAATTATCTTCAACATATCCCGAGACATCTCCCATTGCAGTCTTTAAAGTTTCAATAATGACCTTGATCCTTTCTTCTTTTACCATTTTTGAAAGTATATCTGCTTTGTCACCGACTGCATAAGTTATCAAAACGCCTTTAGGTGATTTCTGATTTTTTGTTGCATGATAAAAGTAATGGGTATAGGTATCGGTAAGAATACTAAATGATTCATCTTTCCAGAACCTTTCTTTGAAAATAGTAGCTGATTTTATAATTCTACTGTACTGCAATGCATTTATTGCTTCAATCTTTTCAGGAGACAGCACAGGAGTAAAGATTATTTTACTCATTGCAAATGTTGGAACAGTGCATATCAGTTTATCACACGTAAAGACTTTTCCATTGCTGCATTTAATTTTTACTTTTCCTGAACTATCAATTTCAGTAGCTTTATGCTCAAGCAGAATATTTTCCATCCCGATTTTTTCAGCCATACCTTCAGCGATTCGTTTATTGCCACCTTTTACTTTAAAATCCATTTCGTTGTATTCATTAGACTCTGCATATTCCGCAAGTGCAGAATATGCTGAAACAAATCGTATAGATTCTCCAAAGTCAGTACTGTCGGCATATTCCCTTATGTCCAGATCTTTTTCCGGAATATCATGATTCATTAAAAATCTCCACCAGTCCATTTTATCCAAAACTATTTTTTCCTGCTCTGTAAGATTTTTATAATCGGCAAGGATCTTTTCAAATTGAACTTTCCAGTCAGGAGACCAATCCCAACTTTCCGGATCATAGAACTTTCCTTTATAAATCAGTCTGTCCTTGAATCTGTTATCTTCCATTTCAAGACTAAACTCATTGCACAAACCTTTGATCCTTTCATGCGAGCCGCCGATCCATTCAGCTCCTAATTCAATTACAAGATCGTCATTTGATCCGTCTGGAATGTTATGAGAAAAAACTCTTCCTCCGATCCTTTTTCTTGCTTCAAGAATTGTAACGTCAAAGCCATTTTCTTTTAGCTTCATTCCCGCTGCCAGACCTGAAAAACCGGCTCCGAGTATTACGACGGCAGGTTTTGAACTTAAGTTTAGAGAAAATACTTTTGGTGCAATAAGAGTACCGGCAGCAATTAAAGATGACTGTTTTAGAAATTCACGTCTTGATGTCATAAGCTTAATAAATTTTTTTATCAAAATACCTAATTGAAGTAAATTTAAAAACTCAATCCTAATATTTAATATAGAAACTTAAGGTTCTAAAAATTTTTACATTCAATTTGGAAATAAAGAATAGTAAATTGCACTTACAAAATAATACAACTTGCCTGATATAATATCAGTATCGGTTACAGAATTGCCATTTAGTATTCTTCAATCAGAAATGAAGGAGTTTGCTAAAAGCATCTTCAGCGGAAAGTTCTCGGATGCTGAAAGACTTATGCCTGTCTTTGAAAATTCTGAAATTGAAAAAAGAAATTTATGTGTACCTTTAGATTATTTCGAAAAGAAAAGATCTTTTGCTGATAGAAATTCAGATTATCTTGAGCTTACCATCAGATACTCTTCTGAAGTTATTAATGAATGTGCATTGAAAGCAGGTCTTGATCTGCAAAGCGTCACTGATTTTATTTATGTTTCGTCAACTGGAATTTCCACTCCGAGTCCCGATGCATATATTATCAACAAGTTAAAGCTGAATAAAAATATTAACAGATATCCTTTGTGGGGACTTGGCTGTGCAGGTGGTGTCTCAGGAATTGCCAAAGCTAATACACTGGCAAAATCAAATCCGGATGCAGTTGTTTTAATTGTTACATCAGAATTATGTTCTCTGACTTTTTTAAATGATGACTTTTCGAAAAGTAATTTTATTGCAACCAGTTTATTTTCAGACGGCGTTGCAGCAGTATTAGTAGTTGGGGACAATTTTAAGTTTAATAATGAAAATAAATTTCAGCTGAAAATTAAAGATTCCAGAAGCCGAATTTATGATGAGACACTTGATGTAATGGGATGGGATGTGACTGATGACGGTTTAAAAGTTGTTTTTTCAAAAGATATACCAAATATTGTAGAGAATAATCTCAAACCTGACATAGAAGAATTTTTATGTGAACATGATCTTAAAATAAATGACATTAAAAATTTCATTACTCATCCGGGTGGAATAAAAGTGATCAATGCTTATATTAAATCTTTGGAAATTTATGAGGAAAAACTTTCAAATACAAAATGTATTCTAAGTAAATATGGAAACATGTCATCTGCAACTGTACTTTATGTTCTGGACAGATTTTTTAAAACTGGATTTCAAACAGGTTACGGATTAATGACATCATTGGGACCCGGATTTTCAAGCGAAATGGTTTTGCTGGATATTGAATAAATTAGGCATAAATACTTATTGATGCTCTTTCCTATAATTATATCTATAATAATTATTCAGAGATTGACAGAGCTTGTCATTTCAAAAAAAAATGAAAAATGGCTGTTGGCAAACGGAGCTGTTGAATACGGTGGTAGTCATTATAAATATATTGTGTTGCTGCACACATTCTTTTTTATTTCAATGATATTTGAATATTATTTTGTAAAAAGAGGAAGTGAATTCAATATAATTAATTATTTCTTTTTGGTATTTTTCCTCATTCTTCAAACAGCAAGAGTATCAGTACTTTTTTCACTTGGTAAATACTGGAATACTAAAATTTACAGAATTCCTAATTCACCTCTTGTAAACAAAGGGTTGTATAAATATTTCAAACATCCTAACTATGCAATAGTGATATGTGAATTATTTGCCATACCAATGATATTTGATCTTTATTATACTGCAATAATTTTTTCGGTATTAAACGGAGTAATGCTTTATTACAGGATCAGTGCTGAAAATAAAGTTTTAGAAAATTAAAAAAATTTATAAAATGAAAATCAGATTAAAAGAAATATGTCATGGCAGAAGCGGTGACAAAGGCGATGCAGCAAACATAGGGCTTATAGCTTATAAGAAAGAAGATTATGAAGTTATTAAAAAGGAAGTTACAGCAGATCGAGTAAAGAAATATTTTGAAGGCATTTGTAAAGGTGAAGTGATACGATACGAACTTCCTAATATTAACGCACTTAATTTTTTACTTAACAACACATTAGGCGGAGGCGGAACAGTTTCACTTATGTTAGATGCTCAGGGAAAGACTCTTGCATCAGCTTTATTAAAAATGGAAATAGAAAAATAATTTTAAATTTAAATTTATATAAAATGTTTGAACAGCAAAAGTACAGATTAAAAGATTCGAAAGAAAAAATAGATTCATTACGGAGGTTTCTTTGAAATCGATAACAAGATCTCTAAAATAAAAGAATTGGATTCTCAGACTACAGTTGAGAATTTTTGGGAAGACAACAAAGCCGCACAAAAGATCCTTCAGGAAATATCCGCTCTGAAAAAATGGGTAGAAGAATTTCAGGGAGTTGAATCAAAATTTATTGATATTAACGGATTGATTGAAATTGCTGAATCGGAAAAGGATGAAACTTTAACAGATGAGATTGAAAAAGATATTGATATTTTTGAAAAAGAACTTGATGAAGTTGAGTTTAAAAATATGCTTTCTGATAAAGATGATGTGAGGGATGCTATAATTACGATCAATTCAGGTGCAGGCGGGACTGAATCTCAGGACTGGGCTGAAATGCTTTTGAGAATGTATCTGAGATATTGCGAGAAGAATGGTCTCAATGCATTGCTGATAGACAGATTAGATGGTGACGGAGCGGGAATAAAAAGCGCTACTGTCGAGGTCAAAGGAGAATTTGCTTATGGTTATCTTAAAGCTGAGAATGGTGTTCACAGACTTGTAAGGATCTCTCCATTTGATTCAAATAAAAAACGTCACACTTCGTTTGCCGCTGTTTATGTTAGTCCTGTAATTGATGATGAGATTGAAATTGAATTAAATTCTGCAGACATGAAGATCGATACATTTCGTGCAGGAGGAGCAGGCGGTCAGAATGTAAATAAAGTAGAAACTGCAATTCGAATTACACATGCTCCTTCAGGAATTGTGGTACAATGTCAGAATGAGCGTTCACAGAATCAGAATAAAATGAATGCAATAAAGATGCTGAAGTCAAAACTTTATATGCTTGAAAAGGAAAAAGAACTTGCGAGATTGCAGACAATTGAAAACACAAAGAAAAAAATTGAGTGGGGGAGTCAGATAAGAAGTTACGTTTTCCATCCTTACAATATGGTCAAAGATCACAGGACAGATCATGAAACAAGCGACACACAGGGAGTCATGGACGGAGATATCCATGATTTTATAAAAGCATTTTTACTTGAGAAATAGATTGAAGAATTATAAACTTTTGATTGCCAGACGGTTTCTATTCTCTAAAGGCGAATCCAGATTTATTTCTTTTATAACTTATATTTCTATACTCGGAGTTACACTTGGAGTGTCAGCTTTGATAATTGCAGTATCCGTACTTAATGGATTTGAAAAAGAGATACGCGATAAAGTAGCCGGTCTTGTTTCACATATTCAAATTTCATCATTTGTAACTGAAGGATTAAGTAACCATGAAGAAGCAATTGCTAAGATGAAAAATGAGATAGAGGGTATAAAAGGAATATCTCCGATCGTTCAGAAGGAAGCTGTGATCAGATATAAATCAACTGTGGAAGGAATTATCTTAAAAGGAATTAACATTGAAACCGATCTGTCAACTGCAAAAAGTAAAGTTGTCAGTGGAACATTTGATCTGACTCCGATCGATAGTTCATTTTCAAAACTGATCATAGGCGACAAGCTGGCAAAGAAACTTGGTATAGAAACAGGGAACAAAGTCATAGTATTCGGTCTGAACGGAGTTCCAGGTCCAATGAATCAGCCAAAGATAAAACAGTTTATAGTAAGCGGAGTTTATGAGACCGGTCTGAAAGATCTTGATGATATAATTATTTATACTGATATAAAAACTACACAGAATCTTTTTGATTTTGGAAATAATATTACAGGAATCGAGATCGAGCTGAATGATGTAAATAAAGCTGAGGATGTAGTTAAGATAATAAGAACCGATATTGGATATCCATATTTTCCAAAGTCACTTTTCAATTTATACAAACCACTATTTACATGGGTAGAGCTTCAGAAAGCACCGATACCTATAGTTCTTGGACTGATAATACTTGTAGCTACTTTTAACATTGTCGGAACGCTTTTGATGCTTGTTCTTGAGAAGACACAATCAATCGGAGTTTTAAAAACACTGGGCGTAAGTAAATCTGGAATCGTTAAAATATTTTTATTTGACGGAGTGCTCATTGGTATAATCGGGATCATACTTGGAAATCTGATCGGTCTTGGTCTTTGTTATTTAGAAATGAAATTTAATTTCTTTGCACTTCCTGATATCTATTATATGAAAAGTGTACCGATATTATTGAATCCCGATTATATAATTTTTATATCGATAATAACATTCATACTTACTGTTACAGCTACATTAATTCCTTCCTTTCTAGCTTCCAGGTTAAATCCTGTTAAATCAATCAGATTTAGTTAATAAGAATGCAGCCTGACAAATCAAGAAAAAAGATCGAGGAGATGTTTGATGAGATTGCTCCGACTTATGATAAGTTAAATCATTTATTTACTGCGAGAAGTGATATTATCTGGAGGCGAAAGATTGTGAAATATTTAATATCTACCGGTAGAAATTTTTACAATATTGTCGACCTTGCTTCAGGTACGGGTGATCTGACCATTGAACTTTTAAAGCTTGAACCTAAAAAAATATACGCTGTAGATATTTCAAAAAAGATGCTTGAAATTCAAAAAGAAAAAGTTAATGATAAAAGACTGGAACTAATTCAGGCAGAAGCAGCAAACATGCCATTTGATGACAACAGTATTGATCTGGTTACGATAGGATTTGGTATCAGAAATTTTGAGGATCTTGAAATTTCATTAAAAGAAATAAAGAGAGTTTTAAAAAATGATGGTTATCTGATTATTTTAGAAATGTTCAAAGCTGAGAAAATGAGTTCAAAACTTTTTAATTATTACTTCAGCAGGATTATGCCTTTTCTTGGAAATAAATTATCAAAAAGTAAGACAGCTTATAATTATCTATCAGATTCTGTACAGAATTTTCTGACAGTAAAAGAGTTTTCAGATATCTGTAAAAATAATGGTTTTGAAACTGAAAAAACTGTGAACAATTTTATTGGAGTAGTAAACACAATTTATCTAAAGAAGAAATAAATATATGAAATTTCTTATAGAAAATTATTCAGTCCGGATTATTTAGATACTATCATTTTTTTACTAACTGAATTTCCGTTGAAATTTAATCTGTAAAAATAAATTCCGCTTGCTAGATTTTCAGCACTAAAATTTATATTGTAATATCCTTCATTAAATTCACCATTCAAAATATTTTCAATCAGCATACCCTTTGTATCAAATATAGATAATTCTAAATTACCGGTAGCCGGTAACTGAAATGATATTTTAGTATTTGGATTAAATGGATTTGGATAATTTTGAAACAATTGAACTGAATTTGGATTTCCGATAAAAACGAATTCATTCAAATTCAGATATTCAAAGTTACCATTAAAATCAATCTGTTTCAATCTGTAGGAATAAGTGCCGGTTTTCAAATTATTATCTGAATATGTATATTCCTGTACGTTTATAGAATTGCTGTTAGATTCGACAAAACCAAGTACCTGCCATTGATCTTCTGAATTATTTTTCCTCTGCACTTCATATCCTGAATTATTTATTTCAATAGAAGTGATCCATTTTAAAAGTACATTGTTACCTGACAGGGAATGAGAAAATGATAACAATTCTACCGGTGTAAGATCCTGATAATTAGCATATATAAAGACCTTATCATTAATGTTGAAATAATTGCTTGTCAAAGTACCTGGAGCAGTAAAAGTAGTATCTAAAAGAATTCCGCCAAAAAGGTCAACAAACCTTAATGAAAAAGTATGAGGAGGAAAAAACGGAAAATTAAACTGAATGACATTTCCGGATCCTTTTTTAAACTGTACTTCATGTGTTCTTGGAGTTACAGTTAAACTGTTTCCCTGTCTGTAATCTTTCTCAAGACCTTGAATTATTCCCTGAGCGAATTCAATGCTGTCTCTAAGGTGAGTATCTATAAATCTTATATCAAATACACCGGAAGGGGGAGGAGGTGGTAATTCCTGCTCACCAAAACTAGCATCAATCCCGTTAGTTGCTAGAGGATCAATACCGAAAAATAAAGTATCGACACCTAAAGCAGAACCGTCTGAAATTATTAACGGCATTTTTACAAATTGGGAAATGGAAATATTGCTTATAA